>ERZ1027066.64-NODE-64-length-86080-cov-55.971706_pt1 | contig 86080 bp, 75 predicted proteins | sample MGYA00519282_ERZ1027066 | MGnify/ENA primary metagenome ERZ1027066 (study PRJEB26926, sample SAMN06164494) | human gut metagenome | biome: ENVO:00009003; feature: ENVO:2100002; material: ENVO:00002003 | host: Homo sapiens | place: USA | collected 2012 ... | reverse complement strand
TACGGATGGTACAAATCAAAACGCTACAGACGGTACATTTACTCCGCTATAGACATCTTATCTAAAGTTTCTTGCAAAATATGCCCTTACATATTCTCCACCGCCCTGTTGAGCGGGTCGAGTATGTGATGGTTGAACTGGTCGATTACCGAGTCGCTGATGGCCGCCAGGTATATCTGTGTGGTGTGTTCGGATGTGTGTCCCATGCCTGAGCTGATGACTGCGATGGGGGTGTTGCGGTTGCGGGCTGTCGTGGCCCAGGTGTGGCGGCTCACATAGGAGGACAGCGGGGTGTCCAGCCCGAGCATGCGGCTTATTCTCTTGAGTTTGCGGTTGTGGTATCCCAGAGCTGTCTGGTACTGGCGGTAGGCTTCTGTCGTATCGGTGGATTTGATGACCGGGAATACATATGGGGAATCAGCCGTGATTGCCGAGTATCTGTCTATAATGCAGCGCAGGCACGGTTCTATCCTGATGCACATCTGCTGTCTGGTCTTTTTCCTGACATATCTCAGGATATTGCCCGTAATATCGCTTTTATGCAGGAACACTATGTCTACAAAGGCCATACCCCTTGCACAGTAGCTGAAAATGAACAGGTCCCTGGCGAGGGTCAGTGCTTCCGAGCAACTCAGGTCCATGGATATGAGCCGGAGCATAACATCCTCGTCTACGGCTCTTTTCCTCGTGTGCTCAATGCCGGTGTATGCGTCCTTGAACGGATTTTTCTGGACTATGAGCCCTTCCTTGACAGCCTTGTTGTAGACCGAGCGCAGTATGCGCATGTAGAATGAGACTGTATTCCTGGCCACGTTGCGCCGGTACAGCCAGTATTCGTACTCGGAGATGAGCTTCCAGTCCAGGTCCGAAAGGAGGATGTCGTGGTTGTGCAGGAATGCGGAGAAGCTGTTCAGGGTCTTGCGGTGGTTGCGGGCCGAACCCAGCTTCATGGCGCAGGTCAGGGCCTGTATCTCGTGTTTCATGAACATGACCGCCGACAGTTCATGTCCTTTGCTCATGAACCTGCTTATGACGTCGCCCGGCGTGTAGTCCTTGCCCGTGGAGTTCATTTTGTCCACTATATCCCTGAGCAAAAGGAGGTCCCTGTCGATATTTTTTTGATATTCAGAGAGTATTCCCAGTCTGTCCTTGTCGTGACGGAGGGTGCATGATGCCGGATCCCACTGGAAGGGATAGATGTGCATCCTGGTGTTGATCCTTTTGTAGGACTGTCTGCGGCAGATCTGATAGTAGAGGGTTCCTGGTCTGCCTTCCACGGAAGAACTTCTGAATTTCAATCTAATTGTTGTCATGGCGTTTAATTTTATTATCTTTGTGTGTTTGAAAAAACAAAAATGATATGCCAAACAAAAATTTTGCGCTGATCGGTGTCGGCGGCTATATTGCTCCAAGGCACCTCAGGGCTATAAAGGATACAGGAAATATATTGCAGGCGGCTTACGACCGTTTCGACAGTGTCGGGATCATGGACAGTTACTTCCCCGATGCTGCTTTTTTTACTGAGCAGGAGCTCTTCGACCGTCACTGCTCCAAGCTCAAGGGAACTGACCGTCAGATAGAGATGCTGTCGGTATGTACTCCGAATTACCTGCATGACGCCCACATGCGCTACGGCCTCAGACTTGGGGCCGATGTCATCTGCGAGAAGCCCGCCGTGCTCAATCCCCATAACATCGACGCCATAATGAAGATAGAGGAGGAGACCGGCCACAAGGCCTACAACATCCTCCAGCTCCGTCTCCACGACTCGATAGCGGCCTTGAAGAAGAAGATAGACGAGGGACCCTCGGACAAAGTCTACGACGTGGACCTGACCTATATCACATCCCGCGGCAACTGGTACTACGCCTCCTGGAAGGGGGACGAGCACAAGAGCGGGGGAGTGGCCACGAATATCGGAGTACATTTCTACGACATGCTTCAGTGGATTTTCGGACCGGTGAGCGAGAATATCGTGCATGTCAAGAGTCACGACCGCGTGGCCGGCTATCTGGGCCTGAAGAAGGCCCGTGTGCGCTACTTCCTGAGCATCAATGCGGACAATCTGCCGGAGAATGCCGTCCAGGGTGAGAAGCGGACCTACCGCACTATCATGATAGACGGGGAGGAGTTCGAGTTCAGCGCCGGCTTTACCGAGCTGCATACCCGCAGCTATGAGAAAATACTGGCAGGGGAAGGGTTCCGCATCAGCGAGGCCCGTCCCTGCATCGAGATAGTCAGTCAGATCCGTACGGCCACACCCATAGGCATGAAGGGGGACTACCATCCTCTGGCCAAGCTGCCCCTGGCTCCTCATCCTTTCGGCTGGTAAATCAAGGACAGGACAATGCAGCAGAAGATTCAGATGGTGGACCTTCACGGTCAGTACCTGAAAATCAAGGCGGAAGTTGACGCCGCCATAGCGGAGGTCATCGACAGCTCGGCATTTATAGGCGGTCCGGCGGTCGGACGCTTTGCCTCGGCCCTTGCGCAATACACGGGAGCCGCCCATGTCATTCCCTGCGGCAATGGTACGGATGCCCTCCAGATAGCCCTCATGGCCCTCGGCCTGAGATCAGGCGACGAGGTCATCGTCCCGGCTTTCACCTACGTGGCTTCGGCTGAGGTAATAGCCCTGTTGGGACTCAGACCTGTGCTGGTGGATGTGGACCGCAGCACCTTTAATATAGACATCAGCTGCATGGAGCGGGCGCTGACATCCCGGACGCGGGCTGTCATACCCGTCCACCTCTTCGGACAGAGCTGCGACATGGCTCCGATCTTGGATTTCGCCGCCGCACACGGTCTGTATGTCGTAGAGGACAATGCCCAGTCCCTCGGAGCCGTCTACACATTCCCGGACGGTCGCCGCAGATACACCGGCACCATCGGACACATCGGCTGCACCTCGTTCTTCCCCTCGAAGAACCTCGGCTGCTACGGGGACGGCGGAGCCCTGTTCACGGATGATCCGGAACTGGCGGAGCGCATCCGCATGACGGCCAATCATGGACAGAGGGTCAAATATCACCACGACGTGGTGGGCTGCAACTCCCGCCTCGATACCATTCAGGCTGCTGTCCTCGAGGTCAAGCTGCGGCATCTCGACGAGTACTGTGCCGCGCGTCAGGAGGCAGCCGCCCGCTATCGGGCATTGCTCTCAGGGACAGAGGGCATCGAACTGCCCGCCGAGTCTCCTTTCACTACCCACGTCTGGCACCAGTTTACCCTGAAAGTGGCTGACGGACGGAGGGATGGATTGAAGGAACATCTGGCTTCACGCGGGATTCCGTCGATGATATATTATCCTCTGCCGCTGCATCATCAGCAGGCCTACCGTCAGGACGGGCTGTCCCTTCCCGTAGCGGAGGCTCTGGCCGGGAGCTTATTGTCCCTGCCTATGCATACGGAACTGACGGAAGGGGTGCAGGAGAGGATTGCGGAGGCAGTGAAGGATTTTTTCAGAAAATAGGAAAATGGAAGAAAGGAAATATTTCGCACATGAGACTGCGGTCATCGACCCGGGATGCACGATAGGAGAGGGGTGCCGGATATGGCATTTTTCCCATATCATGACCGGTGCGGTGCTCGGGCCGGGCTGCAATATCGGGCAGAACGTGGTCATCTCCCCGGAGGTGGTTCTCGGCCGCAATGTCAAGGTGCAGAACAATGTGTCAGTGTACACGGGAGTCACCTGCGGGGACGATGTGTTTCTCGGGCCTTCCTGTGTGTTTACCAATGTGGTCAACCCCCGAAGCGCTGTCAGTCGCAGGGGAGAGTATCTCCGCACTCATGTGGGGCAGGGGGCGACGATAGGGGCCAATGCCACCGTGGTATGCGGCCATGACATCGGCGAATGGGCCTTCATCGGAGCAGGCGCGGTGGTAACTAAGGATGTGCCTCCGTATGCGCTGGTGGTGGGCAATCCCTCGAGGCAGGTCGGATGGATGAGCCGGGCGGGCTACCGTCTGGAGTTCGGACCTGACGGGACGGCAGTGTGTCAGGGTACCGGAGAAAGATACAGGCTGGAGAACGGCAAGGTGAGTGCAATGGAATAGAAATTGAACGATAATTTATAAAACAGAAATAATTTAACACAACCAATCAAAAGTATGAAGAAAACCATTTTAACCCTTATTCTGTCGGCAGCCCTGCTGCCTTTCGCCGCTTCGGCGCAGAATATCAAGTTCGAGGAGTACGACCTCGACAACGGTCTGCATGTGATTCTCTCGCAGAACCACAAGACCCCCAATGTCGTAATTTCCGTGATGTATCACGTAGGCTCGAAGAACGAGGAGCCTACCCTGACCGGCTTTGCCCATTTCTTCGAGCATCTTATGTTCGAGGGTACTGAGAACATCGGCCGCGGGGAGTACGCTACCTACGTCTCGGAGGCAGGCGGATCTCTGAATGCCAACACATCCAACGACCGTACGTACTATTTCGAGCTGTTGCCCTCCAACCAGCTGGAGCTCGGAATGTGGCTGGAGTCCGAAAGGATGCTGCATCCCAAGATCGAGGATATAGGAGTGAATACCCAGAAGGACGTGGTGTGCCAGGAGATGGGCCAGACCCGCGACAACCAGCCTTATGGAACAGCTTTTACCAAGATTCTGACCAATTCCTTCAAGGTTCATCCATACAACCACGATGTTCTTGGTTCGGAGGAACACATCCGCAACGCATCCGTCCAGGACTTCCAGGACTTCCACGACATGTTCTACAAACCCAACAATGCCGTGCTGACCATCTGCGGAGACTTCGATGTCAAGCAGACCAAGGAGTGGATTGAGGAGTATTTCGGCGATATACCCGCAGGTACCGTGGAGCCCCGCCGTCCGGATCCCAATATGGAGCCTAAGCGTACCGCCCCCATCAAGGATACCGTCTATGACAACATACAGATGCCCATGCTGATCGAGGCTTATCCCGCTCCCGCATACGGCACCGAAGACTATTTTGCTATGGATGTGTTCAACGCCATCCTCTCCCAGGGCAACTCCGCCCGTTTCCAGGCCCAGATCGTGGATAACAAGAAGACCGGTCTGATGGCTATGGGCATGGTAATGCCCATGGAGCATCCGGGAGTGTTCATAGTACAGGCTATCCCTAATGGAGTGGACCTTTCCGTACTGGAGTCAGATGTGGACGCGGAAGTATACGGGCTGCTGGAAAACGGCATGTCGGATGAGGAGTTCCAGAAGGTGATGAACATGGTGGAGATGGCACAGGCCAGGTCCAACTCCACAATCGAGGAGACTGCCGAGAACCTTGCCACCGCCTATACGTATCTGAAGAATACGGATTTTGTCAATGAGACTATGGAAAACTACACGTCACTGACGAAGGAGAAGGTGCTGGAAGTAGCCAAGAAGTACATTGACCCCGCTCAGAAGATTTCCATCTACTATCTTCCCAAACAGAACTAATCATAAGACAAGAATAGCGATATGAAAAAGATATTATCTCTTACAATTGCAGCCGCCCTGCTGTCCCTTTTCCAGCTGAGCGCCCAGATAGACAGAAGCAAGGCTCCTGAGGCAGGTCCCGCTCCCGTGGTGGAGTTCGGTGACTTCGAGAAATTCACTCTTGACAACGGTCTCCGCGTCATCCTCGTGGAGGACCACGACCGTCCCCTGGTATCGGTGGCTATAAACTTCATAGTGGATCCCTACATGCAGGGAGACAAGACAGGTGAGTCCGAATTCTTCGGCGAGCTTTGGAGCAAGGGTACTGCCAACCGCACTGCCGAGCAGATCAACAACGAGGTGGATTTCCTCGGAGCTTCTTTCCGTACCGGTTCCTCTTTCATCGGCTTTACTACGCTGACCAAGTATACCGACAAGATGATGGAGCTTCTTTCCGATGTGCTCTACAATCCTACATTCCCCCAGGAGGAGATGGATAAGGTACGTGACCAGTATCTCGGCGTCCTCCAGATGTCCGAGACCCAGCCCTCGTCCATTATATCCAACATCCAGACAGCCACTGTATATCCCGAGGGACATTCCTACAGCGACATCATGACTGAGGCTACTGTCAATAACATCACCGTGGACGACTGCCGCGCATACTACGACAAATACATCATCCCCAACAGTGCGATAATGATCATCACCGGCGACATGAAGCTCAAGGAGGCAAAGGCTCTGTGCAGCAAATACCTGGCTTCCTGGGAGGCTGGTGAGGTCATCACTTTCGACGATCCCGCGGTCAATCGTCCCGAGGGTATCGAGGTGGTATTCTCGCCCAAGGACGGAGCCGTGCAGTCCACTATCCGCATGATGGCTCCCATCACCCTGACCCGTGACTCGGAGGACCTGATGGCCCTGCAGATCGCCAACGGTATCTACGGTGGCGGCGGATTTGACGCCAAGCTGTTCAGGAACCTCCGCGAGACTCACGGCTGGACATACGGAGCATATTCCTCTGTACGACCTGACGAAGTGTCCGCCACATTCTACGCTTTCGGTGATGTCAATGCCAATGCTACCGACAGCTCCTTCGTGCAGATGCGTCAGGAATTGCAGAACATGATGGACGGTGACTACACCGAGGACGACCTGAAGAAGTTCAAGACCATGTATGCAGGAGACTTCTCCCGCTCTCTCGAGTCTTCCGATCAGATAGCCTCCTATGCCTACAATATCGAGCGCTACGGTCTCCCCGCTGACTATTACGCAACCTATCTCCAGAGACTGGACGCCCTGACACTGGACGATATCCGTGCCGTGGTGGCCAAGTATTTCGATCCCGACAACATGTACTGGTTCTGCGTAGGCGATCCTTCCGTGATACCTGCTCTGGCTGCTTACGATTCCGATGGAGTGGTCGTTGAACTCGATTTCGAGGGCAAGCCCATCGAGCGCAAGGCCGTGGCTGAGGGCGTGACCGTAGAGTCCGTGCTCGACAGCTATCTCGAGGCTATCGGCGGCCGCGCTTTCGTGGAGGGCATCAACGACATGACCGAGAACGTGGAGATGAACGTCATGGGTATGAGCATGACCACTACAACCAAGCGTATCATCGACCAGAAGTGCTTCTCCATCACCCAGACCATGGGCGGCAACCCTATCTCGAACATCGTACTCCGCGACGGCAAGATCAAGGTATCCGCCGGCGGTATGGAACAGGAAATTACTGACCCCGCACAGGTAGAGGCCATGAGCGACATCTATCCCTTCCCCGAGATTCTCGGAGCAGAGCAGGGATATGTATTCACCCTCGAGGGCATTGAGAACGTGGACGGCAGCGATGCTTACAAGGTGCGCCAGGAGAAGGGCGGTATGGCCAGCTACAACTTCTACGATGTGGCCACAGGTCTTAAGGTAAAGAGCATTGCCTCAGCTCAGGGCCAGACCCAGGAAGTAGTCTACGCTGACTACCAGCAGACACCCTACGGTATCCTCTACCCGATGGTGCAGAAGACAACCCTGCCCCAGGTAGGCGTAGTCGAGGCCAAGGTCACCGAGGTGACTATCAACTCCGGTCTTACTCCCGACCAGCTGTAGTGCAGTGCGGCACTCACGCAGTAGCGAATCCATAAAGAAGGGCGACAGAATCCGTTCTGCCGCCCTTTTTCGTATATTAGCAGTCGTTTATTAGAACTGTATCTGATGACAGCCCGTACCGGAGACCTCACTGTTGGCGGCATCACTTCCACGCTGCTGCGATTCACCCTGCCGATGATGCTCGGCTCGCTGATGCAGCAGTGCTACAATATCGCCGATACTCTGATTGTGGGACGCTGCATAGGACCGGATGCATTGGCTGCGGTAGGGTCGGCCTACAGTCTGATGACCTTTCTGATATCGGTGCTGCTGGGTCTGGCCATGGGCAGCGGGACGGTATTCTCCATGCAGTTCGGGGCGGGAAACATGCCGGGGCTGCGGCGCAGTATCTACGTATCGCTGGTGCTGATAGGCTGTGTGACGGCGGTACTCACCATAGTGTCGTTTGTATTCATCGACCCGATACTGAGGCTGCTTCAGGTACCGGAGGAGATATATGACATGTTGCGGCTGTATCTGCTGATCATCTTCGGAGGAATTCCCTTTACGTTCCTGTACAATTTCTATGCGGCTCTGCTCCGGGCCGTCGGCGACTCGGTCACTCCGCTGTGGTTCCTGGGTGTGTCGGTAGTGCTCAATATCGGTCTGGACCTCCTGTTCATCATCGGTTTCGATATGGGCGTAGGCGGTGCGGCTCTGGCGACAGTGGTAGCCCAGGGAGTGTCGGCACCCGCGTCGTCCTTGCCTATGTCCTGGCGGCCATTCCTTCCGTCGGAGTTCTCGGTATATGGTGGTCCATACCCATCGGCTGGGCATTGGCAGATGCGGTCGGCATAGCATACTATTTATATTTTAGGCGGAAAAATGTAAATTTGCAGAAACAATAACGATACTCTCTGCTATGAAACACATTACCTCAATCACAGCTGCGGCAATGATACTGCTGGCAGGCGGATGTTCTTCCGGCAAATCTGAAACTGAAATCATCTGGCTGTGCGACAAGACCGCCGGTCAGTCACTCTCCCTCTTTCCCGATGCTTCCCCAGAACTTGTGACATCGCTCGGTCTCAAGGAAGCCGTACCTTCCTCCATCAGCGCCTTTCTGGTACGCAAGGACGGCAAGGTGCTGCTGTTCGATACCGGGCTCGGACTGCCCGAAGGGGGCATACGCCGGGGTCTGGATTCGCTGGGACTCTCTCCCGATGATGTGGATTACCTGTTTCTGACCCATTTCCACGGAGACCATATCGGAGGGATGCTGGGCCCGGACGGTGCACCAGTGTATACCAACGCCCAGGTCTACGCCTCCAGGCCCGAGTATGATGCATGGATGAACATGCCCGCAGACCGGAACGCCGGGGCAGTCCGGACCATGAATGCCTACAGCGACCGCCTGCATCTCTTCCAGTTCGGAGACATCTTGCCGTGCGGTGTGGAGGCTCTCTACGCTGTCGGCCACACTCCCGGCCATACGGTATTCCGCATCGATGACATCCTCATCTGGGGCGACATCATCCACGGTCTTGCCCTTCAGCTCGACCATCCCGAAATCTGCGCTACCTACGACATGGACCAGGAGGCCGCCGTCGCCGCCCGCAAGCACATGCTCCGCATCGCCCGCGAACAGCACCTGCTCGTGGCCGGCATGCACCTTCCGGAAGGCTTCCTTGACTTCCGTACTCCTGTCGCTGAATAGGGCGGTGGGGGAATGAAGAGGAAAGAAAAAAGTCCGGATGACCGATTGGCAGGCATCCGGACTTTTTCTATCTAATGAATAAGTGTGTGCGGTCTACGGCAGGGCGAGGAACGCGCAGGCAAATGCCAGGATGGCGTAGAGCTCGGGGAACACGGCGAGAATCATGGTACGGGAGAACACATCGTGTCCGTTGGACATCTCGTTGATACCGTTGCTGACCAGACTGGCCTGCTTGATGGCGGACCACAGGCCTACGAAGCCGAGGGCCAGACCGGCAGCGGCCATTGCCAGACCCTGGTTCATGGTGAGCACCTGAGAGGCGTCCTCCATGGCTCCCAGTCGGCTGAGCATGAGGAAGAATCCTGCGAATCCGTACAGTCCCTGAGTAGAAGGAAGCACGCAGAGGAGCATGGATTTACCGAAGATTTCCGGTTTCTTCTTGAGGCCGGCGACGGTGGTGTTGCCGCCCATTGTCACGCCTATGGCACTGCCGATGCAGGACAATGTGAGCATCACTGCCATTCCGACGTAAGCTAAGATTAAAGGTGTTGACATACGATAAAATTGTTTTTATTTGTTATTACTATATGATTTCAACGGTCTGTAGGCCCTGCCGCCTCCCTCGAAGCCCACATTCTTGTAGAACTCCACGAAGGTCAGACGGACCGGGTGTACGAATGCTCCGAGGCACGACAGGCCCATGACGGCCAGATGCCCGAAGATGAGGAATATGACAGTGACCGGCCAGCCCACGTAGGGGATGCCCGAGAGGGTCATGGCTATCGAGTTGATTACCAATGCGAGGATGCCGCCGGTCGTACCCAGTCCGAACAGACGGATGTACGAGAGCATGTCGCCGAAAATGCTGGTGATATCGTAGAGGGATACGATGCCCTTGAGCGGACGCAGCAGGAAGAACTTGGCCGGCTTGCTGCAGAACAGCACCAGTATCAGTCCTCCGAAGACCAGAATCTGCGATACGATGTGCGGCAGAAGTTTGGTCCCCATCTGCGAACCGGCGTAGGCGCATGCGGCCCACACGATCAGCAGGCTCCAGCCGACCTCGGTCAGCGCCTCGTCCCAGCGCCGCTTGGAGAAAGCGAATATCGCCTTGAGCATCCTTGCGAACACTATCTGGAACAGTCCGAAGATAATGGCGAACCAGAACATCTTCAGGTCAGAGAAGAACAGGGCCTTGATGTTGTCCGGCATAGGCAGTATATCAGCCAGTTTCATGCCGAAGAACGTACCTGAGAACAGCGGCATGATGAGCGAGCCGACCCCCAGCCAGGCAATCAGCTTGCCGTAGACCTTGAATCTGGGCAGGGCCAGTGCGGCGGCGATGCCGGCAATCACAAGTATCAGTCCGTATCCCATGTCTCCCAGGCAGAAGCCGAAGAAGAGCATATAGAAAGGAGCGAAATAGGGTGTGAGGTCCAGCTCGTCGTAGTTGGGCAGCTCGTATAGGCTTCCGACCGGCTCGAAGAGGCGGGCAAACCAGTTGTTGCGCAGTTTTACCGGAGGGTTGTCGGAGCCCTTGGCCGCCTCGGACTGCCAGTACACGGTGCACGGGCAGTTGTTCAGATACTCCTGCACGCGGGCATCGTCGGCGGTAGGGGCGAAGCCTTCCACCACGCTGATGGCCCCTTCTCCTTCAAGCAGGGAAGATGTCTCGGCCAGATGCAGGTCCAGCCGTGCGAATGTCTGTCCGGATAGCTCCTGCAGAAGGCCGGAGAGGGGGGCGTATCCGGCTGTCTCCTCCAGCAGTTTCCCGTCCTCTGCCTTAAGGGCGGAGATATCCTTCATTACCTGTGAGGCAGGACGGGCCGGAAATGCCGCCTCGTCGGATACAGGGAAGGTGTATTCCGCCTCCTCTCCGCCGATTACGACGAAGTAAGTGTTGCCTGCCGAGCGCGCGAGTACGCTCATCGGGTACTGCTGCTCCCACGCGGGGGAATACTGCTTGTTGCTTACGCAGTAAAAATGGGGAGTCAGTCCTGCTGCCCGCAGACGGGTTACATCCTCAGGGGCGAATTCTCCCCAGGGCAGGGCGTTGCGGTATTCTTTCTCCAGCGTTTCCATTTCGGAGGCAATGGCGTTGCGGCGGGCCGTATTGTCCTCGACCGCCTTCAGCAGCTGCTCCGCGCTCAGGCCGGAGGCAGGGGCGGCGGTTATCTCCGGATGTTCCTTGGCCACGGCAGCGAGTATGCTTTCAGCGGCCCTGCACCTCTCTATCAGGGAGGTCATCTCCTTCGATGTCCCGTCGGTGCCTGTGACGGACCGGGTGATGTCCACCATCCCGAGTTCCTGCACTCCTGCCAGGAAACGTTCCAGGTCCCCCGACAGGAGGATCATGGAGTATTTGGTCATTTTCGTTATCATAGTGCTTCCTCCTCTGCTTCCAGGTCGTGACGGTTCTTGACTATCTTCTGGGAGGCCTTGGAGAGATTCTCCTCGTCTTCCAGGTAGCGCTTGATCTTGAGGATAGCCTCATTGTACCCGGGTATCTGGACCTTCTCGTACAGATTGACCTTCTGGGTGGTCTTCTTGCGGGAGAAGTCCAGTATGCGGCTCTTCTCGGAGCATATCTCGGACTCTATTCCCAGCCGGGCGAGGTCCTTGAGTATCTGCACACCGTCGCTGTACCACAAGGGTTTCTGGAAGAGGTTGAACTCCCGGACGTCGTAGATGACATCCTTGAGCTCAGGTATCCTCACACCCGCGAACTTGGCCGTGACCAGCTCCACGTCCCGCACCGAGATGAGCCCAGGCTCGAACTCATTCCAGAGTCCGGACAGGTAGCTGTACCTCTCCAGCGCGGCCGAGAGCTCTTCCAGCAGCTCGTCCGACCGCCTCTTGGCCTTCTTGACCTCCAGGCGCAGGGCCGCCTCCTTGTTCTTCAGGGTAGGCAGGGCCCGGGTGCGGATCTTCAGCTGCTTGCCCAGCTCGCCGAGCGACGTCTTGTTATATTGGAATTTGATGGCCATGGCTTGATGATGTTAGGCGGCAGGTTCGTCCTCGCTCTTCCAGTACTTCTGTATGAGAGCCTCCTTGATACCAGTCTCTGCCTTGGTGAAATGACGGGCAAAGAGCATCCACGCGGTGTCGAGCATCTCCTCTATCGAGATGTTGACGTCGATGGCCAGTAGGTGGTTGGAGTAGTCCTTGGCAAATGCGAGGCAGCGGTTGTCATAGTCGCTCAGGTCGAAGCCGTTCTCCAGCTTGGTCTTGGCGTTGGCGGCATCGGCGTAGAGGCGGACGGCGGTGTTCATCACCTGGTTGTGGTCCTCGCGGGTCTTCTTGCCGATGACCAGCTGTTTCAGGCGCGACAGGGAACGGAACGGATCCACGATGACCTTGCCGGTGTCGCTGTCCTGACGCAGGAAGAGCTGTCCCTCCGTGATGTATCCGGTGTTGTCCGGGATGGCGTGGGTGATGTCCCCGTCGTTGAGGGTGGTGACGGCGATGATGGTGATCGAGCCTCCGGCAGGCAGCTGCACGGCCTTTTCGTAGATTTTCGCCAGGTCGGAGTACAGCGAACCGGGCATGGAATCCTTCGACGGTATCTGGTCCATACGGTTGGATACTATCGACAGGGCGTCCGCATAGAGGGTCATGTCGGTCAGAAGTACCAGGACCTTCTCATTCTTGTCCACGGCAAAATACTCGGCGGCAGTCAGGGCCATGTCCGGAATAAGCAGACGCTCGACGGGGGGCTGCTCGGTGGTGTTCACGAAGCTTATGATCTTGTGCAGGGCTCCTGCATTCTCGAACATGTTCTTGAAATACAGGTAGTCGTCGTTCGAGAGTCCCATGCCTCCGAGGATGATCTTGTCCACATCCGCGCGGAGGGCCACCATGGCCATGACCTGGTTGTAGGGCTGGTCCGGGTCTGCGAAGAATGGAATCTTCTGGCCGGAGACAAGGGTGTTGTTGAGGTCAATGCCGGCGATTCCTGTGGGAATCAGCTGGGAGGGCTGTTTTCTCTTGTAGGGGTTGACCGACGGTCCTCCGATGAAACGGCGCTCTCCCTCCACCTCCGGGCCTCCGTCTATGGGACGGCCGTAGGCATCGAAGAAACGGCCGGCAAGATCCTCGCTGACGTTGAGGGCGGGCGGTTCTCCGAAGAATGTCACCTCGGCATCGGTCGGGATACCCTCGGTGCCTTCATAGACCTGAAGAGTGACCAGGTCGTCCTTGATCTTCACCACCTGGGCAAGACGTCCGGCGACAGTGGCCAGCTCGTCGTTGGAGACTCCCTGAGCCTTAAGCGAGACTGTGGCCTTGGTGATGGCCTCCAGCTGAGTGTATATCCTTTGAAATGCTTTATTTGTCATGGCTCATGTATTTGTTGATCTGTTCGAGGTATCTGTTGAAATCCGCGCTCTTGAACTCCGAGTAATTCATCTGGCGGAAGAGGTTGATCACCTCCTTGTACCATGCTGAGCATTCCTCGAATGTCTCGAAGTCATGTTCTGCGTCGCATACGTCCAGGACCTTCTCAAGCATGAACTCCTGTCTCTCAATAGGAGTGGAGGCATCGATGCGGTCAAATGCGTCCTGCTGCAGGATGATGTAGTCTATCAGTTCCGATTTCCAGTAGCGTTCGTGGTAGCTGACCGGCACTCCGTCGTCGCCGAGGATGTTGATCTGCTCGAATGCTTCCTTGCCCCTGAGGACGAGGTTCTTGGCATCCAGTACCATTTCCACCCATCTGGGGGATATCTTCTTCTGGAGGAAGTCGATGATCTCCGGGTACTCCAGGTATTTGGAATAGGAGTCAATCGGGTCAACGGCCGGATAGCGCTTCTTGTCGGCGCGGTTCTGCGAGAGGGCGTAGAAGCAGCGGGCGGCCTTCTTGGTGGATTCGGTTACGGGCTCCTTGAGGTTACCTCCGGCAGGTGATACGGTGCCGATGAACGTCACAGATCCGGTCGTGCCGTTGTTGAGCACCACGGCTCCGGCGCGGGCGTAGAAGTTGGATATAATCGACGAGAGGTCCACGGGGAAGGCATCTGCTCCGGGCAGCTCCTCCATCCTGTTGCTCATTTCCCTGAGGGCCTGTGCCCAGCGGGAGGTGGAGTCGGCCAGAAGCAGGACTTTCAGTCCCATCGCCCTGTAGTACTCGCATATGGTCATGGCTGTGTAGACGGATGCCTCGCGGGCGGCCACAGGCATGTTGGAGGTGTTGCAGACAATGGTGGTCCTTTCCATCAGGGAACGTCCGGTACGGGGGTCGACCAGTTCGGGGAACTCTGTGAAGATCTCCACCACCTCGTTGGCCCTCTCTCCGCACGCAGCCATGACTATCACGTCGGCCTCTCCCTGCTTGGCAATGGCGTGCTGGAGCACTGTCTTGCCGCATCCGAAAGGACCGGGGATAAATCCGGTACCTCCCTCGGCGATGGGGTTGAAGGTGTCGATACACCTTACTCCTGTCTCCATGATGCGCCACGGACGGGGTTTCTCCCTGTAGGCTGTGACGGCCACCTTGACCGGCCATTTCTGTATCATGCTTACGGGGTGCTCGTCTCCGTCGGCGTCAGTGAGCACGGCTACCGTATCGCAGGCCCTGTACGTGCCGGCAGGGACTATGGACTTGACTCTGTAGGAGCCCTTGAATGCGAACGGCACCATAATCTTGTGAGGCAGCCAGCCTTCCTTGACCTCTCCGAGCCAGTCTGCGGCGCGTACTTCGTCTCCGGGAGCGGCCAGCGGAGTGAAGTCCCACTCGCGCTCAGCATCTATGGGTGCGGTGTATTCTCCTCGTTTGAGGAAGACTCCCTGCATGGTGGCCAGGTTATTCTGCAGGCCGTCAAAGTTGCCTGAGAGCAGGCCGGGGCCGAGGGTGGCCTCCAGCATGTGTCCCTGGAACTCCACCTTGTCCCCGCATCTGAGTCCGCGGGTGCTCTCATAGACCTGCACCGAGGCTCTGCGGCCAGTCACCTTGATGACTTCGGCCATGAGTCTCGCATCTCCCAGCGAGATGTAGCAGATCTCGTTCTGGGCGACAGGTCCGTCGGTCAGGACGGTGACCAGGTTGGAGATGATGCCTGTAACTTTGCCAGTTGTGTGTCTCTGAGTATCCATATATCGGTATTTTATTGTCTTAGTTGAAATCCACTCCCTTGAATGTGCCCCTGACCTCGTCCACGTAGCGGCGGAAGAGCTCCGCACCTTTCTCCCGGTCCAGCGAGCTCCAGCGCCCGACTATCATCGCCTTGGCCAGAAAGCCCAGGATGACGTCCATGTCGAAATAGTGGAATGTGGTCAGCTCAGTAATGCGGTCCCAGCGGTAGCGGTCCAGGGCGTGCTCCCTCTCCAGCAGGTCCTCGGTACGGAATATCTGCTGAAGGACGGGCCAGGCTTCCTCGTCACGGCTGTCAGTCTCTCCCACAATGTATTTCCCGGGGTCAACGCCTTCCTTGGAGGCAAGGAATCTCACCTGGGAGTTGCGGATCATCCGGTCGAGTCCGTACCAGCTGCGGATGAAACGGCTGCGCTGGCGGGCGGCTGCCCGGTAGAAATGCCCGCAGAGTATGGAGGAGTCCGCTCCGGCCTCGAGCCAGTCTACGGCACGGCGGTCGGCAGGAGAGAGCTGTTCCCTCACGGCTTCGGATATCCCGCTGTATGAGAAATGTCCGCTCTGCGTAAAATCCGGCAGCAGGTCCGGCAGGCCGGCTATGATGTAATGGTAGTTGTTCATCCGAATAGGAGTTTGCGGGTGGCGGGGCGGAGGTACTGGGTAAGGATGTTCTCGAAGTCTCCGTCCGCGAAGCTTATCCTGTAGCTGCCGTCGGCGGGGCCTATTTTGAAGCCTCCGGCCATCTGGCGGGAGAAAGTCACTGTAACGCCCTCTCCCATGACTGCGGCAGCCTTCTTCTCGAACCATGCTCCCAGTTCTTTCTGCATGGAAGAAGGAAGGATGATCTCCAGTCCGGCAGGGGCGGGATCTGCCGCGTTGAATGCCTTGGCTACTGTAGTGACCAGGCTCTTGACCAGTTCCGGGTCTGCGAGAGCAGCCTTGACGTCAGGGGATACGGCCTTGGTGATGATGATGTTCTCTATCTGCTGGCGGAGAGCCGAGATGGTCTGTGACGAGGCCATGCGGATGTCTCCCTCGACCCGTACGCGCAGGTCTTCTGCTTCCTTTCTGGCGTCAGTTATGATTTTCTCTGCCTCTTTTCTGGCGTCAGCTATGATTTTCTCTGATTCTGCGGCTGCGGCGGCCTTGAGAGCCTCGGCCTCCTGTTTTCCTTTAGACAGCCCCTCATTGTAGAGCTTGTCTGTGAGTTCCTGGAGCTTGTTTTCCATGCGGTGTTATTTTAAATTCATCCAAAGTTAGTAAAACTTTTCAACAATATCCACCAGAAACAAAAAAAATGCCACCTTTTGAGTGGCACTTTAATAAGTCGATTAATCCAGTCTGTCCCTAACCGAGGAATCCGAGCAGGATACCTGCGGCGACGGCGGAACCGATCACACCGGCTACGTTCGGGCCCATGGCGTGCATCAGCAGGTGGTTGGTCTTGTCGTACTGCAGACCTACCAGCTGGGATACACGGGCGGAGTCCGGTACTGCGGATACTCCGGCGTTTCCGATGAGAGGGTTGATCTTGTTGCCGGGCTTGAGGAAGATGTTGAAGATCTTCACGAACATCACACCGCCGAAGGTAGCTACCATGAAGGAGAACGCTCCGAGGATGAAGATGTACACTGACTTCAGCTGCAGGAACTTGTCGGCCTGGGTGGAGCATCCTACGGTCAGACCGATGAGGATGGTCACGATGTCGATCAGCGGTCCGCGTGCGGTCTCGGCCAGACGGCGGGTAACACCGCTCTCCTTGAGGAGGTTACCGAAGAAGAGCATACCCAGCAGAGGGATACCCGAGGGCACGATGAATGCAGTTACGAGGAAGCCGATGATAGGGAAGAGCTTCTTCTCTGTAGGGGATACCGGACGGGGCGGCTTCATCCTGATGAGTCTCTCCTTCTTGGTGGTCAGCAGCTTCATGATAGGAGGCTGGATCACAGGTACCAGAGCCATGTAGGAATATGCCGACACGGCGATGGCGCCCATAAGGTCGGGAGCAAGTCTCGAGGAGAGGAAGATGGCGGTAGGACCGTCAGCACCTCCGATGATACCGATCGCACCGGCCTCTGCAGGGGAGAATCCTAAGGCGAGGGCCACGGTGTAGGCTCCGAAGATACCCAACTGGGCAGCGGCTCCGATGAGCAGCAGCTTAGGGTTGGAAATCAGGGCGGAGAAGTCGGTCATCGCACCGATTCCGAGGAAGATCAGAGGCGGGTAGAAGCCCTTGATCACACCATAGTAGAGTATGTTCAGCACAGAGCCTTCCTCATAGATGCCGACCGAGAGGCCGGGGAAGAGGGGGATGTTGCCGATGATGATACCGAATCCGATAGGAACCAGGAGCATGGGCTCCCACTCCTTCTTGATTGCGAGGTAGATGAACACCAGGCCGATGCAGATCATCAGCAGGTATGTCCACTCGAAATTCGCAAATCCGGTATACTGCCAGAATTGTCTTAAATTTTCACCAATCATACTATCCTATAATAGCTAAGGGCGTTCCTTCCATTACAGAGTCGCCTTTGTTGACTTTAATACTCTTGATAACACCGTCTGCGGTGGCCTCTACTACGTTCTCCATCTTCATGGCCTCGAGAACCATAATCTTCTGGCCGTTCTTTACGGTGTCGCCTTCCTTCACGCACACTTCCAGGATAACGCCGGGAAGGGGAGAGGATACGGTTGTACCGCCGGCTGTGGGAGCGGGAGCTGCTGCGGGCTTGGGTGCGGCTGCCGATACAGCGGGAGCGGCGGTTGCGGTTTTCACTACTTTGATGGCAGTGGGTTTGACGATGGGTTTCTCAAACTCCACCTTGTAGTTGGAGCCGTTCACCTCGATGGAAGCCACTGACTCCTGTACATCGTTGATGACCACATTGTAGTCATTGCCGTTGATTTTGAGTTTATATTCTTTCATGGTCTGTATTGTTATCTTTGGTTCTTTTTGAGTGTGGGTACCTGACGGAGAGAGTAGATCTTAGAGCTCCAGGGCGAGTAGCTCCTGTCGGTGTGGCTCATGGTGATGGTCAGGCTCTCGTTGTCGTGGGCCTCGTTCTCCTCGTGGAAGAGGTGGAGGGCCACAGCAATGGCGGCATAGGTCTCGCCGGAGGTCTCCTTTACATTGACTGCTGCCTCACCGGTATCGGCTGTAGCCGCTGTCGACTTCTTGTTCAGTTTGTTGACAGCAATGTGTCCGGTGAACTTGAAGATGAAGCAGAGGATGATGAGGGCGCAGAACACTACGAGCATTGCCGTCATGGTGAGAATCCATCCACCGGGATCTTCCTCGGCCATTATCTGGCTCTTGGTCTTCTCGTCCACACCGGCGTTGTTGGTGCTGGGTGAGGTCCAGGGCATGATTCCCCAGCCCTCGCCGCTGCCGTCGATGGAGCCGATTCCGTCTTCGATACGTCCGTAGGACTGGTCTACGCCGAGGTTCTTGGGCACGGCGATCTTGTCGATGACGGTACGTCCGTCGCTGGCCACGAAGTAGATGGTATCAGACTCTTCCAGGGTAAAGTTGATGTGGAAGGTTCCGTGATAGGGGTTGTTGTCCGCCCAGAAGAGGATGTGCTGGCGGGGAGGTATCTGGGTCAGCACGTCTCCCTTGGGGATGATGTATTTCCTGAGGTCGTTCGGATCGTTTGTCAGGAAGCATCCGCCGATGTTCACCGTACCGTAGGAGGTGTTGAAGAGCTCGAACCAGCCGTTGTGGAAGCCGAAATCGTCCTCGAAGTTGGTCTCATTATGAATGAGCAGCTCGTTCAGACGCATATCGCTCTGGCTCTGGGCACTCAGGGTGAACACGGACAGAGTAACTGCGAGACCCGACACCAATATGAATCTAAGTTTGTTCATTTCAGTCGGTTTGATGTGTTACAAAGGAAGATTGTCATGCTTCTTGGCAGGGTTGCTCAGCTTCTTGGTCGAGAGCTGCTCAAGGGCGCGGATTACGCGGAAGCGGGTATTCCTGGGCTCGATGACATCGTCGATGTAACCGTAGCTGGCTGCCTTGTAGGGGTTGCAGAAGAGGTCGTTGTACTCTTTCTTCTTGGCAGCTGTTACCTCTGCGCGCTTGTCGGGATCCTCGATCTCCTTGATCTCCTTGGAGTAGAGCACCTCTACGGCACCGTCGGCACCCATCACGGCGATGTTGGCTGTGGGCCATGCGTAGTTGATGTCGCCGCGGAGCTGCTTGCAGCTCATCACGATGTGCGAACCGCCGTAGGACTTGCGGAGGGTGACGGTAACTTTGGGCACTGTGGCCTCACCGTAAGCGTAGAGCAGCTTGGCTCCGTGAACGATGATTCCGCCGTACTCCTGCTGGGTTCCGGGCAGGAAGCCGGGAACGTCCACGAGGGTTACGAGAGGGATGTTGAAGGCGTCGCAGAAACGTACGAAGCGGGCAGCCTTCCTGGAGGAGTTGATGTCCAGAACGCCGGCCAGGTACTTGGGCTGGTTGGCCACGATACCCACTGATGTGCCGCCCATGTGAGCGAAGCCGACGATGATGTTCTTGGCGTAGTCCTTGTGTACTTCGAAGAACTCTCCGTCGTCAACGATACCGCCGATGACCTGATACATGTCGTAAGCCTCGTTGGGGCTGTCGGGGATGATGGAGTTGAGGGAGTCCTCGAGTCTCTCGATGGGGTCTGCGGTGGGTTTGTAAGGGGGCTCCTCGAGATTGTTCTGAGGAATGAAGGAGAGGAGCTTGCGGATGATGGCGATAGCGTCCTCCTCGGAGTCTGCGGCGAAGTGTGCGACACCGCTCTTGGAAGCGTGTACGGATGCACCGCCGAGCTGCTCCTGTGTAACCACCTCACCTGTTACTGACTTAACCACTGCGGGGCCGGTCAGGAACATGTAGCTGGTACCCTTTGCCATGATGTTGAAGTCGGTGAGGGCGGGGGAGTAAACCGCACCGCCGGCGCAGGGACCGAGGATTGCGGAAATCTGAGGGATGACACCCGAAGCGAGGATGTTTCTCTGGAAGATCTCGGCATAGCCGGCAAGAGCGTTCACGCCTTCCTGGATACGGGCTCCGCCTGAGTCGTTCAGACCGATGACGGGAGCACCCATCTTCATGGCCTGGTCCATGATCTTGCAGATCTTGAGGGCCAGTGTCTCAGAAAGAGATCCGCCGAATACAGTGAAGTCCTGGGCGAATACATATACCAGGCGGCCTTCGATTGTACCGTAACCTGTAACGACACCGTCGCCGAGGAATGTGGTCTTATCCATGCCGAAGTTCGTGCATCTGTGTGTCACGAACATGTCGAATTCCTCGAAGCTGCCTTCGTCGAGGAGCATGGCGATCCTTTCGCGGGCAGTGTATTTGCCCTTCTGGTGCTGAGAGTCGATTCTCTTCTGGCCACCGCCGAGGCGGGCCTTTTCACGAAGCTCTATCAGCGCTTTTACTTGTTCAAGCTGTTGGCTCATAACTTAATCTTTCTGTATTAATTAGTGTTTTGGGTTATTTGTTCTTGGGATCCTCGCAAAGCTCGGTGAGCACACCGTGTGTGGATTTGGGATGGAGGAATGCGATGTTCAGGCCCTCAGCGCCCTTGCGGGGAGCCTTGTCGATGAGTCTTACGCCTTTGGCTTCCATCTCGGTCAGTGCATTCTGCACGCCGTCCTTCACTGCGAAAGCGAGATGGTGGATGCCTTCGCCTCTCTTCTCGATGAAGCTTGCGATGGTTCCGTCAGGAGAAGTGCTTTCCAGCAGTTCGAGCTTGGTCTGTCCGATTTTGAAGAATGCGGTCTTTACTTTCTGGTCGGGAACCTCTTCGATAGAGTAGCATTTGAGGCCCAACATGTTCTCATAGTAAGGAATAGCCTCGTCCAGAGACTTCACGGCGATTCCGAGATGTTCAATATGTGACAGTTCCATAATAAGATTTATTTTAGAGTTGTATTATTCCTCATCAGCCATTTCCATGGTATGGTAGACGTTCTGTACGTCGTCGTCGTTCTCGAGCTTGTCGATCAGCTTGAGGATGCCCTCCTTCTCCTCGGGAGTGAGTTTCTTGAGCGGAACGTTGGGTATCCTCTCGAAGCCTCCAGAAACGATGGTGAAGCCGTTGTCCTCGAGATATTTCTGAATGGCACCGAATGACTCGAACTCACCATATATATAGATAAGGCCGTCCTCGTCATCCTTGTAGACATCGTCCACACCGTAGTCAATCAGCTCGAGCTCAAGCTCGTCCATGTCCACGGGACCGTCTTTCCTTACCTTGAAGACGCATTTGTGGTCGAACATGAAACTTACGCAGCCCTGGGTTCCGAGAGCGCCTCCTACCTTTGTAAAGTAACTGCGGATGTTGGCAACAGTCCTCATGTTGTTGTCGGTGGCTGTCTCAATCAGGAAAGCGATGCCGTGAGGACCGAATCCCTCGTATACTATCTCCTCATAATCACCGGCGTCATGCTCTACAGCTCTCTTGATGGCCCTCTCGATATTCTCCTTGGGCATGTTCTCGCTGCGGGCGGTCTGGATCAGTGTCCTCAGTCGGGGATTGTTGTCGGGATCGGGGCCGCCGGCCTTGGCGGCTATGGTGATTTCCTTTCCGATGCGGGTGAAGACGCGGGCCATGTTGCCCCAGCGCTTGAACTTACGTTCCTTTCTGAATTCGAATGCTCTTCCCATACTTACTTCTTAACTTCTATGCGTGTGATGTATTTGTCGATTTCGTATCCCTCGTAAGTCTGGGGATATTTGTCCTTGATGACCCTGTAGTGGGTCAGGGCCTCGTCGTTGCGGCCGAGCTCCTCGCAGATGATACCGGCCTTGAGCAGGTATGTTGCGGCGAAGATATTGTCCTCCACCTGAGAAGCCTGGAGGTAATATTTGAGAGCGTTCTCGTACTCTCCGGCGATGGAGTATGCGTCTCCGATGCCTGCGAGGGCGCGTGCCTTGAGGACAGGATCCTTACCATTGTACTTGGTCAGATAGCTGATGGCCTCGGGAGCGTTGCCGAGCTGGAGCTCGCAGATGCCCGCATAGAGATAGACAGCCTTTCCGGCCTTGGCACCGTATTCGTCGATAATCTGAATGAAACCGAGTGAGTTGCCGTCACCATTGAGGGCTTTGTCGTAGTCCTCTGCCCTGAAGTACTGCTCAGCGGTGAAAGTCTGTCCTACAGCCTCGTCTTTCATGGGCTTGGAGTAGAACTGAATGAAAAGGACTATGATTGCCGCTACAACGACCAGACCGGCACCTGTGTAGCCGATCAGTTTGCCGTTTTTCTTAAAGAATACCTCAGTCTTGGAGACGGCCTCGCCGACTGTTTCGTTGGTGGTGTTTACGTTCTTTGCCATTTTTGCAATAAATTCTGATTTTTATATAATGGGTGCAAAAATACAACAATTTGTGTAATCGCAAAGATAAAATCATAAGAAATATTCTATCTTTGTTGGTAAAATAATGGAGAATGTTTCTAAGGAGAATAATCGTACAGAATTTCAAGAATATCGGTAGTGCGGACATATCTTTCTCTCCCAAGATCAATTGTATCTGCGGGAACAACGGGGAGGGCAAGACCAATCTTCTGGATGCCGTACACTATCTCTCCATGACCAAGAGTTTTCTCTCTGTCAATGACAGATACACATATACTTACGGAAAGGATGAGGCCGTCCTGCACGGAACATTCCAGGATGGGGACCGGGAGGAGGATATCGCAGTGTCCGTACGTTCCGACGGGGCCAAGACGGTCAGGCGCAACGGCAAGGCATACAAGCGTCTGTCCGAGCATATCGGACGCATCCCGGTGGTGATGACAGCCCCTCCGGACATATCCCTGATTCACGATTCCGGCGAGGAACGCAGGCGTTTTCTGAATATGATGATCTCCCAGATAGACCCGGAATATCTCCGGTCCGTCTCCGCATACAACAGTCTGCTCAAGCAGCGCAACGCCTCTCTCCGCCAGGAGGGAACGCCGGACCTGCTGCTGGAGACAATTTCCGGGAGGATGTGCGCCCCAGCGGCATATATCCATGCCCGGAGACGGGAGGCGGCGGAGCAGCTGGCCGCAAAGGCGGACGGGTACTACGGATTCATTTCCGGAGGCAGGGAGAGCATAGGCATCCGCTATCGCTCCGACCTGGAGAAGGCCGGACTGGAGGAACTGCTGGCCGCCTCCCTTCAGAAGGACAGGGCGCTGGGTTATACCACCGCCGGGGTGCAGCGGGATGACCTGGAATTCTCCATGGACGGGCATCCCCTCCGCAAGTGCGCCTCCCAGGGACAGCAGAAGTCATTTATCATTGCCCTGAAAATGGCCCAGTACCGGGTGATGTGCGCCGGAAGGGAGGTCCGCCCGGTCCTGCTCTTCGACGACCTGTTCGACAAGCTGGACGCCGGAAGGGTGGCCTCGCTGATACGGATGGTGGTCGAGGGGGATTTCGGCCAGATATTCATCACCGATACCGACGAGGAACGGTTGCGGAGGATAGTGGGAGGCATTACGGACGAGGGGCGTTTTTTCAATGTCAGTGCCGGATCTATAACTGAAAAAGACGGGGAGCCATGCAGAGGATAGGGGAGAAACTGTTGGGCGAGGTGCTCGCTGAATATATAAAGGAGGCAGGCTTCGGAGAGAGGATGCGCGGGCTGGATATATGCGGGCTGTGGCCCGAGGCTGTCGGGGCGCGTGCTGCCGCGGCGACCAGGAGCCTGAACTTCTCGGACGGTGTCCTCTACTGCCGGATGTCCTCGTCCACTGTCCGGAACATGCTGTTCTACAATCTAGAAGGAGTTCGTGGAGAACTTAACCGACTGGCTGGGGGCAATTATGTGCGTAAGATAGTGCTGTGTTGATTTTAGAACTTTAACTACTTAAAACTATACAATATGGACAGGTTTATCGAAAATTTCAAGAAAGGATTCCCGTTTCTTAAACTGGTGGCGGCAGCCACGCCATCCAGAGGCATTCAGGTGATGGATGAGGAGGAGCGCCGTGCGGCTGTGGACAGGTATGAGGGATTTACGGGTGAGGCCGTGAAATTCGTACCGGCTTCGGGAGCTGCTTCCCGTATGTTCAAGGACCTCTTCGAGGGCAGGGACGTTCTGGCTTCCGGCAAGGAACTGGATCCGGCCTCAAAGGCTCATAAGTTCGTGGAGAATATCGGCAGATTCGCATTTTACACTAAAGAGGATTTCGAGGGGCTCACTCCTTTCGGTGTCCTGGACCATGTGATAGGGCAGGGAGCTTCCGCCGCAGGCAGGGCCGGTCTCGACTACGGCAACAGGCCCAAGGGGCAGGTGCTCTTCCACCGTTATGACAATGAGGTGCGTACTGCATTTGAGGAACATCTGGTGGAGGGCGCCCTCTATGCCCGCAGTGCCTCCGGCAAGGTGAGGATTCATTTCACCGTATCGCCCGCGCATCAGGCCGGCTTCGAGAAGATTCTGCAGGAGACTGTAGCCAAGTACGAGGAGCGTTTCGGCTGCAAGTACGACATCTCGTTCAGTGTCCAGGATCCTTCAACTGACATTATCGCCGTCAATGAGGACAATACTCCGTTCCTCAAGGCCGACGGCAAGCCGCTCTACCGTCCCGGCGGACACGGCGCCCTGCTGGGCAACCTGGCGGCCGTCGACGGAGACATCATCTTCCTGAAGAATATCGACAATGTGGTGCATCAGCGTCTGCTGGACGAGACGGTTGTCTGGAAGAAGGCGCTGGCCGGCAAGCTGCTGGAAGTCAGGGAGAAAATCTACGGCTATCTGGTGGCCCTCGATGAGATGACGGCCTCCGGTGCTGAGAATGAGGCTCTTCTGGCGGAGATCCGGACATTCCTGGAGAAGGAGTTCTGTGTCACCCTTCCAGATGTCCCGGCCGACATCTATCCCCGTTACCTCCATGCCAAGCTGAACCGCCCCATCCGCATCTGCGGCATGGTCAAGAACGAGGGCGAGCCGGGCGGCGGTCCCTACATCGTCTATGATGCCGACGGCTCCACATCCCTGCAGATTCTCGAGGGGGCCCAGCTCGACATGAACGACCCGGCCACTGTGGCCATGCTCAAGGGCTCAACCCACTTCAATCCCGTGGACGTGGTCTGCTGCACCGTGGACTATCTCGGCCGCAAGTTCGACCTCCAGCGTTTCGTGGACCCCGAGACCGGTTTCATCAGCCACAAGAGCTACGAGGGGCGTCCACTCAAGGCTCAGGAACTGCCAGGCCTCTGGAACGGTTCTATGAGCAATTGGAACACCGTCTTCGTCGAGGTACCGCTCATCACCTTCAATCCCGTGAAGACCGTCCTCGACCTGCTCCGTCCCGAGCATCAGCCCGATGCATTGTAGCAGGTACATCACTGCGTTGCTGGACTGCTGAAGCAATGAGAAATAATAGGTCCCGGAAGACTAGCCGCCCTCGGCTCTAGAGGGAGGGGCCCGCCGCGAAGCGGTGGGAGGGCCTGGTCTTCCGGGACCTATTATTTCTTATTGCATACGTTAGGGCTTACCAGCCGAGGACGTACGCGAAGATCAACGGTGCTACGATAGTTGCGTCCGACTCGACGATGAAGCGGGGAGTGTCCTTGGAGAGCTTGCCCCAGGTGATCTTCTCGTTGGGAACTGCTCCGGAATACGAGCCGTAGGAGGTGGTGGAGTCGGAAATCTGGCAGAAATACGACCAGAGGGGAACGTCCTTCCACTCCAGATCCTGAGCCATCATGGGCACTACGCAGATGGGGAAGTCACCGGCCGTACCGCCGCCGATCTGGAAGAAGCCTACGCCGGCTCCGCCCGAGTTGGCCCTGTACCACTCGGTGAGGTAGATCATGGTCTCTATTCCGTTCTTGATCATGTTGGTGTCGAACTCACCCCTGATGCAGTGTGCGGTGAAGATATTGGCTGTGGTGCAGTCCTCCCATGCGGGCACTACGATGGGAATGTTCTTCTCGCAGGCGGCGAGGACCCAGCTGTCCTTGGGGTCGATCTCATAGTACTGCTCGAGCACTCCGCTGCGCAGCAGGCGGTAGATTACCTCCCAGGGGAAAAGTCTCTCACCCTTGGCCTTCATGTCGTTCCATACCTCTACGAGATGATGTTCCAGTCTCCTGAATGCCTCCTCCTCGGGAATGCAGGTGTCCGTGACACGGTTCATGTGGTTCTCCAGCAGCTCGTGCTCCTGCTCGGGAGTCAGGTCGCGGTAGTTGGGCACTCTCTTGTAGTGGGAGTGGGCCACGAGGTTCATGATGTCCTCCTCGAGGTTGTTGGCGGAGCAGGATACGATGGAGAATTTGCCCTGACGTATCATCTCTGCCAGAGAGATACCGAGCTCGGCGGTACTCATGGCTCCCGCCATTGCCAGCATCATCTTGCCGCCCCGGTTCATCAGGTCGTCGTATGCCTTTGCTGCGTCGACGAGGGTAGCCGAGTTGAAATGACGGTAATGATGAGTGATGAATTTTGAGATAGGTCCTCTTTCCATTTTCTTGTTTTTTTAATCGTGCCGCAAATTTAGAAAATTCAGGGCAGTGTCTAATCATTTTTTAATAAATTTGCGGATTATTTAACAAAAGACAAGTAATCCGGATATGTTTGAGAATTTAACCGAGAAATTAGAAAGATCATTCAAGATAATCAAAGGTCAGGGCCGTATTACAGAAATCAATATAGCGGAGACGCTGAAGGAGGTGCGCCGTGCACTGCTTGACGCCGACGTAAGCTACCGCGTGGCCAAGGACTTCTGCAACGATGTCAAGGCCAAGGCCTTGGGCCAGAACGTGCTGACCGCTGTCCGTCCCGACCAGATGATGATAAAGATAGTCCACGACGAGTTGGTGACCCTCATGGGCAGCACGGCGTCGGACATCAATATAAAAGGTAAGCCCGGCATCGTCCTGGTGGCCGGTCTCCAGGGTTCCGGTAAGACGACCTTCTGCGGCAAACTGGCGCTCAACTGCAAGAGCAAGCGCGGCCTAAAGGTGATGCTGGTGGCCGGCGACGTGTACAGACCCGCGGCCATTGACCAGCTGAAGGTGCTCGGCGGACAGATCGAGGTCTTTGTCTATTCTGAGGACGGGGTGAAGGACCCGGTTAAGATAGCCAGGAATGCCATAGCATACGCGACAAAGGAAAATTATTCCTTAGTCATCGTCGATACCGCCGGCCGTCTGGCAGTGGACGAGGAGATGATGGACGAGATAGCTGCCATCAAGGATGCCGTCAAGCCTACCGAGACCCTCTTCGTGGTCGACGCCATGACAGGTCAGGACGCCGTGGAGACAGCCAAGGCCTTCAACGACCGCCTGGACTTCGACGGAGTGGTACTCACCAAGATGGACGGTGATACCCGCGGCGGTGCCGCCCTCTCGGTCAAGGCCGTGGTCAACAAGCCGATCAAGTTCATCAGCTCCGGCGAGAAGATGGAGGCCCTCGATGTCTTCCATCCCGACCGTATCGCCGACCGTATACTCGGCATGGGCGACGTGGTCTCCCTGGTTGAGAAGGCCCAGGAGCAGTATGACGAGCAGGAGGCCCGTAAGCTGGCCAAGAAACTGGCCAAGAACCAGTTCAACCTCTGGGACTTCTACCAGCAGATACAGCAGATCAAGAAGATGGGCAACATCAAGGACCTCGCATCCATGATACCCGGTGTGGGCAAGGCCCTCAAGGACGTGGACATCGACAACAACTCCTTCAAGAGCGTCGAGGCCATCATCCTCTCCATGACTCCCTACGAGAGGGAAAATCCGGCAGTGATCAACGGTTCCCGCCGCCGTAGGATAGCAGACGGCAGCGGTACCACCATCGCCGACGTCAACCGCCTCCTCAAGCAGTTCGAGGGCACCCGCAAGATCATGAAGAACGTGGCTTCGGGCGGTGTCCGCAATGCGGTAAGAACCGTCAAGGGCATGAGGCACAGATAGAGATTTTTCAGGACAATATAAAACAGCATCCAATGATTCTTTTAAATGGTAAGGAAACGGCTGCGGCCGTGAAAAAAGAGATAGCCGCCAAGGTGGCGGAGATGGTCTCCCGCGGAGAGCGTCCCCCTCATCTGGTAGCGGTGCTGGTCGGTGACAACGGAGCCAGCAAGACCTACGTGGCCAATAAGGAAAAGGCCTGTGCGGAAGTGGGATTCAAGTCCACTGTTCTGACATTCCCCGAAACTATATCCGAGCCAGAGCTGCTTGCCCAGATTCACAAACTCAATGAGGACGACGATGTGGACGGGTTCATAGTCCAGCTGCCTGTCCCCAAGCACATAGACGAGAACAAGGTGATCAATGCCGTCTCGCCCATGAAGGACGTGGACGGTTTCCATCCCGTCAATGCGGGCCGCATGGCCCTCGGCGAGGAGGCCTTCCTGCCGGCGACCCCCTTCGGTATACTCCTGCTCCTGGAGCATTACGGCATAGAGACTTCCGGAAAGCACTGCGTTATCCTCGGCCGCAGCAACATCGTCGGCCGTCCGGTGGCCAACCTTCTGTCCCGTAAGGCCTATCCCGGAGACTGCACCGTCACCATGTGCCACAGCCGCACCAAGGATATTGCCTTCTATACCCGCAGCGCCGACATCATCGTGGCAGCACTCGGAGTGCCTGAGTTCCTCAAGGGCGACATGGTCAAGGAAGGAGCCGTGGTCATCGACGTGGGTATCACCCGTGTGCCCGCCGATACCCCCAAGGGATACCGCATCGTAGGGGACGTGGAATTCGATACAGTCGCACCGAAATGCTCCTACATCACCCCCGTGCCCGGCGGAGTTGGGCCTATGACCATTATCTCCCTGATGAAGAATACCTTCAGGGCCAGAGAACTTAAATTGTTAAACACAAAATAACACAACGCCTATGAAACGGATACTTTTGCTGATGGCTGCTGCCATGTTGCTGACCTTCTCCTGCAAGGACAAGGGCCCGGACCTGATAAAGGCGGGAGATACCCTTCCCGAATTTTCACTGAGTTCCGAAGTTTACGGAGACATCTCTTCTTCTGACCTTGATGGGAAAGTCACCTATCTCTGTTTCTTTGCCACCTGGTGCCCTCCCTGCCAGCTGGAGCTGGCCGCAGTGCAGGACACCCTTCTGCCCATGTTCCAGAATGACGAGGACTTCCGCCTCGTAGTGGTGGGCCGCGAGCATACTGACGCCGACCTGACGGAGTACAACAAGACCAAGAATTTTACATTTTCCCTCTATCCCGACCCTGAGCGCGAGGTTTATTCCCTCTTTGCCACCGAGACCATCCCCAGAGCATACGTGATCGGCCGCGACGGTGTGGTGGTGGATGCCGCCACGGGCTTCGATGAGGAGCATTTTGCCTCCGTGCTGAAGACCATAAGAGAACTGCTGGACAGTGAGACAGCCGTGGAACTTTAATTACAGATGCTGAGTATGAGATATTTTTCCAGAATACTTGCGGTCGCCCTGACGGCGGCTGTAGTGTGCGGCTGCGCTGAGAAGAAGCCGCGCGTGGCTATCGTAGGCGTGGGTATCGAGTGCAGTACTTTCTCACCTGCACGTACCACACTGGATATGTTCCGTCCCCTCTACGGGGAGGACATCATCAAGTCCTATCCGTTCTTCCGGGGGGAGGACAATGAGCTGCTCGCCCGTGCCGACTGGGTCCCGACCATAGTTGCGTGGGCTACCCCCGGCGGAATGGTGACCCGCGAGTGCTACGACACTCTGCTCAATCAGTCGCTGAGACTGCTGAAGGAGAACATGCCCTATGACGGTATTTTCCTGGATATCCACGGCGCAATGAGCGTTGAGGGACTGGATGATCCGGAGGGAGACTATATCACGAGGATCCGCGAGGTAGTAGGGGACGATGTCCTCATATCCACTTCTATGGATCCCCACGGATGTGTATCCCCCCGTCTGGCCAGGAGTACCGACCTGATAACTTCGTACCGTATGGCTCCCCATACCGACAGGTATATCAGCCGTGAAAGGGCTATTGTCAACCTGTTGGACCGCCTCGAAAGCGGTAAGGGCAAACCGGCCTACAAGGCATGGGTAAAGGTGCCGATTCTCCTGCCAGGAGAGAAGACTTCCACCCGTGTGGAGCCCGGCAAGTCCCTCTATGCTGCCATCGAGCCTATCGAGGCTCAGGACGGGGTGATAGACGCTGCCATCTGGATGTCCTATCCCTGGGCAGACGAGCCCCGCAATCACGGCGTGGTGATGGTTACCGGGGATGACAGCGCGCAGGTGGCTGCCGGAGCCAAGTCCCTGGCTGAACATTTCTGGTCGGTGCGCGACGATTTCGAGTTCGTGGCTCCTACGGCTTCCCTTGAGGAGGTTCTGGCCAAGGCTATAAAGAGCGACAAGAAGCCGTATTTTATAAGTGATATGGGTGATAACCCGACAGCAGGAGGGGCCGGTGACGTGACCTGGACTCTCCAGAAGCTGCTGGCACGTCCCGAGTTCAAGAAGGCCGGCGGCAAGACACTCGTATATGCCGCTATACCCGGACCTGAGATGGTGGCCAAGGCCAAGGAAGCAGGCGAGGGCGGTCATGTGCGCTGCAAGGTAGGGGCTGCTGTCGATGACCGTTATGCACCTCCCGTAATGCTTGACGGTACAGTGGTCAAGATTCTGGACCGCGAGCGCAATGACCAGGTGGTAATCAAGACAGGCTCGATGCTCGTCATCGTGGGCGAGGACCGAAGTCCTTACCATTACAAGGGGGACTTCGAGCGTCTGGGTATCAATCCCTATGACGTGGACATCATCGTGGTCAAGCTCGGCTATCTTACAGAGGAACTCTACGAGATCAGCCATGCCGGGGACTGGATGATGGCCCAGACCCGCGGCGGTGTGGATCAGGACCTGCTCCAGCTGCCCTACAAGCGCCTTGAGCGTCCCATCTTCCCGCTCGATCCCGATATGCCTGACCCTGATCTCGAGGTCGTATTCATGTAGTCCTTGGAGATTTCGCGATAAGCGGAGAAAAATAAAAGTCCCGGAAGACCAGGCCCTCCCACCGCTTTGCGGCGGGCCCCTCCCTCTAGAGCCGAGGGCGGCTAGTCATTTCTCGTCGCTGCATATCTCCTCCGTCGGAGCGATTGAGCAGGACTGAGGCCCAGACGGCGATGCCCTCCTCGCGGCCGGTGAAGCCGAGGTGCTCGGTCGTGGTGGCCTTGACCGAGACCTGAGAAAAGTCCACGCCGAGGGTGTCAGCCAAGGTCTGCCGCATCCGGACGATATAGGGGGCGAGCTTGGGACGCTGGGCGGCGATGGTGATGTCGGCATTGGCCACCGCATAGCCGCGGGAACGGACCAGGGCGTCCACCCGCTGCAGCAGGATCTTGCTGTCTATGCCGCGGTATTCCTCCGAAGTATCCGGAAAATGCTGACCGATGTCGCCGAGAGCCAGGGCCCCGAGCATGGCGTCACAGAGAGCGTGGATGGCCACGTCCCCGTCCGAGTGGGCGATACAGCCCTTGGTATGCGGGATCCTCACCCCGCCCAGCCACAGCTCCAGCCCCTCGCCAAGGGCATGCACGTCGTAGCCGTGGCCTATTCTGAATGGAAGAGAACTCATCGTCTGAATAAATTTAACGGTCCGGGCACAAATGTAAACAAAAAAACCGCGAAAGCCGTATATTTGCCCTCACTAATACGACAACCGACACATGTACATCGGAATCATTTCAGACACCCACTGCTGGTTCGACGACCCGCTGAAAAAGTTCCTCGAGCCGGTGGACGAGATATGGCACGCGGGGGACTTCGGCAACGAGGAGACCCTGCTGCAGATTGCGGATTTCAAGCCGCTCAAAGGAGTCTACGGCAACTGCGACGGCACGCAGGTCCGCGGCAGAGTCCCGTACACACAGTTTTTCGAGTGCGGGGGAAAGAGAGTGCTGATGATGCACATCGGAGGCTATCCCGGCCGGTACGACTACAAGGCCTTCCAGCTTATCAACGCCCATCTGCCCGACATCTTCGTCTGCGGCCACTCCCACATCCTCAAAGTCATCTTCGACAAGAAATACAACATGCTCACCGTCAATCCAGGTGCAGCCGGCATCCAGGGCTTCCACCAGGTACGCACCGCCATCCGCGTCCACATCGACGACGGAAATATTCACGGCATGGAAATCGGTGAATGGCCACGATTTATCAAATAATTTTTATATTTACATCCGCTTTTTAAAACAACTCTCAACCTTATGAAACGCAATATTATCGCAATCATCGCCCTGCTGTGCCTGACCGCGCCCCTGGCCTGGTCCCAGCAGACACCGGTAACCGAGGCCAACTACGACCTGGCCGAGCGGTTCTCGCCGAACAAGATCAACAGCATGGTGTTCTCCAAGAACATCCGCCCTTCCTGGTTCCCCAACTCGGACAAGTTCTGGTACGAGTGGAAGAGCCCCGAAGGAGTGCAGTACTGGATAGTAGATCCCGCTGCCAAGACCAAGACTGCAGTATTCGACATGGACAAGCTCGCTATGGAGCTGACCATGATCATCAAGGATCCCTTCGACGCCCAGCACATTCCCTTCCAGAATTTCGAGCTCAAGGACGAAAGGACCTTCACCTTCGAGATTCCCTCGACGGTAGAGCAGCCCGTGAAGGACGACAAGGACACCTCCGCCGCTGCCAAGGCCAATCCCAAGATGGAGAAAAAGACCTTCCGCTTCGAGTATGATATCGAGACCCGGAAACTGACCGATGTATCCGACCAGGAAGAGAAGAAGGACTTCCCCCGCTGGGCCAACATCGCTCCCGACAGCAGCTATGTAGTCTATGCCAAGGGCTACAACCTCTGGTACATGGACATGGAAAACCTCCGCAAGGCCATGGAGGACGAGAAGGACTCCACCATCGTCGAGTACGCCCTCACCACTGACGGCACCAAGGACGTGCCCTACGGCGGCAACAGCTATTCCGGTATCGACGACAGGGACACCAACAAGAGATACTCCGCATGGGGACAGTGGTCTCCCGACGCTAAGCATTTCATCATGGAGAAGTACGACATGAGCAACATCGGAGAGCTGTGGGTAATCAACTCCACCGCCGAGCCCCGTCCCAAACTCGAGACCTACAAGTACCAGATGCCCGGCGAGCCCGGTCCCAAGAGCTACCTGATGCTCTTCGACATGCAGGACAAGTCTTCCAAAGTCCTCAACGTATGGGCATTCAAGGACCAGACCGTAGACGTTCACCGCAAGCCCTACACCACCCGCGACCTCTACGCCGACTATGTGTCTCCCGTATGGCTCGGTGACAACAGCTCCTTCTACTTCACCCGCACCAGCCGCGACGAGCACCGCGTGGACATCTGTCGCTACTGGCTCGGCACCGACTCCGTACAGGTACTGATCGAGGAGCGTCTGAACACCTACATCGACGTGTGCGACTTCGAACTCCTGAAGAACGGCCAGATCGTAATGCGCTCCGAGCGCAACGGCTGGGCACAGCTCTACCTGCACGGTGCTGACGGCAAGCTCATCCGTCCCCTGACCAACGGCGCATACCACGTATCAGCCATCATGGGCGTGGACGAGAGCACCTCGACTGTATTCTTCACAGCCAACGGCTTCGACAAGAACGAGCATCCCTACTACAACCACCTCTTCCGTGTCGGCCTCAACGGCTCCGGCCTGAAGATGCTCAACCCCGGCAACTACTACAACGACAGCTGGATGCCCGAGGATCTGAAATACTTCGTAAACAATGCATCCAGAGTGGACGCAGCCCCTGTGAACGCTCTCTACAATGCCTCCGGCGCCAAGATCATGGACCTCGAGGCCTGCGACATCAGCCGCCTCGTGGCTTACGGCTACAAGTATCCCGAGATCTTCACTGCCAAGGCTGCTGACGGTGTGACCGACCTCTGGGGCGTCATCTACAAGCCCTTCGACTTCGACTCCACCAAGCTCTATCCCATCATCGAGTACGTATATCCCGGCCCTCAGGTAGAGTCCACCAACTATACCTGGAACGCCAGCATGACCCGCGTGGACCGTCTGGCCCAGCTCGGCTTCATCGTAGTGACCGTGGGCCACAGAGGAGGTCATCCGGACCGCTCGAAATGGTATCACAACTACGGCTACGGTGACATGCGCCACTACCCTCTCGCCGACCACAAGTACGTAATCCAGAACCTTGCCGCAGAGCGCAAGTACATGGATGTCAATAAGGTCGGTATCCACGGCCACTCCGGCGGCGGATTCATGTCCACAGCAGCCATCCTCACCTACCCTGACTTCTACAAGGTAGCCGTATCCTGCGCCGGCAACCACGACAACAACATCTACAACCGCTGGTGGAGCGAGACCCATCACGGTGTGAAGGAGGTCGTTACGGCCGAGGGCGACACCACATTCAACTACAGCATCGAGGCCAATCACGAGTTCGTAAAGAACCTCAAGGGCCACCTCATGCTCGTACACGGTGACATGGACAACAACGTTCATCCCGCCAACACCATCCGCGTAGCCGACGCCCTCATCCGCGCCAACAAGCGTTTCGAGATGCTCTATCTGCCCGGACAGCGCCACGGCTTCGGAGACATGAACGAATACTTCTTCTGGAGAATGGCCGACTACTTCAGCCGCTGGCTCATCGGTGACTGCGAGGAAGACGTGGACATACACCAGCTGAACAACGACCAGTAAACTGATTCAAGGGATGAAATCTATCCTCGGAATAGGCAACGCCCTGACCGACATACTTGCGGTGCTCCCCGACGACAGCCTGCTGCGGCAGTTCCACCTGCCGGTGGGGAGCATGCAGCATGTCGACCGGGAGACCGGCAACAAAATCTGGCAGGTACTCAAGAAAATGGGAGCGCAGTACGTCGCCGGAGGCGCTGCCGGCAACACCATCACCGGCACAGCAGTCTTCGGCATGCCCTCCGGTTTCATCGGCAAGGTGGGAGACGACGAGGTCGGCGCCCTCTACCGCTCGGATCAGGAGCGCAACGGCATCAAGTCGATACTCCTGACAGGAAAGGAGGATTCCGGACGGGCCTCCGTCTTCATCACCCCGCCGAATGCCGAAAGGACCTTCGCCACATATCTCGGCGCAGCCCTGGAGCTCTGTCCCGAGGACCTTAGACCGGAATATTTCTCCGGCTACGACTACTTCTTCATAGAAGGATATCTAGTGCAGAACCAGCAGCTCCTGAGGCAGGCCGTAAGGCTTGCCCGGGAGGCCGGCTGCTACATCGCCATAGACATGGCCTCATACAACGTGGTGGAGTCCAACGACACCTTCCTCCATGACATCGTGGAGCAGTACGTTGACATCGTATTTGCCAATGAGACAGAGGCCGAGACATTTACCAGGCGTACTCCCCGCGAGGCGGTGGACATCATCGCCGGCATGTGCGACATCGCTGTCGTAAAGATAGGCGCCAAAGGCTCATACATCAGGAGCGGGGACGAGTTCCACCACATCGAGGCCTGCCCGGCCGAGGTCAAGGACGCCACCGGGGCCGGAGACCTCTATGCCGCCGGTTTCCTCTACGCCCATGCCCTGGGCATGCCGCTGGACGTATGCGGACGGGTAGGCTCCATCACCGCCTCCAAAGTAGTGGAGGTGGTGGGACCTAAAATTGATATTCCGCGATGGAAGGCCGCGAAACGGGAAATCCGCGCCCTGATCGCCGAGAATCTATAATTCCAGCATTTTCTGCACAGGCGACGCTGCCTTCTGAGCTGTCTCGGAGGGCAGCGTTACTGTTTTGCGGGGGTTCTGATGCAGCAGAGTCTCGAAGAGAGAGAGCAGGGTCACCTTCTTCATATCCTCGCAGACGAGAGTCTCCGACAGGGGAATAAGTTCCTTTCCGGGCGCTTCCTGACTGAGACGGTGCATCACTCCCAGTTCTGTAGCTATGACGAACTGACTGCGCTCCGACTCCCGGACGTGGCGGATGATGCCGGAGGTGGAATAGAAGAAGCAGCGGGGATTGCCCGTAATCTTAGGATCTGCGGAGCAGGCTGCCTCAGGATGGATCAGGATCTCGGCCTCGGGATACTTGGCCAGGGCCTCCTCCACCAGTCTGGAGGTGATGCGCTCGTGCACGTGGCAGCAGCCTTTCCAGAGTTCCATTCTGAGCCCGGCGACGGAATTGACGTATGCGCCCAGATTGCGGTCGGGGACGAAGAGGATACTTCTGCCCTGAGCCCCTGCCGCCACTGCCTCAGCCACTTTCACGGCATTGGCCGATGTACAGCAGATGTCCGCCGCAGCCTTGGTCCGGGCGTCGGTATTGACATAGGAGATGACAGTTCCGTCCGGATGACGTTTCTTCCAGGCCTGCAGGTCTTCTCCCTCAATGCTGTCCGCCAGCGAGCATCCGGCGTCAGGCACCGGAAGCAGAACCGTCTTGCCGGGTGAGAGCACCGCAGCCGTCTCTGCCATGAACCTTACACCGCAGAAGACTATCACATCCGCATCCGTCTGCGCTGCCTTGCGCGAGAGCTCGAGAGAGTCTCCCACGAAATCGGCCACGTCCTGAACCTCCGCCGGGACATAGTAATGTGCCAGTATCACCGCATTGTGCTTACGCTTCAATTCCTTTATTGCCTTGGTCAGATACTCCGGCGTGAGCTGGATATTCATACTGATGTCCAGCGCCTTGACCGAATGAGTCAAAGCACCTACGCTTATGAAGTCCACTCCGGTCGCGGCCACCTCGGCTATCCTCTGGAGGGTCATGTTGCCGGAAGCCTCTGTCTTGGCCCGGCCTCCAATGATGTTGACGGCGTCGCGCATCATCTCCGTAGACATATTGTCCAGCATGATGATGTCCGCCCTGGCCTCGAGAGCCTCCTTGACCTCGTCCAGATTGGTCGTCTCCACTTCTATCTGCATACCGGACGGCACTCTGGAACGTACCTGCTCCACTGCAGCGGCTATAGAGCCGGCCATCTTGATATGGTTGTCCTTTATCATGGCCATGTCGTACAGGCCCATGCGGTGGTTCACGGCGCCTCCGTCATGCACGGCCATCTTGTCGGTTACCCTCATGCCGGGAGCGGTCTTACGGGTATCCAGCAGACGGGTGTGCGTACCGCGGAGTTCAGCGACATATTTAGCGGTCTCGGTAGCTATTCCGGACATTCTCTGGAAAAAATTAAGCGCAGTTCTCTCGGCCTTCAGGAGCGCGGGATAACTGCCCTCTATCCTGAGTATCACGTCACCCTTGCGGACAGTATCGCCGTCACGCACCACAGGCTTGAACACGATGTCCTTCTGGAACCTGCGGAAGACCTTCTCCACTACCGGCAGTCCGGAAATCACGCCGTCCGCCTTGGCAGTCATGGTGGCTACGGCCGAAGTAGACTCCGGGACAATCGAGTCTGTGGTCACATCCCCTGTGTAAACATCCTCTTCTATGGCAAGGTCAATCAATCTTTCCACCAGATTATCACGGTGGCTCTGCAGTGTTGTCATAAGTATTATTCTATTGTTATTCTTGATTTACTTTCTTAGTCGTGAGCTTCTCCCCTGCCTTCTGGACGGTATGCAGGGCATACTCCTCACTGAGCATGGGATAGTCCTCGCGGTAATGTCCGCCGCGGCTCTCCCTGCGGAATCTGGCCCCGGTCATGATGAGGTACGCCACCGTAAGCAGCTTGCGTGAAGCCTCGTCGTAATACTCATACTTGACATCCCCGAGTTCCCGGAGTTCTTTCTTAACCAGATTCAGGCCGGTCGAGAGCAGCAGTTCGGAGCGTATGATGCCGGAACAGTTGTTCATCGTATGGGCTATCTGCCGCTTCAGTGCGTAGTAATGCTCAGCCGCCGACTCATCCTTCCGGTACAGCAGGTCAAAATGCGGAAGGTCACCTACTGGACCGCACTCCTCCGCCACCCCGATGGCCCTGTGGGCAAATACGAGACACTCTATCAACGAATTGGATGCAAGCCGGTTGGCTCCCATAATGCCGGTGGAGGCTATCTCCCCGCAGACATACAGGCGGCGGATGTCGGTACGGCCGTAAAGGTCCGAGGCCACCCCGCCCACTGTATAGTGCGCCGCCGGCGCTACCGGTATCCAGTCAGTGAGGTCATACCCGTACTCGGCGCATTTGGCCAGGATATTGGGAAAGCGGCGTCGTATCTTCTCAGGATCCAGATGCTTCAGGGACAATACCACATAAGGCCTGTCGTCCAGGGCCATCTGCTTGAAAATCGAGCGGGCCACGATATCCCTCGGAGCGAGCTCCGCCAGTTCATGGACCGGCAGCATGAAGCGCTTGCCCGCCTTGTCCAGCAGCCAGGCGCCCTCTCCTCTGACAGCCTCACTGATAAGGAAGGCCTTGGGGGAGTCCTCCAGGAACAGGGAGGTAGGATGAAACTGTATGAACTCCATGTCAATAATCCGGCAACCGGCCTTGTAAGCCATGGCTATGCCGTCTCCTATCGTGGTCTCCGGGTTGGTCGTGCGGGTATATATCGCGGACGTGCCTCCGGTGGTCAGGAAGGTATGTTCCGCATAGATCAGTTCCTCGCAGTTTCTCTCCTCATCCCAGCAGCGGGCACCGTAGCACACTCCGTCCCGGACCAGAAAATCTATCACGGAGACATTCTCACGGATGGTGATGTTCGGGTCATTCTGCACCTTTGATATAAGGAACTCCGTGATATAGCGTCCGGTAGAATCCCCGCCAGCATGCAGGATGCGCTTGCGGTGATGGCCGCCCTCCAGTCCCAGGGACAGCTTTCCGTTCTCTGTGTCGAACTTCATGCCCTCCCCTATAATCTCCTTGATGCGCTGCGGCCCCTCCTGCACCAGCACCTGTACGGCCCGGTTCTCACACAGGCCGCGCCCGGCTATCACAGTATCGGTAAAATGGATTTCGGGATTGTCCTCAATGTCCGTGACCGCGGCTATGCCTCCCTGGGCATTGAACGAATTGCTGTCCCTGAGGGCCTTTTTTGTCACCACCAGGACAGAGCCCAGGGCCGATGCCCTGTGAGCGGTATAAAGTCCGGCAAGACCGCTGCCGATTACGAGGTACTTAAGCATGATTGACCTTATCTAAATCAAAACTGACTGTTCTGGAGCCGTCAGCATCCTCCGTAATATGCACTCTCAAGGCGTCCTCAGGAATCAGTTCCTCTATCTTCTCCGGCCATTCCATCAAGCAGATCCCAGGACTGTCGATGTATTCGGCATATCCGATATCGAGAGCTTCCGACACCTTGTCTATCCTGTAAAAATCAAAATGATACACCGGAGTACCGTCAGCGGCGCGATATTCGTTGACTATCGTGAATGTGGGACTGGCCACCTCGTCTTCCACCCCAAGTTCGGAACACAGAGCAGATATGAATGTAGTCTTGCCTGCTCCCATAGAGCCGTAGAAGGCATAAATCCTGACACCACGGGTCTGCCGCAGAAATTCTCCGGCCGCCCGTTTCAGGTCCGGAATATCCTTGATGATGATTTTCCCCATACCTGTAGAATAAAAATTTTGTAAATTTAAACATTTTCCGGAAATCTGTACTGCACTGCCTCCGAAATATGAACTGATTTTATATCCGGTGAGCCAGCCATGTCCGCGACAGTACGCGCAACTTTGAGAATCCTTACATATCCTCTGGCCGAAAGTCCGTAACTGTCCATCAGTCTCTGAAGCAGCACACTCTCTTTACTGTCCAGAGCACAGTATTTCTGAATATGGGCCGGCTGCATCTGTGCGTTGGTATATATTCCCTCACCGGCAAAACGTCGGATCTGTACCTCCCGCACACGGGCAACCCGCAAGGCTATCTCCCGGCTGCTCTCCTGGTGGGAAAACGTGGAAAATGCAGCACTGTCTACGGCCCTCACATTGATATTAAGGTCTATACGGTCGAGCAACGGGCCAGATATCCTGGAGCGGTAACGGTGTATCATTGCCGGTGTACAGGTACAGCGGCCGTCATCCTCCCCGGCATAACCGCATGGGCAGGGATTCATTGAGGCTACCAGCATGAACGAAGCCGGATAGACCACTTTATATCTCGCTCTGGAAATAACTATTTTCCTGTCTTCCAAGGGCTGGCGCAATACCTCCAGAGACTGGGAAGAATATTGGGCCATCTCGTCCAGGCACAGAACCCCGTTATGGGCCAAAGATATTTCTCCGGGCATGGCTCTGACTCCTCCCCCCACCAGCGCGGCAGTACTGGCCGTATGGTGAGGAGAGCGGTACGGACGGACTGTCAGCAGCCCGGAGCCGTCCCCGAGCAACCCCGCCACAGAATATATCATGCTGGTCTCTATCGCCTCCTCCCTCGAAAGAGGCGGGAGAATTGAAGCCAGACATTTGGACATCAGGCTTTTCCCAGAACCTGGAGGTCCGAACAACAGTACATTGTGTCCTCCGCTGGCAGCTATCTCCATGCCTCTTCGGGCGAAAGGCTGCCCGGCCACATCCGCAAAATCACAGCCGAACCCTCCGTCCGTAGGCCGGTAATCCCTGCTCCCCGCCTCAAAGACCGAGGCCGCATCTCCTCCTTCCAGCACCACTGCCATCTCCTGCAGATCCGAGACCCCGAACACACGCACTCCCTCAGCCCAAGAAGCCTCCTGTACCGAATCCCGCGGCACTATCACCCTGTCAAACCCCATTCTGGCAGCCTGAACCGCCATCGGCAAAATTCCCCTTACCTTCCTCAACCTCCCGTCAAGGGAGAGTTCCCCCATTATGAGACAGCGTTCCGGTTCAGGAAAGAATATCTGCCCCGAAGCCGCCAGCATGGCCACCGCTATAGCCGCATCATAGCCTGATCCCTCTTTCTTGATATCAGCCGGAGCCATATTCACCACTGTTTTTCTTCCTGGGATGGCATAGCCGTTACGCTGCATCGCAGTTGTCACCCGCAGCAGCGACTCTCTCACCGCATTGTCCGGAAGTCCTATCAGAAAAAGCCCGACTCCGGGAGTAATGGAAACCTCCACCGTTACTTTCACCACATCTATGCCTGCGCATGTGGCGCTGTACGTCCTGTACAACGAACCTTCCTTACATTCTGTCATCGCTTGAAATTTTACACGCTAAATTATGCCCGGACGGCATTTCGGGCAAGGGCTGCGGAACAGAAAATTTACCGGAATGGACGTTTTAAAAAAAGATTACGCGTTTTTAAAAATATGCTGCATTATTTTATCCGAAGCACCGAGATGACTCTCAATGTATTGGGTACAGATGAGAGAAAGACGCTCCAAAACCTCCGGTGAATGTACCCACCACTCCAGCAAAGGACGGAGCTCCTTGCAGGAAGAGATACTGAAAGCCCCGCCCAGCGAGATGAGATCCTTGGCTTCCTGAAATTTCTCGTAGTGGGGTCCGAAAATTACGGGACAGCCATAAATAGCCGCCTCAAGGATATTGTGAATGCCGCTTGACGAGAATCCGCCGCCCACATAGGCAAAATCCCCATATTTATACAGGGAGGACAGCAGTCCGACCACATCGATAATCAGGACATCCGCCGCCTCGGCCTCTACCTGCCACTCTTCCCTGGGCCTGCCGGAGCATTCCGAATACAGGATTACCGAATATTCTTGGAAGATGGACCGGATACGGGAAATATGCTGGCCGTGCACCTCGTGGGGCACCAGTATCAGCTTGGCCTCCAGAACGTGCTTCAGCGACTTGGATATGACGTATTCGTCTTCTTCCCAGGTGCTGCCGGCCACCCAAGCCCTGCGGTTGCCTATGAAAGTTTCCATCACGTCATTGTGCATATCGTTGCCGGAACATATCTCCTGCACGCGGTCAAAGCGGGTATCCCCGGCTATAATCACGTTGTTGACTCCCAGACCGGCCAGCAAGCGGCGGGATTCCTCGTTCTGCACAAAAAGGGTGGTATAGGTCCGCAGTATCCTGCGCATGAAGACTCCGTAGCGGCGGAAGAAAATCTGGCCGGGCCTGAATATCGCAGAAATTATGTAAGTGTCAGTATGCCTCTGCTTGAGGGCGGTCAGATAGTTGTACCAGAACTCATACTTTACGAAAATAGCCGTTGCAGGACGTACGGCGTCCAGAAAACGACGGGCATTGCGCCTGGTATCCATCGGCAGATAGAACACTGCGTCCGCGTAATCGTAGTGCTGACGCAGCATGTAACCTGAGGGTGAGAAGAATGTCAGAAGGACATACTTGTCAGGAGAGATGCTTTTGAGTCTTTCAATCAGAGGTCTGGCTTGCTCAAACTCCCCCACCGAAGAACAGTGGAACCAGACGGTCTCACGCTCACCGCGTTCCCGCATGGCTTCACTTACAGCCCTCATCAATCCCTTGCGGCCATTGACAAAAAGAGCCGCCTTGTGGCTGAAAAGAGCTATGACACGGGCCCCGAAGAAATAAAGGTATATCGCTATATCGTATAAAATTCTCACACTTCTGATTTTGGCAGCAAATGTAAGAACAAAAACCTAAATTTCGTACCTTTGGCGTCACTATATGTTAACTCAGCTGCCTTGATAAGGAACTTCTTATACGAAACCGGCCGGTACCTGCTGTTTCTCAAGCAAGTATTTACACGACCAGAGAAATGGAGACTGCTGCTCAGACAGTTCGTCACCGAGACCGGCAAGCTCGTGCTCGGCTCCATTCCCCTGATAGCCCTCATATCGGTCTTCATCGGAGCTGTACTGGTCATTCAGACAGCCAACAACATGACTTCACCGCTGCTGCCTAAAATGTACATCGGCTACATGGCCCGCGAATCCCTGATTCTGGAATTCTGCTCTACGATGGTCTGTCTCATTCTGGCCGGCAAGATAGGCTCCAGCATATCCTCCGAACTGGGGACCATGCGCATCACAGAGCAGATTGACGCAATGGAAATGATGGGTGTCAACTCCGCCAATTTTCTGGTGCTTCCCAAAATTCTTTCCACTACCATGCTCAACCCCCTCCTTACCCTGATGAGCTTCATAATGGGGTTGCTGGGCGGTTACCTTCTGATAGCCGCCACCGGCATCATCAAGACCGCTGACTATCTGACCGGTATACAATTCGCCTTCAACGGATACTACATAACATACAGTCTGATGAAGACAGCTGTATTCAGCTTCATCATAAGCTCCTTATCCGCATACTACGGCTACAATGCCATAGGAGGCTCCCTCGGAGTAGGCCGCAGCGCCACGAAAGCCATCGTCATCTCAAGCGCAATGATATTGATATTCAATCTAATACTCACCCGCATCATGTTATGATCACTGTACGCCACCTGACCAAATATTTTGACGGCAGGCCAGCTGTCAAGGACATAAACGCCGAGTACCTGCCCGGTCAATGTTCTCTGGTAATAGGCGCCAGCGGCTCAGGCAAGACCGTGCTGCTCAAATCCATAGTAGGTCTGCTGGAACCGGATGAAGGAGATGTGCTGCTTAACGGAACAGCCTTCAACCACTTGTCCCATACTGAAAAAAAGAAAATCCGCAGCCGGATGGGAATGCTGTTTCAGGGCAGTGCTCTGTTCGACTTCGCTACAGCTCTGGAAAATGTCATGTTCCCTCTGGATTTCTTCACAGACATGAGCCGCAGCGAAAAACGCAGCAGAGCCGCATTCTGTCTCCGAAGGGTCGGGTTGGAAGGAGTCGACAGGAAATACCCCTCGGAACTGTCAGGAGGCATGCAGAAAAGAGTCGGTATCGCCCGCGCCATAGCCCTCAATCCCCAATATCTTTTCTGCGACGAGCCCAACTCAGGGCTGGATCCTCAGACATCCCTGATGATAGACCGTCTGATACAGGAAATTACAAGGGAGTACAACATCACGACCATCATCAATACACACGACATGAACTCAGTCATGGAAATCGGTGACAAAGTGCTGTTCATCCATAATGGCGAGAAATACTGGGAAGGCTCCAAGGATACCATCCTCACATCGGACAACGCCAAACTGGAAGAGTTCATCTTCGCCTCAAGGATGGCACGGGAACTCAAGCTCCGATATGGAAGCGGAAGCCCATCTCAAGATTGAACTGAAGAGGCTGCTCAGTCCTGACAGAATAGGGCTGGTCGCAATCGAAGAAATAAGTCAGACGTGGATCCACATACAGACCCATGAAGTCAATGAAACGATACTCCAGACCCAGGCCTACATTGGCCGACCACTGCAGACCTTCCGCCTTTCTGTGCTGCTTATAGGTAACTGAATGTAAGTCCGTGATATCGTAAGACACCTTAACAGCCCGCTCCATCATACACCCGGCACTGGCATAAAACGAAAGGCGGTCGGAGGACAGAATACCGACATAGAAGTTCAGAGGGACACCGAGATAATGGACAGACTGATCCACCGAGGCCTGGAACTGATGGTCCACCAGCGCCTCATAACGGCTGTTCAGGAAGGTATAATTGACCCCCAGTCCCACTCCCAGCCGATTGTCCAGGAATGAATATTTAAGTTCGAGACCTACCGACACAGGAAAATAATGCCTGGGTTCAGTCGCCGGAACTATACCGGCAACATTGGAAGAGGAGCCGGCGGCGCCCCAAGTGTAGCTCGGCTGGGAGAAATCCACATTACCGCTGGCGCGGGTCGGAGAGAGATTGCCCCCCGCTGAAACCGAAAAGGCCGCTCCACTATGCTCATCAGCGGCATCCTGAGGTTCATCCACCATCATTGCAATATAATCGGCACTGGACGCACGGTCATAAATCGAAGGTATACCGGAGACATCGGGAACTGAGCATTCAGCCTCATCCCCGGCAGCAGTGTTCCCGACCATACCGGATGTCTCCACCACGGCGGATGCCTGCACCTGAGGCCTACGCAGTTCCTTTGCCGCTGCCGCTACCGGATCTGACTGAACCCGAGCCTGGGCCAAAAGCTCCGGAAGAGCCTTTAAAGTACTGCCGGAACGGTCCATGACGGCTTCTGCAGGCTCCACGGAAGCCTCGGCGACCGCCACTTCCGGTACATTGTCATCTCCATGCCGCATCATGAAAGGGGTTACCAACAAGGTTGCCGCTACTGCCGCAGCAGCACCGTAACGCACCGCCTTTCTCCAGAAGACGAGCCCCGAGCGTCTGTCAAGTTCCTTTTCGATTCCTTTCCACACATCCTCAGAAGGAGTCTCGGAACAGGAATCCACCATTTCCTTGATTCTGCTGTCAAACAATTCGTATTTTTCTTCTTTCTTCATTTTCCTTTCATATTACCTCTCAGCCTTTCCTGCAGCCACATTCTCGCCCTGCTGAGCTGCGATCTGGACGTTGCCTCCGATATTCCCAGAGCCTCGGCTATCTCCGGATGCGTATAACCCTCGATCACATTCATATTGAATACCGCTCTGAAACCATCAGGCATCTGGCGTATCATTCTGAGAATATCCCGGCCTCCTATACCCGAGAGTAAGTCCTCACCGCTGCTTACACCACGGACGACAGGCTCATCCATATCCGCCGCCCCGCGCAGCACATCCCCTTTGCGGAGCCTCATGAGGGCCGTATTGACAAAAATCCTACGCATCCACCCCTCAAGGGAGCCGGAGGAATTGAAGGTAGTGATCTTCGAGAACACAGTAATAAATCCTTCCTGAAGCAGATCCTGAGCCTCGTCCCTGTCCCTCGCGTACCGTAAACAAACGACAAACATACGGGAGGAAAACCTCTCGTACAAGGCCCTCTGGGCCCTTCTGTCCTGCCTGACGCATCCACGTACCAGGCTGTCTTCGGTACTTAGGTCAATTCTGTCTGATGACATTCAGCTGCCTTTTAAATAGATGCAAAAATAATTCAATTTGCTGCATCTTCGGCTCGAATATTGTATCTTTGCCTCAGGAATTATTATATCTGACACATGAGATCAGCCATACTCAATCCAGCCCTGCTCATACTGGCGGTCTTCTCATCGGCTTTCTGCGCCGGAGCATCAGAGAAAGACACAGTCAGGGCGGAAGACTACTATATAGAAGGTGTCCGCGCATACTGTGCCGGGGAATACAGTTCCGCAGAATCCAGCCTGTCCCACTGCCTGAGGCTGGAGCCGGAAAACGATGCTGCGATGTATTACCTGGCGATGATTCATCTCAGCCGCAATGACACCGACAAGGCCATGAATCTTCTGGACAAAGCTTCCGCCATCTCTCCCGGAAACACATGGTACAGTCTGGCTACTGCCCGGCTGTATTCCGGTATAGGAGAGAACGACCTGGCCATCAGCATATACGAAACTCTTATCGCTGACCACCCCTCAAAAAGCGACTACTATTACGAGCTCATCGACCTGCTTGTCCGTAGTGGTGAACTGGACAAGGCTCTGGAAATCCTGGACAAGATAGAACAGTTGCGAGGCAGCAACGAACTCACATGCAACGCCCGTTACGAGATACTCATCCGCCAGGGACGCTATGACGACGCGGAGTCCGTAGTACGCAGAATGGACGAGGAGTTCCCCTCCGCCCGTACCGCACTGCTGCTGGGAGACCTGCATAAATCCAGATACGAGGACACTACGGCACTGCGCTACTATAGGAGAGCCTTATCCCTGGACCCGGATTTCACCCCGGCCTATTTCGGAGTGGCTGAAGTGTACAGGATGCAGCGCAACTTCTATTACTATTTTAAAAACATTGACATCTTCCTTTCCGGACCGGACATGAACCCGGAAATGAAATCCAGCTACTTCCAGGAAATCGTGTTCCCCTCCGGCATGGTCCAGGTATTCAAGCCCCAGGTGGACACCATGATACTCTGTACTCTCCACGCCCACCCCGAGGACACCACCGTTCTGAGTCTTGCCGGCACCTACTATATCGCAGTGGACAGCGTGGACAGGGGACTGGAGCTCCTGAGGCGGAATGTGGAGCTGCATCCCGACGTGAAATCCGTCCACTCCGCTCTTCTGGGACAGCTGTACTATCTGGAGGACTGGGAGCAGCTTATAGCGGCAGCAAGACAGACTACAGAGAAATTCCCAGATGACTTCACTCTTAGGGAAGTCCTGGCCATAGCCTACTGGCAGCACGGAGAGATCGAGGAGGCAGTCAAAGTCTACCACCGGATTCTCAAGGACATCCCCAAGGACCATCCCATGCTCATCAACTGCTACGGTTCTCTCGGAGACCTCTATCACGAGCTGGGCAACCGGCGTCAGTCCTATGCCTGCTATGAGAAAGGCCTCAGGATAGACGACAACTACAGCCCCATACTCAACAACTACGCCTACTACCTCAGCGAGGAAAGGCGCAACCTAAAGAAAGCCCTGGAAATGAGCCGGAAGACGATTCTCAACGAACCTGAGAACGCGACATATCTCGACACCTACGGATGGCTGCTCTATCTCACCGGAGACTATGAGCAGGCCCGCAAATACCTCAAGGACGCCATGGTGTACGGAGGCAAGGAGAACGCTGAGGTTCTGGACCACTACGCGGAAGCCCTGTTCGCCCTGAAGGAATACAACCTGGCCTTCCTCTACTGGGGCAACGCCGACAAGATAGACCCGGGCCTTGGTCTGAGCGAGAAGATAGCCAGACGCAGGGCCGAGGCCGGAAAATAGTACTGACGGATGACAAGACGGATAATCATACTGTGCATCGCGGTGCTGACAGCCATCCCCTCCTGGAGCCAGAATGTCCAGGAGCAGCGGGAGCGCAAGAAGCAGCTGGAGGAGGAAATCGCCTTGATTGACAAACAGCTGAGTACCACTTCCAAAAAACGGAAGCAGAGCCTCAACACACTGATTCTCACCAGGCAGAAACTTGAAGCCCGCAAAAAGCTCATCGACCGGCTGGACAGTGACATCGCAGGATATGACAGCTCCATATCGTCCACCAATGCCGAGATCGCCCGCCTCAACGAGCGTCTCGACACACTCAGGAAGTACCATGCAGACCTGGTCAGAGGAGCCTACAAGACCCGCGACAACAAAGTCTGGTTCATGTACATCCTCTCCAGCAAGGACATCAACCAGGGACTGCGCCGCTGGGCCTACCTCAAGAACATATCCCTTTCCGTCCGGCAGCAGGCCATGGCCATCAAGAGCACGGAACTCGACCTGCAGCTGGAGAATGCCCGCCTGGAGGAGCTGAAGGCAGGCTCAATGCAGGCCAAGGCCGAAAGGGAAAAGGAAAGGGATGCCCTCAGTACCGAGGAGCGAAAGGCCAACTCCATGGTAGTCCAGCTCTCCAAGGAGGAACGTGCCATGAAGCGCGAGCTGCAGCAGAAGCAGAAGGAGGTCGAGCGCCTCAACAAGGAGATAGAGCGCATCCTGGCCGAAGCCGTCAAGCAGCAGAAATCCGGCAAGGGCGCAGCCGTCGACTATGCCCTCTCCGCCAAGTTCGGAGAGAACAGAGGCAAGCTGCCCTGGCCCGTAAGCGGAGTGGTCATCCAGAAGTTCGGCCAGAACTACCACCCTGTATTCAAGAATCTTAAAATGCCCTACAACAACGGCATCAACATATCTGCCCCGGCCGGAAGCAACGCCAACGCCGTATTTGACGGAGTAGTGAAGCAGATTCTCGTCATGCCCGGCTACGACCAGTGCGTCCTCGTACAGCACGGCGAGTACTTCACCTTCTACTGCAAGCTCAAGCGGGTCTACGTCAAGAGCGGGGACAAGATATCCACCGGCGACCGCATCGGCCAGATCAGCCTCAACGAGGACGGCAACGCCGAGCTGCACTTCCAGCTGTGGAAGGGCACCGAAAAGCAGAATCCGGAAAACTGGCTGCGGTAAAATCTAATACTCGAAGCTGCTGCCTCCGATGAACTCCCTCATCACGGAAGTCGGCGGTATGCAGTCTATCTCGTCCGGTGTCAATGGAGTAATGTAGGAGAGGAACTTGAGCAGCCGCACGCTCTCGGAGTAAGCCTCCGACAGGGGCGGGATGCGCTCGAGCAGGGGCTCGGCATAATAGCGGAGCAGGGGCAGCTCGAAGAGCAGGGCCGAGTTGAACATCGCGTCGGCATTCTCCTGATAGGGGAAAATGTTCTTCTCCTCCCCGGCGCGGACGCTCTTCCAGCGGAGGATGGTGTCCTCGGGGGTGATGCCCCGGGTAAAATTGTCCCGGACCATGCGGCGCAGCAGGCGGTTGTCGGCGGTCGAGATATAGTTGTTCTCATCCACCGACAGGGAGGTCAGGGCGGAGGCGAAGACGCGGAAGACCTTCTCCCCGTCTATGTGCTTGGTCAGCTCGGGGTTCAGGGCGTGGATACCCTCCATGATCAGGATATCGCCCTCGCGCATCTGCATTCTGCGGCCGTCGAAGCGGCGGCACCCGTTCACGAAGTCGTACTTGGGCAGTTCCACCTCCTTACCGTCGAACAGGTCGTTGAGCTGGGCTCCGAGGAAGGGCAGGTCAAGGGCGTAGATGCTCTCGAAATCGTACTCACCGGCAGCATCCTTGGGAGTCTTGTCCCGGTCCAGGAAGTAATCGTCCATGGCAATGACCAGAGGGCGGAGTCCCAGCACCCGGCACTGCATGGCTATGCGCTTGGAGGTAGTGGTCTTGCCGCTGCTCGACGGACCGGCTATCAGCACCAGTTTGACCGTACCGCGCCTGTCGTAGATGCGGTCGGCAATCTGCGCGTACTTGCGCTCGTGCAGGGCCTCGGCCACGGCTATCAGGTCCTTGGCCTCCCCGCGCCTGACGGCCTCGTTGACCGAGCCGATACCGTGGGCCCCGAGGATGGAGCACCAGCGGGAGTTCTCCTTGAAGACGGCGCTGAGCTTGTCCTGGTACTTGTAGGGCGAGATGACCGAGGGGTCGGAGGCCGAAGGCGACTGGAGGCAGAAGCCGTCCCCGTAAGGTATCAGGTCGAACACGTCTATCTCTCCGGTGCGCTCTAAAAGCGGGCCGTAGAATGTGTCCGCATAGCCGTCCAGCCAATACACCGACACGAAGAACTTCTCCATATCGGCCACCAGCGAGGCCTTCTCCGGCCGGCCGTTGTCGCGGAAGAGCCGGGCCGCCTCGTCGTTGGTCATCTTCTTCTTCTCGAAAGGCAGGTCCGCGGCTATTATCTCCGCCATCCGCTTGCGGAGGGCTCCCACCCTGTCCGCTCCTGCCGGCTCGGTGACATAGACCCTGTCTCCGGTATCGCGGCGCAGCTCGCCGTACAGGCCGTTGGGCAGGGTGTAGTCCAGGAAAAGGCTGAGGTCCGGGAACAAGTCCACCGCCGCCTTCTGCAGCACGAACGACAGGGAGCGGGAATAGGTCCTGCGTCCGTCCGGATGCGTGCAGTCTATGAACTTGACGGTATGGGACGTATATATCGGGAAGGTCAGTTCCTTGAGCATGTTGTCCACAAGCGCGGCCACCACCGGATACCTGCACCCGGTATCTATCTTCCGTGCCAGCTCGCCCACCGTCGTCCCGGGAGCGCAGTCGTAAAAGCCCTGCAGGCTGTCGCAATATACCGTAATCATATCTTTCATCTTATAGTTTCAATAGGGGTCTGAGATAGGGACCAGTGACCGAGGCGGGGTCGGCGGCGACCTGCTCGGGGGTGCCCTGGGAGACGATGCGGCCTCCGTCGCGGCCTCCTGCCGGGCCCATGTCGAAAAGGTAGTCCACGGACTTGAGCACGTCCAGGTTATGCTCGATGATGACGACAGTGTTGCCGCCCTCGGCCAGACGCTGGAGCACGTTCATGAGCACGGCGATGTCCTCGGAATGCAGGCCGGTGGTCGGCTCGTCGAGGATGTAGAGGGTGCGTCCCGTATCCTGCCGGGCCAGCTCGGCCGCTATTTTGACCCTCTGGTTTTCTCCGCCGCTGAGGGTCAGGGAGGACTGTCCGAGACGGATGTAGCCGAGACCCACGTCCTCGAGGGTTTTGAGCTTACGGGCTATCGAGGGCACGGGGGCGAAGAACTCCACGGCCTGGGAGATAGTCATCTCAAGGACATCGTTGATGCTCCTGCCCTTGTACTTGACAGCCAGCACGTCCGGGTTGAACCGCTTGCCGTGGCACTCCTTGCAGGTGACTGTCACCGAAGGGAGGAAATTCATTTCGATGACCTCCACACCCGCACCCTTGCAGGCCTCGCAGCGGCCGCCCTTGACATTGAACGAGAACTTATTGGACTTGAAACCGCGGATCTTGGCGTCCGGAGTCTCGGCGAAGAGATTGCGGATGTAGGTGAGCACGCCGGTGTAGGTCGCGGGGTTGGAGCGCGGGGAGCGGCCCACCGGAGACTGGTCTATCTCCACGAGCTTATCGATGTTCTCCAGTCCCTCTAATTCCCGGTACGGCAGGACTTTGTATTTCGAGCGGTAGAGCCGGTTGCTGATGACCGGCATGAGGGTGTCGTTGATCAGGGAGGACTTGCCGCTGCCGCTGACTCCGCTGATGCCGATGATGCAGCCGAGCGGGAGGCTGATGTCCACGTCCTTGAGATTGTTGCCGGAGGCCCCGCGGAGAGTGATGAATTTCCCATTGCCCGGACGGCGGTAGGACGGTACCTCTATCTGCCGCGTTCCCTTTAGGTACTCGAAGGTAAATCCCCCGTGAGCCTCCCTGTCGATGACCGGCAGACCCTCCGGCAGCCTGAACGCAGGGTCCAGCTTGAGCTGCGGAGGCCCGCTGAAAAGCACCTCGCCGCCCTTCTCGCCCGCGCCCGGACCGATGTCCACGATCCAGTCCGCACTGCGCATCATCTCCTCGTCGTGCTCCACGACCATGACTGTATTGCCCTCGTCGCGCAGCCGCCTGAGGGAGTTGATGAGCTTTATATTGTCCGACTGATGCAGCCCGATACTGGGCTCGTCGAGGATGTACAGCACATTGACCAGCTTGGAACCGATCTGGGTGGCCAGACGGATGCGCTGGCTCTCCCCTCCGCTGAGCGACATCGTGCTGCGGCTCAGCGAGAGATACGACAGCCCGACATCCACCAGAAAGCCTATCCGCTCCCGGAGTTCCTTGACGATATCGGCGGCCACCGCCTGCCCCCTCGGGTCGAGTTTGTCCTTCAGACCGCCCACCCAGTCGTAGAGCACGCTCACGTCCATGTCGCTGACCTCCGCGATGTCCAGTCCTCCGATCTTGAAGCAGAGCGAGTCCTTCCTCAGCCGCTTGCCGTGGCACTCCGGACACACCACCTCGCTCGAATACCGGCTGGCGACGCTGTCATCCTCCTCCTCACCGTCTCCCTCGAACCGCGAGAGCAGCCCGGGGAATGTGATCATCTCCGAGAGCCCGCCTCGGGTGTCCACCCGGATCAGGTCCTCCGAGCCATTGAGAATGATGTTCATTGTCTCCTGAGGGATGTCCTTTATCGGGTCGAAGAGGGAAAATCCGTATTTGCGGGCCACCGCCTCGAGGACCGTGAACACCGCATTGTCCCGCTTCTTGCCGAGAGGGGCAATGCCGCCGTCCGCAATGGACAGCGAGGGGTCGGGGACTATCTTGGCCATGTCCACCTCCCGGACGGTGCCGAGGCCGTTGCATACCGGGCAGGCGCCTGCCGGGGAGTTGAAGGAAAATGTATGGGGCGCCGGCTCGGGGAAGGATATTCCGCTGTCCGGACAGATAAAATGCTTGCTGAAATGACGGACCTCCCCCGTCTCAGGGTCGAGGATCATCAGAGAACCCTTGCCCTGCGTCAGAGCGGAGAGGACCGAGGCACGGATCCGCTTGCCGTCCTCCTCCTTGGGCACCACCCGGTCTATGACCGCCTCTATGAAATGTACCTTGTAGCGGTCCACCCCGGAGGCCATGTCCCCGAGCGGACGGATCTCCCCGTCAATGCGGGCGTAGGACAGGCCCTTCTTGAGCAGGCTGTCGAAGAGCTCGCGGTAGTGGCCCTTGCGGCCCTTGACCAAGGGAGCAAGGATGATGCACTTGCGGCCGGCATACTCCTTCATGATCAGGTCCACGATGCCGGAGTCGGTGTATTTGACCATCGGCTTTCCGGTTACGGGCGAATAGGCCGTGGAGGCCCTGGCGTAGAGGAGGCGGAGGAAGTCGGATATCTCGGTAATGGTGCCGACGGTAGAGCGTGGGTTGCGGTTGGTGCTCTTCTGCTCTATGGCGATGGTAGGGCTGAGACCGTCGATGCTCTCCACCTCCGGCCGCTCCATCACGCCGATGTAGTGCCGGGCGTAGGCGGACAGGGTGTCCATGTAGCGGCGCCTGGCCTCGGCGTAGATGGTGTCGAAGGCCAGCGACGACTTGCCGCTGCCGCTCAGGCCGGTGATGACCACGAGGGCATGCCGCGGTATCCTCAGGGAGATGCCCTTGAGATTGTGGACCGAGGCCTTGCAGATGTCTATGTAGCCGCTGTCCTGCATGCCTATGCGTTCTGCTGCCGGTCTATCTCCCTTGCAATGATGTCTTCTAAGAATGGATTGGTCATCTTCTCCCGTCCGATGTCGGTGGCAGGACCGTGACCGGGATATACCACAGTATCCACGGGCAGGGGCAGTATCTTGGTGCGGATGCTCTCACTGAGCAGGTCGAAGTCCCCTCCAGGAAGGTCGGTGCGTCCGATGCTGCCGCAGAAGAGGGTGTCGCCCGTGAAGACGTAACCGCCCTTCTCATCGTAGAAGAGCACCCCGCCGGCGGTGTGTCCGGGGGAGGCCAGCACTCTGAGCTGTATTGTCCCCACATTGATGATGTCTCCGTCCTTTATGTCGCGGACATTGTCCTCCGAGGGCTGCCCGAACTCGTAGCCGAAGTAGCTGCCGTAGGAGCTGGAGCGCCTGAGCTGGGGGATGTCAGCCGCCGCGAGATATGTGGGTATGTTCCACTTCGAGGCCACGAAGGCATTGCCCATCACATGGTCGAAATGGCCGTGGGTCTGGAGTATCATCCGGGGATGCAGATGCTTCTCCTCGATAAACTTCACCAGTCTGTCCTTCTCCGACTGCTTGATGCAGCCCGGGTCGATTATAGCGCACTCTCCCGCCTCATCGTAGAGCACGTAGCAGCAGGTGCGCAGGTCGTTGAAATAGAATGTCTGAATCATGTAGCAAAAATAGCAAGATTTACCGAATCTCGGCTATTTTGACTAAATTTGGAGTCGGAAACGAAAACGCGCATGACCATGGACACACAGCAGAGACTATACCCGATAGGCATACAGACATTCGCGGATATCCGGAATGAGAATTACCTGTACATCGACAAGACCGAGTACGTGTACCGCATGACCCACTCCGGGGCAAGGTACATCTTCCTCAGCCGACCGAGGAGGTTCGGCAAGTCGCTGCTGGTATCTACCCTTCACAGTTATTTCGAGGGACGGAGGGAACTGTTCCAGGGACTGGCCATAGAGGCGCTGGAAAAGGACTGGACGGTGTATCCGGTGCTGCACTTCGATATGAGCATCGCAAAGCACATGGAGAAAGAACAGCTGGAGGCGGCTTTGAGCAACCAGCTCTCATGGCACGAGAGGGAGTACGGCATCGTTCCCGAAGACAAAGACCCCAATCTCAGGCTGAAAAATCTGATAGAGACCGCATATAGGCAGACGGGGCTGAAAGTGGTCGTGCTCATCGACGAATACGATGCACCCCTGCTGGACGTGGTGCACGAGGATACGACCCTCCCGATGCTCCGCAACGTCATGCGAAACTTCTACAGCCCCCTCAAGGCCTGCGACCCGTATCTCCGCTTCGTCTTCATGACCGGCATCACTAAGTTCTCCCAGCTGAGCATCTTCAGCGAGTTCAATAATATAGAGAACATCAGCATGCTGGAGCAGTACGCAGCCGTATGCGGCATCACCGAGGAAGAGATGCTCACTCAGATGAATCCGGACATCGACAGACTGGCTCAGAGGCTGGAGCTCAGCCGCGAAGAGACACTGGACAAACTGAAATCCAAATACGACGGCTACCACTTCACATGGCCCTCGCCTGACATCTACAATCCGTTCAGCCTTCTCAGGGCCTTCGCCAACGCAAAACTCGACTCCTACTGGTTCGGCAGCGGCACACCGACCTACCTGATAGAGATGATGAGAAAATTCCACGTCACACCCTCACGCATAGGAGGAAACTCAGCCCCTGCCCCGGCGTTTGATGCCCCGACGGAGAGAATGACGGAGATAACCCCGCTGCTGTATCAGAGCGGCTATATCACCATCAAGGCATACGACCGGATAATTGACCTCTACACGCTGGATATTCCCAACAACGAGGTGCGCATAGGCCTGATGCGCTCCCTCCTGCCCTACTATGTCACCCCTCCGTGCACCACCGAGGCCTCAACCACCGTCGCCAGAATATACGGAGCCATCCTGAACGAGGACCTCGACGGCGCCCTCCGCCTCCTCCAGACCTTCCTCGGCACCGTCCCCTACACCGACAACACCGGTTACGAGGGCCACTGGCAGCAGATGCTCTACGTCATCTTCTCCCTTCTCGGATACTATGTGGACGTGGAGGTACGTACCCCGAAAGGCAGGGTCGACATGGTCATGCGCACCGCCTCTAAACTCTACTTAGTGGAGCTGAAGCTCGACGCCGGCGCGGATGCCGCCATGCAGCAGATAGACCTGAAGCAGTATCCGGAGCGCTTCGCCCTATGCGGCCTGCCCGTCGTCAAGGTCGCGATCGACTTCGACCGGGAGACACACAACATCTCCGGCTGGAAGATTTCATAGCAGATCATAGCGATAAAGACGGGCAGCAGCGCGGTCTCCGCCGGTATCTGCCCAGACATATACGGACTTGCCGTCCGCCGACAGGGAGAGAGTCCTGACCCTGCAGTCCAGCCGGTATGTCCCGAGAAGATTGCCGTCCCAGTCAAAACGGAAGATATAGTCGTAGTCCGGAGAGTCCACGTGACGGTAAGCGGCGAGCACCTGCGAGCCGTCGGAGGCCGCACAGGTATAGCGGGCGGCAGGATCTGCTTTACGGTACACAGATACCACTCCTTCATTTCCTGGAACAAACACATACTCCGGTGCGGAAAAATCAGGCCCGGTCATGATCCTCACCGGCCTGGAGAGATCTCCGTCATAAAGCTCGGCCATCGAAGAATTGCCGTCGAAAAAGAACACCCTTCCCCTTTCCGCATCCGCCGCCAGACTTCCCTGAGTCACATTTGTGGAAAAATACTCCGTTTCCGGCACCGTCCACTGCCAGGAGGTATCCGTAACGGCCAGGCGCGGCTGACGGTTGGAGTGTCCGCTGCTGTCCTCGAAATAACGGGGATTAAGCATCAGGATACGGTCGTCGTAACCGGTAAAAGCCTGCGCCACATAGCTGACGGCTGCCGTTGGACGGATGTCCTCAAGCCAGTCCTTCCGCCGCGCGTCCGGCTCCAGGACAACGAACTGTTTCTTGACTATATCGAAGAGTATGAGGCTGTCTCCGCCCAACGCGCTCTGCATGTAAAAGAACTCCCCGGCCCCTGAACCGTAGGGCAGAGCCGTTCCGAGGATAGACCAGTCCTGAATACGGAAGACCTCGAGGATATCCATGCACTCCTTGCCGTCAGCAGTATTCAGCACTATCGCCAGGCTGTCCCGCCAGACGTACACCGAGGATTCAAAGCCGTCGGGGACATATTCCAAGGCCCGTGGAGAAAGCCGCACGGCATTTTCAAGAAGGTCGTTTTCAAGCACATCGCTGACAACCTGCGCCCGGCAGGATACCGCCGCACAGAACGGGATAAGCGACAGCAGAATGGAGAAAATTGGTTTCAGTGTTTTCATGTCATTATGGTATTTTAAAATTTGACTTCAAATCCTATGAGTACATTCAGAGGTCTCAGGCGGTAGCTGTAGCGGGTGACATTCAGCGGACTCAGCATGGTATAGGTGTAGTCCCGGGTATCCAGCAGGTTCCTGGCATGCAGGAAAATCTGGAATTTACGGGAGACAAACCAGTACAGGGAGGCGTCCAGCAGGCACATCTGCACCAGATTGTCCTCGGCATACTTGTCCAGATAATGCTCGGCCGTGACATCGATAGAAAGGGACCTGTGGGGAAAGAAAGAGAGGGTCAGTTTCTGGTTGAGCCCGTGGCTGTCCCCCTCATCCTGCCCGCCGGAGGAGCTGTAGCGGCTCAGGGACCACCCTCCGCTGTAATCCACCTTCATCCACCTGGCGATGTCCCCTATGAACTTTAGACCGGCAGTATAGGTGTACGAACGGTACGGTATCACCGTCCCCTCCTGATTGATATTGGAGGAAGACATGGCGAAGCCGCCCGACAGGTCTATCTTGCCGCTGAATCCGTGGAAGGCCTTCGACAGGACGGCATCCGCGCTTACCAGGCTGTAGTCCGTCACCTCGTCCGACTGCCAGCTGAGGATGTACTCGTCCACGAAGTAGCGGGTGTACTGGAAAGAGCGGCTGGCATTGTAACGTCCGTTCATTTTCAGATACCAGCCGGAGATGGGGTCGCGGAAATCCAGGCTGCCCGCCACATTCCACTGGGGATTCTGGGTAAGCTCCGTCCGGCCCAGGGACATATAGCGGAAATTCTGGAGGATGAGACCGTCGTATATCCGCTGCTCGTCCACACTGCTGCGGGAGTACGAGCCGCGCAGGTGAGCAGACAGCCTCGGGCCAAAATCGTATTTCACGCTCAGCGACGGATTGACGGCCCAGAGATGGTCATGCGAGTGCTCCGTCAGCCGGTAATCGAGGTATTGATACCACGCCTCAGTTCCCAGTTCCATGCTCAGGTGGCCCGTCTTAAATTCCAGAGCTGCATACTCCCTCGGCTTGAGATACTGCAGCATGACGTCATTGCCCATACGGTCCGAGAACATAGGGTCAGAAAGGGATACTCCCGCCGTTGACGTCCGGAAAGTACGGTACAGGTAAGGAATGGACGAATATAAGTTCAGACTGAGGTTCTTTGCTACGCGGAAACGATTGCTGAATTTCAGCATATTGTAGAATATCCTGCTGTCTACGCTCTGTGAGGCTGTATCCCCATCATCCGGAGCCAGGATGTCCATCAGTTCTCCGCTCTCCGTGTACTGGGAAAACATGTTGAAGGAGTAAATCCACTTCCCGGTATTCTTCGTAAAGGCAAAATAGTTCAGCAGGTTCATGTCCCGGTCCTCCACATCCTGAAGGCGGTTCTCACTCCCCGAGACAGTGCTGCCGGCAGAGGTGCCGCGGAGGTCGAAGCGGAGTTTGTCCTTCAGATACACTTTGCGGCTGTTCACCTCCAAGGATAGGTCTCCGGAAGCGTAGTACGAGGCTGAACCCACTTCGTTGCGGTCGATGAAAGACAGGGCACTGCCGTCATTCTCCATATAGGTCTGCTCCACCTCGCTGCCGGAGGTCAGGGCATTGTGCTCGAACTTGCCTCCTACGCCTAAGACGGTGCTTTCCCCTATCGGCACAGTGTGGTTGGTGGTTACGGAATAGGCTGTGTTGAAACGGGTACGGTCCTGATCTATGGGTGCCTGGGCATGGTTTACGGACAGCATCCGGGCAGGACGGTAGCGGTCTATGAACTCTATCTCGTCCACACCGACGATGAATACGTTGGGATCCGACTCGTAGATGATGTTGTTGCCCGCCGCATCGGTCTTGGCCGTATTGATGCTCTGATAGTTCCGACCGATGTACATGCCGAAGGCACTGGCCGAGTACGGCACATGCGGGGCCGCCGTGGAATATCCGGCCTCCCCCTGGAGCGCACCTGTCCACCTGCCCTTGGCTCCTTCTTTCAGACGGATGTTGATGGAGGCGATATTACTCTCGACTGTCCCCTCTAAAGCCTTCACCGGCTGATGGTTCTCGTAGATGTCGATGGCGGCCAGGTCCTGCGGATCGATATTCTGGGTTGCAATATTGTACCTGGAGCCTAAAAGATCCCGTCCCTCAATGTACAGCCTCCCTATCTCTCTGCCCTGATATTTCACCCTGCCCTCCTTGGTCACGTCCATCCCCGGCAGCTTTTTTAGAATATCTCCGAGACTCCTGTCATCCTGAGATACATACGTCGGCACACTATACTCTATCGTATCGCCCCGCAGCCGCACCTTCTCAGCCTTCACCACAACTTCGTCCAAAACCAAGGCTTCTTCTCTCAGGCCCACCTCATACCAGTCCCCAAAAGGGCTGTCAAGCCTTTTGGAAGCATAACCCATCATGCTCACCTCGATATACCCTCCTGCTCCCGCACCATCAGCATTAATCGAGAATTTCCCTCCGCTGTCAGCCACTGTATAATCCACCACTTTTCCGGCATTGTCCTTCAGCATCACTATTGCCCCCTGCAGGGCCGTTCCGGCGGCCGAATCCACCACAGTACCTTCAACCGTCCGGGCTGCCGCAGCACCGCATAGCAGCGCCGTCATCAGCAGCACTATTGAGCATTTCCTTCTCATGGCCGTCTACCGCTCCATAAAATCGAACATCATCTCCATTTTTACAAGAGCCGACGGGTCCGAAACCCTTATCTCTATATCCTTGAGATAAAGCTTGCAGGCCCGGAACAACTCAGTCATACTCATGTACAGGGCGTCCATGTATTTCCTCCGGGAAGTTTTGAGGAAAAGGTACCGGGGCATCTCCACTGCCCCGGAAGCCAGGTAGATTCCACGCGCGATAAACGTATAATGCCCCCTGCTGTCCTCCACCTTCAATATAAGACCGGGCAGACCGGAGAATTTCCATGGTCCGGTCTGCATCGGCAGCTGAGGCGCGAACCATGCCGTATAGTCCCTGCCCCTGAAACTGCAGACCGCCTTCTGGACCATGTAGCCGAGAAGGGTATCCGTTTCATCCTGTATTTTCCAGTCCATCTCCGGAAGGTCTTCCTCGTATTTAAAATCCGTATTGCAGACCCGGCCAGTACAGGTAAGTTTCCCGCTGCGCGGATAATTCTGGAAAAACATGCTGTAAAATGCAGGGGCATATTTTACTTTATTGTAAATACTCCGGTACATTGTACGTGATGCCCCGGACTGAAGGAGCGAATCCAGTCCAAGATATACCGTAGAGCAGAAGCGGCTGACATTATTTCCTATCTCAAGTACCATCATCTGCTCCACGGCCGTCCCCTGTACGGTATCCACCATTATCTCCATCGCATAATCCACCCGCATCAAGCACTGACCTATAGAATCCGCACCATAGTAATAATCGTCGACATACACTTCCGTCAGCCATGGTGTATCCATGGAATAATACAACATACCATGTTGAGCGGCCACTCCTGAGGGCAGCATAAGAAATGCCGCCATTACAGTTATAAATCCCTTTTGCATAATCTCCGGTTTTTTAGTGTTACGCTTGCAAACTTACGCTCCGGAGGATTTCAAAACAATACTTTCAGTTTCAGCACAAGGGGATTTCAGCCCATTTCACAAGGCTGATTTACAGAATATTAAGATTTCACATTATCAGTTTCAGCCAATAGGGATTTCAGCCACTGGCTGAGATTGACGCTGCGGTCCCTCAGACCGAATTTTGAGCGGAGGGCACTGGCAGTGTTGTAGTGTCCGTGTCCGCCGTCATTGAGGATAAAGGTGATATCCTTGCCGTTGAGTCCGGCGGCATAGAGACAGCAGTAGCCTATCTCCTGATCGGTAAGGCCGTATGACCTGAGCCTGCCGACGAACTCCGGATGGGTTACGGAATAGGAGGCCAGCATGGCCGAGAGCAGGCTGTTCTTGTCGGACACGAAACCGCGGAGCTGCCTGATGCTGTCCTTGGACATTCCGTCGGAGAGGTCCTTCTCCGAAGCAAGGCGCATCAGCAGGGCGACGAGGTCGCTGATGGAACGTACGGAGTCTGAATCGAAGGCAGGAGCTGATGCTGCGGTTTTCTTTCTCAATGCGGCCCTATGCCGGAAGGACAATACAAGCGCGGCCAGGGCCATGACCGCCACGACTCCGGCGATCAGGATTACGACAGAAACATCTTCTTCGGATGCAGCCTCAACTTCATTTGCGACAACCCAGCTGCGTTCTGAAATACTGTCGCCATCCAATATGATTATGCCTGAAGCACTGTTCTTCAAGCTGTCATACAAGGCTTTGTCCGATTCATAACTGACAGATGCCGGAGCATCTCCGGGAACGTATGCCCGGTCAACCCGCATCGTATCACCGTCCTGAATATAAAAACACCTGTCGATGATGACACTCGTATCCCGCTGTCCCTGTGCCGCAGAGAAGAGACAGCAGAAAGACAGGAATAAAGAACACAATATTTTGGAGACACTGCCTGACATGCTGCAAATATACTGTGCAATGCCGAATATACAATGATTTTTGTAACTTTGAGGCTGAAAACCCAAAAGCGCACAGACCATGGACACACAGCAGAGACTCTACCCGGTAGGACGGCAGGACTTCGCCGAGATAAGGACGGCGGGTAATTTCCTTTATGTAGACAAGACAGAGTACGTCTACAGGATGACTCACTCCGGTGCAAAGTTCATCTTCCTCAGCCGCCCGAGGAGGTTCGGCAAGTCACTGCTGGTATCCACCCTCCACAGTTACTTCGAGGGGCGGAGGGAACTGTTCCAGGGACTGGCCATAGAGGCGCTTGAAAAGGACTGGACGGTGCATCCGGTACTGCACTTCGACATGAGTGTCGCCAAGCATACGGACAAGGAGCAGCTGGAATTGATGCTGGATGACCAACTCTCAGGATACGAAAGAATCTACGGCTTGAAGTCCGAAAAGGACAAAGGTCCGAACCTGCGTTTAAAAAGGCTGATTGAGACCGCCTGCACACAGACCGGGCAGAAAGTGGTCGTGCTCATCGACGAATACGACGCACCCCTGCTGGACGTAGTCCACGAGGATACGACCCTGCCGGTACTCCGCAACGTCATGCGAAACTTCTACAGCCCCCTCAAGGCCTGCGACCCGTATCTCCGCTTCGTCTTCATGACCGGCATCACCAAGTTCTCCCAGCTGAGCATCTTCAGCGAACTCAACAACCTGGAGAACATCAGCATGCTGGAACAGTACGCAGCCATATGCGGCATCACTGAGGAAGAGATACTCACCCAGATGAGTCCGGACCTGGACATTCTGGCCGGAAGGCTGGGCCTGAGCCGGGAAGATACCTTCGCCAGACTGAAAGCCAAGTACGACGGCTACCACTTCACCTGGCCCTCCCCCGACATCTACAATCCGTTCAGCCTCATCAGGGCCTTCGCCAATGCAAAGCTCGACTCCTACTGGTTCGGAAGCGGAACTCCGACATATCTCATAGAGATGATACGCAAGTTCCGCATGACACCCATCCAGCTGGGAGAGACCTGCAAAGCCGGCAAGGACGAATTCGACACCCCCACAGAGAGGCTGTCCAGCATCATCCCACTGCTCTATCAGAGCGGATACTACACCATCAAAAAGGGCATTCCCGCCATCGAATCCTATACTTTGGGCATACCGAATCAGGAGGTACGAATAGGTCTGTTCCGCTCGCTGATACCGTACTACGTCACTCCTGACACCATATCGGCCTCCTCAACCCTCATAACCATGGCCGAATGCCTCCTCGAAGATGACATGGACGGGGCCCTGAAAGCCATGCAGACCTTCCTCGGCACCGTCCCCTACACCGACAACACCGATTACGAGGGCCACTGGCAGCAGATGCTCTACATCATCTTCTCCCTCCTCGGCTACTTCGCGGACGTGGAGGTCCACACTCCGAAAGGCAGGGTGGACATGGTCATGCGCACCGCCTCTAAACTCTACTTAGTGGAGCTGAAACTCGACGCCGGCGCGGATGCCGCCATGCAGCAGATAGACCTGAAGCAGTATCCGGAGCGCTTCGCCCTATGCGGCCTGCCCGTCGTCAAGGTCGCGATCGACTTCGACCGGGAGACACACAACATCTCCGGCTGGAAGATTTCACAATAATTTCCTTACTTTTGCACATAGAAAGATTAAGTCAAGACAATATGCACATAGCGGTAGCAGGAAACATAGGCAGCGGCAAGACCACCCTGACGGGTCTGCTGGCTAAGCATTACGGATGGGAGCCGCACTTCGAGTCGGTGGATTTCAACCCCTATCTCGTGGATTTCTACAACGACATGCAGCGGTGGTCGTTCAACCTCCAGGTGTACTTCCTCAACAAGAGGCTCAAGGACATCGTCGAGTTCCAGAACTCGGGGAAGAACGTGATTCAGGACCGCACCATCTACGAGGACGCGATGATATTCGCGCCGAACCTGCACGACATGGGACTGATGGACTCCCGCGACTTCGACAACTACACCTCCCTCTTCGAGCTGATGCAGAAGATGGTGGGCTATCCCGACCTGCTGGTCTACCTGCGCTCGTCGATTCCGAACCTCGTGGAGCAGATCCAGAAGCGCGGCCGCGAGTACGAGAACAGCATCCGCATCGACTACCTCAAGGGCCTCAACGACCGCTACGAGCAGTGGATATCGGAATACAAGGGGGAGCTGCTGATAGTCGACGTGGACACCTGCCGGTTCGAGGACCGCAAGGAGGACTTCAGTCAGGTCTGCGACCAGATAGACGCAAGGCTCTTCGGACTTTTCCAGTAAAACAGCAAATCAGCTGTAAAATTAGAGAGGCCGTCCCCGATCTGCCGGAGACAGCCTCTTTCTGTAAGGTGTGAGCGGGTTATTAATGGTTATCTGTTAGCGTTGACACTGTGGCGGTAACCGGCCTCGAGGGCGGCTATGTTCTTGTCCACGATATCCTGTCCCTTGCGGGAGAACACCTTGGCCACGGCGTCGCGGACGGCCTCATAGCTGAGGTCCATCATGGGGATGGCGGCACCGAGCAGTACCATGTTGGCGGCCTGTGCGGGAGCACCGGCTTCCTTGGCAAGAGCCTCCACATCCAGCATCACCGTATGGGGCAGCTTCTGCAGATGCGCGTATATCTCCTCTTTCTCAGGATAGTTCGGAATATTGACGAAAGGCACCGACGATGTGACGATCCATCCGTCCTTGGACAGCTCCTGCACATAGCGGAGGGCCTCCATGGGCTCGAGGGACATGATGATGTCCACCTTGCCGTAAGGGATCAGGTCGCTGTGGATAGGCTCGGAGGATATGCGCAGATTGCTCTGTACGTCGCCTCCGCGCTGGCTCATTCCGTGAACCTCGGCCTGCTTGATGTGAAGACCGTTGGTGAGTGCGGCCTCTCCGAGGACTGTGGCGATGGAGAGGATTCCCTGTCCTCCCACACCGGCTAATATTATGTCTTTTTTCATATCGGATTCTAAGTTTTTACGGATTTGACATTACTGCTGCTTTTTCTCCCTGGCGTGACGCTTGAAGGTCTGGATGCACTCGCGGCGGGGGATGACCACCGACACTCCTTTATATTCCACCTCCTCGCGGATAACGTTCTTTATCTCCTCCATGTTCTTGGCGAGAGGCACCACCACGCGGATGTGGGCCGGATCGACTCCGACTCCGGCGCAGATGCTCTCTATCCTGCCTGTACCTGCCGAGTCCTGCCCTCCGGTCATACCGGTGGTGAGGTTGTCGGAGATGATGATGACCACATTGGCCTCCGAGTTGACGCAGTCGAGCAGACCGGTGATACCGGAATGGGTAAATGTGGAGTCACCTATGACGGCAAACGAAGGGAACTGTCCGGCATCGGCGGCACCCTTGGCCATGGTGATCGAGGCGCCCATGTCGACCGTAGTGTGGATAGCCCTGAACGGAGGCAGAGCACCGAGGGTATAACAGCCTATATCGCTGAACACGCGGGAGTTCTCATACTCGGCAGCCACCTCGTTGAGAGCGGCGTACATGTCCCTGTGACCGCAGCCCTGACAGAGGGCGGGCGGACGGGGCACTACGATATCGTCCTTGGGGAATGTCTTGTGGGGATTGAGATGCAGGGCTGCACGGACGCTGTCGGGGCTAAGCTCGCCGGTACGGGGAAGCAGGCCTGTAAGACGTCCCTCCACCTGTATCTCGGAGCCGATCATACCGCGGATCTTGTCCTCCACGAAGGGCTGCCCCTCCTCCATCACGATGACGCGGTGCACGCCCGAGGCCACCATCTCGCCCACCAGCTTGCGGGGAATGGGGTAGCGGGTGAGTTTCAGGACACCGCAGGGCACTCCCTTGGGGAAATTCTCCATCAGGTAGTTGTATGCAATACCGCAGGCAACGATGGCCAGTCCCCTGTCCTCTCCTGGTGTGAAGCTGTTGTGAGGGTCCTCCGCGGAATCCAGGCCGAACTGCTTCTTGTCCTTGATGAGCTGTTCGTTGCGGACGCGGGAGTTGGCGGGAAGGAGGATCCACTGCTTGGGATTGTCGGGAAAATGAATCCGGTTCTGGGGGCGGATGTCCTCACTGCCGTCCTTCAGGGTCCAGGTGGACACCTCCGCCCTGGAATGAGCCATACGGGTGGTGATGCGCATCAGCACGGGAATCTTCATCTTCTCGGAGTAGTCAAATGCCTCCCGCACCATGTCGTAGGCTTCCTGCTGGCAGGACGGCTCATAGTAGGGAATCATGGCAAAACGGCCGTAGAAGCGGGAATCCTGTTCATTCTGAGAGGAATGCATCGAGGGGTCGTCGGCGGCCACCACCACCAGGCCTCCGTTGGCTCCGGTCATGGCGGAGTTGACGAAGGCATCGGCCGCCACGTTCATGCCGACGTGTTTCATGCAGACCATGGCACGCTTGCCCATATAGGACATGCCGAGGGCCGCCTCCATGGCGGTCTTCTCATTGGTGCACCACTTACAGAAGATACGTTCAGAGGCCGGATCAGCCTTCTGACGGTTCTGGATGTACTCGGTAATCTCCGTAGAGGGAGTTCCGGGATAGGCGTAGACACCGGAAATGCCCGAATGTATAGCCGCCAGTGCTATGGCTTCATCGCCAAGTAATAGTAATTTCATAAAAAAGTATAATTTGCTCTATCAATTTTAAAGGAAAATCAGTGCGTAGGTTCAAATTTATAACGAATTATCCGAAAAGGCAAAATTTTTTCATTCAAATTACATAAAGTCACTGAAAATACGTATGTTTGCCCCCGATTTCCGTAAAGTCATGAACACAGCTAAAACCTTGGCGGACTTCGAGTCCGCCCGCAAGTCTCTAGGAGACAAAACAGTAGGATTTGTACCTACAATGGGCGCCCTCCACGAGGGGCACGCCTCCCTTATCCGCAGGGCCGTTGCAGAATGCGACGCCGTAGTGGTATCCGACTTCGTCAACCCGACCCAGTTCAACAATAAGACCGACTTCGAGACCTATCCCCGCATCCTCGACCAGGACAGCGCCTTCGTCGAGGCACTCGGAGCGGCCGTCCTCTTCGCCCCCCGGGTGGAGGACATCTATCCCGCCGGCACGGACTACGATCAGAGAATCTTCGACCTCGGAGGCCTGGACCAGTACGGGGAAGGCCCCAGGCGCCCCGGACATTTCAACGGCATGGCCCAGGTGGTCACCCGCCTCTTCGACATCGTCCGCCCCGACAGGGCCTACTTCGGGGAGAAGGACTTCCAGCAGCTGGCCATCATCGAGTATTTCGTCAAAAACCTCCACTACCCCATAGAGATAGTCCGCTGTCCCATCGCAAGGGCAGAGGACGGACTGGCCCTGAGCTCCCGCAACAAGCTCCTGACCCCGGCCCAGAGAGCCGCCGCCCCCCACATCTACGCATGCATCCGGCAGACCGTGGACATGGTAGGCAAAATGCCGGTGGCCGAGGCGGTAAGGAAGACCACTGAGCTCATTGACGCCGAACCGCAGCTCAGGACGGAGTATGTGGAAATCATAAATTCATTAAATTTGCGTCCTGTCTCCAGCTGGGACGAGGCGGAGCACCTGCGGCTGACCTGTGCGGTCTACGCCGGAGAGGTCCGTCTGATAGACAACATAGCACTCAAGTAGAATGTACATCGAAGTAATAAAATCCAAGATCCACAGAGTCACCGTAACCCGCGCCAATCTCGACTACATCGGCAGCATCACGGTGGACCGCTCCCTGATGGAGGCCGCAGGTCTCTTCGAGGGCGAGAAAGTCTCCGTGGTCAATGTCACCAACGGCAACCGGGTGGAGACCTACGTCATCCCCGGAGAAGAGGGCAGCGGCAGCATCGAGCTCAACGGCGCCGCGGCCCATCTGTTCGCTGCCGGAGACATCGTAATCATCATGTCCTACGCCATAGTTACTCCGGAAGAGGCCGGGACCTTCCGTCCGAAGGTTATCTTCCCCGATACCAGAACCAATAAACTCGTCCTGTAAATGCCGGTACGGAAGCAGATAAAGAAGATACTGCAGTGGACACTCATGCTGCTGCTGGCCTTCGTACTGCTGTATTTCGCGTTCCGGGGAGTAAAATGGGCGGACTTCATGGAAGGAGTCCGCAGCTGCGATTTCCGCTGGATAGCCGTATCGATGGCAGCAAGCATCCTGGCATTCGTCATCAGGGGACTGCGGTGGCGTCTGGTAATGCTGCCCCTCAACCCTTCCATCACCCGCCGCGAGGCATACGACGGGGTGACGGTCGCATATCTTACTAATTTCGCCCTGCCCAGGGCCGGAGAACTCGCCCGCTGCGGCATCATCTCGGCCACCGGCAAAGCCACGTTCGAGTCTGTTCTTGGCACAGTCGTCCTCGAAAGAAGCTGGGACATGATCTCCTACCTGATCATCCTTTTCATAGTGCTGCTGGCTGGAGAGAGTTCATTCGGGCAGTTTGTCTCCAACGAAGTATGGCGCCCTGCCGTGGACTCGATGTCCTACGACCTGCTGTGGATCATCGGAATTGCCGCCGCGCTGTGCGTCACCGCCTGCATCCTGGTATTCGTATACCGCAGAAAGCTGAGCCGATACCGCATTTTCGCCAAGATTTTCTCACTGGCCAAAGGACTGCTCAACGGTCTGGCCGCAGGACTGAAGATGAAGAACAAATGGAGATTTCTCCTCTACACCCTCCTGCTGTGGCTCTGCTACTGGATCATGAGCTACTCGACCATCCTGGCCATACCGCAGGTCGCCGGCCTCAACTGGGCGGACGCCCTCTTCCTGATGGTCGTCGGCAGCCTCGGCTGGATAGTGCCGGTGCAGGGCGGAATAGGCGCATACCATTTTATATTGTCCCTGGCCATGGCCTCGATTTACTCCATACCCCAGACCTCGGGCGTGATTTTTGCTACCATCTCCCATGAAAGCCAGGCCCTGACAATGCTCCTTTGCGGAGCCCTGTCCCTCGGCTCTATATACCTCAAGAAGCGTAAAACCGAAAAACAGTCCTGATTATGAAACATATTCTCACAGCCGCAGCAGCTCTTTTGCTGATGTCATCCGCCGCCTTCGCCCAGAAAAATATGGTGAGGGACGTGGATTATTTCCCCCGCAGCGAGATATATCTCCAGTACGGCACGCCTTCCCTGATGGAGCTGACCACCATACTGTCGCCCAACTTCCACGACGAGGTGACCAACGGAGAGACCCGCAACCACAAGTTCTCCGGCATCGCGGCCATAGGCTACAACTTCTTCTTCCATCCGAGAGTGTCCATAGGCCTGGATTTCGGCTACGGATACGGGAGCTCCGACATGTACATCTCCGATGTGGATGAGTTCGGCCCCGCCGGAGAGCCGCGGTACATGTGCAGGGCTGTCGTCATGAACTACTCCTGCCACCTTTCCGGGGCCTTCACCTACTGGCAGCAAGGTCCCATGGAGTGCTCCGGTGCCCTCTATCTGGGTGTCAACTATATGGACGAATCGATAAGGAATGCCGTCAGCGATGAGCTGGAGCCCAACGACCATCTGAACTTCTCGTTCCACATCACCGCCGTCAAGTTCCGCTACGGGGACATGATCGGAGGCTTCGCCGAGCTCGGTTTCGGCTACCGCGGACTGCTCAACGTAGGTCTCTCCATCAAAATCTGACACCTGTCCCCTACTCCGGTACGTAGATAATCTCGCCGTTTTCCAGCTCGTAGGCTATGCCCACGCGCTTGCCCCTCTGACCGGACTTGGACTGGTCTTCGGAAGGGGTGTAGCGGTCTATGTTCTGCCCCTGCTTGACGATGATCTCCATGTCCTCCTTGCCTGGATTCTTGACCATCGTAAAGTCCTCGGGCGAAAGCATCTCGGTCATGTTGTAGCGGGTCACGAGGGCGACCATAAGGGCCACGGCGAAGACCATGGCCACGTCGAAGAGATTGCCCACCACGCTCATCGGGTCGTTCTCCTCGTCCCCTCCCAGCAGTCTTCTCCTCTTCATCGCACTTCCTCCCCTGTCCTGGTTTCCACTTCCTGCGCACCGGCGCATCCGTCCAGCACCTCCGACACGAACTCCAGCCGGTTCAGGTCGCGGGTGTACCAGCGCTGCTTGACCTGCTGGGTGATGAAGCCTATCGCAGCGGAGAACAGTCCCACCACGGTCGTGGCAAAGGCTACCTGCATGTTGTAGGCCATCGAGCCTATATCTCCAGTAGACAGGCCTACCAGAGCCGGTCCCATAGGGATGAGCGTACCCATCAGACCCAGCATCGGGCCCATCTTGGACAGGGTCTTGGAAGTACCCAGGTCCTTATCCGCAGCTATCTCATAGTCCGAGAGCAGCAGCTGCCTGTGAGCCTTGTCCTTCGAAGCATCCAGCAGACCGGCCAGACAGCACAGCAGAGGCGACTTCGAGTTGGCGGGGATGGAGGCCCGCAGCTCCCCGGCAGTCTCTGGTGTCAGAGCCTCCACCTTACCCATGAAAAGGCGGTCCACCTTGCGTATCTGAAGGTACTGTCCGAAGAAATTGCCGATCAGCAGGAGCGACCGGAGGAAAAACAGGATCAGCAGGACCACTACCGGTACGAGCAGTCCATTGGAAATCCAGAAGAGAACATCAGATATGTAGTTCATACGTTTTTATATTTTATTACTTTTTTAAATTATTGTTCGTTTTTAAAAATCTCCGGAAAGGCCGGGCCGTCCTCACGAAGGAGCCGCCCAGCACCCCGGCGGCAATAAGTCCCAGCACCCCGGCAAGAGCCCTCCAGTCCACCTCGCTCACCCCGGCCACGGCCGTCTGTCCGTTGACGGTGGCTATCACCGCCACTATCCCGGTCAGGGCATTGGTCAGGAAGAACATCTCCAGGCGGCTCTCCTTGTCGGGGAAAATCCAGCGCATCAGCCAGGCCCCTCCGGCTATCACCACGAAGACCACGGCGGCGGCACTCCAGGCAACTAAAGGGAAGGATACACCCGGGAAAGCAAATATCAGATAGACCAGGAAACTGAACAGCACCCCGAATATCAGCACACCCGGGAACCAGCGCAGGATGCGGTAGCCCCAGACGGTGGAGGACTTCAGTTTCCCGGAACTGAGCAGATGCACCGACAGCAGGCAGAAGGCTATCTGCAGGATGACTTCCAGGGTGATTATCACCGAGGTATCCAGCATCAGACCGGGGTTGGAAAGCCACTCGTCTATCTGGGAGCGGGACTGCCGGACGGCCACGGGCCACATCAGTCCGGTGAAAAGCGCGGCAGCTGCGGCATGAGCCAGCAGCGACCACCATTTGTGCCAGGACTGCTTCAGCACGAAGTTAAAGCAGACCAGCACCATGAGTATAACGACTAAACTGTACATAGGCAGAGTCCGGATGATTTAGATGCCGCTGGACTTCCTGCGGCGGCGTATCAGCAGTCCGCCTCCTATGAACAGGGCGATAATCAGCACCGCCACGGCTATGTTGCTTACCAGCGTGGTTTCCTTCTCTGTCTCACTCTGCAGGCGATCCTTGCGGAGCACCATGCCGTCCGAAGCGTCGCTTACCGAAGCCTCCCGGATCTGCCGGATAGCCCCGCGGTACTCCGAGGCGGAGGCCTCGGGCAGGGCGGAGGCGATGTAGTCCTGCAGGGCCGGATTGTCACAGACAAAACCGGAGCACGAGGGCGCGAACTCCTCTATCAGGCCGGTGTGCAGCTCCGCGATATCGGCCACCTGCTCCGGCGTAGCGTCCCAGAGCCCCTTGCGGACCGACTCGAGCATGACGGCCGTCACCTCCTCAAGGGCCGCCGGATTGACCTCCCTGAAGTGCTCGTGCACTCCGAGGTCAAATTTATCCTGCACGTACACCTCGTATATCTCGTCCCACACCCGGTCATCGACGGCCTCCGGCTTCATCACGTTCCAGCCGAAGGTGTTGGTGACAGTTTCCGCTATGGCGGCCGCATCTCCCGCTCCGCCATTGAGCTTCTCGGCGATGTACGAGGGGTTGAATATCGTCGTGCGGCTCTCCACCCCTATCGCCTCCTTGAGTTCCTGCATCCTCACGCGGTTGCGGTTGCGGTAGTCGCTCAGATAGGCGTCGGGGTCCTTGCCAGTCACCTCCTTCACGGAAAGATTGAGTCCGCCCATGAACTCGTACACGTGGTCGAGGCTGAGGGCACCCCAGGTATTGCTCTGACGGGGCTGTACCACGGCATCAGTACGGGAAAGGGCCGCTTCGAAGGCATACCGGGAGAACTCCTCCCAGCCCTCCTCGCTGCCGTAGTAGGCTCCCATATTGTTCATGTAGACCTGCGCTATCTCCGAGCTGGAGGTCCAGCGGTCGGAGGCGGTCACCATGCCCTGAATGCCGGTGCCGTAGTTGCCGTTCACCCCACCGAAGACCCTGTAGGAGGACATCCTGCGGGCATCGGCCGGAGTCACGCCCTTCTCGGTGAGGATCCGTTCGGTCTCGCGGATACCCTCGGCCACATTGTTGACATACTCCCCGTCCTGAGCCTCGGCGGCCATGCGCACAGCCCTGTCTATCAGGAAGAGGCGCGAAGCCGCAATATCCCGGAGCTGGCCGCTGGTCTGCACCACCACGTCTATCCTCGGACGGCCGAGCTTCTCCGACGGTATCAGGCGGATATCGGTCACGCGGCCGAAGCTGTCGTAGACCGGCTCGACACCCAGCATGTAGAATATCTGGGCTATCGTCGCTCCCTCTGTCTCAATGAACTCGCTGCTCCACAGGGTGTAGCTGACCTTGCGGGGCAGGGAGTCGCAGTGCCGCTGACGGTAGAGCCGCAGGGTATTCTCGGCCAATGCTACTCCCTTCTCCCATGCGCTGCGGGTCGGGGTGGCCTCGGCGTTCACGGCGAAGAGGTTGCGGCCCGTAGGCAGGGTATTGGGATTGGCCACGGGATCACCTCCGGGCGAGGGTGCGGTATAGCCGCCGTCCAGGGCGTTGAGCATACTGCCCAGCTCGGCGGAAGGGCTTTCCATCAGGGCCTTGCGGTAGTTGTACACATTGAGCACTGCCTGTTCCATCTCACTCACCGCCCGGGCGAAATCCTTCTCCGCCTGCGTCGGCTGCGCTTTACGTCCGCCCATCATCCGGCGTCCGACCGCCGACATCATCTCGCTCATTCCCCGGCCGGCAGCCGAGTCCTTTTTCAGCTGCTGCATTCCGGCCATCTGAGCCATCATCGACATCATATCGGGCGGGGCCTGCAGCGAAGCGGCCACCTCCCGGGCACGGGCAAGTTCCTCCGGAGTGATACCGGCTATCGAGCAGAGCTGCCTGTCATCCGCCGGACGGCCCTGGGCCAGCAGCCGGGCCACTATCTGCTTTGCCGGAGCCACATACCTGCGGTTGAACACCGACAGCTGTTTCTCCACACCGTCCACGTCCTTGCCCCTGGCCCTGTCGATACCTAAAAGGCCGTAGGCCACCGGCTCGGTGCTCATGGCATAGACCGTAGACTCGATCTGCGCCGGCAGATAGGGCTCGCCCATCACGTAGAGCCGGCCCGTCACTTTCTCGGAGGCCAGTTCCTCGGCAAAATTCCCGATGCGCAGGACCTCCTCCTCAGTGTAGGGCACACCCTTATCCAGAGTATCCAGCCCGAGGTCGGAGGCAATGCCCATCTCTATGGTCAGTTCCTTGATTCTGAGTGCAATGTCCTCAGCGCGGGAGGCATCCGGCCTCTCCCCGTAAAGAGCGTCCTCATAGTGCGAAAGTTCCTCCGAGAGGTCGCGGTACAGCCCCCTGACATTGCTCTCCATGAAAGGAGCGGTAAGGTAGGACTGGAGCGTAGCGTAGGCGCGGCGCTTGGCCATCACCCCCTCCCCGACATTGGAAATGGTGTACAGGTAAAAATGCGGCACGGTGCCCACTAAGCGGTCCGGCCAGTCGTACTGACTCAGGGCCACCTGCTTTTTCGGAGTGAACTCGAGGCTGCCGTGGGTTCCGAAGTGGACCATAGCATCGGCCCCGAAGCCGTAGCGGGCATAGAGATAGGCCGCGATATAGTTGTAGGGCGGAGCGGCGTGCGTGCCGTGCACCATCTGAAAGTCGTTCTGTCCGCCGCCGGCCGCAGGCTGCGGCAGCAGCACCACATTGCCCAGCTCAATCCGGGCCAGGGCCAGACGGCCGTCCCTCGACATATAGGGCCCCGGGAATTCTCCGTTCAGGGCCTCCACCTCCTCGCGCAGTCTCTGAGGCAGAGCCTCCTGAGCCCAGCGGGCAAATGTCGGAGCGTCCACCCACTCAGGAGCGCCCTCATTCATGAAGCGGGAGGCAGCCCCCTCGGCGTAGGAACCGAAGACCGCGCCGCGGCTCTGAATCAGGGCGGCCAGGGCCTCGGGAGAGGACGGCAGCCCCTCCACATTGTACCCTGCCGACTGCAGAGCCTTGAGAAAATTGTACAGCGAGGGCACCACCTCCATGCCGGCGGCCGTCAGGGCATTCTGGCCCGCCCTTTTGTAGTAGAATATGGCTATCTTCTTCTCGCTCTCGGGCTTGCGTCTGAGTTCCAGATAGCGGTTGACCGTCTCGGTAAACTCCTGCAGACGCTCCGGAATAGCCTCAAGCCGCTGCAGCCCGTCCTCATCCTCGTAGTGCCCGAAGAGCACGTATGGGCGGATGGCTCCGTCTATCTCGGGAGTCACCACGCTCTGGGAGAGGAAGCCCCCGGCCATGCCCATCTCATCGGCCTCCCAGTCGGAGACGAGGGAATTGACATTCAGGGGAGAGAAGAGGGGAATGTTGTATTTTTCCAGGAACCTGACCATCCCGTCGCCTAAGCGGCCGTGCGCCATGTTGACCACCGCCGAAGGGGCGATGGAGTCGAGCTGTCCGGTGCGGAGCATGGGCATGGTGCTGCGGATCGGATAGACGACGTTGCCCGTGGCCTCGAGGGAGGCTATCAGGTCGGTGGGATCGCCCATCTGGCCGGTGACGATGATGCGGGGAGAGCCTTCCTTCCAGAGGCCATTGTCCCTGAGCCACTGATTATAGGCTGCGATGGAGCGGAAGCCCTCCTCCTCCACCCCTCCGCTGCCGTCCGGCGAGGGGTGGTAGATGTTCTCCACCGTGTATTCCTCGGCGGGAGCTGGCTGCGGCGCGGCAATGACCTTGCGGTCTATCCTGCGGCGGATGAAGGCGAGCATATTGCGGTAGTTCGCCGGACCGCCGTTGGAGAGGTAGGCCTGAAGCTCCGGGGCGAGGGTGGAGTCCACGGTGTTGATGTCGTTGGCCGGGTTGGTGACCATGGTCGAAAGCACGGGCAGACCCCGGTCGGCGGCCTTCTGTATCTGTGCCCGCTGCTCCTCGGTGATTCTCAGGCCCATGCCGTTGATCAGGAGGATGTCGTAGTGTCCGGCCTTGGAGGCTTCCTCTGGGGTGAGCTCGTAGAGGCGGACCATGCGGCTGTCATTGGCCTTGGAGATCTGACCGAGGGTGATGACCTGGTAGTTCAGGAAGGCCACCCGCGTAGGGGCCGCCATAAACGCCCAGAGTCCCCACAGAATGAGGACTGCCAGGATAGATACCACTATGAATGTTATGAGTTTTGCCGTTTTTTGAATCATGCTGCGTTTTTATATTTTCTATTTTTTATTGAAAAACTCCTCGATATTCATTGAAAGGGATACTGCGGCCGTGGTTCCGACGGTGCTCGGAGTGCTGCTGTAGTAATAGTCGGGCCGGTAGTTGAAGAGGTTGTCCACTATCACGTTGAGCTGTATGCCCCGCCAGATGTCCTGCGACACGGTCAGCTTCCATATCGTGTATGCCGGATAGGTCTGGGTCTCGGTGTCCTCGTAGTCGGTGGCGGAGGTGTAGACCTCGGTGGTCACGGCGGAGAGGACGCGGCCGCTGAGAGCCACGTTGAAACCGTAGTTCTTCCAGGATCTGCCGTACTCGATGCGGGCTGTGGCCGAATGGGGACGGGTCTGGGAGAGCAGAGGCTCGCCGGCACGTATGGCCTCGTCGGTAAAGGTGTAGGCCAGCCGGGCCCCGAGACCGAATGGCAGGCGGGTCGAGACGGATACGTCCACTCCGCGCACCTGCAGGGGGCTCATGTTGGTGTACATCATGCCGCCGAGCTCTTCGTTCCAGACGGTGGTGATACGGTTGTCCACGAAGTTGTAGAAGCCGGAGACAGAGGCGGAAAGGTATTTCCAGTTGTACTCTGCCGAGACATTGAGGTTCTCGCTGGATTCAGGCTCTAGGTCAGGGTTGCCGTAGATCATGAAGATGCTGGCCATGTCGAATGACATGTACATCTCCTTGAGGGTCGGGGCCCGGAAGCCGCCGGAATAGGAGCCTCGGAAAGACCAGCCTCCGGTGCGGTACATCACACTGAGCTTGGGGGAGAAATGGCTGAGCCGCTTCTGGGAGAAGAAGTCGTAACGCATGCCTCCGATGAGGTTCCAGTGCTCGTTGATATTGGTCTCCACCTGGGCGAAGACGTCGGCGGTATGCTGGACATAATATCCGTTGTCCTCGAACTGGTAGGACATCAGGTAGTCGCGCATGTAGTCGCCTCCGACTATCATGGTGCTCTGCCCGTCGGCTGTCAGGTCGTAGGTATAGATGCCGCGGACGGTGTGCTGGACGTTGCTGTAGTCGCGCACGTCGGTGCTGTTGAAGAGCAGGTAATCGCTCTTGTCGTACTGGTCGAAGCCGTAGGAGAGCTCCACGCGGTTGCGGTCATCCACGTTCCACTCCCCGCGGAGACCGCCGCTGAAGTCGCGGTACCGGTCGCGGGTGTCGCTCTGCAGGTCCCTCTCGCGGAAGAAGTAGCCGGCGCGGGCGGTGAATTTCAGGCCGTCCAGCGGCTCGTACTGCAGACGTTCCTTGACACTCCAGTTGTAGCCGCCGTAGAAGGTGCTGTAGTCGCCCTCCGAGGGCATGGCGTAGGAGTCAATGCTGGTGTACTGGGCATTGGTCATGCTGTTCAGCTTCCCGGCCTGGAAGCCCACCGAGCCACCGTAGCGCTGCTCGTTGTGGGCACCGTAGCGGGCATTGACGTTTACGGACCAGGGCTCAGTGGCCCCGGCGCTGATGAGATTGACCACCCCGCCCACGGCATTGGAGCCGTAGAGGGAGGAGGCCGCGCCCTTGATTATCTCCACGCGCTGGACATTGTCTAAGTTCAGACGGTTATAGTCAATATTGTCTAAGGTCTCGCCGGCTATGCGCTCCCCGTCCACGAGGAAGAGGACCGAGTTGCCGCCGAAGCCCTGCATGTTCAGGGTCACCTGCTGGTCCATCGCGTAGGAAAACTCAATGCCGGGGAGCTCCGCCTCGAGCAGGTCCCCGATATTGAGGGCGTCCACCCTCTCGATGTCCTGCACGGTGATGACACGGGTGAGTATCGGGCTGTTCTTGAGCAGGCGCGGGGTACGGGTACCGGTGACCACCACCGTCTCCAGGTTCATGTAGTCCTCCTCGAGCACCACGTCCACACTGCCTTCGGGGTGCTCCGCAAGGGATATGTCCTGCGACAGGAAGCCCAGAAGATAAAAATGCAGCACCGCCTTCCCTCCGTCAGGGACTGTGATGCTGTAGCGGCCGTCCTCTCCAGTGGCCGTGTAGAGTGTGGAACTGCCCTCCACGGTGATTTCCACGCCGGCCAGAGGGCTGCCCTTATCATCCGAAACAGTGCCTGCGACCGTACGCTGCTGAGCGTGCAGGGCCGCGGCCGCCAGCAGGAGGACCGTCATCAGAAGTATTGTCCTTTTCATTGTCAGAATTCTAAGGGATATACGTAGTCAATGGTCATGAAGCCCTTGACCTTGCTGTCGTTCATGTAGTTGGTAAGCTGTATGGCCGCCGCTTTGCCCTCCGCCGTTATCAGGACATAGACCTTGCCGGACATCGTGTATATGGGAGGCATGGTGGAGGTATCTACGTTGAGCCACTTGGAGAGCTCCGGGTTGTACCACGAGGGGGCGTAGATGATGATACCGTCCATCATCCGGGACATGTCTATCGTGACGCGGTCCTCGGTCCAGATGTCCTCGACGTATGTACCTGCAGGCAGGGAACCGGATGCGAGGAGTTCATCGATGGAGGTGAAGGAGGTCTCTATGACCCGGCCGCCGTTGGTCTTGACATCGTAGCGGTGTACGGCGAAATCCCAGCCTTCAGCCACCTCCCCTGTCTCGGAACCGTCCTCCGCTATGGCTGTGGTATCCAGGGTGAATGTCTCGAAGTCGATGTAGTTCCACCGGGTGTAGGAGGTCGCGTCGAGGTATATCGTACCGGAGGACGTGGCCTGCTCCACCTTCGTAAAACCGAACTCATTGACCTCTACCGGCTCGTCGTAGATGCCCTCGAAGATACCGTTGCATGAGGGGAGCGACACGGCCGTCAGGAGTGCCGCCCCCGCCTGCAACATTATCAGTAATGGCTTTGGGATTCTTTTCATTTACTTGGTACCTTCAAATTCTACGTTGATGGTCATAGGCATGGCACCGGGCTTGATATCTGCGCTGACTGTCAGCTTGCTGCCGTCGGCCGTCACCGTACCTGTAAGGCTGCCGGTCACATTGATCTCTCCCGCCATAGTGTCGATGCTCTCAGCCGCCAAAGCATAGGTGCCGTCAGCAGACTCTGTGAGTGTCACGTCCACTGTGACATCCTCGAGAGTCATCATGCCCATGCCGAAAGAAGAGATGGTGAGCACAGTCTTTCCGTCATCCGCAACATCGAGCACCATTGTCGCATTCTCCACCGGATCCATGGCGCTGCCCATGACGGACATGTTCAGAGTACCGGTATATGTGCCGCTGAGTACCAGACTGGCAGGAGCCTCGCCGGGCTGTACGGTAATCTTCAGGCCGCCCATTACGGCGGGGATGTCGAATGTGAAGGTGAAGTCATCAGCACTCTTTATGGTCGCCGAGAGGGTGCAGTCGTACTCGCTCTGAGAGTCGGCGGACATGCCCATTACGGTCTTGCCGCTGCCGGTCACTGTGCAGGTGCCGTCAGATTCGGTAACCGCTGCGCCGGCGACTGTGAATGTGCCCCAGGTGTCGGAGGTATAGCTGACTGCCACGGTCTCGCCGTTTTCCTCTACGGTGACGGTAATGGTCTGGCTCTCACTTACCATGGGTGTAGGAGAATACTGGAACTCCGCCTTCGACCAGCCGGAGTAGGTACCGGCCACCTCTGTTGCGGGCTTAATCTCTTCTACGGGGTTGCAGCTCATGGCTGCGAGGGCCGCCATAACGGCCACGGGAATGAATTTTGTCAGTCTCATTTTATTTATCTTTTATAATTCTTTCAAATGACACTGCAAAATTACCGTCCGCGCTCTCCCCGGACAATCGCCAAAAATAGGGATTCCGCCATCCCCGCATAATCATCTGTTGCGAGAATGACGGAATCCGTCTGCAATCTTCTATAGTCCGTGCCCTATCTCAGGAGGCACTCAGGGGCATCCTTTCCGAGGAGCCAGCGGTACCAGAAGATCAGGTCGGAGTTGGAGGAGTGGATGGCCTGATAACCTCTGTATCCGTGGTATCCGCCGGGATAGATCATCAGTTCGAACTGCTTGTCGGCCTTCTGGAGGGCGTCGATGAGCTGGAGGGTGTTCTGCATGTGGACATTGTCATCGGCAGTTCCGTGGGTGATGCGGAGCATCGAGCCCTTGCCGCCGCGGTACTTTTCGGCACGCTCCCATACGCGGGTGAAGGCATAGCCCTCAGGATTGTCCTCGGGAGTATCCATGTACCTCTCGGTATAATGGGTGTCGTAGAGCTGCCAGTCGTACACTCCGCCGCCGGCAATACCGTACTGGAAGTAGTCGGCGCCGTCGGTCAGGGCCAGGACGGTCATCGTGCCGCCGAAGGAGAATCCAGTGATGCCGATCTTCTCAGCGTCCACGTAGGGGAAGGTCCTCAGGTACTTCACCCACTCGATGTAGTCGGCCAGCTCGGTCTGTCCGAGGGAGCGGTAGACGTAGTTGACGCCCTCCTTGCCACAATGGCCGGAGGCGCGGTGGTCAATCGATATCTGGATGACGCCCTCGATGGCCCAGAGCTGGTTGCCGCGGGAAGGTGCGCTCCAGCGGTCCATCACCGTGCCGGAGTTGGGGCCGCCGTACATGGAGACGATGACGGGGTATTTCTTATTGGTGTCTAAGTCTATCGGGAGACGGATCGAGGCCGGGAGGGTGTAGCCGTCCACCTCGATGAAGAGCATCTGCGCCTCTGCCAGTTTATAGTTGTCATACTCAGGGCCCTTGGAATCACCGAGGACGGTGTACTGAGCCTTCTTGCCGCTTCCTATCTTCACCAGGACGGTCTTGGTAGGGGTGGAGACATTGGATATCTGGGCAGCGTAGTACTTGTTGTCGGGCGAGATCTGAACTGCCGAGAAGTTGTAGTCGCCGAAGGATATGCGCTCGGTGGTGCGCTTCTTCAAGTCGAGCCTGTAGACGTCATAGCGGGTGGATATCTCGGCCCTCGAGGTGAAGAAGAGCACACCCTTGTCCTCGTCCAGCTTGAGGATGCGGGTGCCCCAGTTGCGGCCCTCGGTGAGCTTGATGTACTGCGAGCCGTCGAAGGGCTGGAAATAGATCTGCTCCCATCCGTCGAAATCGCGGGTCATGTAGAAGCCGTCCTCGGTGAAGACCATGTCGTCGATCCAGTCGATCCAGGTCTTCTGATGCTCCTCGTACAGAGGCTTCTTGGAGCCGTCGAAAGGAGACACCTCATAGAGTATCAGATGGTTCTGGTCCCTCGGCATCCAGGGCACCATGAACTTGTCCGACTCCGCGCTCCAGAACGGAGTACCGAAATACTGGTCGTCCTCGCGGTCGAAGTCAGCCCAGACGGTCTCGCCCGTGGTCAGGTCGATCATGCCTATCTCCACCTTGGGATTCTCGTCCCCGGCCTTGGGGTAGCGGGTCTCGTTCAGGGTACCGTGCTTGCCCTTGGCGTCGTAGATGGGGAACATCGGCACGTTCGTATCATCGAACTTGTAGTAGGCCAGGCGCTTGCTGTCCGGTGACCACCAGAAGGCCTTGTAGCGGGTGGCCCTGCCGAGAATCTCCTCGTAGTACACCCACGAGGACCAGCCGTTCAGGATCAAGTCCGAACCGTCGGTGGTCAGCGCGGTGTGCTCGCCGGTGGCCACGTCCATCACGTAGAGGTTGTTGTCCTTGGTGTAGGCGATCTTCGTGGAGTCCGGCGAGAACATGGGATTGTCCACGGTCTTGCTCAGCTCCTCGAGGATGGCCGGCCGGACCTTGGGCTCCGACATCTGATAGGGCGAGGTCTCCCCGGTCTTTATGTTGTAAAGACCCAGCTCGCGGTTCTCAGAGACAATAAGATTGCTCCTGTCATACCATCCAAGAGGCATGGGAATAGGACTTGTGATGCCCTCCGGCATTCCCTGTGCCACCTGCTCCAGAGTGAGACTCTGCTTCTCCCCGCTCTCCTGGGCATAGCCCGCGGCAGCAGAAAGAAGAGCGGCGGCTGCTAAAAATATTTTTCTCATTTGATCAGATCTATTTGGGTTAAATAATCGATTTTGCAGCCCAAATTTAATTATTTTTCCACAAATTCCTAAAATCTTACGGTCCTACAGCTCCGCCCAGTCAAACCAATAATCCGCCGGATACCTCCAGCTGTCTTCCAGACATTCGGGGTAGCGCTTGCCCGAGAGCACCATCAGCACCGAGCCGGGCTCCTCCGCCCTCAGACAGTTGGCATATCCCGCCGGCACGCAGATAATCTCACTCCTGCTGTCCGATATCCGGTAAATCTCCGGCTTCAGGTCCTTTGACGGACTGTCCCAGTCATCCGGAGCCACAAACGCCATCGTAAAACTCCCAGCCACACACTGAAACCACTTCCGCTCAAACTGATGTCCGTGCCATCCGCGCACCATCCTTGTATCTATATTCCTTATAAAATAATACCGTTCCACTCCCTCGAACGAAAAAGAGTTCATCGAGTGGATTGTACCGCGGCAATCGGTGAAAATCTCACCACTGACGACGGTTATCGGTTCTATATCCGTTCTCATATCCATCATTTCCAAACATTTTACAGCGATGCCCCAAAGTTAATTATTTTTATCATTCCGAGGAAATCGCGTCCACCGGATTACGCAGCGCGGCCCTCCGGCTCTGGAGCGTGACTGTAACTGCCGTAATCAGGGACACCAGCACCAACGCCACGAGGAATATCCACACCGGCACGGGGCTTTGGTAGGGAAATGAGGAGACCCACCGGCGGATGATGAACCAGGCTATGGGCACCGCCATACGACACGCAGACCCCATATAGCCCAGGCCGGCCGATGACCCGGCACTGTCCCATCTGTCCCACGTGTCCCGCACCGTGGGACACCGGGACAAATGGGACAAGCGGAACAGCATGGGACATTTATTTTCTCATAAATATTGCACACCACGATAAAACCACTAACTTTGTCACTCGGAATTTTTTGCAAAATTTCCGAGTGATTTTACACATATATGACTGTATATAAGCAAATTGAAAGCAAAGTGCTGAAAAGCAAGGACGGAACCCTTTTCTTCACATCCTCCTTCCCCGGCTACGATGAAGAGTATGTCGGCCAGGTACTTTCAGACCTGTGCCGGAAAGACATCCTCGTGCGCATAGCATTCGGCATATACCTCAAGCCCGTCAGAAGCCGCTTCGGCATAGTTTATCCGCAGCCCTCGGAGGTCGTCGCCGCCATAGCCCGCCGCGACAAGGCGAAGATACTGCCCTCCGGCAATACCGCAGCCTACCACCTCGGACTGACCACACAGGTCCCGATGCGATCCGAATACATCACCACCGGCTCTGCAAGAGTCATAAAGATAGGAAACCGCAGCATCGCCCTCAAACGCAGCGTGCCCCGCAACTTCGCATACAAAGACCCGTTGCTCCCCGTTCTCGTGCAGGCACTCAAAGCCATCAAGGAAGAAAACCTCACCGAAGAGCACCTCGGCATCATACGCAGACTGCTTGAAGACCGGCCGCAGCAGGACACCTGGCAGCACGACATCCGGCTCGCCCCCGTATGGATAAGAAAACTCCTCACCGACATAAAAACCTCGATCGACCATGACCAGATGGATAGACAATAGCATTGCAGACCGCCTCTACATCCTTGACCATGTATCTTCCCGGAAAGACATCACATCGGAATCAGTCGAAAAGGACTGGTGGGTGACAGCCGTACTCCAGTGTGTGTTTGAACTGACGGCAGCCCCGTACATGTACTTCAAAGGCGGCACCAGCCTCAGCAAAGGCTGGAGACTCATAGACCGTTTCAGCGAAGACATCGACATAGCCCTTTACCGGGACTTCTTCCTCAATGAACTGCACAGAAGCTGCGCTGCCTGCGAGACCAACAACCAGATAATGAACCTCCGGAAAGTCACCAGAGACTATGTCACCACAGTCCTCAAGGCGGAACTCGAAGAACGGCTCAAAGCCAACGGACTCGCCGGCACCAGCATAGAAGCAGTCACCACCAGACAGACCTCCGAAGGGGAGAAGCCCATAGACCACGACAGCGACCCCACCGTGCTCAATGTCCACTACAAGAGTATCCTCAGCCCGGCCGACAAATACATCCGTCCCGTGGTCAAGATCGAAATCAGCTGCCTTTCCCTGAAAGAACCCTATCAGATACAGCTGGAAAAGCCACGCGAGTCTGTTTTTGCCCAATTGAGATAAAATACTAAAATTAAACGCCTTACACCGTCAGCAGGCACTACAGACTGGGGGCAACACCTCACAGTCTGTAATTTCCCCAGTCAGCATAATGCACTAAACTGAAGTCGTTTACCGACAAAAATTCAAAACAGACTCATAAAAGGTGAAAAAAGCCACCAAAAAGCCGCCTCTTTAACTAAAAATTAATTATTTTTGCAATGGTTATCCAAAATTCATACCTATGAAAAGTTACAACCTCCTAAAAATCATCCTTCTGGCCGGAGCACTCACAGCCGGAGCCGGATCAGTCCCGGCAGCGGGGCAAGTCACGGCCACTCCTCAGGACAATGACATATTCGCGGAAATAGACAGAATGATGGGACGCTACGACTACATCGGGGCATTGGCAGCGATGGACAGTCTCATAACGGTGGACGTGCAGGACTCCGTGGCGGTGGCAGCCATGCCGGAGCGGGAGCGGATGGTGCAGAAGGGGCTGCAGAGCCGCAGGGCGCAGTGCCTGAGGAAGATGTACCGCTACGACGAGGCGGTGGAGGCTCTCGGGGCGGTGGTCGCACTGGACCGGAAGGCCAATCCGGTGCCGGTGATGGCCGAGATAGCCGACTGCCGGATCCAGCAGGGAGACCTGACCGAGGCCCTGAACCTCTACGGGATAATCACCATGATCGACCCCGTGAACCTGTATTTCAGGGTGCAGCAGACAATGCTTTACTATTACTGCGGCCTGTACGAGGACTGCATCGCCAATGCGGAGATGGTGATGGCTGTGGACAGCATTCCCGCGATAGTCTCCCTCGCCGGAGACAGCTGGAACATGCTCGGGCAGCCGGACTCGGCCCTGGTCTGCTATCGGGAAGCCCTGTGGCTCAATCCCTACAACGAAAAGGTCATCGACAAGGCCTCCAGCATCCTGCTGCGCCGGAAGGAATACGGGGAAATAATGTACATGACCGACAGATACCTTAAGCGGGATACCTCCCTCAACGTACTTGGAATACGCGGCATGACATTCTATCTCCAAAAGGCCTACCCGGAGTCCCTCAGACTCTTCAAGCGGATGCGGGCCCTCGGAGACTCCACCTACAGCACGAATTTCTACTTGGGACTGAACTACCTGGAGACCGACCCGGTAAAGGCCCTCTACGCCTTTGAGGACGCCTACCGCGCCGATACCACGAACATCGAGGGCGTCTACTACTATGCCTACACCCTGGGCCGCGTGACCATCAGGGACTCCCTCACTCAGAGCATGTTCGACAAAGGCATAGAACTGCTGCAGCCCGACCCGGACGCAATGTACCGGTTCTACTCAGCCTACGGAGACTGGCTGGTCAAGAAGGAACGTTTCGATGAGGCCCGCGACAAGTACATCGCCGCCCGCAGCTACGACCCGGAGCGCCTGACAGTCCTTCCCTCCCTCGGCTACTGCTATGAGCGCCTAAAGGACTGGAAGAACGCCGCCAAGTATTATAAGGAGTTCATGGACCGCGCGGAAAACAAGGAGAGCGACGTCTACAACTTCACTAAAGAAGCCCTCGACTACGTAAATGGAAAACTCTTCATGGAAGAGGAGTGAACACGAATGCCCGGGTCCTCTCAAGGCCATGGAGAACAACTTCGTCCTCGAGTCGGTGGGCCTGACGCAGAAGTCCGCCCCCATCATCCGCTACGACTGGGACCGCAGGAAAATGAAGAAGGACGAATGGAGGAGATTCGAGAGACGTGTCTACGAGCAGGCCGGAGTGTTCGCCCGCAGCACAGGCACAAGGATACTTATAGTCAATGACGGTCCACAGGGCTCCCGCCGCCTCAGCGAAAACGACAACTGGTCGGAATACCACATCACCCTCGAACGATAACCCGCACCCGCCTAACCAGCCTCCGCAACGGCATCAAATCACGCAAAACGCTGCCGCTGCGGCAAGGCCACGGAGACACAATCCAGCACACAAACACTACAGAGCGGCCAACGTCAGAAACACACCTCCGCAACGGCACCAAATCACGCAAATCACTGCCGTTGCAGCCACACAGATAAAGGCAACACACGTCACCCAGCCGCGAGGCGCCAGCCAGCGGCCGTCCGCAACAGCGCACCCAAAACGTGCCCCAGAATCCACCGCCGCCCGAATAGAAGAATACCCCCCGAACCACACGCACTTTCGGAGCTTCGGCACGAAGCGACCAAGCCTTCCCCCTCGGGGAAGGTAGGGATGGGGGTAGGAAAAGAAAATGCTGCGCATTTTCCTCCCTTGCTCCCCACAAAAAAAGGGACCATCAAAGATGATCCCTTTTTTTGTGGAGAGCAAGGGAGTCGAACCCTTGACCTCCTGCTTGCAAGGCAGGCGCTCTAGCCAACTGAGCTAGCCCCCCAAAATGTTCAAAAAAAAATTCAGTCCAACGCAAGGCACTGAATGTAGTCCCGAGCGGACTTGAACCGCTGACCCCTACATTATCAGTGTAGTGCTCTAACCAACTGAGCTACGGGACTGAATAGTATAAAAAATAGCATCTGAGTGAAAAAGGAGAGAAATAATCTCCTTCCGATCAGTTAAGCTCCAAAAAGGAGGTGTTCCAGCCACACCTTCCGGTACGGCTACCTTGTTACGACTTAGCCCCAGTTACCAGTTTTGCCCTAGGCCGATCCTTGCGGTCTCGGACTTCAGGCACCCCCGGCTTCCATGGCTTGACGGGCGGTGTGTACAAGGCCCGGGAACGTATTCACCGCGCCATGGCTGATGCGCGATTACTAGCGAATCCAACTTCACGGAGTCGAGTTGCAGACTCCGATCCGAACTGGGATGGGTTTTCGAGATTTGCATCGCGTCGCCGCGTAGCCTCCCGCTGTACCCACCATTGTAACACGTGTGTCGCCCCGGACATAAGGGCCGTGCTGATTTGACGTCATCCCCCCCTTCCTCACACCTTACGGTGGCAGTCCCGACAGAGTCCCCAGCATAACCTGATGGCAACTGTCAGCAAGGGTTGCGCTCGTTATGGCACTTAAGCCGACACCTCACGGCACGAGCTGACG
>ERZ1027066.34-NODE-34-length-132138-cov-69.455789_pt1 | contig 132138 bp, 110 predicted proteins | sample MGYA00519282_ERZ1027066 | MGnify/ENA primary metagenome ERZ1027066 (study PRJEB26926, sample SAMN06164494) | human gut metagenome | biome: ENVO:00009003; feature: ENVO:2100002; material: ENVO:00002003 | host: Homo sapiens | place: USA | collected 2012 ... | reverse complement strand
TTTCTCTGCACTGGAGGGATAATACAAGGCCTGATAAGCGCAGCGCATCAGGCAACGGTGCACGGTGTCGGATGCGGCGCAAGCGCCTTATCCGACCTACGGTTCAGGCCTGTAGGCATAATAAGACGCGGTAAGCGTCGCATCAGGCATCGGCGCATGGTGTCGGATGCGCCACGCGACGCATCCGACAATACCTTACTCTTCCATCGCCTGGCGGATCTGATCCAATGACGCAGGATCATCAATGGTCGTCAGATCCCCAGGATCGCGTCCTTCGCAAATTGCCTGGATCGTGCGGCGCAGCATTTTTCCGGATCGCGTTTTCGGCAATTGCGAGACAAACCAGACGTGCGCCGGGCGACCAAAGTTGCCAATCTGGCTGTCCACCAGCGCCATAATCGCCTTCTCTTGCGAATGCGCCACATCACGATCTTCCAGACTATCGCTCTCTTTCGGAATGACAAACGCCACCGCCACCTGCCCTTTCAGCGCATCTTTCACCCCAACCACCGCCACTTCGGCAACGCCCGGATGGCTGGAGATACTCTCTTCAATCTCGCGCGTGCCCAGACGATGCCCGGCAACGTTAATTACATCGTCAGTGCGCCCGAGAATAAAGTGATAACCGTCAGCGTCACGGATGCCCCAGTCAAAGGTGGCGTACACCGGGCGGGAAAACAGCGACCAGTAAGTCTTCACAAAGCGGTCGTCGTCGCCCCAGATGGTCTGAATACAGCCCGGCGGCAGCGGCCCTTCCACCACCAGCATCCCTTTCTCGTTGACGCCACACGGTTCGCCGGTGACTTCATTAAGCAACTGCACGTTATAGCCATACATCGGCACGCCGGGGCTTCCCAGACGCGTCGGCCTGTCGTCCAGACCGCGAGCAATCGCCATAATCGGCCAGCCGGATTCGGTCTGCCAGTAGTTGTCGATGACCGGCACATCCAGCGTATTGCTCACCCAACTGGCGGTCGGCTCGTCCAGCGGTTCTCCAGCCAGATAGAGCACTTCCAGCGACGAGAGATCGTGTTTGCGAATTTCAGCGGTAGGGAATTTTTTCAGCACGCGAATGGCGGTCGGCGCTGAGAACATCCGGCTAACCTGATATTTCTCGACGATTTTCCACCACACGCCGCAGTCCGGCCAGGTCGGCAATCCTTCGTAAACGATAGTCGCCATCCCCGCCAGCAGCGGCGCGTAAACGATATACGAATGCCCCACCACCCAGCCGATATCCGATGCGCAAAAGAACACGCTGCCCGCTTTGCCGCCAAAAATGGTGTCCATCGAGGTCGCCAGCGCCACCGCATATCCGCCGACGTCACGCTGCACGCCTTTAGGTTTGCCGGTCGTGCCGGAAGTGTAGAGAATGCAGGAGGTTTCGTTGGATTCCAGCCACGCCACCGGTACCCGCGCGCCGATGTGTTGATGGCGCAACGACGCGAAATCGACATCCCGCCCGCTGACGCGCGCCATTTTCGCCAGCCCGCGATCCACCAGCAAAACATGGCGTGGCTGGTGCTGCGCCTGACTTATCGCATCGTCGAGCAATTTTTTATAGGGAATGATTTTGCCACCGCGCGCTCCGGCATCAGCCGAGACAATCAGCACCGGTTTAGCGTCATCAATTCGCGCCGCCACGCTGTGCGAGGCAAAACCACCAAATACCACCGAATGAATAGCACCAATGCGCGCGCAGGCCAGCAGAGTAATATGCGCTTCGGCAATCATCGGCATATACACCAGCACCCGATCGCCGCGCTGCACGCCCAGTGAGCGCAACATTGAGGCCACCGCGTTCACTTCGTCATGCAGCTGGCGAAAGGTAAAGGTGCGCTCTTCTTCTGTTTCCGAAGAGACGGCAATCAATGCCAGTGCCTCTGGCTGTTTCTCCAGCCAGCGGTCGATAGCGTTGTGGCACAAATTGGTTCGGCCTTCACAAAACCAACGGGCAAACGGCGGATTGCTGTGGTCGAGCGTTTGCGTAAAGGGCGTCTGCCAGTCAATACGCCGGGCCTGCTCGGCCCAGAACTGCTCCGGTTCGTTAATCGAACGCTGATAAAATTCGCTAAAAGACATAATGCTCTCCTGTTGAACTTACGCCTTACCGCCGTTTACTTAAATGACGTACAGGTCGAGATACTCATTGACCGGCATCTGTTCCAGGCGAGTTCTGTCGAGAGAAACCTCCAGAATGCGCTGCTGTTGGCGAGTCGGGAACTGGCGCGCGAGATTGATTTTGAATTTATCGACCAGTTTCGGAATACCATCCTGACGGCGGCGAGCATGACCAATGGGGTACTCCACCACCACTTCTTCAAATCGTGTGCCGTCGGTGAACTCAAGGGTAATGGCATTGGCGATGGCGCGTTTTTCCGGGTCGTGGTAGTCAGCGGTAAATGCCGGATCTTCAAAGCAATTGATCTTCTCGCGCAGGGCGTCGATACGTTTATCTTGCGCCACGTTGTCCTCGTAATCTGCCGCCGTTAAGCGCCCGAACAGCAGCGGGATCGCCACCATGTACTGAATGCAGTGATCGCGGTCTGCCGGGTTATTGAGCGGTCCTTTTTTGTCGATGATGCGAATACAGGCTTCGTGGGTGCGAATGGTCACTTTTTCGATATCCGCCGCCGTTTTGCCTGCTGCCTGCATCTGTTCATAGAGCGTCATCGCTGCTTCAACTGCCGTCTGGGAGTGAAACTCCGCCGGGAAGGAGATTTTGAACAGCACATTTTCCATAACGTAGGAACCGTACGGGCGCTGGAAGCGGAACGATTCACCTTTAAAGGAGACGTCGTAGAAGCCCCACACCGGCGCAGTCAGGGCTGACGGGTAACCCATTTCGCCCGTTTTCGCCATCAGTGCCAGACGTACCGCGCGGGAAGTGGCATCGCCCGCCGCCCAGGATTTACGCGTGCCGGTGTTCGGCGCATGGCGATAGGTGCGCAGCGACTGACCGTCCACCCACGCCAGCGAAACGGCGTTGAGAATTTCCTCGCGGGTCAGGCCGAGCATTTCGGCGACCACGGCGGTGGAAGCCACTTTCACTAACAGAACGTGGTCGAGGCCGACGCGGTTAAAGGAGTTTTCCAGCGCGATGCAGCCCTGAATTTCATGGGCTTTGATCATTGCGGTCAGCACCTGTTTCATGGTCAACGGCGCTTTGCCGCTGGCGACCGCGTTGCGCGAAAGCCAGTCCGCCGTTGCCAGAATGCCGCCGAGGTTGTCGGAAGGATGGCCCCACTCCGCCGCCAGCCAGGTATCGTTGAAATCGAGCCAGCGGATCATCGCGCCGATGTTAAATGCCGCCTGGACGGGGTCGAGCTGGAACTGAGTTCCGGGGACGCGCACGCCGTTGGGTACGACGGTGCCAGGAACAATTGGCCCCAGCAGTTTTTTACAGGCCGGGTATTCGAGAGCTTCAAGACCGCAGCCGAGCGTGTCGAGCAGGCAGTAATGTGCGGTGTCGTAGGCCACTTTAGAGCTGATTTCGTAGTTCATCACGTAATCGACGATATCAACGATTTCACGATCAAATTCCGGGCGGATGTTGTTGATTTGAGCTGACATTGGGTACGTTTCCTTATTGTTATTCGTAGAGGTTTACTGGCGCTTATCCAGCGCGACAAACTGGCGGTCTTCCGGTCCAACATAATTGGCGGAAGGACGGATAATTTTGTTGTCCTGACGTTGTTCAATGATGTGCGCCGCCCAGCCGGTGACACGGGCGATGACAAACAGTGGTGTGAACATCTCGGTGGGAACGCCCATCATGTTGTAGGAAACAGCAGAGAACCAGTCGAGATTGGGGAACATCTTTTTGCTCTCCCACATCACCGTTTCCAGGCGATCGGCGATGTTGTACATCTTCAACGAGCCGCCTTCCTGCGAGAGCTGCTTCGCCACACGTTTGATCACCTGGTGGCGCGGGTCGGCGATGGTATAAACCGGATGACCAAAACCAATGACCACTTCTTTGTTTTCCACCCGCTTGCGGATATCGGCTTCGGCTTCGTCCGGCGTTTCGTAGCGTTGCTGGATCTCCAGCGACACTTCATTCGCTCCGCCGTGTTTCGGCCCGCGCAGTGCGCCAATCGCGCCAATAATCGCGGAATACATATCAGAGCCAGTGCCCGCAATCACCCGACTGGTAAAGGTGGAGGCGTTAAACTCGTGTTCGGCGTACAGCACTAGCGAAATATGCATCGCCTTTTCCCAGCTTTGCGATGGCTTTTCGCCGTGCAGCAGATGCAGGAAGTGACCACCGATGGAGTCGTCATCGGTTTCCGGCTGGATGCGTTCGCCGTTGTGACTGTAGTGATACCAATAAAGGAGAATCGAGCTAAGTGATGCCAGTAGTTTGTCGGCAATATCCCGCGCGCCAGAGACGGTATGTCCCTCTTTTTCTGGCAGCGTGCAGCCGAGCGCGGAAACGCCGGTGCGCATAACATCCATCGGGTGTGACGCCGCCGGTAAGGCTTCCAGCACGGTACGCACGTTAGCCGGTAAACCGCGCAGGGCTTTCAGTTTCGTTTTGTAAGCGGCGAGTTCGTCACGGGTCGGCAGTTTGCCGTGGATCAGCAGATGCGCCACTTCTTCAAATTCGCAATGTTCCGCCAGATCAAGAATATCGTAGCCGCGGTAATGCAGGTCATTGCCGCTTTTACCCACGGTGCAGAGCGCCGTATTGCCCGCCGGAACGCCAGAAAGTGCCACAGATTTTTTCGGTTTAATGACATGGGTACTGTTTTGCAGGATCGTTGTGTCGCTCATGTTGTCCTCGTCATTTGTAGGGTCGAGATATTTTTCGTTGTGTTTTATTTCACCTGGCTACGGGCAAACAGGTCGTCGAGCTTCGCTTCGTACTGGTAGTAGTTGATGCTTTCGTACAGCTCGTTGCGGGTTTGCATGGTATCGATGACGCTTTTCTGCGTGCCTTCCTGGCGCAGGACGTTGTAGACATGCTCAGCGGCGCGGTTCATGGCGCGGAACGCTGAAAGTGGGTACAGCGCCATTGCGACATGGGCGCTGCGTAATTCGTCGGTGGTAAACAGCGGTGTTGCGCCAAATTCGGTAATGTTGGCGAGGATCGGCACCTGCACCGCATCGGCAAACTGGCGGTACATGGCGAGTTCGGTAATCGCCTCCGGGAACAACATCTCGGCACCCGCTTCAACATAGGCCTGTGCACGCTCGATCGCCGCATCCAGCCCCTCTACCGCCAGCGCATCGGTGCGCGCCATGATCACAAAATCAGGATCGGTTTTCGCATCCACCGCCGCGCGGATCCGATCCACCATCTCCTCTTTCGAGACGATCGCTTTGTTCGGGCGATGACCGCAGCGTTTCGCACCAACCTGATCTTCAATATGCAATCCTGCCGCACCGGCTTTAATCATCGATTTCACCGTACGCGCCACGTTAAAGGCCGAAGAACCAAAACCGATATCCGCATCCACCAGCAGCGGCAGCGAACAAACGTCGGTGATACGGCGAATGTCGGTCAGCACATCATCAAGGGTAGAAATACCGAGATCGGGCAGCCCCAGCGAACCTGCCGCCACGCCACCGCCGGAGAGATAAATTGCCTGATATCCGGCACGCTGCGCCAACAGCGCATGATTAGCGTTGATGGTGCCAACAATCTGCAATGGATTTTCTTTAGACAGTGCAGCGCGAAACGCTTTACCTGGAGAGTGTAGAGACATAGCCCATCCTTTGTTATCAACTTGTTACTTGCGTTGATAAAGACAAAGCAAGGGGTGTGCCACAATTAACTGAATAAAATTAAATGTTTAATTTCAATTTGTTATAAATAAAGTCATGAACTAATCCGCAAATATGCGTTTCAGTTAACGTTTCAGGCAATGTTTCACCGCGTTTCATTGCAACAATTATGAAACAAGACTAAACCCAATATTCGGTTTCTTAACTTTGCGGTGCGCTATGGCACATCCACCACGGCTTAATGACGACAAACCGGTTATCTGGACGGTATCTGTAACGCGCCTGTTCGAGCTGTTTCGCGATATCAGCCTCGAGTTTGATCACCTGGCGAACATTACCCCTATCCAGCTTGGCTTTGAAAAAGCAGTGACCTATATCCGCAAGAAACTGGCAAACGAACGCTGCGACGCCGTCATCGCCGCTGGCTCTAACGGCGCGTACCTGAAAAGCCGCCTGTCAGTGCCAGTTATTTTGATTAAACCGAGCGGCTACGATGTGTTACAGGCACTGGCAAAAGCCGGAAAGCTCACCTCTTCTATCGGCGTTGTCACTTATCAGGAAACTATTCCGGCACTGGTGGCGTTTCAAAAAACCTTTAATCTGCGCCTCGATCAACGTAGCTACATTACCGAAGAAGACGCGCGCGGGCAGATTAATGAGCTGAAAGCTAACGGCACCGAAGCGGTGGTCGGTGCGGGGCTGATTACCGATCTGGCAGAAGAAGCCGGAATGACCGGAATTTTTATCTATTCCGCCGTCACCGTGCGCCAGGCGTTCAGCGATGCGCTGGATATGACGCGCATGTCGTTACGCCATAACACTCACGATGCCACCCGCAACGCCCTGAGAACTCGTTACGTGCTGGGCGATATGCTCGGTCAATCACCACAGATGGAACAAGTACGGCAGACTATTTTGCTGTATGCCCGCTCCAGTGCGGCGGTGTTGATTGAAGGGGAAACGGGGACGGGCAAAGAGCTGGCGGCCCAGGCGATTCATCGGGAATATTTTGCCCGCCACGATGCGCGACAGGGCAAAAAGTCGCATCCGTTTGTTGCCGTCAACTGCGGGGCGATAGCCGAATCGCTGCTGGAAGCGGAGCTGTTTGGCTATGAGGAAGGGGCGTTTACCGGCTCGCGACGCGGAGGTCGCGCCGGGCTGTTCGAAATTGCCCACGGCGGTACGCTGTTTCTGGATGAGATTGGCGAAATGCCGCTACCTTTGCAGACTCGCCTGTTACGGGTGCTGGAAGAAAAAGAGGTTACTCGCGTCGGCGGGCATCAGCCTGTTCCGGTGGATGTGCGGGTCATTAGCGCCACTCACTGCAAGCTGGAAGAAGATATGCAGCAAGGACGTTTTCGCCGTGATCTGTTTTATCGGCTGAGTATTTTGCGTCTGCAATTGCCACCACTGCGCGAGCGGGTGGCGGATATTCTTCCGCTGGCGGAAAGCTTTTTGAAAGTGTCTCTGGCGGCGCTCTCCGCCCCGTTTTCTGCCGCATTACGCCAGGGATTACAGGCAAGCGAAACCGTGCTGGTGCACTACGACTGGCCAGGTAATATTCGTGAACTGCGCAATATGATGGAGCGACTGGCGCTATTTTTAAGTGTGGAACCGACGCCGGATTTAACGCCGCAATTTTTGCAGCTGCTACTGCCGGAACTGGCGCGCGAGTCGGCGAAAACTCCCGCTCCACGCTTACTGACACCACAACAGGCACTGGAGAAATTTAATGGCGATAAAACAGCAGCGGCGAATTATTTAGGCATCAGCCGGACGACGTTCTGGCGGCGGCTGAAAAGCTGAACTGCCGAATGCAGCGCGAACGCTTTATCCGGCATAAATTTCAATAGATGATCACCGATAAACTTACGCATCGGGCATGTTTACATAGGGTTCAGAATTACTTCTTCTTATAAATATTTGCCGTGCCGTGGATCTTATTGTCAGTTTGACCAGAGGTCAGTACCAACACATCAGCCCCTTTTTCATCCGCTTTTTTGATCAAATCCTCTTTCGCATCTGCGGTCGACATTTCATTACTGGTTGAAATATCACCTATTTTTTCATACTGCGATTCAACTTTTTCAAATTCCGCTTTGGTCATCAATTCAGCGGCATAGACATTGGTAACGGCAAACGCTAACGCACCGACTAACATTTTAGAGATTATTTTCATATTACGGCTCCAGAGTTGTTATCACACTATCACCCACCCACATTATTGGGTTGATTAATAATTAGTTCAGTCAGGGCATAAACGCCAGTAACCGGAAATAAGACACTTTGTGATCTCTTTCGCACCCGATTATTTTTGGTAGAAATATGATGAAGTTACTTCACTTATTTATGGATGAAATCACTATGGATCCTTTGCACGCCGTTTACCTGACCGTAGGACTGTTCGTGATTACTTTTTTTAATCCGGGAGCCAATCTCTTTGTGGTAGTACAAACCAGCCTGGCTTCCGGTCGACGCGCAGGTGTGCTGACCGGGCTGGGGGTGGCGCTGGGCGATGCATTTTATTCCGGGTTGGGTTTGTTTGGTCTTGCAACACTAATTACGCAGTGTGAGGAGATTTTTTCGCTTATCAGAATCGTCGGCGGCGCTTATCTCTTATGGTTTGCGTGGTGCAGCATGCGCCGCCAGTCAACACCGCAAATGAGCACACTACAACAACCGATTAGCGCCCCCTGGTATGTCTTTTTTCGCCGCGGATTAATTACCGATCTCTCTAACCCGCAAACCGTTTTATTTTTTATTAGTATTTTCTCAGTAACATTAAATGCCGAAACACCAACATGGGCACGTTTAATGGCCTGGGCGGGGATTGTGCTCGCATCAATTATCTGGCGAGTTTTTCTTAGTCAGGCGTTTTCTTTGCCCGCTGTGCGTCGTGCTTATGGGCGTATGCAACGCGTTGCCAGTCGGGTTATTGGTGCAATTATTGGTGTATTCGCGCTACGCCTGATTTACGAAGGGGTGACGCAGCGGTGAGCAGATAATTTACTCTCTACGTAATCAACCTGATTTGCCGAATCCCGGCCATCGGCGATGATAGCCCCCGTAATGCGTGGTCCTTATTTCCGATAAGTTTACTTGAGTCTTTAGCTTCCCATTTCAGCCCACTCTCCCCTGTGTGGGCTTTTTTCATTGGTCTGCCCCGTCCTGAATAGCCAAACAATGGCAATGTTCCACTTTGCAGGGATGATAATAAGGGGATCTGATTCAGAAGAGTTTTGAAAAGTTGGACCGCCATCGAGGCCTCGAACCCCGTACCATACAACAATCCTGGTTGTCGTCTGCTCTTCCTGATGAGCTAATGGCGGTTTTTGATATGAGCCTTACAGCATATTTTCTGTCAGGCTTGAGTGCGATGCGTAAGGTACAGAAAAGACCCCATACAAACATGATGGAATTATGATTTTTTTCATATGAATGTCAACCCACACATTCACAAAACATCTGCATGAGATCATTTTTTATACACCACATAGCTGCGAAACCACTGCTGGTGCTTTTTTAAGCGAAGCGTCGCTGATCACAACAAAATATCGGCGAAAAGGCGGTGGAATGCCATTTAGCATACGGATATACAGATGAAATGATTACCTGCTTTGCGATTCACTCTCTGGTGGAATAACAACTTGCAGGTGGAACCCTTTCTGAACTAAAGAGTGTAGCGGATTTTAACGTGCTTATTTACAGGATAATATCTGTCACCTAATTCCTGCACTCTATTCGATATCCATTCATTTAATCGTGCGTCATCTCTGTATGTTTTTACGTCCAGAACAGAGAGCAATAACATCACCAGTGATTCAGGAAAAACAGGGTAGATATTTTTTAAGTGTAATAATAATCCATGCGCAAGCGCCTGCTTAATGGGCGCGTCTGTCTCCGGAATAGACGACATTTCGCGAAGCCATTTTTCCACATGCATACACTCTTTCCCTTTAGGGAAAAGTCTCAGCAAAGGCATATGGTGTTCAAGAAGAATACATTTGCAATCTGTTCGCACTGAATCGATAAACTGAACTAATTTCTTAAGCCCGGTAAAGCGTCCAGCCTGCACATTTGCTTTAATATCAAGAAACGCATCATCCTGGTCATATACCCAAACTGTCCCTTTTTGATTTTCAAGTATGCGAAAAACAAACTTAACCGGGTGATCAGGGTAATCCATCCAGTCATAAAATCCAGGGAAATCATTAAACTGCACATTTATGGTGAGTGCGTTATCGTCTGACCACTCACAGTCTCGTACGGCAGCCATGAGATGAATGAGTTTGTCGTCATCGACTAAATCATCACGACAATCATAAGGATAATCATAATATTGTTTAATCAAAACCTTGAATATATCGACACAGGAAACCAGGGAGCTTTTGATATCCTCTGGTAACTGATTGTTTTTAACCGTATTAAGTATGCTTTGTTGCGTATATGGCATCAAATTATTGTGCGGAGCTTTTAATGATATCATCGCGATCTCTCTTAAATAAAAATAAACGTCGCAGATAATAAAGCTCTGATTAAACCAGGCACTATCAGAAATCGCTCATAACTAACGTGTGAAGTATTGTGTACTGGAGGGAGTTAATTTAACAATTTGAATTTACGTTATAGGTTTTACTGCTACTTTGATATTATTTCGCTCTCCTTAACTAAAAAGTTAAGTGGAGAGCGAAGTTAATATGTTAAACCACAGCGTATTTATTAATTTTTTCAGTCTGTTAGTGTGCGATTATCGATAACAAAACGATATTTCACATCACCACGCAGCATTCGCTCATAGGCTTCATTAATTTGATCGGCCCGAATCATCTCTATATCAGCCACGATGCCATGTTCGGCGCAAAAATCGAGCATCTCCTGAGTTTCTGGAATGCCGCCAATCATAGAACCGGCTATCGCACGGCGTTTCATGATCAGGTTGAAAACTTCCGGCGATTTATGCGGTGTCGCAGGCGCACCAACCAGCGTCATGGTGCCATCACGCTTCAGCAAGGTGGTAAAATCGTCGAGATTATGTGGCGCAGCTACTGTATTCAAAATGAAATCGAAACTCTTCAGATGAGCCGCCATCTCATCGGCATTGCGTGAGTTAACAACTTCATCGGCCCCCAGGGCTTTTGCCGCTTCGCGTTTTGCCTCAGAAGTGGTAAATGCCACCACATGCGCCCCCATCGCGTGGGCCAGCTTGATCCCCATATGTCCCAGACCGCCGATGCCGACCACGCCCACTTTTTTACCCGGCCCGGCCTGCCAGTGACGTAGCGGCGAATACGTGGTGATCCCTGCACACAACAAAGGAGCCACCGCCGCCAGCTGCTCTTGCGGGTGACGAATACGCAGAACATATCGCTCATGAACGACGATCTGTTGTGAGTAGCCGCCCAGAGTATGGCCCGGTTCGTCCGGCGTCGGCGAGTTATAGGTGCCGGTCATGTGATCACAGTAGTTTTCCAGCCCGTCTTCACACTCTTCGCAATGTTTACAACTGTCGACAATGCAGCCGACACCGACCAGATCGCCCGGCGCATGTTTTTCTACCTGATCACCAACGGCTACCACACGCCCCACAATTTCATGACCCGGTACGCAGGGGTAAACCGTCCCCGCCCACTCGGAACGGACCTGGTGGAGATCGGAATGGCAGACGCCACAGTAAGCGATTTCGATTTTGACATCATTCGGTCCCGGTTCACGCCGTGTGATATCCATCGGTTCAAGTGGTTGTTTAGCGGAATATGCACCAATAGCTTTGATCTTCATTGTGTTTACTCCTGATTAGCTATGTGTATTTGGCGATGCCTGATATGTCATCGCGGCAAAACGCGTCCATTGAATATAGCCAATATTTAAACCACCCGATCCAGCCCCAACATGCCGCGAACCTGAATGAAACAGAGCAGCAACGTTCCCCATAAGGCCATCGTCAGGTAGGGGCTTATACCGAGAATATTGAAGCCGCTTTCAATAATTTGCAGAAGAAACAGCGCCAGCACCATACCAATTATCCGCCCGCTGCCGCCGTCCGGATTAACCCCGCCGAGTACTGCCGCGAGGATTGACACCAGCAAGTACGATTCGCCATAAGAGGCCTTAGCCGAGTTGAGTTTCGACATCATCAAAAATGCCGCTACCGCACAAAGCAAGGCGGAAATGACATAAACCCAAATCAGCACCCGACGAGTGTTAATGCCGGAGTAAAGTGTTGCTCGTTCGTTAGACCCAATCAGGTAAATGGCTTTACCGAGCGGCGTTTTCTCCAGCAATATCCACAGCCCCAGTGCCACTGCGGCAAACAACCACATCGGTAGCGGAATACCGAACCATTGCGCATGATTCAACCACAGCACCCATGAGGGATAATTGGCAATGGCGCTACCACCTGTCACCAGAATATTTATCCCTTTGAGCAACGTCATCATCCCAAGCGTTGCAAGAATTGGCGACACTCGAATACCAGCAATCAATACGCCGTTACATAAACCGATTATCACCGCCGCGCCAGCGCCCGCCAGTAACGTAGCGACAACCGTAGCAATACCCGGTGGATACTGAGTCGCCACCCACGCCATCACCAGTGAACAGGCGTTAGCAGTGGCTATAATTGACAAGTTAATGCCACCGCAAAGCATGGTCACCGCCATAGCCAACGCCAGAATGCCCAGCACGGGCATTTGCGAAGCGACGGACTGGAAATTACTTATCGACCAGAAAATCTCCGGCATAGTAATGCTGAACGCGGCAACAGTTAGCACCAGCAGGCCGATCAAGTAAAACTCAACGTTATTACGCCACGATTTTTTCATAGCAGACTCCGGTTCTGATGCTGACTCCACGCCGTGGCACTAATGCTGGCAACGATGATGATGCCGGTGATCAATGTTTGCCAGTAAGACGAGACTCCCAATAAATTTAGCCCGTTTTGCATCACTGCCAACAACACCACGCCGAGCAAAGTACCGGTTAACGTGCCGCGCCCGCCGAGCAAACTAGTGCCGCCAAGCACCACCGCAGCCAGTACTGTCAGCTCATAACCCAGAAGAGAATCGGGGGCGACAGTCATCACCGTCCACGACTGCACTACACCCGCAGCGCCAGACATCAATCCCATATAGCCGTAGACGAAAAGTTGCAGTTTCAGCACGCTAAAGCCGATGCGACTGGCTGATTCGCGGTTCCCGCCAAGGGCATAAATTTTGCGCCCTACACTGGTGAAATTCATGATAAACGCTGTCAGCAGCACCACCGTAATCATGGCGATCAGCGGCAGACCAAGGCCATAGTCATAGCCATCAGCATCGGTGTACTTGAACAACATAACCCCCTGCTCAAACCACGGCGGAAAGTCGTACAGCCACACACCTTTACTCAACCATAACAGCAGGCCATAGAAAATATTCAGCGTCGAGATAGTGATGATGATAGAAGGCACCCGTAGGCGATTAACCAGTAAGGCGTTAATTAAGCCAAGTAAAATGCCGATGCAGCCCGCCAGTGCAAACGCGACAGCGAAGTTGCCACCAATTTTTTGCAGCAACAGCACCATGCCGTATTGCGCAATGATGGTCATTGCTGGAAACGAAATATCAATTCCACCGGAAATCAACACCACAAACAAACCACAGGCGAGAATAGTCAACATGGCATAGTTATTGGCGAGATCGTACAAATTACCGAATGTCAGAAACTCGTCGCTGCGCCAGGCAAGGCCAACAAACAGCACCACAATCAGTAATGCCAGCCAGAATTCATGGCGTTTTTTCAGTTCAGCCATTTACCACCTCCGCAATCCTGGCCTGAGAACTGCTGTCAGGCAGGAAGCTATGGGTGATCTGACCTTTTTGCATTACCAAAATCCGGTGGCTTTGATACCACGCTTCTTCAATTTCATCGCAGATCATCAATACCGCAATGCCATGAGCCGCCAGATCGCTGATAATGCCGTATATTCCTGCTTTGTTGGCGATATCAACACCGACTGTCGGGCTATCGAGAATCAACAGTCGTGGCCCAATCGCCAGCCATTTGGCGATCGATACTCGCTGCGCGTTACCACCAGAAAGCGTATTCACCGGAAGATGAGGATCAGAGACTTTGATGGTCAATGCCTTGATTAGCCTGTCCACCAGGTCACGAACTTTAGTTTCACTCAGAAAGCCGAAGCGATCTTTTACCTTGTGAAAAACAGTGCTAATGATGTTGTCTTCAATAGATTGCGCCATCACCAAACCGCGCGACATGCGATCTTCCGAAACATAACCAATACCGTGGCGGATAGCGTCCTGGTTACTATGCAGTGTAACCGGCTGGCCGTTGATGAGGATCTCGCCAGCATCCGGTCGGGTCATACCAAACAGACTCAGACATAATTCCGTGCGCCCCGCACCAAGCAGGCCAACAATCGATACCACTTCGCCCGCTTCCACCCGCAAGTTAATATTTAGATATTCCCCATGACGACTTAAATTACGCACCTCCAGCACCGGGGTGCTGGATTTTCCCTGCCACAACTCTCGCACCTGATATTCAAACTCCTGGCCGGTCATCAGGAAACCGAGTTGTTTTGTGGTCATCTCTGCAGCCGGAAAAGTCCCGACCAGCTCACCATCTTTCAGCACTGAAATACGGTCGGAAACTTCCATCACTTCTTCCAGACGATGACTGACGAAGACCACGCAGATCCCGCGTTCACGCAATTGATGCACCACCTGTAATAACCCTTGCACTTCCTGATGGGTCAGCGAAGCGGTTGGTTCATCCATCACGATCAACCGTGCGTCCTGCGCCAGTGCACGGCAAATAGCCACCAGCTGACAGCGGGCAATTGAAAGCTCAGAAACGAGTGTATCCAGTGGCAATGTGACGTTAATACTGGTCATTGCCGCCTGCGCCACCTCACGCAGACGACGGCGGTTAACAAACAGACCGTGGTGATAGTGATTCACGGCGATATTCTCCCAGACACTCAGGTTAGGAAATAAAGAGAGGTCCTGATAAATCACCTGAATCCCCTGCGCCACCGAAGCGGCGGGTGTCAGCTTTGACCAGTTTTTCCCACCAAGCGTAATTTCCGCTCCCTCATCCGGGCGATAAACACCGGACATAATTTTAATCAACGTCGATTTACCACAGCCGTTTTGCCCGGCAAGGCAGTGCACTTCACCCGACATAAAGTCGAGAGAAACATCGCGCAGCGCTCGCGTGGCATGAAACGTTTTGTTGATATGACGAAGGGAAAGGAAAGTTTCCATAACATCCCCTGGCAATAAGAATCGGGGCTTTCGCCCCGAAGAAATGGATTAATAAAGTGAGTCGATATTGTCTTTGTTGACCAGTAATACCTTATGGAAACGGATAATTCGCTTATCCATATCTACGTCGGCCTTACCCAGATTCTGCATTTCTAATCCAGGTTTGATCTCTTCACCCTTCAGCAACGTGCTGGCGACGGCTGCGAGTGCGTAACCTGCAGAGGCCGGATCGTAAGTAATCCCTTCGGTGATATCACCACTTTTAATCAGTGATGCCGCCTGTGAAGGGATCATCATGCCATAGACTGCGACTTTATTTTTCGCCCGTTTCTCTTTCACCGCACGTCCCGCGCCAATCGGACCGTTTGAACCAAAGGAGACAACCGCTTTCAAGTCAGGATAGGTTTTCATCAGGTCCAGTGTGGTACGACGTGAGTCATCCACACTCTCGGCAACCGGCATGCGGCGGGTAACTTCATGCATATCCGGGTAATGCTCTTTCTGGTATTTCACCAGCAAGTCAGCCCATAAGTTATGCTGCGGCACGGTCAAACTACCCACGTAAATCACATAGCCGCCCTTGCCCCCCATGCGTTTCGCCATATGCTCAACATATTCAGCGGCAAATTTTTCGTTATCAATGATTTCAATATCCCAGTTAGCACTTGGCTGACCGGGGGATTCGTTGGTCAGAACCACAATTCCGGCATCTCGCGCTTTTTTGAATACCGGTTCCAGCACGTTGGCATCGTTTGGCACGATAGTAATTGCATTAACCTTACGGGCGATTAAATCCTCAATAATTTTAACTTGTTGCGGAGCATCAGTACTTGAAGGCCCCACCTGTGAGGCATTAACACCAAAGGCTTTACCCGCCTCAACCACACCTTCGCCCATGCGATTAAACCACGGCATACCATCGACTTTAGAAATATTCACCACGACTTTTTCCGCTGCCTGGAGCGGCGCAGAAATTAGCGCAGCGCCTAATAACAGCGAAGACACCATATTGATAACAAAACGTTTATTCATCATTTCAGCCTCATTGCAGGGTAGTCAGGAAGTGTTCGCCCAAATTAGCGCGCTGGAGAGAATAAGAATTTTCGAATATTTTTATGCAGAATAAACAGCCCTATTTCAGGCAGCTATTAAAAATATGGTTATAAATATGGACAAAACGGGCAGCAACAATAAGTGTGACATTCATCACGTAAAAAATAGCAAAATAAACAAAATTAGCGATATTTTATGTGTGTGAGTTTATTTCGCGTAGATAAATAGTTATCTACACAACGTCAATAAGGGCATATTCTTCAAATATAACGTCCATTTCTGGTGAATAGCTTCCTTCTGCCTGGAAAAAACGACGGTGTTCATTACGCCAATATTCAAGACTGAGGTCACCTTCACCTTCCTTACGGGCAAGCTCCACGGTGACATCAGAAAAGCGCAGTAAATGCAGGCCAATCACTCTGATAACACATACAGGCTCACCACGGCTATTTTCTACAATCTTATACTCACCAATCATCGGAAATGCGTTGTCTTCAATACATCCCGCCAGCGAACCACAGGAAGCTGTTTTAACACCAGTCGCAATCAACGTTGCGAGGTGATCGGCCAACGCTGCTGAATCGCCAAAAGTACAAAAGGAAGCATGGGGATATTTTTGTGAGAATTTTTCTTTTATGGTCATGGCAATATTTTTGCGATTACGGAAAAACAAATCACATCTTAATTACTGTTGGTAACCATCAGCAAGAGTATCATTGGTTTTTCGATACTGAATCTTTTTTATCCGAAGCAGGTCACATTTATGGCCTGATAAATACCTTTGTTAAAACTCACTTTTGTGTATTTCTCTCAGATAATCCCCTGGAAATTATGCCGCGAGATTATAAAGTTCAGGATCATTCATTAGCAAACCATTCCCGCCCCACTCCCTGGGGCTTAAATCTCTTACAATTCACCGTTGCAGGCGTTTCAAATGCGCATCAACCTGCCACACTCCCCCACACCAGTTGCCCTTTATGGAACGTTGCGGTTCTCGGCGAGATACGCGCCACCGCCTCGGCGGAACAGGAGGCGTCCACCAGCACAAAGCTGGCATCATCCTGCGCTTTTGGCCATACACGCTCGCCTTTTTCATTCAGCGGCAATACATCGCCAGTGGCTAGAAACAGCGAACGGGAGAGGTTCTGTTCGTTAGGACGAATATAGAGCTGCGCGTAGAGATTGGCTTTTTCCAGCATGTCGCCCAGACCATAAGGCGACCAGTGGTCGATAACGCTGTCAGTGCCAGTCATCACTTTTACGCCTTTGTCGTGCAACTGTTTGAGCGGCATATGCAGCGTGCCAATCGGCACCGTCGAGGCGATAGAAATTTGCTGCGCCGCCATCCGATTCGCCAGCGCATCGACCTGTTGTTCGTTGAGCGTAGCCAGCGCAAAGGCGTGGCTGATGGTCAGCTTACCTTTCAGTTGCGGCGTTTTCTCTACCGTTTCAACCATATAATTGATGGCTGCCACGCCCGACGGAGTGGTTTCGTGCAGGTGAATATCGACACCTTTGTCGTAGTCCAGCGCAATCTGAAACATGGTGTCGAGGGATTTTTCCATCGCGCCATCGACACTGGTCGGGTCCAGCCCGCCGACGTAATGCGCACCCGCCTGCATCGCTTCGCGCATTAAGGGTTCCGATTTCGACAGCAGCAAACCGTGCTGCGGGAAGGCGACGATTTCACACTCGAAGCCCGCCTGACGCCGCGCCAGCACCGCCTGCAAATTTTGCAGATTTTTTAGGCCGGAAACCGGTTCGATATTGCAGTGGCTGCGGGCAATGGTGGTGCCTTTCGACTGCAATAGATCGATCAGTTTTTCCGCCCGCTCCTGCGTATACGGTTGTAACTCCGGCAGCATTTTCTGCTCGAGTTTGATCATGTCCTGGATAGTGGTGCCTGCCGGACGATTGAGCGAGCGCCACGGCCCGCCGTAGAAGGTTTTGTCGAGATGAATATGCATGTCGCGAGTGGTGGGTAGCATCAACTTACCGCCAGCGTCATAGTGCGGCAGCGTGGCGTCCGGATGCTTGTTCTCGCGCAGGGCGACAATTTTGCCGTCCTGAATCTCCACGGTCTGGCGCGCCGTGCGGGTCTGCACCGCCACACCGTTTTCGTAGTCAAAACCGGTTTCCAGCAGCACGTTATCGAGATAGTAATGCGGGTCAGTGATTTTCATGGTGTTGTTCGCTTCGCAGTTTAGGGTGCCAGCTACCGCCGCATGGGCGAGCGGCACAGAGGTACCAAACAGCGCGGCGGCGGTGACCATCTTACCGCTCTGGCTCAGAAATTCACGGCGGCTATTGCTTTCTTTCATCCTACGTCCTTACGTTTTAATAATATGGGTGCCCGTTTCACCGCGCAGCGCCGCAGGCAGGCATTCCGGCGTGGTGATAATCACTTCTTTGCCGCCCTGCTCCAGGAACGTCAGGCTGGCGATGATTTTTGGCAACATGCTGCCGGGCGGAAAATGCCCTTCCTGCATATAGCGAGTCATGGTGGCAATATCCACCCGATCCAGCGCCTGCTGCTGCGGTTTACCAAAGTGGATACAGACTTTTTCGACGCCGGTGGTGATCACCAGAATGTCGGCGTGAATTTCACGGGCCAGCAGCGCGGTAGAGAGATCTTTGTCAATAACCGCGTCCACGCTTTGGTAATCCCCCGCTTCAGTACGCACTACCGGAATTCCACCGCCGCCCGCGCCAATTACGACAAAACCTTGTTGGATCAGCGCCTTAATGGCGGGTGCTTCGACAATACGTTTCGGTTCCGGCGAGGCGACCACGCGGCGATAGCCCCGTCCGGCATCTTCAACAAAACACCAGTCAGGGTTTGCCTTTTGTAGTTTGTCACGCTGGCTTTCACTGAAGAATGCACCAATGGGCTTGGTGGGATGGGCAAAACCTGGATCGTTTTTATCCACTTCCACCTGAGTTACCACGGTGACGGCTTTTTTCTCGCCGTGACGCGCCAGCCGGTTATTCAGCGCCTGTTGGATCAGATAGCCGATGCCGCCCTGCGTATCTGCCACACAGTTCGCCAGCGGCGTTAAGGGCAGCCCTTCGCGCTCGTGGGCAATCTCCGCACGGCGTAAATCCAGCCCGACCTGCGGCCCGTTACCGTGGGTCAGCACAATGTCGTAATCGGAAGCCAGCATTTCCAGCACCGTATCGGCCACGGCTTTCACCGCCTCCGCCTGATGCTCAATCGACTGGCTGGCGTTATCTTTGATAATGCTGTTGCCACCAATGGCAACGACCACAAGCTCTTTCATGTTGTTATGTCCGCTACAGAGGGTGATTAGGTTATGACCAACGCCAGACTGCCTGATGCGCTACGCTTATCAGGCCTACAATTCTCGGGCCATCCGTAGGCCGGATAAGGCGTTCACACCGCATCCGGCATAAACATGTAAGTCAGACGCCGTAACGTTCGCACCAGCCGAGAATGGCTTTCTCGAAGCAGGCGAATGGTGGATGCACAATGCCCGCGCCAATCATGCCGACGCCCGCATCTTTATGGGCGATGGCGGTGTTGATCACCGGCAGAATGCCGCTGCTACCCACGCGGGTGATGTCGATTGCCGACGGCACGCCCATAAAACCGAGCAGCGGAATGGTGACGTTGGGGTTTTCGCCAAGGGTGATTTCGCGCATCTGACGGGAGAAATCGATAGCCTCTTCCACCGTGCCGCCCACCAGTGCGACGATTGCAGGCGCGGTCGCCATGGCAAACCCGCCAATACCGTAGGTTTCTGTGATGGCGCTGTCGCCGATATCCAGCCCCGAATCTTCTGGCTTATAACCAGCAAACATCGGGCCGATGACCTGCTGCGCTGGGCCGGTAAACCACTGCCCCGGCAGGCCGCTGACCCGCAGGCCGAACTCGACGCCGTTACGCGCCATGGTGGTGACCACGGTGCTGTATTCGATGCCGTGCGCCGCATCCATCGCCGCTTTACACATCGCCATCCACGTCGGGCCGGAGAAGTAGTCGCTGCTGGCGACAAACTCGAACACTTCGCGCTGTTGCTCGACGGAATAGCCTGCCTGAATGATCCCCGGCGTCAGTGCCTGAATCAGCAGCGTCGTCCCGGCGTTATTGCGGTTATGGCACTCATCGCCCATATGCAGCGCCTGCGCCAGCATTAAGCGCAGATCGATCTCACCGATAATTTTCATCGCGTCGCGCAGCATTGGCCCCTGCACATCGCGCATCCAGTTGAGGCGGTCGATCACGCTCTGATCGTTGGCACCCATACGCAAAATCTTCGCCATCTGCTCGCTCATATTGGTATAAGCGATGTTGCCGTAGGTTTTGTTTTTCACGATGTGCATAAACATCGAGGCCGAGGTAACGCCCGCCATCGATCCCACGCAGTCGTGTTCGTGGCACGGCGAGAAGGTGATCTCCCCGGAGGCCGCCAGTTCAGTCGCCTCATCGAGATCTTTCGCCAGCCCTTCGAACACCAACGCCCCGGTGACCGCGCCTTTCATCGCGCCGCACATTTTTTCCCAGGTGATCGGCGGCCCGGCGTGAAGAATGGTTTTCGGCGTCATGCCCGGCACCACGTTAATCGCCTGATCAAAACCAATCAGCACCGGATGCGACTGGATAATGCGCTCCAGCGCCTGCTGGTTAGCGGCGGCGATTTTGTCTGCCAGCGGCGAATCGGCAATGTTATCCAGCGCCTGCACCACCTGCATATTGCCCTGCCCCGGCGGCGTCCAGTCGAGTTGAGTCACTTCTACATGCTGCTTTTTCAGGTCATCGCTAAACATGGCGATACCGACGTTAATAACGTTCAACGGTTGGCTAAACAGTGACTGGCTCATCAGGCTTCCTCCCCTTTGCAGATAAATTCACGCGCCAGCAATCCGGTATTGGTGCTGCTGCTCGCCAGAATCACTCCGGCATCAAGCAGCATCTGGCTTTGTTGTTCTAATGATGGCGTATCGAGATCGGTGCCCAGCACATAGGCGAGAATGATCAACTCGCGTCCTTCGGCGGCGGCGATCGCTTTCGCTTCTTTGATCGCCTCGATGGTGGAGCCGACCGGATCTTCATGCGATCCAAATCCGAGCACAAAATCCATCACGATCACCGCCACTTCTGGATCGCGCGCTTCTTCGATCAAGCGACTGATGCGGTTGGTGGGGTCAATCATTGGATGCGGCTTGCCGTTGGTGAAGTCGTCATCGCCAAAGTCGAGGAAGGTGTGTTTGATGCTGCGGTTGATATCTTGCAGGCGGAATTCAGGATCGGGCTGAATGTTGCTGTAGACATCGCCATGTTTTTCCATCACCGCGAACATGGTTTCGTCGCACAGCGTGCCGCCGCAGAACAGGCCACGTATGTATTTCTGCTGCGGTTGCAGACGCGCACGCACATCAGCAATCAACGGCTGGTTAAGCGTATGCAGGTCGAGATTTTCCTGTTTCACGCCGGAGAGCATCACCGCTTTTAGCGCCGCCTCTTTGCTGCCGCGGGCAAACTGTAGCCCCTGCTCATCCACCGGCGTTTCAACGCGACCGAGGAAGCAGACCACCACCGGCTTGCGGCAGGCGCGCGCGCGTTCCAGCACTTTACGGGCCACCGCAGGCGCGGGAGGTTTTGAAATCAGTGCGATAATTTCAGTTTGCGGATCGTTTTCCAGCATCCCGATGGCGTCGAGCATCATCAGGCCGCCGATTTTCTCGCTCAGGTCGCGCCCGCCGGTGCCAATCAGTTGTGAAACACCGCCACCAAATTCATGAATGCGGACGCTCAGCTCCTGGCTGCCGGTGCCGGATGCGCCAACAATACCGATATTGCCGCGACGCACGGCGTTACCAAAACAGAGCGCCGCGCCGTTAATAATCGCCGTGCCGCAGTCCGGCCCCATCATCAGCAGCCCTTTTTCGTGGGCCAACTGCTTGAGCGCCAGTTCATCTTCAACTGAGACGTTATCGGAAAACAGCATCACGTTAAGGTCGTTTTGCAGCGCCTGACGCGCTTCGCGAGCGGCAAACAGACCGTTAACCGAAATCACCGCCAGGTTACTTTCCGGGATATGCTTTTTGGCGCTGGCAATAGTGGCGTAACGCGCCTCGTGCGAGCCGCTTTGCGCTTTGCTGTTGAACAGTTCTTCAATCTCCACCAGCAACTGTTCGTTGTCCGCGCCCGCTTTGCCGTTGATGACAATCATCAGGTCGCCGTTTTTCGCCTGTTCCAGCTCCGGCGTCAGCAGTCCTAAATTTTTCAGTACACCTTTGTTCATTTCGGTCGCCATCGCCACAAATGCCTGCTCGACGCCGTCGAGTTTATTTGCACGCGTGGAGATAGACATCAGCGAGACAGAATCAAAATAGGTATTCGGTTTAATGACTATTTTAACTGACATAATTCCCTCCGTAGGTTTGGCTCAGCGCACAACCATCGGCCATGCCATACAGCATGTCGCAGCCGGAACTGGAGCCAATATGTTTAATTTTTTCTATTGCCTGAGTTGCGTTCCCAGGGACGCCATAAATAATATCGTGAATAAAATGATGAATATTTTCCCGGCAACGTTGTTGTAATGCGGCTTCCAGCGTTATAGCACTTAATAATGTGGTGTTATTTCTGCCGCGCTGCATACCGAGATAAAATTCCTCTTTGTATTTTTCCGACGGATGCCCGGGAATAAATAAAATAAGCGCCAGACCTGTTAAATAATCGTCGGCTGATGGCGTAAGGCCAATCCCTAACCCAATCATACTGGCGACCGCTGCGGCGATATTTTGTTTTTCGTTTACTGCCTGAATAACTGCCCGTCGTTTAATATGTAGTTCTTTATTTAACGCCTGATAAAACGGATTATCGCCGCGATAATTAAACAGGGTTTCATTTTCCCCCAGGTGCTGATGAATAATGTCGTGCCACTGTAGCCAGGCGATAAGGTGAAAATTCACAGCGGTCATTTGCAAGGTTGGGGACAGCCAACGCCGACAACGACTCATCTCTATATGAAGATGTTGACCAACCGTAATACCTTGATCGTCAAACTGAACCTTATCACCATGCCGGAACAGATCATCAAAGTGAGTGAGTGCCAACCGACAACTGTTTGGCGCATTGTCGTACTCTTCACAAAGCAGCGTCAGCAACTGCTGGCGAGCCGGGAGTGCGATATTTACCGCTCTGGCAAAGACCTGTTCAACCTGTCCTTGCCCCCGCTGCGCCAGAAAATCCGCATCCGCAGTTAGCGCCCACACACACCGTCTTTCTGGTGTGTTGATAGCAAGCCTCCCGGTTTATGCACCTGCGGCAATCAGTAACTGCGCAATCTCTTCAAAGCCCCGTTCCCGCGCCAGTTCCAGTGGCGTTTTGCCATATTTATCGGTCAGATGCGGGCTGGCACCGTGTTCCAGCAATAACTGCACAATCGCCTGCTGTTTAATACCACCATCATTAAGCACAATCGCTTCCAGTAGCGGCGTCCAGCCTACATGGTTGGTCTGGTTAACGTTAATCTCCGTATGCGCCAAAAGCTCTTTTACAATACTTAAATGGCCTTTTTCACAGGCAGGCGTCAGGCCGACACCGCCAAAACGGGTTACGCAATTAAGATCGGGTTTAGCCGGTAAAATAATTCGTAGTAGCGTTAAATCATCGTTCAGACAGCTAATTAAAAAAGGATTTAAACAGGTATGATCTTGCTTATTAATATCCGCTCCGGCATCAATTAATGCCTGAACGCAAGCATATTGCTGATATAAACTTGCCAGCGTAATTGCCGTTTTCCCCTGACGATCGCAGGTATTAATATCGACACCCAGCGCAAGGCAGGTTTTTACTTTATCGATATCACCCTGTTGTGCAGCCAATAAATAGTCGGCAGGTAGATTTTTTATACTCATTCACATTCCCCTGGTTTTTGTGGCTGTTTTCGATGAATTGAGAATAGCAACGATAATCTGATAAAAGAACCCGCTTAAATTTAATTCGCTGTATTTCGCCTTTTTGTTGAATGATGTTCAACAATCTTTTCGCAGTGTGCGGTAGTGCAATATTTGTTTCTTTGACCCGATACCCTTTCACTCAATCAGGTTTTATTTCTCTATAGTCTGCACATGTAAGAGTAGCTTTCGTCCATGTCTAACCAGAGGGGAACAAGATGAACGGACTCACGGCAACGGGTGTCACCGTCGGTATTTGTGCAGGGCTTTGGCAGTTAGTGTCTTCACATGTCGGGCTCTCTCAGGGATGGGAATTATTAGGAACCATTGGCTTCGTCGCCTTTTGCAGTTTTTATGCCGCAGGCGGCGGTAAATCGGGGTTTATCAGAAGTCTGGCGGTTAATTATTCCGGGATGGTGTGGGCGTTTTTCGCCGCGCTGACTGCCGGTTGGCTGGCCTCGGTGAGTGGGATTTCTGGGTTCTGGGCGAGCGTGATTACTACCGTGCCTTTCTCAGCGGTAGTGGTCTGGCAAGGACGTTTCTGGTTACTGTCATTCATTCCCGGTGGCTTTCTCGGCATGACGCTGTTTTTTGCCTGCGGGATGAACTGGACGGTGACGTTACTGGGTTTTCTGGCGGGTAACTGCGTGGGGATAATTTCAGAATATGGCGGACAAAAATTAAGCGAAGCGACGACTAAACGCGACGGGTATTAAAAGTTATTCAAAAATGATTATCTATCTTTAATCGATACCTCTACAGTCATGGCTGGAGAAATTCATATTAGATAATGGCGGGAATGGTTTAATGAACTCAGTTTTTACCGAAGAGAATCTGTTGGCATTTACTACCGCTGCGCGTTTTGGCAGTTTCAGTAAAGCCGCAGAAGAGTTGGGTTTAACCACTTCCGCCATTAGCTACACCATCAAGCGTATGGAGACGGGGCTGGATGTGGTGCTGTTCACTCGCAGTACCCGCAGCATTGAGTTAACGGAGTCCGGGCGTTATTTTTTCCGCAAAGCTACCGACCTGCTGAATGATTTTTATGCCATCAAACGTAGCATAGATACTATTTCGCAGGGCATAGAAGCGCGTGTGCGCATTTGTATTAATCAGCTGCTTTATACGCCCAAACACACCGCGCGCTTATTACAGGTGCTGAAAAAGCAGTTTCCTACCTGCCAGATTACCGTCACCACCGAAGTGTATAACGGCGTCTGGGATGCGATTATTAATAATCAGGCCAATATCGCCATCGGCGCACCCGATACACTACTGGACGGCGGCGGTATTGATTACACTGAAATTGGCGCGATTCGCTGGGCTTTTGCTATCGCCCCGGATCACCCGTTAGCCTTTGTGCCGGAACCCATCGCCGAAAGCCAACTGCGTCTCTACCCTAATATTATGGTGGAGGACACCGCGCATACGATTAATAAAAAAGTGGGCTGGTTGCTGCACGGGCAGGAGTCAATTCTGGTGCCAGATTTCAACACCAAATGTCAGTGCCAGATTTTAGGTGAAGGAATTGGTTTTTTGCCGGATTACATGGTCCGTGAGGCGATGACGCAATCCCTGCTGGTTACCCGACAAATCCATAATCCGCGCCAGGATTCGCGCATGTTACTGGCGACTCAGCATTCTGCTACGGGTCAGGTGACGCAGTGGATTAAAAAACAATTTGCGCCAAATGGCATATTAACGGGGATCTATCAGGATTTACTGCATCGGGAGAATTAATCGCTGCCAACCTCCCGATGCGCTGTGAATAGCGGTTTACATCAACCACCTGCTTTCATTACCCATTCAGAGATAAATTTATTACCCGGTACTGGCGGAGAGTACAAATAGCCCTGCAAAAAGTGAACGCCTTTACCGATCATTAAATCCGCCTGCTCCTGGGTTTCTACCCCTTCCGCCACGATACTCAGACCAGGCTTACGCGCTAGTTCGACAATATTGTCCACAATATGACCGGAGATTTCGTCGACACTCGCCATTTGCACAAATGACTTATCGATCTTAATAAAATCGACCGGGAACGCCTGCAAGTAACGATAGGTCGCATAACCCGTACCAAAGTCATCCAGCGCAAAGGTAATGTTGTGCTGATGAAGGCTGTCAAATATCGCTCTGGCTTCTGGCGTTACCGGAATAGGGTTACGTTCCGTTAGCTCGAGAACCAGCTTGATTTTATCGTTACCTAATTTCTTAACCAGGTTCAGACACTCTTTTTCAAATCCCGCTGCCAAAAAACAACCCGCCGAGACGTTGATGCCAATATGGAAATTGTCCGGCAGCAAATGTTTTACCGGCATCAGAATATCCGCAGTCTGTTTCATCAGTTGGCGGGTCATTATGACAATAAGACCGGATGACTCCGCCAGAGGAATAAACTGATCCGGTGGGATAATTCCCGTTTGTGGATGTTCCCAGCGGACAAGTACCTCACAGCCCGTCAGTACCCCAGTCTGCGCGCAGAAAACCGGTTGGATCCACGGTTTGAATTCGTGGTTTTCCAACGCCAGACTGATGGCTTCAGGCGTGACGATATGGTGATAGTGATTATCATTAATATATCTATGACTATTACTACCCGTGGCGGATATGATCTCCGGATTGTACTGAAAGAAAATATCGCGCCAGAAAGTAATATCGCTCTGAATCCCCAGTTTCTCAAAGAGCTGTTTCTTTTGATGTGAAATTGTCTTTGCACTGCGATTTCTGTACTGTGATATTTCTGTTACAGACATTCCCTGCATCAGCAGCTTGAGTAGCAGTCGTTCTTTCTCGGATACGCTACCAGGCAATGACAAATGAACCGTTGTACCGAACTCTTGCAGAAAAACACGAAAATCACATGAATTCATGAACACACCTTTATCTTTTATCGCTGTTCAGTATGAGTGATTACCTGTGGATTCCTGAGCACACATAAGGGGTAACCATAAACATTAGCGATGCCATACGTATAACATCCCACATCACTATCAAAAAGATTATCTTTACCTCTGATGCTCGCTCAAAAACAGTTACGCTAAATACCTTAAAAAGGTAATCACAAGACAAACTCAGGAGATAATCACGCAAGAATGCAATATTAAAATTCAGATACTCATTTTTGGTAATAAAGAAGTAGTTGGACTATTTCAATATTTATAATTTCCCACTACGTACTGGCATCCATTCATGAGCAAAGGCGCATTATATGAATTTAACAATCCAGATCAACTGAAAATACCTCTCCCTCATAAACACATAGCGTCAACATTCAATGACATAATGAGTAAAGATGTTGGTTATGCATACGTATCATTACTCTATGCCTGTCCCTTAAAAACCCACCCATTAAGACTGAATCCATTCAGCAAATGATAACCAATATTATAGCAATGACAATAAAAACAATATTTAAAACAATCAATAAAATATCAGACACAGACAATTAAACCTTAAACAACAAACGGTTACATTGATTTTAGTTGATTTGCGCTACGCGTTCCCCATGAATAAAGCGTCATTTCAAATTAGCACCAATATTTACATTAAATAAGACTAAGCTTATTGAACATTCACAACAGTCCAAACGTAGGTTTTGGGCTGCAATAGTTCTTTTCTTTTTTATTATCTGTTGCCTGGCAATCATCAATCGATACTAAGGGCTTAACCGTACAGATATAACGTATCAAGAGGTAAGAGAAACCGCGCCATATGCAGACATGGCGCGGTTTTATGCAATAACAATCACGCGTCCGGGAACATCACGCTATGGCCCGGCGCTTCACGATGGAGATGAATAAAGTTAAGATGCCGCTCGTACTGGTCAAGAATATCGGTGATCACCTGCTCTTTGCTGTAGTCCATCAGGTCGTTGCCCTGGCTGCCTTCTAACAGGAAGGTTTCCAGCCGGTAGTAGGTCGATTTACCGCTACGTGCGCGGTAGGTAAAGCCCGGCACCGAATATTGCTGCGGCCAAATCTGATAGACAAAGTTTTGTTCTTCGCCCATATGCACCAACAAATCCAGATGCCCCAACTGTTGTCCCTCTTCCGGCGGCAGGCTTTTTAGCTCCACGTACGCGCCGCGCAACCGCAGCTCCTGCGCCACTTCTTCCATTGCCGGGTAACAGACCGTCTCCATCATCTGTTTAGTGTAACGCGTGCCCGGATAATTCATCAGGCGCGAGAGACGTTTTTTCCAGCTCAGGCGATCCTGAAGCCCCAGCGGTCGCGGCGCGGTATCGCGGTTGGCACTTTCACGGCGGTAATCTTCTACCTTCAGAGATTTATACAACCCCGCCATCACGAAGAAGATCACAAAGCTGAACGGCAGCCCCATAATCACCGTGGTGTTTTGCAGCGCGGATATCCCGTTGGTCATCAGCATGCCGAGCGTCAGCAGGCCAATCGCCACCGACCAGAAGACGCGCAGCCAGCCGGGGGCGTCGCTGTTGATATCTTTAAGCTGCGAGGTGAAATTCCCCAGCACCAGCGCACCGGAGTCCGCCGAGGTCACATAAAACAGCAGGCCAGTAATGGTGGCGACGGAGGCGCTAAAGGTAAACGCCGGATACTGCGCCAGCAGGCTGTAGAAGCCGCGCTCCGGATGGACCATCGCTTCCTCGGCAAATGCCGCGCCGCCGTGGATGATTTCATACAGCGCGCTATTGCCGAACACCGAGAGCCATAACAGCGTGAAGGTAAACGGAATAATCAACGTGCCCAGCACGAACTGGCGAATGGTACGCCCACGCGAGATACGCGCCAGGAACAAGCCGACAAACGGCGACCATGCCACCCACCATGCCCAGAAGAAGAGCGTCCAGTTATTCATCCACTCAACTGGACGGTCGAAGGCAAAACTGTTGAGCGTCATGCCCATAAAGCGATTCACATAGTCGCCAACATTCAGCACCAGCGCATTAAGCAGGAACGAGGTGTCGCCCATAAACAATACGAACAGGATCAATCCCAGCGCCAGCGCAACGTTAAGTTCCGATAACACACGAATCCCCTTATCGACACCGGAGGTGACAGAGATCGTGGCGATTATCACCGACAAGGCGATCAGTGCCGCTTTTGCCGCCATCGAATCGGGAATATCAAACAGTACGCTCAAGCCATAGTTAAGCTGCACCACACCGATACCGAGCGTAGTGGCAATACCGAAGATGGTGCCGATCACCGCTGCAATATCCACTGAGTGCCCTATCGGCCCGTTAATCCGTTTACCGAAGATCGGGTACAGCGCCGAGCGGATGGTGAGCGGCAAATTATAACGATAGCTAAAGTATCCGAGCGCCATGCCCATCAGCGCATACATCGACCAGCCGGTTAAGCCGTAGTGAAACAGCGTCCAGACCATCGCCTGACGCGCGGCCTCAATCGTCTGTCCCGCGCCTTCCGGCGGCTGCATATACTGCGTTACCGGTTCGGCTACGGAGAAGAACATCAGGTCGATACCGATCCCGGCAGCAAACAGCATCGCCGCCCAACTCAGCAGGCTGAATTCCGGTTTGGATTGTTCTGGCCCGAGCTTCACCGAACCAAAACGCGAACAAGCGATACAGACCACAAAGACAATATAGAGCGTTGCCGCCAGTAGATAGTACCAACCGAAGGTTTTAGAAACCCAGTCCAGCGTGCGGCCAATCCACAGGGCCGAGAAGTCGCGAAACAGGATCGTTGTCAGGGAAAACAACAAAATCAGTCCGGCGGAGGTGTAAAACACCACCGGATTGATTTTGTCCTTTTCCCTGCTGTGTGAAAGGTCTGTCATCCAGTATCCCCACTGTTATTGTTACCATTTAAAATCAAATTCGTAACAATTAAGACACATTTTATATTGAACGTCCAATCAATAACCGCTTTAATAGATAAACAACGCTGATGAATGGAGTGGCGAAAATGCCCAAATTGGGGATGCAGTCGATCCGGCGCAGACAACTGATCGACGCCACACTGGAAGCAATAAATGAAGTGGGCATGCACGATGCAACGATCGCGCAGATCGCCCGCCGTGCAGGCGTTTCTACGGGGATCATCAGCCACTATTTCAGGGACAAAAATGGTCTGCTGGAAGCAACCATGCGCGATATCACCAGTCAGCTGCGTGACGCGGTTTTGAATCGATTACATGCACTTCCGCAGGGCAGTGCAGAGCAGCGATTACAGGCGATTGTTGGCGGAAACTTCGATGAAACGCAGGTGAGCAGTGCGGCGATGAAAGCCTGGCTGGCGTTCTGGGCCAGCAGTATGCATCAGCCGATGCTCTATCGTTTACAGCAGGTCAGTAGCCGCCGCTTATTGTCGAATCTGGTGAGCGAATTTCGCCGCGAATTGCCGCGCCAACAGGCACAGGAAGCGGGCTACGGCCTTGCCGCGCTGATTGACGGATTATGGCTGCGCGCGGCACTGAGCGGCAAACCGCTGGATAAACCTCTCGCACACTCGCTGACCCGTCACTTTATTACTCAGCATTTACCCACCGATTAACCGAGGAGACGTGATGTCCCGAATGGCAGAACAGCAGCTTTATATACATGGTGGTTATACCTCCGCCACCAGCGGTCGCACCTTCGAGACCATTAACCCGGCCAACGGTAACGTGCTGGCGACCGTGCAGGCCGCCGGGCGTGAGGATGTCGATCGCGCCGTGAAGAGTGCCCAACAGGGGCAAAAAATCTGGGCGGCGATGACCGCTATGGAGCGCTCGCGTATTCTGCGTCGGGCCGTTGATATTCTGCGTGAACGCAATGACGAACTCGCAAAACTGGAAACCCTCGACACCGGAAAAGCATATTCGGAAACCTCAACCGTCGATATCGTTACCGGTGCGGACGTGCTGGAGTACTACGCCGGGCTGATCCCGGCGCTGGAAGGCAGCCAGATCCCGTTGCGTGAAACGTCCTTTGTGTATACCCGCCGCGAACCGCTGGGCGTAGTGGCAGGGATTGGCGCATGGAACTACCCGATCCAGATTGCCCTGTGGAAATCCGCCCCGGCGCTGGCGGCAGGCAACGCAATGATTTTCAAACCGAGCGAAGTTACCCCGCTTACCGCGTTAAAGCTGGCTGAAATTTACAGCGAAGCGGGCCTGCCGGACGGCGTATTTAACGTGTTGCCGGGCGTGGGCGCGGAGACCGGGCAATATCTGACCGAGCATCCGGGCATTGCCAAAGTGTCATTTACCGGCGGTGTCGCCAGCGGCAAAAAAGTGATGGCTAACTCGGCGGCCTCTTCCCTGAAAGAAGTGACCATGGAACTGGGCGGTAAATCACCGCTGATCGTTTTCGATGATGCGGATCTCGATCTCGCCGCCGATATCGCCATGATGGCAAACTTCTTCAGCTCCGGTCAGGTGTGTACCAATGGCACCCGCGTCTTCGTTCCGGCGAAATGCAAAGCCGCATTTGAGCAGAAAATTCTGGCGCGCGTTGAGCGCATTCGCGCGGGCGACGTTTTCGATCCGCAAACTAACTTCGGCCCGCTGGTCAGCTTCCCGCATCGCGATAACGTGCTGCGCTATATCGCCAAAGGCAAAGAGGAAGGCGCGCGCGTACTGTGCGGCGGCGATGTACTGAAAGGCGATGGCTTCGATAACGGCGCATGGGTTGCACCGACAGTGTTCACCGATTGCAGCGACGATATGACCATCGTGCGTGAAGAGATCTTCGGGCCAGTGATGTCGCTTCTCACTTATGAATCTGAGGACGAAGTGATTCGCCGCGCCAATGATACCGACTACGGCCTGGCGGCGGGCATCGTGACGGCGGACCTGAACCGCGCGCATCGCGTCATTCATCAGCTGGAAGCGGGTATTTGCTGGATCAACACCTGGGGCGAATCCCCGGCAGAGATGCCCGTTGGCGGCTACAAACACTCCGGCATTGGTCGCGAGAACGGCGTGATGACGCTCCAGAGTTACACCCAGGTGAAGTCCATCCAGGTTGAGATGGCTAAATTCCAGTCCATATTCTAACCAGGAGGTTTATTTGCAATTTGACTACATCATTATTGGTGCCGGCTCAGCCGGCAACGTTCTCGCTACCCGTCTGACTGAAGATCCGAATACCTCCGTGCTGCTGCTTGAAGCGGGCGGCCCGGACTATCGCTTTGACTTCCGCACCCAGATGCCCGCAGCGCTGGCGTTCCCACTACAGGGCAAACGCTACAACTGGGCCTATGAAACAGAGCCTGAACCGTTTATGAATAACCGCCGCATGGAGTGCGGACGCGGTAAAGGCCTGGGTGGATCGTCGCTGATCAACGGCATGTGCTACATCCGTGGCAATGCGCTGGATCTCGATAACTGGGCGCAAGAACCCGGTCTGGAGAACTGGAGTTATCTCGACTGCCTGCCCTACTACCGCAAGGCCGAGACTCGCGATGTGGGCGAGAACGACTACCACGGTGGCGATGGCCCGGTGAGCGTCACCACCTCCAAACCCGGCGTCAATCCGCTGTTTGAAGCGATGATTGAAGCGGGCGTGCAGGCAGGCTACCCGCGCACGGACGATCTCAACGGCTATCAGCAGGAAGGTTTTGGCCCGATGGATCGCACCGTCACGCCGCAGGGCCGTCGCGCCAGTACCGCGCGCGGTTATCTCGATCAGGCCAAATCGCGCCCTAACCTGACCATTCGTACTCACGCTATGACCGATCACATCATTTTTGACGGCAAACGCGCGGTGGGCGTCGAATGGCTGGAAGGCGACAGCACCATCCCAACCCGCGCAACGGCCAACAAAGAAGTGCTGTTATGTGCAGGCGCGATTGCCTCACCGCAGATCCTGCAACGCTCCGGCGTCGGCAACGCTGAACTGCTGGCGGAGTTTGATATTCCGCTGGTGCATGAATTACCCGGCGTCGGCGAAAATCTTCAGGATCATCTGGAGATGTATCTGCAATATGAGTGCAAAGAACCGGTTTCCCTCTACCCTGCCCTGCAGTGGTGGAACCAACCGAAAATCGGTGCGGAGTGGCTGTTTGGCGGCACTGGCGTTGGTGCCAGCAACCACTTTGAAGCAGGTGGATTTATTCGCAGCCGTGAGGAATTTGCGTGGCCGAATATTCAGTACCATTTCCTGCCAGTAGCGATTAACTATAACGGCTCGAATGCAGTGAAAGAGCACGGTTTCCAGTGCCACGTCGGCTCAATGCGCTCGCCAAGCCGTGGGCATGTGCGGATTAAATCCCGCGACCCGCACCAGCATCCGGCGATTCTGTTTAACTACATGTCGCACGAGCAGGACTGGCAGGAGTTCCGCGACGCAATTCGCATCACCCGCGAGATCATGCATCAACCGGCGCTGGATCAGTATCGTGGCCGCGAAATCAGCCCCGGTGTCGAATGCCAGACGGATGAGCAGCTCGATGAGTTCGTGCGTAATCACGCCGAAACCGCCTTCCATCCGTGCGGTACCTGCAAAATGGGCTACGACGAGATGTCCGTGGTTGACGGCGAAGGCCGCGTGCATGGGCTGGAAGGCCTGCGCGTGGTGGATGCGTCAATTATGCCGCAGATTATCACCGGGAATTTGAACGCCACGACAATTATGATTGGCGAGAAAATAGCGGACATGATTCGTGGACAGGAAGCGTTGCCGAGGAGCACGGCGGGATATTTTGTGGCAAATGGGATGCCGGTGAGAGCGAAAAAATGAGTCGTGATGTGAACTAACGCAGGAACCGATCAGATTGAGAGTTACCGTTCCAGAGAGGGGGACCGAATCCTTATATAAACACTGAGGTAACTCTCATGCTTCATATTCAGTATTCATGATGCTAGCTTTTTGCTGATATTTAACCCGAACATTCCTGATACAGACTATTAATACAACCTTATCTGCGGCAGATTTTATTTTCTGGATATATTATGCGTGAACAAATCAAACAGGATATCGATCTGATTGAGATTTTATTTTATCTGAAGAAAAAGATTCGTGTTATCCTTTTTATTATGGCTATATGTATAGCTATGGTGCTGTTGTTTCTGTATATCAATAAAGACAATATAAAAGTGATTTACAGCCTAAAAATAAACCAGACAACGCCAGGTATACTTGTTAGCTGTGATAGCAATAATAATTTTGCCTGTCAGACCACAATGACTGAAGATGTTATTCAGCGAATTACTACATTTTTTCACACCAGCCCAGATGTCAAGAACAGAGAAATAAGGCTGGAATGGTCAGGAGATAAGAGAGCTTTACCAACTGCTGAAGAGGAAATATCTCGCGTGCAGGCCTCTATTATCAAATGGTATGCGTCAGAATATCATAATGGCAGGCAAGTTCTCGATGAGATACAAACGCCTTCAGCAATTAACAGTGAGCTTTATACAAAAATGATATACCTGACCAGGAACTGGTCATTGTATCCGAACGGTGATGGCTGTGTAACTATAAGCTCACCAGAAATAAAAAATAAATACCCTGCTGCCATTTGCCTGGCTCTGGGATTTTTTCTAAGCATTGTAATTTCTGTAATGTTTTGCCTTGTCAAAAAAATGGTAGATGAATACCAACAAAACTCTGGGTAGTAATAAACAGCATTCTGATAGAGAGTGCCTGTATAAAGCTGAAGTGACAATGACCGGGAAGGGAACCCGTTTTCAGGAATGGATGCCTGTCTTTTTCACTGTAAATATCCTGGCATTACTAATGCCAGGATATTTACAGAAGAGCAGCATAACCATGACGGAACGGGGTTAAGTCAGGTTGTCCTTAACGCTATTTTCAACCTCGTATGCCTTCTTCAGGTTTATGTTCAGATCTCATATCTCTCTCAGCAATCCTCAATAATCAGATACACCGCTTTCACCGGACCATGAACCCCGACGACTTTGATAAGCTCAATATCCGCCGTTGAACTAGGGCCGCTAATGATGTTAATGCAGGACGGCATTCGTTCACCGGCCTGCGCTTTCTGATGCAATTTTTCTGCGAGTTGCGCTACACGCGGCAGGATTGTGCTTTTACGCAGGATAAAAAGAGAAGATTCCGGGAGCAGGCTCAATGAACGCCCGCGCCCGGCGGCGGAAAAAAGAACCACGCCTCCCGATTCGGTTAAACCATATTCAGCATACACGACACCCACTTTAGCCTGCTCGGCCTGCGAGATATTCTCGGCACCTTTCGCCGGATCCCAAACAACGGCATTGCATTCCTGCTGCAAACGTTCACTAATCCCCAATTCCTCGAGCCTCGTGTCACCGCTAATCACGACCGACTGATCTCCCAGCTCTTTACACAGACGTATTGCAGCTTCTGCCGCCTTCGCCTCGCTGGTCAGCTCACAGCGCGTCAACATAACATCGCTGGCAAACTGAATAAACGCGTCACAGCGCTGCTGTTGGTTAAGTTGGGTAAGCCGCTCGTTAGCATAGTTGTTAAGCGGCGCATCTTCTGCTTGCGGTTCAAGTCGCAGCGGGCGACCCAGTGCCTGAGCAACGTTATTCAAAAATTCGCCTCGATTATCCATTCTTTTTCTCCTGCGCCTGATGTTTCTTAAACCAACTACGGAAACTCTCTCCGTCAGCTTCAGGAAGATCGCGTGCTTCCATCCAGTCGCTAATCGCGCCAAATTTGAGTGGTGTTTTGCCGCCATTGATAAACCAGCTTGCCGCATGAGCGCCGGCCATCATCCCGACTTTCCACAATCCTGGATGACTATTGGCATAAGCGAACATTTTTATCGCCCGTTGCTCTGCTTTTGCGGTGATCCCTTTTTCAGCCATCACCCGACGATGACTCAAAATCAGTTTTGACAGCGGAATACGCACCGGACACACGCTGTCACAAGCAGTGCATAAAGAGCAGGCGTAGGGTAAATCTTTAAAATCTTTATAGCCGCCAAGTAGCGGAGAAATCACCGCACCAATTGGCCCTGGATAAATAGAGCCATATCCATGACCGCCAATATGGCGATATGCCGGACAAGTATTCATACAAGCCCCGCAGCGAATACAGCGCAGCACATCCCGAAATTCAGAGGCCAGCACCTCAGAACGCCCGTTATCGACAATAACCAGATGAAACTCTTCAGGACCATCAACGTGCCCCGCTTCGCGCGGTCCTGTCAGCCAGGTGTTGTATCCCGTCAAACGTGCACCAACGGCACTGCGCGCCAGCATGGTGATCAATACATCTACCTCGGCAAACGTGGGGGCAATACGCTCCATTCCCATCACTGCAATATGCGTTTTAGGCAGCGTGGTACACATTCGCGCATTACCTTCATTGGTCACCAGGCATACCGAACCTGTCTCTGCCACCGCGAAATTACAGCCGGTAATACCTATTTCAGCACTGAGGAAATCTTCGCGGATTTTTTGCCGGATGAATAAGGTCATTGCTTCAGGCGTTTCCGGCCCCTCATAGCCCAGACGTTCGTGTAGCACTCGACGGATCTGATGGCGATCTTTATGAATTGCCGGGACCACAACATGAGATGGCGGATCTTGATCCAGCTGGAGAATATATTCACCCAGATCGGTTTCAATCACCTGAATGCCAGCATCCTGCAATACATGATTGACACCAATCTCTTCGGTCACCATCGATTTAGATTTCACCACCTTCCGGGCATTTTTGCGTTGGGCAACCTGTAAAATGTAGCGGGTAGCGTCTTCTTTGGTTTTTGCAAACCAGACGTGACCGCCGTTTTGCGTCACTTTTTCTGAGAGCTGGTACAGATAAGCGTCGAGATTACTCAGAACATGATCACGTATCTGGGCAGCCCGATCGCGCCACTCCTCCCAGTGCCCCAATTCATCGACCATTTTTTGCCGATTTGCCCCAATACGCTGCTGCGCGTTTGCCACCGCTTTGCGCATGATCGGATCTTCAATTTGCTGACGGATGCGTGTCTTAAAATCTGTATTACTGGTTTTGATCGACATCTTTATATCCTCAGCGGCTCATCAACACTTCAGCAATATGCATCACTTTGACTTTCTGCCCTTCCCGTTGTAATCGCCCACTGATGTTCAGCAGGCAACTCACGTCAGCACCAATTAAATACTCAGGGCGGACTTCCATCAGGTGCGCAACCTTTTCTTTCACCATCTCGCCGGATATTTCGGCCATTTTGACCGAGAACGTGCCGCCAAATCCGCAGCAGGTATCCTGTTCAGCAAAGGTCAACAGCTCCAGTCCACGCACATTTTTCAGCAGCGTAAGTGGTTCGTCCTTCACCCCCAGCTTACGGGCCAGGCTACAAGATGGGTGATACACCGCTCTCCCTTGCAAACTGGCACCTACATCGACTACCCCTAATTTATTAACAATAAAAGAGGTGAGATCCTGCATACGCGCGGCAACCTTTTCGGCTCGTGATGCCCATTCAGGTTCATCCGCCAGATACGTCGGGTAACTTTTTACGGCATAGGTGCAAGAGCCAGCTGGTGAAATAATGGGATCGTCGTTATCCTCCAGTGCGGCGATCAGATTTTTCATCCCTGGAATCGCTTCTTTGATATAACCGCTATTGATCGCAGGCTGACCGCAGCATCCCTGTTTCTCCGGGAAATTTACGCGACAGCCGAGTTTTTCCAGTAGCAGCACGGAGTCTCGTGCCATTCTTGATTTCAGGGCGTCACCAATACAGGTGACAAAGAAATTGACATTCACAACTAATACTCCATTACTTCATGCCCATTTATGCCCGATGTTTCCCCCCCACCGGGGGATCAATCATCAATAAATATGGCGTTCTTTTTTAATTGGCTAGCAACATACCACCCCTCATTTGTATGACAAATGATAATCTTTCATCCAAACTTCAAATGCAATAACTAATTTTATTTCTTTCGGCATCGCTCACATTTTATGGGGAAATCGACGATCATTTTTGGCATAAGAAATCCATTTAAAAATGGCCACATCCCTTATACCTATTCAGAGCTACTTATTCAGGGGTTATTGAGATATACACTGATGGTGTACAAACAAAATCACCGACAATAATCACGTATCAAGTAATAGTCGGAGTTTTATTTAATTGAAGCAATTTAGTTTGCATTTTTATTTAAAAACCGAGCTAGAGTCCATCAGAAAAAAAATATATAAAGCCCAAACCACCGTTGGAAATAGAAATAGCTGAAAGGCTCACAACACCCGGAATGCGGATTATCTTTGCCCTGATTTCTGGCGGTTTTATTCAGGGTGCAAGCTGTCTGACCCTTTCCCGATATTCTCCCGGGGTACAACCAAACTCGCGGACAAACGCCTTGTGAAAAGATGATTCACTGGCATAGCCTACTGACTCAGCGATCACCACAACAGGGAGCGTTTCCCGGGAAAACATCTGGGCCGCTATTTGTAGACGCAACTTTGTTAATACAGCCAGCGGCGTGGTTCCGGAAACATCACGGAAAAGCTGGGCAAAACTTGCCCGGGACATGTGGGCGATGCTGGCCAGCGATTCGACGGTCCAGGCGTGTCCTGGCATTTCCAGCATTTGCTGTATTACCGCACCAAGACGTGGATGCAGAAGCAAACTGAGAATGTTTTTCTCAGTATTAACCTGTGCAATCCACTCACGCACCGCGAGGGTAAAGAATGTAGCGCAGATCTGGCTACACAGTGCATCCACTCCCGGCATCGCCGATCTGGATTCCTGTTGTAAAAACGGGATCGCCTCCCTCAGCCAGTTATATTCCACGCTGTGGTTAACTGGTGCTAAAAACAGCGTTTCCGGCAAAGACGTTAAAAAATAACGCGCCGAATGTTGCAGCCGAAGAGTGCCACAGACAATACAGGTCGATTCATTATCGACATGACTCAGGCGATGAGCTGAATTTTGTGGTAGCAGGACCACATTTCCCGGGCGTAATGTAAAAATCTCTCCCGTCGGCATTTCCAGCTTCGCCGCTCCTTGCGTTAACGCATGCCAACGAATAACCGATAATTCCCCGGCACCATGTGGAAGCTGCCAGTCACTTCCTAACACGCAATTCTTATCGATCGTTCCTTGTGGAGCGTTAAGCATCAACAAACGGCTAAGGGCATCCATATCAGACTCCTGAGTGGTTTTTGATTACAAACACCAACAATCTTAGTAAATAATTAATGTAATACCATCAAATAGTTAATCATGATTTTTGTTTTGTGATTCTGATTAAGAAAAAGAAAATACCAGACGATAAGACAAAATATCAAGCGTTGTGAAGAAATGTTATTTGCTCTTTTGCGTCTATAGTCATGATGTCAAATGAACGCGTTTCGACAGGAAATCATCATGAATAAATATCAGGCAGTTATTATTGGTTTTGGCAAGGCTGGAAAAACATTAGCCGTCACGCTGGCAAAAGCAGGTTGGCGAGTGGCTCTCATCGAACAATCAAATGCAATGTATGGCGGGACCTGTATTAATATCGGCTGTATCCCAACCAAAACATTGGTTCATGACGCACAGCAGCACACAGATTTTGTCCGTGCCATACAGCGTAAAAATGAAGTGGTTAATTTTTTACGTAATAAGAATTTTCATAATCTTGCGGATATGCCCAATATCGACGTGATCGACGGCCAGGCGGAGTTTATCAATAATCATAGCCTGCGTGTTCATCGGCCTGGGGGAAATCTGGAGATTCATGGCGAGAAAATTTTTATTAATACCGGTGCACAAGCCGTGGTTCCGCCAATTCCTGGAATTACCACCACGTCTGGTGTATATGACAGCACCGGATTACTTAATCTAAAAGAATTGCCTGGGCATTTAGGTATTTTGGGCGGCGGATATATTGGCGTTGAGTTCGCCTCTATGTTCGCTAATTTTGGCAGCAAGGTAACCATTTTAGAAGCAGCTTCGCTGTTTTTGCCTCGGGAAGATCGGGATATTGCTGATAATATCGCGACGATTTTACGCGATCAGGGCGTCGATATTATCCTCAATGCCCATGTGGAGCGAATCAGTCACCATGAAAATCAAGTGCAAGTGCATAGCGAGCACGCCCAACTGGCGGTGGATGCACTGTTAATAGCTTCCGGTCGTCAACCGGCTACCGCTTCGTTACATCCAGAAAATGCCGGTATCGCAGTAAACGAGCGCGGGGCAATTGTCGTTGACAAGCGATTACATACCACCGCAGACAATATTTGGGCGATGGGAGATGTTACCGGCGGGCTGCAATTTACTTATATATCACTGGATGATTACCGCATTGTACGTGATGAGTTACTGGGTGAAGGCAAACGTAGTACTGATGATCGGAAAAATGTGCCTTATTCCGTATTTATGACACCGCCCCTGTCCAGGGTTGGTATGACAGAAGAACAAGCCAGAGAGAGTGGTGCTGATATTCAGGTGGTGACATTGCCTGTAGCTACAATTCCGCGTGCCAGAGTGATGAACGATACCCGTGGGGTATTAAAAGCGATTGTTGATAATAAAACCCAACGTATATTAGGGGCATCACTGCTGTGTGTTGACTCCCACGAGATGATTAATATAGTGAAAATGGTGATGGATGCCGGGCTGCCTTATAGCATATTACGCGATCAGATATTTACTCATCCGTCGATGAGCGAATCACTCAATGATCTATTTTCATTAGTCAAATAAACTCAAAATCAGACGCCAGAACAAATATTCTGGCGTCTCAGAGAAAAGAATCTTATTAATTCCCTGTTACTCTATAACTTCTTAATCACTTCATTGATGGTATTTTATATGTTCAAAAAATCTGTTTTATTTGCAACACTATTATCTGGCGTTATGGCATTTTCCACCAATGCAGATGATAAAATAATTCTGAAACATATCAGCGTCTCGTCAGTATCAGCATCACCGACAGTTCTGGAGGATGCCATTGCTGATATAGCCAGAAAATATAATGCTTCATCCTGGAAAGTCACATCGATGCGAATTGATAATAATTCAACCGCAACAGCAGTATTGTATAAATAAGGATGTTTACAATGGAGAAATACCTGCACATGTTAAGTCGGGGAGATAAAATTGGCCTGACATTGATTCGTCTGAGTATTGCGATTGTTTTTATGTGGATTGGGTTATTAAAGTTTGTCCCTTACGAGGCAGACAGCATTACACCATTCGTCGCAAACAGTCCACTAATGTCGTTCTTTTATGAACACCCGGAAGACTATAAACAGTATCTGACTCACGAAGGCGAATACAAACCAGAAGCAAGGGCATGGCAATCGGCCAATAATACCTATGGTTTTTCCAACGGTCTTGGCGTCGTGGAGGTGATTATTGCTCTGCTGGTTTTGGCTAATCCTGTCAATCGCTGGTTAGGTTTATTGGGAGGGCTGATGGCATTTACCACACCGTTGGTAACACTCTCATTTTTAATCACCACCCCGGAGGCATGGGTACCCGCATTGGGTGACGCTCATCATGGTTTCCCTTATTTATCCGGTGCTGGTCGCCTGGTATTGAAAGATACTCTGATGCTGGCAGGTGCTGTCATGATAATGGCAGATTCGGCGCGGGAAATTCTTAAACAACGCAGTAATGAATCATGTTCAACGTTAAAAGCTGAATAATTATAATCTGAATAATATCTATTGTTCACTTTGTCAGACGTCAGGCTTTCCTTGCTAATGGGTGAAGCCTGACGCCATATTACCGGAGATATGACAGAGTGAAGATCAATATCACTCCCCTGTTAAAAGATTCTTGTCGTCTCAGGTAAAATATATGATTAATATCAATCATGTATTTTTACAGCAAGACAACCACGAACAAATTCAGGATTAAAATGTTTTACCGACTCCCCAACATAACCCAAATCAAGCGAACTAATTTGTGCCATTTCTCTCTCTGTCAGTGAGAAATCGATTTTTGATGGGCATCTGCAATACTCTGAAGCAGACTATACGGAAAATTCCACTGTCAGTCCCTCCATTAGGCATGAACAATGAGTCTACGTTAAAACGTAACCTCAAATTAGTATGTGGATTTTGATATCACTTATGCAAAAAATTCATTAATAATGTAGGACTGAAACCTCTCTATTTTTGGGGACAACGAAGCAGACGCTACCAGTGCTTTTGCCTTCGCCCTTGCTGTTTTTGATACACTTAGGGCCCAGGGCATAACGAAAATGTGCGATATGACAAAGAATTAACGGAGAATGTGATGATCAGGCAGAAGATTCTACAGCAGCTCCTGGAGTGGATTGAGTGCAATCTTGAGCACCCTATTTCAATCGAAGATATCGCACAGAAATCTGGCTACAGCAGACGCAACATCCAGCTTCTGTTCCGAAATTTCATGCATGTGCCTTTGGGAGAATACATTCGCAAACGAAGGCTTTGTCGTGCCGCTATTCTTGTCCGGCTCACCGCGAAATCTATGCTTGATATTGCACTCTCTTTGCATTTTGATTCACAGCAGTCATTCAGCCGCGAATTTAAAAAGTTATTCGGCTGCTCTCCCCGTGAATACCGCCACCGTGATTATTGGGATCTCGCAAATATCTTCCCTTCTTTTTTAATACGTCAACAGCAAAAGACGGAGTGTAGATTAGTCAATTTTCCTGAGACACCTATTTTTGGCAACTCATTTAAATATGACATTGAAGTGTCGAATAAATCACCGGATGAAGAAGTCAAACTGCGACGTCATCATTTAGCCAGATGTATGAATAATTTTAAGACGGATATCTATTTCGTCTCCACGTTTGAACCGTCAACAAAATCGGTCGATTTGCTCACGGTTGAAACTTTTGCCGGTACGGTATGCAAACAAACCGATTCAGAGATGCCGAAAGAGTGGACAATTAACCGAGGACTGTATGCCTCTTTCCGCTATGAAGGTGAGTGGGAGCACTACCCTGAATGGGCGCGAAACCTCTATCTGATGGAATTACCCGCCAGGGGGTTAGCCAGAGTGAACGGCAGTGATATTGAGCGGTTTTATTACAATGAAGATTTCGTAGAAAAGGATAGCAATGATGTTGTTTGCGAAATTTTTATCCCCGTTCGTCCGGTTTAGTTTTCGCTATATCTAAATGAATTTATAACGAGACTACTGTCAGGAAATTCAATAAATAATGGCGTTGAAGATGTCAACGCCATTATTGTTTATTAGAATGTTACTTTCATATTCTTAAAATTATTTCATCGCCTCCTCGTCCTTTGCCGTATCGGCATCCACCGCGGTAATGGTCACCGTCACTGGCTTCATTTCGTACCCGCCATAGGTCAGGGCGTTAAATGTGAACGTATAGACACCAGGCTTGCTGGTACTAAATTTACGCGTGATTTTTCCGCTCACGAAATGGTCATTTTTCGACGGCAGGAACTGATAATCCTTCTCCGTCACCCCTTCCGGCGTCTGAATGTCGACCCACATATTCCCGCCAACGGGGTTGTTTGCCGACATCAGTGTCACCTCCAGCTTCGCAGTCGATTTCCCATCCGCCACCAGAGATTGCATATCAGATGATGCGGTGAGTACCGCGTTTTTATCATCCGCAACGAATTTAGATTCGGCAGTTTTCGTTGATACCTGACCGTTGGTCTGACTCACTTGCGCCTTGAGTGTGTATGTCGCCGCAACAGTAGTGGTAGCGGTGAAAATAGCCTGCCCTTGCTCATTCGTTGTCGCAGTGCCATTCGGTTCCAGGTTTAACGAAGCCGGGCTGGCAGTCAGCGTCACTTCGCTATCTTTCACCAAATTGTTATTGGCATCAGTCACCGTAACTTTATACGTTTGTTTGGCTTTGCCGTCCGCCAGCGCATAGTTGCCCATCACCTCAATACCGGAGACGGTTGCGGTAGCCTTATCGGCTACAAACGTTATAGTCTGCGTATTCGAAGGCTGGCTATTCCCCGCCGATGCCGTGATCTCATACGTTCCGGCAGTCACTGAAACCACCTGCAACTCTGCTTTCCCCTCATCGTTGGCTTTCACCCAGACATTATCGCCTGTAAGCGGCTTGACACCCCGGGGCAGATTAAAGGTCACCAGGCTCCCTGGAACAGGGTTACCATTTTTATCCTCAACGGTCGCCGTCAGCGTAAAGGCATCTTTGCCGTTTGCTACTTTTTGAACGGCGGTGTCTACCTGCAGGTTTGCCTGACCGGTGCTGGCATCCGCGTTGAATTTCACCGTGACCGTCTTCTGAGAGTTTTTCACCGCGGCCGCGATTTCAAGTTCCCCTGCAACGGTTGATATCAACTCAATATCCGCTTTACCTGCCGCATTGGTTGTTACTGTATTCCCCGTCTTGCTGGTCACACCCTGCGGTAAATTCAGCGTAACTTCTTGCCCCTGCAACGGGTTACCATAGCTGTCCACGACGGTCAGGGTTATCTGGTTAGCAGACTGTCCATTAGCCAGTTGGTTATTAACCTTCACTGTCATATCACCAATCTCAGCCTTAGATGCGTCACCTGCAACATTCAGCACCAGTGGCTGAGCAACGGCATTTTGGCCGTTCACTCGCGGCATCACAGACAACTGACCCGCGGCAGATCCCAGCGTTAAGGTCGACACGTAGACCCCATTACCTTTCTCTGTCCAGTTTCCTGCTGAAGGACGCTCACTCCCCGTGTTGGCGGCACCGCTAAACACTGGTGCATCTGGCTTCATCCCGGTGACCGGGTTCCCGTACGCATCCTTCACGGTGAAGGTGAGTTCCGTCGTCGTTTTGACGGTCGGAGCCTTATTGTCCGCAACAAGCGTAGAGTTCGCTGATGACATCTCTCCGGCGATGACCGTCAACTGCGCGGCTTCGGTGGCTGCTGGCTGGCCGTTGAATAGCGGCATGACACGAAGCTCGCCCGTCTTTCCGCCTGTAGTTAACGTAGCAACATAGGAACCGTCACCTTTTTCGGTCCAACTGGAAACGGTCGCCCCTTCAGAGGCGGTCCCCGTCAAACTTGCCGACAACGAAAGACCACTGATAGCGTTGCCATGCGCATCTTTCGCCACCAGCGTCACGGTTGTACTTTCGCCGGCTTTTACGTGATCTTCTGCGACAGAGACTTTCGACTGGTTTGAAGATAACGCATCAGCCACCACGGTTACTTTTGCCGCATTTGCTGCCGCATCCTGTCCATTTAGCTTCGGCATAACTTCTAATTCACCCGCCGTAGTGCCGAGAGAAATCTGCGCAGTCCAGGTCCCGTCGCCATTATCCGTCCAGCCTGATGCCGTAGAACCTACAGCAGCTGCGCCCGATAATGACGGTGCATCCGGATTGAGACCAGTTACAGGGTTGTCATTAGCATCTTTTGCCGTCCAGATTGCCGTAACTGTACCGCCAACCACCGGTTTATCAGGATTCAGTGTGATGGACGAATGTGCTGCATCAAGCGGCCCGGCAACAAACTTCAGCGTTTGTTGTAATGTGCCCAGCTGATACTGCTCGCTGAAAGCACGCACAACAACGTTTCCGGCACGGGTCGAAGAAACCGTGGCGCTGTAAACGCCTGGTTTTATTTCCGAAATGGCACCAACGGTTACACCATTAGTGTCTTGCGGAACAAATCGCAAGCGGCTGGCTTCTCCCGTCACCGGATTACCCTCGGAGTCCACCGCAGTCAACGTCAACGTATAGGCTTGCTGACCATCAGCAACCACGTCACCTGACGGCTCGTTAGCGCTCAGGGTGGAGTTTGCCACATCCATCATCGTGGCCCGCAGTTCTGCAGTGACGGTTTTGCTCATGCCATCAACACTAACAGTAATCGTTGCCTCACCTGACTGCGTTCCAGTAGTAAAGACAGACTGATACACCCCTGCTTCAGTTTCGGTGAACTCACCCAGTGTTGGCTTTGCCTGTGATTTAGTGGCCTTCAGGGTACGAGTCACAATATTTCCAGCCGGTTTGAAAGTTAGTTCAGTCTTGATCTGATCTTTCATGCCCGTGACTGGCTGGCCCTCGGCGTCGCGCAGAGACAGCACCAGCGGTCTTTGCTCATTACCGTTAGCAAGCATTTGAATACGGCTCTGACCGTCAAGCGTTAACGCCGTGCGATCGGCGCTCATACCAGCTCCGGTAATGACCACCTCTGTCTGCACGCGTTTTGAGGTATTGCCTTTGTTATCGTAGGCAACCGCAGAAATCGCATAATAATTGTCTTTGCCTGGACGATAAGCCGGGAGCGTTACTTGCCACTGACTACCCTGACCGGTAATTTTGCCACCTTCAGCCAGTAATGACGGCGCTTCCCACTGCACATTTTTCAGTCCGTGAGTTGCTTTGCTGACCACAAGCCCCAGGGAAAGTGTCTGACCGCCCTTACCTTCAATACGCTCAGGCAGAGCAATACGGATCACTTCAGATTTGCGGTACTCAAGAACGATGTTGTTATTACGCTCAACCAGGTCATAGCGGCTGCCTGCCAGTACCCGACGCTCGCGAATGCTATCCGTATCGAGTTGTTTCTCCAGAGGTTCGCCAATTCGGTAGTTAACTTCCAGGCCAAAGCGAGTGTCATTCTCACCGCTCTTGCCCTGCTTATGCCCGGCGCTCAGTGTCAGAAGAGGCACTGGCGTATAGGTCACCTCGGCAGAAATAGCATGCGGGTCTTTCTGGCGCTTATCTTTACCAAACAGCCCGACTTCATCGCCATAATACTGTTCATACATCAGGCTTGCGCCAAGCTGCGGCCAGGCAGGTAAATAGCCCTCTGCGCGGATATCCCAACCATTCGCCGGGCGTTCCTGATAATCCTCAATATCCGGCGATTTTTTCCAGCCAGAAGCCCGAATATAACCATTGGCGCTCAGTTTCAGATAATCGCGCCAGTATTCCGCACCAACACCAATGCGGGTATGACTACGGGATAAATCATGGTCGATAAAGGTGTTCACCCCCGCCATCCAGTCATTTCCTGAAAAATGACGCCAGCCAAAACCAATATTTGACTGAGTACGATCGTCGGTACGATGTATTGCTCCCTGAGTGAACAACATATTTGTTGGCGTATCATAAATCGGATAAAGCATTTCCAGCGAAGAATCCTTCAGCGAGAAATCTTTATCGACATTCAGTTTGACGCGCGCAGTACCATATTTCCCGAGCCACTCCTGTATTTCCTGGTTAGCTTTAGCTGTGGCCATTCCGGTAATAAAGTTACGTGTCGCATCGCTATCTGGCTGACTGCTTAAAAATGTCCCGGCATTTGCGGCAAACGACGCGACATTTTTCTCCACGTTATTATCAGCAGTTACCGTAGTATTTCCCATGCTCAACCGTGGCTGAACCGCATGCTGCGCACGTGCCGCCATTACTGGGGTAAAGGTGACAGCGAGTGGAAAAAGAACCTGAACAGAGATATTTGCCCACGCCACGCAGCGGGCCAGAACTGAATAACGAAATCGTGGTTGTTTATGACCTGTTTTATAACGCGACATTGAGATAATTTCCTGATGAACGAATTAACGAACATAGGCAGACACAAATAATGGCGTCTGCTTGTCAGAAAAACCGGGGATTTCCCGATTTCCTTTTCCGCAGAAAAGGAAATACCTTTATGTAAGAAAGTGCACCGCCACCTAATATATCCAGTGTCTGTAGCCACTCATCAGGTGGTTGGGCGCGGGATTATATTTTTATTTATGGGTGAAAATTTAGCTTTTTGTGCAAGTCATTAAATAGACACCTAAGTTATATTTTTTACTCTGCGGACAGTGAATAATTCATTATTCAGAGTGAATAATAATGGCCTGCCTTTAATTAACAACTATTGGAAATACGTCGAAGTAGGTATATACGCCAGAATAAATCGATATATTTTTTATGGATATTCATTTTCCTTCATCGGACTGTAAATTGCGGAGATTTCGAACTTGCACTACCCATCGCAACACTCAAACAGATTTATGAATTTCGTTCATAACCCCTGACAAATCCTGCCGTCTAATCGAGCTTTTCCCTTTACGTTATGCTTCTCATGAACGAGAACACAACTTATTCATGAATTAACCATTCCGGATAAACTATGGAATCAAATTCAGGCATCGAAAGGAACTGGCTGGTTTCCGTTAATAGATTAAATATCTATTACTCTCCCGAGAGTAAAACTATCAAATCAATGAGTAACCGATACAGCCTCACAAATTCTTTCAGATAATTAACCCGTCACTGCGGCACGTTCTCTCATAAGGCGTGCCTGCAGTGTAATCCAGTATGTATCCGGCATAGTTGACGGTTTAATAGAACTCAATTCCTTTCCCAGGTTACCAACAACGATATCTTGTATAACACCCCAGGAGATACGACATTATGATGAAATGAGGTATGCTCCTCAGCGCCAATCAACGCCCGGACTGGGCCAGTCTTGAGATCAGACTCATTCCCGGAACTGACTTCAGGCGACATATATCAATGACGTTGGTGCAATAAAAGATAGCCGATGTAATACATCTATTCAAATTTGTGATACATGTCAAAAAATTGGTTGACCAAACTCGTTATTTATATAAGGGCACTTACGAAGTGCGCTCTTTTTTAAAGCGAGGAAGTACCAATGAAAGAGAATAAAGTACAACAAATCAGTCATAAACTGATTAATATCGTTGTTTTTGTCGCAATTGTAGAATACGCCTATTTATTTCTCCATTTCTATTAATAACGGCAATAAACTGTTCACTTCAGTGATATTTAAAATATGCATCCTCTCCCTTTTTGTAAGTAATTATTATATCCGTGGGAGAGGAATACACGCTGTCAGGTAATCAATCATACTGCGATAAATCATCGGCCAGTAAAGTGGAGATAACCTCCATTGTCGAAAAATCCATACTCTCAGCAAAACCATCATCAATCACTCATCCAGGCGTTTATGGGAGCGTCACCAATGGCTGCTAACAATGCCAGAGTTCCCCGTTGCGAAAATTCCACATCCACAAAGAGTCACAGGGATTGGGTGTTGAAATGATCCGGATGAGCATGTATCTTTATGGTTATGTTATAACATAACAGGTAAAAATGATGAAGCCCAATATCCATCCTGAGTATCGTACTGTGGTGTTCCACGACACCAGTGTTGATGAGTACTTTAAAATCGGCTCGACTATCAAAACAGACCGTGAGATTGAGCTGGATGGCGTAACGTATCCATACGTGACAATTGATGTCTCTTCTAAATCGCACCCGTTCTATACAGGGAAGCTGAGAACAGTGGCATCAGAAGGAAATGTTGCACGATTCACCCAACGTTTTGGTCGTTTTGTTAGCACGAAAAAGGGGTCGTGATGAAAGTTCTTAACTCTCTGCGTACCGCAAAAGAACGCCATCCAGACTGTCAGATTGTGAAGCGAAAAGGACGGCTATATGTGATTTGTAAATCTAATCCACGTTTTAAGGCCGTTCAGGGTCGTAAGAAAAAACGTTGATTCAAAATTCGACGGATTAACGATATTTGTCTGATTAATAATCAGATCGGATTAATGTTGGTGTGTTTATAACACCAACATTAATTTTCCTGGGGATATATTCCTCCTGTTCATTTGAGGCCAACTGCCTGACGTTTCTCTCCGAATATTCCATTATCTTAATGTTGACTTGTTGACCAGCTTCGCCCCTGTATGCTGGCATCAACTCTCTTTTAGACTGAACACGCCACTCAGTCTCCTCCCTTTGCGGCGCAGCCTGCATTTTCACTCAAACTGTTAAGATGATAAATGTGGTAAATCTGTTGGTACTAACATAAAAACGTTTACGCCACAGGAACAGTCTGATCCACCGGTAACCCCGTCGCCGACGTTCGAGTGCCAGTTAGAGTAACGCACACAGATAACTGCACTCAGTGCCCTGACAAAGAGGCCATCGTTCCTGTGACAGCTGGCAGCCTTCGTTTAACTTCACTTAATCTGGCTCTTGGGGGCTTACCGAACAGATGACGTACATACGCCCGTTCAATTTTCCATCACTTATTGTAATGAACACCTATAACCATTTTGTGCGGCATGTTAATCCATTAAAATTTCTTACTGATTGGCAAATCATCTTCAATGACAGCTCATTATAGTTTTATATTCTATCCCTTACCCTTAAAACTTGTTTTTTTACTAGTCCATCACACAGCGCATTAAGACTATTCCTAACACTTCAGGGCAAAGTTCCTGACCAATATAAAATGCAAGTAAGAATTGAACGTTATATTGCCAATAACCTTATGAAACCAAATGTCTTTTTCTTCTTATCAAAAAAGCAATATTTTCAGTTTTTCTAAATATTGACTTAACCATTGAATTCCTTTTCCGTTCACATATTGACACTCATCGGGAAAAAAACATAAATTTAAGCCCAATCGAAAATAATTAAACTTAATCTCGTTTAACCTTTATTGATATGTACTACGTATCTTATTTACTTCCGGTTTACTAAGGAAACTGAATGCACCTGTAAAAATTACAGGTTTGGAAAGTAGTGACATGGCAAAGTGATTACAGCAGGGACTATGAGGTTAAAAACCATATGGAATGTCAAAACCGTTCTGATAAATACATCTGGTCTCCCCATGACGCCTACTTCTATAAAGGACTATCTGAACTGATTGTGGATATCGACAGATTAATTTATCTATCGTTGGAGAAAATTAGAAAAGATTTCGTGTTTATCAATCTCAATACGGATTCTTTATCTGAATTTATAAACCGTGATAATGAATGGTTATCCGCGGTAAAGGGGAAACAGGTCGTATTGATTGCGGCCAGAAAGTCAGAAGCCTTAGCAAATTATTGGTATTACAACAGCAATATTAGGGGCGTGGTATACGCAGGACTGAGTCGTGATATTAGAAAAGAACTGGCCTATGTGATTAATGGCAGGTTCCTGAGAAAAGATATTAAGAAAGATAAAATCACGGACCGGGAAATGGAAATTATCCGCATGACGGCCCAGGGAATGCAACCTAAATCGATTGCCAGAATTGAAAATTGTAGTGTGAAGACAGTGTATACCCATCGGCGTAATGCTGAGGCCAAGCTGTACTCAAAAATATATAAGTTGGTTCAGTAAACTCCAGGCAAGTTAGTTTTAAAAAATGACTCACTGGGACATCACGTCCTCAATTCAACTCGGGAAGAAATGCAATGAAAAAAAAGGTTCTGGCAATAGCTCTGGTAACGGTGTTTACCGGCATGGGTGTGGCGCAGGCTGCTGACGTAACAGCTCAGGCTGTAGCGACCTGGTCGGCAACAGCCAAAAAAGACACCACCAGTAAGCTGGTTGTGACGCCACTCGGTAGCCTGGCGTTCCAGTATGCCGAAGGCATTAAAGGTTTTAACTCACAGAAAGGTCTATTTGACGTGGCTATCGAGGGTGACTCAACGGCTACCGCCTTTAAACTGACCTCACGTCTTATCACCAACACATTAACCCAGTTGGATACCTCAGGTTCCACACTGAATGTGGGCGTGGATTATAACGGCGCGGCAGTCGAAAAAACTGGCGATACCGTGATGATCGATACCGCCAACGGCGTACTGGGCGGCAACCTTAGCCCGCTGGCTAACGGTTACAATGCCAGCAATCGTACCACCGCACAGGATGGTTTCACCTTCACCATCATCAGCGGCACCACCAATGGTACCACCGCAGTAACCGATTACAGCACTCTACCGGAAGGCATCTGGAGCGGCGACGTTAGCGTACAGTTCGACGCGACCTGGACCAGTTAATCTCTCTGATGTACCAGCAGGGGTAGCCCCCCTGCTTTATTCCTGGACGGAATTGTTATGAAAAAGCACCTTCTGCCTCTCGCTCTGCTGTTTTCCGGAATATCTCCGGCCCAGGCGCTGGATGTCGGCGATATATCATCGTTTATGAACAGTGACAGCAGCACGCTGAGCAAAACGATCAAAAACAGTACCGACAGTGGTCGCCTTATCAATATCCGTCTCGAACGGCTCTCTTCACCGCTTGACGACGGGCAGGTTATCTCAATGGACAAGCCGGATGAGTTGCTACTCACTCCCGCCAGCTTGCTGCTACCCGCCCAAGCCAGCGAAGTGATCCGCTTCTTCTATAAGGGACCCGCAGATGAAAAAGAGCGCTACTACCGCATTGTCTGGTTTGATCAGGCCCTCAGTGATGCGCAGCGCGATAATGCCAACCGCAGCGCTGTGGCCACTGCTTCCGCCCGCATCGGCACCATTCTGGTCGTCGCCCCCCGCCAGGCGAACTACCACTTTCAGTACGCCAACGGCTCCCTGACAAATACAGGAAATGCGACGCTGCGGATCCTCGCCTACGGCCCTTGCCTGAAAGCCGCCAACGGTAAGGAGTGTAAAGAGAATTACTACCTGATGCCGGGCAAGTCGCGTCGTTTTACCCGCGTGGACACGGCGGATAACAAAGGACGGGTTGCACTTTGGCAGGGTGATAAGTTCATTCCCGTGAAATAGATAGCTGTGCAGATGGATAACGACAATGCCTTTACGACGGTTCTCCCCAGGACTGAAAGCCCAGTTTGCCTTCGGCATGGTCTTTTTGTTCGTTCAGCCCGATGCCAGCGCTGCTGACATAAGTGCGCAGCAAATAGGTGGGGTGATTATTCCGCAGGCCTTCAGTCAGGCGCTTCAGGACGGCATGAGCGTCCCGCTCTATATTCATCTCGCCGGTAGCCAGGGTCGCCAGGACGATCAGCGAATCGGCAGCGCTTTTATCTGGCTGGATGATGGACAGCTACGCATCCGGAAAATACAGCTGGAAGAGAGTGAAGATAACGCCAGTGTCAGCGAACAAACTCGACAGCAGCTGATGGCTCTGGCCAACGCCCCGTTCAATGAGGCCCTTACCATCCCCCTGACTGACAACGCGCAGCTGGATCTCAGCTTGCGCCAACTGCTGCTGCAGCTGGTGGTCAAGCGCGAAGCGCTGGGCACCGTACTACGCTCACGTAGCGAAGACATCGGGCAGTCCAGTGTTAACACCCTCAGCAGTAATCTGAGCTATAACTTGGGCGTCTATAACAACCAGTTGCGTAACGGCGGGAGCAACACATCCAGCTATCTGTCGCTGAATAACGTTACTGCGCTGCGCGAACATCATGTGGTGCTCGACGGCTCGCTGTACGGGATCGGTAGCGGTCAACAGGACAGTGAATTATATAAAGCGATGTATGAACGCGATTTTGCCGGTCACCGATTTGCCGGTGGAATGCTCGACACCTGGAACTTGCAGTCCTTAGGGCCGATGACCGCCATTTCAGCAGGGAAGATTTACGGCCTTTCCTGGGGAAACCAGGCCAGCTCCACCATCTTCGACAGCAGCCAGTCAGCCACGCCAGTGATCGCCTTTTTACCGGCGGCGGGCGAAGTACATCTCACCCGTGATGGGCGGCTACTAAGCGTTCAGAACTTCACTATGGGCAATCATGAAGTGGATACCCGGGGTCTACCGTACGGGATTTACGATGTGGAAGTTGAGGTGATCGTTAACGGTCGCGTGATCAGCAAACGCCCCCAGCGGGTCAATAAGCTGTTTAGCCGGGGGCGCGGCGTCGGTGCACCACTGGCGTGGCAGGTATGGGGCGGTAGCTTTCATATGGATCGCTGGTCGGAAAACGGGAAAAAGACGCGACCAGCTAAAGAGAGTTGGCTAGCAGGTGCCTCGACCTCCGGCTCATTGAGTACGCTTAGCTGGGCGGCAACGGGATATGGATACGATAATCAGGCGGTGGGTGAAACCCGTCTGACGCTGCCGCTTGGGGGGGCGATCAACGTTAACCTGCAAAATATGCTGGCCAGTGACAGCTCATGGAGCAGCATCGGCAGCATCAGCGCCACTCTACCGGGAGGCTTTAGTTCGCTGTGGGTTAACCAGGAAAAAACCCGCATTGGCAATCAATTGCGACGTAGCGATGCCGACAACCGTGCAATCGGCGGCACACTCAACCTGAACTCACTGTGGTCGAAGCTGGGCACATTCAGCATCAGCTACAATGATGACCGCCGTTACAACAGCCATTATTACACGGCAGATTACTATCAAAATGTCTACAGCGGTACCTTTGGTTCGCTTGGCCTGCGGGCCGGTATTCAGCGCTATAACAACGGCGACAGCAACGCCAATACAGGGAAATATATCGCTCTCGATCTCTCGCTACCACTGGGCAACTGGTTTAGCGCAGGGATGACCCATCAAAACGGCTACACCATGGCAAACCTGTCAGCACGCAAACAGTTTGATGAAGGAACCATTCGCACTGTTGGTGCCAATCTGTCACGTGCCATCTCCGGCGATACCGGTGATGACAAAACCCTCAGCGGTGGGGCGTATGCACAGTTCGACGCTCGTTACGCCAGCGGAACGCTGAACGTCAATAGCGCGGCGGACGGCTACATCAATACCAACTTGACCGCCAATGGCAGCGTCGGCTGGCAGGGTAAAAACATCGCTGCCAGCGGGCGGACTGATGGCAACGCTGGGGTGATATTCAACACCGGGCTGGAGGACGACGGTCAGATCAGCGCCAAAATCAACGGGCGGATTTTCCCGCTTAACGGCAAGCGTAACTATCTCCCGCTCTCTCCCTATGGAAGATATGAGGTGGAGTTACAGAACAGCAAAAACTCACTCGACAGCTACGATATCGTCAGCGGCCGCAAAAGCCATCTGACTCTCTATCCAGGCAATGTCGCTGTCATTGAGCCAGAGGTGAAGCAGATGGTTACCGTCTCCGGTCGTATCCGTGCGGAAGACGGCACACTGCTGGCTAACGCACGGATTAACAACCATATCGGCCGAACCCGAACCGATGAAAACGGCGAGTTTGTCATGGACGTGGATAAGAAATATCCCACTATCGATTTTCGCTACAGTGGCAATAAAACCTGCGAAGTGGCACTGGAACTCAACCAGGCGCGCGGTGCCGTCTGGGTCGGTGATGTGGTCTGCAGCGGCCTCTCATCGTGGGCGGCGGTGACGCAGACAGGAGAAGAGAATGAGAGTTAACCTACTAATAACGATGATAATTTTCGCGCTAATCTGGCCAGTAACTGAGCTCAGAGCGGCAGTGAGCAAAACAACCTGGGCGGATGCACCGGCACGCGAGTTTGTGTTTGTCGAAAACAACTCAGACGACAACTTTTTCGTCACTCCTGGCGGGGCGCTGGATCCGCGCCTGACCGGTGCCAACCGCTGGACCGGTTTAAAATACACTGGTTCAGGAACCATCTATCAGCAAAGCCTCGGCTACATTGATAACGGTTACAACACCGGCCTTTATACCAACTGGAAGTTTGATATGTGGCTGGAAAATTCACCAGTTTCATCTCCTTTAACTGGCTTGCGCTGCATCAACTGGTACGCTGGGTGTAATATGACCACCAGTCTTATCCTGCCGCAAACCACCGACGCCAGTGGATTTTATGGCGCGACGGTGACCAGCGGCGGCGCGAAGTGGATGCACGGCATGTTGTCAGACGCGTTTTACCAGTATATGCAACAAATGCCCGTCGGCAGCAGCTTTACAATGACCATCAATGCCTGCCAGACCTCTGTGAACTATGACGCCAGCAGCGGCGCACGCTGTAAGGATCAGGCCTCCGGCAACTGGTATGTTCGCAACGTCACCCATACGAAAGCAGCAAATCTGCGGTTAATAAATACCCACTCTCTGGCGGAGGTATTTATCAACAGCGACGGAGTACCGACTCTGGGCGAAGGGAACGCCGACTGCCGGACACAGACCATCGGCAGCCTTTCAGGATTAAGTTGTAAGATGGTCAACTATACCCTGCAAACAAACGGACTCAGCAACACCTCAATCCATATATTCCCGGCGATCGCCAACTCGTCGTTAGCCTCGGCCGTCGGGGCGTACGATATGCAGTTCAGTCTGAATGGCAGTTCATGGAAACCGGTGAGCAATACCGCCTATTACTACACCTTCAACGAGATGAAGAGCGCAGACTCGATCTATGTTTTCTTCTCGAGCAACTTCTTTAAGCAGATGGTGAACCTGGGGATCAGCGACATCAACACCAAGGATCTGTTCAACTTTCGCTTTCAGAACACGACATCACCGGAGTCTGGCTGGTATGAATTTTCTACCTCCAACACGCTGCTTATCAAACCCCGTGATTTCAGCATCAGTATTATCTCCGATGAATATACTCAGACACCGTCGCGGGAGGGATATGTCGGCAGCGGCGAGCCGGCACTCGATTTCGGCTATATCGTAACCACCAGCGGTAAAACAGCTGCCGACGAAGTGCTGATCAAGGTGACCGGACCCGCGCAGGTGATTGGCGGGCGCTCCTATTGTGTCTTCAGCTCCGATGACGGTAAGGCGAAAGTACCGTTCCCGGCGACGCTTTCCTTTATTACCCGCAACGGAGCTACAAAAACCTACGATGCCGGGTGCGATGATAGCTGGCGGGATATGACCGATGCGCTGTGGCTAACCACACCGTGGACTGATATCTCTGGCGAAGTGGGGCAGATGGATAAGACCACAGTCAAATTTTCGATTCCAATGGATAACGCCATTTCGCTGCGTACGGTAGATGATAACGGCTGGTTTGGCGAAGTCAGCGCTTCAGGAGAAATTCATGTTCAGGCGACGTGGCGTAACATTAACTAAGGCCCTGCTGACAGCGGTCTGTATGCTGGCGGCACCTTTGACACAGGCGATTTCGGTCGGCAATCTGACATTTTCGCTGCCGTCCGAGACTGACTTTGTCAGCAAACGTGTAGTGAATAACAACAAAAGCGCACGGATATACCGTATTGCCATCAGTGCTATTGATAGCCCGGGCAGCAGTGAATTGCGCACCCGACCGGTGGATGGTGAACTGCTTTTCGCCCCCCGCCAGCTGGCGTTGCAGGCTGGTGAGAGCGAGTATTTTAAATTTTACTATCATGGGCCACGGGATAACCGCGAGCGCTACTACCGGGTCTCATTTCGCGAGGTCCCCACTCGTAACCAGACAAGACGCAGCCCAACCGGCGGCGAGGTCAGCACGGAGCCGGTGGTGGTGATGGATACCATTCTGGTAGTACGACCACGTCAGGTTCAGTTTAAATGGTCCTTCGACAAGGTGACAGGAACAGTAAGTAACACTGGCAACACATGGTTTAAGCTACTGATTAAGCCAGGATGTGATTCGACCGAAGAGGAAGGCGATGCCTGGTATCTACGTCCGGGAGACGTGGTTCGTCAGCCTGAGTTACGTCAGCCGGGGAATCATTATCTGGTCTATAACGACAAATTCATTAAGATTAGCGATTCCTGTCCGGCTAAGCCCCCTTCGGCGGACTAAGACTTATCCATCGGTCGAGGGAAGAATTCCACCTCAGAGCTCCAAAAATCGTTTAAATGATGTGGAAGCGATCGTCAATGTCACCTGTAACGATGGGCTTTCTCATATGCACACCATAGTGTTCAGGAGACACGGAAAGATATCAGGCAGCCTGCTAACGAGTGGTTTAATCACGAATTAGTACGTAAAATCGGTAACGGCTGGAAATCATTCAATACTCACACTATCGAAAGTTCCCCAGCCAACCGCGGTACGTTCTTACATACGATGTACCGCTGTTCTCTTTACGATTTATAGCTGTACTGGTGAATTATGAGCAATCTGAATCCATGCATGACGTGTGGTGCCTGTTGTGCATTTTTCCGCGTCTCTTTTTACTGGGCCGAAGCCGACGATGCTGGCGGTACCATTCCCGCCAGGCTCACTGAACAAATATCCCCTTTTCACCGATGCATGAGCGGTACCAATCAGAAAAACCCCCGATGTATTGCCCTTGCAGGAACCCCGGGCAAAAATGCCTGCTGCACGATATATAAAAATCGATCGTCCACATGCAGAGAATTCGCCATGTCTGGTGAGAACGGAGTCGTCAATGAGGCTTGCAATCGTGCAAGGGCTAAATACGGGCTGACACCGTTATAAACATACAATAATTAATTGCACTGCCCCGCCAGCGATAATAGCGGGGCTTCGTTTTTCAGGGGTAACAAAACCCGATACTTCTTCTATTTGCCAGCAACAATGCCTCTCTTCTGTAGCGTTCTTCGGATCTACATCATCCTGAAGTAGCGCGATATACTCACTGACTATCTGAATCAGAATATAAAAAGCAATGTTTTTAACCTATAAAAATGGCGCTGTATTTGCGCCATTTTTATCATTCAATGCATTATCTGTTTGAGCCTAAAGGGATCTCAGGGTCTGGCTCATGAGTAATTCTGTTTCGTAAATCTCTGCGAATAATTTCAATAGACCAGAACCAGACTAAATGTCCAAAAATTTCAGAAACATTCTCATACCACGGGAGATCAAACAGAGGTGGCGTCAGTCCCATGAGAGGGAATGAAATCATATGAACAAAAAGTTGGGCTAAAGCACCTGCCAGTAAGCCCTGCCAGAGTTTAATTTTTGGAAATACTTCAGCGACCACACAATAACCGACAGCAAACACTATCGAAAAGATAATGTGCGTAACACCAACCCAGTTAAAGACATGCCCGGCAAAGGTATAAACAGCCGCATTGGGATCTGTCAGCCCCAACCAGTCTCGAAGAAAAATATACGGTGGATTGAGAAAATTACGCGAGCAATCAATTTGGCCTGCAGCCCTGATTAATGATTCCGGGCCACACGCTGCATTAAACATATCCACCGGGCTACGTGGCGGCAATGGAACTTCAGCCCCCCACTTCACGAATGCGGAAACAACGCCAGCAATCAGCCCAATGAATGCAGCAAGACCATAACGTCTGCGGTTCGGTGGAGTTTGTTCAAATATATTCATATCTACCCTGCTTGTACCATTATGTTATACACCTCTTCAGGAGTATTCATAAAACAAGGCAAATGTAAAGAACTGTATTGTTTTGTATAACAAGATGGTTTCCTAATCGCCAATGAATATAAGCTCCATCATTTCTCCCTATTTTTATATTAGAAGTGACAGAGATTTGCAGGGTGATGCAGAGCTGAAAATCACAGGTTTCCTTATTGGTTTTTGCATCGTACAACTAAAGCAATAAACCAGCTCCCATCATCATCAACATCCCGGCGAACATGAATTTATTAGCCGGGCTCATAGCTGCATTCGCGTTTTAAGAATAATCCTCCTGCTGTCGCCGACTATGCTTAACATTTAAAAAAGCATCAGCACTCTCGCAACGCACTCTTATTTTCCCCTTTAGAATACCGGAGGCCTGGTATGAGCAACCAAGGCGAATACCCCGAAGATAATCGGGTTGGGAAGCACGAGCCGCACGATTTAAGTTTGACCCGTCGCGATCTGATTAAAGTGAGCGCCGCAACAGCGGCGACCGCCGTGGTTTATCCTCATTCTACGCTGGCGGCAAGCGTTCCGGCAGCTACACCCGCGCCAGAGATAATGCCCCTGACACTGAAGGTGAACGGCAAAACCGAGCAGCTTGAGGTGGATACCCGAACCACGCTACTGGACGCTTTGCGTGAAAATCTGCATTTGATCGGTACCAAGAAAGGTTGCGATCACGGACAGTGCGGAGCCTGTACCGTGCTGGTCAATGGTCGCAGGCTTAATGCCTGCCTGACGCTTGCAGTCATGCATCAGGGGGCCGAGATCACCACCATTGAAGGCCTGGGTTCGCCAGATAATCTTCACCCCATGCAGGCGGCCTTTATCAAGCATGATGGCTTCCAGTGCGGCTACTGCACCTCCGGGCAAATTTGCTCATCAGTAGCGGTGCTAAAAGAGATTCAGGACGGCATTCCCAGTCACGTCACGGTCGATTTGGTTTCCGCTCCAGAAACAACTGCCGATGAGATCCGTGAACGTATGAGCGGCAACATCTGTCGCTGTGGTGCATACGCTAACATCCTTGCCGCCATTGAAGATGCTGCGGGGGAGATAAAATCATGAAGGCGTTTACCTATGAACGAGTGAACACCCCAGCCGAGGCGGCACTTAGCGCTCAGCGCGTACCCGGCGCAAAATTTATCGCGGGCGGGACCAATCTGCTGGACCTGATGAAGCTGGAAATTGAAACGCCCACCCACCTTATCGATGTGAACGGCCTCGGGCTCGATAAGATTGAAGTGACCGACGCGGGTGGGCTGCGCATCGGCGCACTGGTACGGAACACCGACCTGGCGGCTCACGAGCGCGTGCGTCGTGATTACGCGGTACTCTCCCGCGCCCTGCTCGCTGGCGCATCTGGTCAGTTACGTAATCAGGCAACCACCGCAGGTAATCTGCTCCAGCGCACGCGCTGCCCCTATTTTTACGACACCAATCAGCCCTGCAATAAGCGCCTGCCCGGGAGCGGCTGCGCGGCGCTTGAAGGCTTTAGCCGTCAGCACGCGGTGGTAGGCGTAAGTGAAGCCTGCATAGCCACCCATCCGAGCGATATGGCGGTCGCAATGCGGTTGCTGGATGCGGTGGTGGAAACCATCACGCCGGAGGGAAAGACTCGCAGTATCACACTGGCTGATTTTTATCACCCACCGGGGAAAACGCCGCACATTGAAACCGCCCTGCTTCCCGGTGAGCTTATCGTTGCGGTGACGTTACCTCCACCGCTCGGCGGAAAACATATCTACCGTAAGGTGCGCGATCGCGCCTCCTACGCCTTTGCCCTGGTATCGGTCGCGGCGATTATTCAGCCTGACGGCAGCGGGCGCGTCGCGCTGGGCGGAGTAGCACATAAGCCCTGGCGCATTGAGGCTGCGGATGCTCAGCTATCCCAGGGGGCGCAGGCCGTATATGACACGCTGTTCGCCAGCGCCCATCCCACCGCTGAAAACACCTTTAAACTCCTGTTGGCGAAGCGAACGCTTGCCTCCGTACTGGCTGAAGCGAGGGCACAGGCATGAAATTTGATAAACCCGCAGGGGAAAACCCGATCGATCAGCTGAAGGTTGTCGGTCGTCCCCATGACCGCATCGACGGACCGCTGAAAACTACCGGCACGGCACGCTACGCCTACGAATGGCATGAAGAGGCCCCCAACGCCGCCTATGGCTATATAGTCGGTTCCGCCATTGCCAAAGGACGCCTCACCGCCCTTGATACGGACGCCGCGCAAAAAGCTCCGGGCGTACTGGCTGTCATTACCGCCAGTAACGCCGGGGCACTCGGCAAAGGCGACAAAAACACCGCCAGGCTGTTAGGCGGCCCCACTATTGAGCACTATCATCAGGCCATTGCGCTGGTAGTGGCCGAGACCTTCGAACAGGCGCGAGCGGCGGCCTCGCTGGTGCAGGCACACTATCGCCGTAATAAAGGAGCTTACTCCCTGGCGGACGAAAAACAGGCCGTCAATCAGCCGCCGGAAGACACGCCCGACAAAAACGTCGGTGACTTTGACGGGGCTTTCACCTCCGCTGCGGTGAAGATTGATGCTACCTACACGACCCCGGACCAGAGCCATATGGCGATGGAGCCGCATGCCTCGATGGCCGTCTGGGATGGAAATAAGCTTACCCTCTGGACCTCAAATCAGATGATTGACTGGTGCCGCACCGATCTGGCAAAAACGCTGAAAGTTCCCGTGGAGAATGTGCGTATTATCTCCCCGTATATCGGCGGAGGGTTTGGCGGCAAGCTGTTCCTGAGAAGCGATGCGCTGCTGGCGGCCCTCGCCGCCCGAGCGGTGAAACGTCCGGTTAAAGTGATGCTCCCCCGCCCCTCTATTCCCAATAACACCACGCACCGCCCCGCCACCCTTCAGCACTTGCGTATCGGTGCCGACCAGAGCGGGAAAATCACCGCTATCTCACATGAAAGCTGGTCTGGAAACCTGCCCGGCGGCACGCCGGAAACGGCGGTACAGCAAAGCGAATTACTCTACGCCGGGGCGAATCGTCATACCGGCCTGCGGCTCGCCACGCTTGATTTGCCGGAAGGGAACGCCATGCGTGCGCCCGGCGAAGCCCCCGGTCTGATGGCGCTCGAAATCGCGATCGACGAACTGGCGGAAAAAGCGGGCATCGATCCCGTCGAGTTTCGCATCCTGAATGACACTCAGGTTGACCCCGCCGACCCGACGCGCTGCTTCTCTCGCCGTCAGCTTATCGAGTGCTTGCGCACCGGAGCGGATAAATTTGGCTGGAAGCAGCGCAACGCCACACCCGGACAGGTGCGCGACGGGGAGTGGCTAGTCGGCCACGGTGTTGCGGCGGGCTTTCGCAATAATCTGCTGGAAAAATCGGGTGCTCGGGTTCACCTCGAACAAAACGGCACCGTTACCGTAGAAACGGACATGACCGACATTGGCACCGGCAGCTACACCATTCTGGCCCAGACGGCAGCGGAAATGCTTGGCGTACCGCTGGAGCAGGTTGCGGTTCACCTCGGCGATTCCAGTTTCCCGGTTTCTGCGGGTTCTGGTGGACAATGGGGCGCGAATACCTCCACCTCCGGCGTTTACGCCGCCTGTATGAAGCTTCGCGAAATGATTGCCTCGGCAGTCGGGTTTGATCCTGAGCAGTCGCAGTTTGCCGACGGCAAGATTACCAACGGTACCCGAAGCGCCACGCTACATGAAGCCACCGCAGGCGGCAGACTGACAGCGGAAGAGAGCATTGAATTCGGAACACTGAGCAAAGAGTACCAGCAGTCGACCTTTGCCGGGCATTTTGTGGAGGTCGGCGTGCATAGCGCGACGGGAGAAGTTCGGGTCCGGCGTATGCTCGCTGTGTGTGCTGCAGGACGCATCCTGAATCCGAAAACTGCGCGCAGCCAGGTCATTGGCGCAATGACTATGGGCATGGGCGCGGCACTGATGGAGGAGCTGGCGGTGGATGACCGTTTGGGCTACTTCGTTAATCACGATATGGCGGGGTATGAGGTGCCGGTCCATGCGGATATCCCAAAACAGGAGGTGATTTTCCTGGATGATACCGACCCCATATCCTCCCCGATGAAGGCCAAGGGTGTCGGTGAGCTGGGCCTGTGCGGCGTGAGCGCGGCTATCGCCAACGCGGTGTATAACGCCACCGGTATTCGGGTACGCGATTATCCCATCACTCTGGATAAGCTGCTCGATAAGCTGCCGGATGTGGTTTAAGGAGAAACAATGTCATACCCGCTTTTTGATAAAGACGAACACTGGCATAAGCCAGAGCAGGCGTTTCTCACCGATGACCACCGGACCATTCTGCGCTTCGCCGTAGAGGCGCTAATGTCCGGTAAAGGAGCGGTGCTGGTGACGCTGGTGGAGATACGCGGCGGCGCGGCGCGCCCGCTCGGGGCGCAGATGGTGGTGCGCGAAGATGGTCGTTACTGCGGTTTTGTCTCTGGCGGCTGCGTGGAGGCCGCTGCCGCTTTTGAAGCGCTGGAGATGATGGGCTCAGGCCGCGATCGCGAAATTCGCTATGGCGAAGGTTCGCCGTGGTTTGACATCGTTCTGCCCTGCGGCGGTGGGATCACGCTGACGCTCCATAAACTACGCTCGGCACAGCCTCTGCTCGCCGTGCTGAACCGCCTGGAACAGAGAAAACCGGCGGGGCTGCGCTACGATCCGCAAGCACAATCGTTGGTGTGCCTGCCCACGCAAACCCGAACGGGCTGGAATCTCAATGGCTTTGAGGTGGGGTTCAGGCCATGCGTCAGGCTGATGATTTACGGACGTTCTCTTGAGGCGCAGGCAACCGCGAGTCTTGCAGCAGCCACAGGCTATGACAGCCATATCTTCGATCTTTTTCCGGCCTCAGCCAGCGCTCAGATCGATACCGATACGGCGGTCATTTTGCTGTGCCATGATCTCAACCGGGAGCTGCCAGTGTTGCAGGCCGCGCGAGAAGCAAAACCCTTTTATCTCGGCGCATTGGGCAGCCATCGAACCCACACGTTACGTCTGCAAAAGCTCCACGAGCTGGGATGGTCCAGGGAGGAGACAGCGCAAATCCGGGCCCCCGTCGGGATATTCCCCAAAGCCCGGGATGCGCATACTCTGGCACTCTCCGTGCTGGCAGAAATCGCCTCTGTACGTCTCCATCAGGAGGAGGATTCATGCCTGCCCCCGTCGTCCTGATCCTTGCGGCCGGGCGTGGAAAGCGCTTTCTCGCCTCCGGGGGAAATACCCATAAGTGTATCGGCTGGCGTCAGTCCCCGGAGGTTGCGCCTTATCGCTGGCCATTTGAAGAAAACGGGAGAACTTTCGACCTTGCGATTGAACCGCAGATTACGACTAATGATCTGCGTCTGATGTTGAGGCTGGTTCTTGCCGGCGGAGGAATAACAATTGCCACTCAGGAAACTTTCAGGCCATATATTGAAAGCGGTAAGCTTGTATCGCTGCTTGATGACTTTCTTCCACAATTTCCGGGCTTCTATCTGTATTTCCCACAGCGTCGCAATATTGCACCAAAGCTCCGCACCCTGATTGACTACGTCAAAGAATGGCGGCAGCAATTGGCTTAAATAGCTGCACCTGCACTGCCTGATGTCAGAACAGTATTTTGATGAATTGCCAAGGTTACAATGGCACAAATGCGGCACAGGAGGAAACGTGGTGTATTTAAATATGGGGTAACTCTTTGATTTTAATGGTGCCGATAATAGGAATGATACCTAACTATTATTTAATTGATTATTAAATAAAATAACCTGTTTTACCTTTAGTGATACCCCCAAAGATACCCCCATTGAGTTTTTTGTCATTATGGAAATGTTCTACTAAGTTGTCTAATCCCTCACATGACAGCTTAATGCCCTGAACTTACGAATAAAATGTGCTAACATCACGAAGGAATGTACAGAGCATGAGCATGCTGTAGCAGGTCTGATGTATTAGGATTGTTATTAACACCCAACTCAGGCTCAGATGTTCAAAATAATGTGATCAAGTCTACATTCTTGCATTCTAAGTGAATGGAGAAAACAGGAATGAAAACATACAGCAAAATTTATATATAAATTAAATCTGACTCGTTCTGTTTTATAAAACGAAATATTGTATGAGAAAGGATTATATATGAGCACAGTTAAGAAAATTGATACCATTTCTTCTTACTTTAAAATTTCCCCTTCAATACTTGATCAATTAGATGTTGTTGATGTTCTGTTAGAATCAGACACATTGCTTTTTATTGACCCAATGCTGCTCCCTGAAAGTAAACATTCAGAAATGAAAGATGATGCTGATCAAAAATACATCGACACTTTCACAAAAATAATAAAGCTGCTTAGTGCATGCAAAATAGCTAATGACAGTGATATTGCATGGAGAACTGCAAAAAAATTATTTTCATTTTCCGAAATAGGATGGACATGTCTGGGTTATGGTTCATCAGCCAAAGGATCAGGATTTGGACCTCAGCTTGTTAATAACACTATGAAAACTGCTCATCAAATTGTAAGTATGGATATTGATGATCCTGATTTATTCATGGTTATGTCATTATTTGAAGAAGGTATTGGTGCTGACCGAATCAGTGATATGACCACCAATATAATATTTGATTCCTTAGTCAAGTTTTCTGAAAGAGTAAATACAACACTTAAAATCCCAACAAAAGAATTCACTTTTAAAGGGAATAAATACAACGCCCCCCATAATCCATTAACAAATAAGCCACTAATATTAGTTCCTAAAGATATTGTCCGAGACTTACCAATTTCTACAGATTGGAGTGGTGCAGTCCACACAATGAAGGAGAATACTGACTTAAGAGACAGGATCAATACAAATATTGGTAATCTCCTCGTATCTATGACCAAAAAACAAAAGGAGGAAGCCAAACGTAGAGCTTTAGAGAAAAAAGAATACTTTGAGGATTTGCTAACATTAATAAAAGAAGTAGAAAAAGAGCCCTACGATTTTAAAGCGGATAGAAACGGTGAATTATTCTGGTTAAGATTGGCATCATCTATAGACAAGAAATATCCTTTTAATCTCTCAGGATATAATAAAAAACTAACCTTAGATGATGTTGAACATCTTGTAAGCGACATTTTAAATCAATTCAAGGATCTTATTGAAAACAAAGGGTTATGGAAAGAAATGTGGGCTGATGATAAAAAGCCACGTAAAGAAAAAGCTGCTCAACGTTTGCTATTTGCTGTTGCATATTCATATTGTAAAGCAAACAATTTAGATATAAGCCCTGAAGCCGATTCAGGAAATGGTCCCGTTGACTTTAAGCTTTCACAAGGCTTTGAGCAAAAAGTATTAGTTGAAGTAAAACTCTCGTCTAATCCTAAATTATTACACGGATATGAAAAGCAGCTTGAAATTTATAAAAAAGGGGATGACACTGAACGTGCATTTTTCGTAATAGTTGATATTGGCCACATCGGAGATAAATATCAAAAAGTTCAGCAAGCAAGAATTGCCACAGAAAAAGAAGGCAAGAAAGTTTCAAAAATAATTCATATTGATGCTCAACAAAAGGACTCTGCAAGTAAACGGATTTAAGATTAGTCAATAATAACTTAATTTCAGTTTATTTTTAGAAGAGAGTTAACTCAAAAAACATAGTGCGTTAGGCTGATTTACAAAGAAATTAATAAAAGAGGCTTAAAGCCTCTTTTATCTCGGTTTAAAGCCTCTTGGTTTTAAATGCTGATCATCTTCCTGCTGAAGTGGTGTTGTTTCATTTTTGGGATTTTCTTTTTTTAGAGCTTCTTTTAGCTTCGATTTAAATCTATTTTCACCCATACTCAACCCTAAGGGCTTTTTCTTTATTTCTTCTTTGACCAGAGTTTCTTTATTCTTAGGCTGAATAACTGATTTTTTAATACCTAAACGTTCTCTTATTTCTTCGTTCTTAGTTGCTCTACTATTGAAACTGCTACGGCCTTTGAGTCTAAATTTATTGGTGGCTGCGTTAGCTGTTTCTGCATGATCAAGTATCCTACTAATAGAACCGCTGCTAAGTTTAGAACTCCTACTATTGAAGCTACCTTGATTATAAGTTTTGATTGGTTCTTTATTGTATTGTTTTTTAACTCTGTTGAGTATTTGTGCAGCTTTATGTGTTGCTCTTCCAATCTTTTTGTTTGTTGGTCTATTATATTTTTCGCTGAGTTTAAAGTTGTTGTTGTTGCTTCTAATGAGTTGTTCACTCTTGTTAGTGTCTGTTGTGTCTGATTTAATGCTGTGCTGACTGACTCCGACAGTATCATCATTGATTCCGTCAACGGCTCTACTGTCATTGATATTTGGTTCAATAGGTGATCGTCCAATACTATCTGGTTCATCATCTTTTCTTGCTGAGAAGCTTCTAACGAGTTCATCATCTCTATTTTTGTCATATTTAACCCTGCCTTTAATAGTATTCCAACTGTATTTTTTACCTAACTGTGAGCCTTTAAAATAAATATTTTTTTCATTATTTTTGATACCAAACGACACCCCGGCGACGTTGCCAGTACTTGCAACGTTAAAGGCCAGCTCGATGCCTATAGCCTGCAGTCTGTCTATGAATGTCTCAAGGTCTGGTTTGCCTACCATAGCCGACTGTAATGCGTTCTGTAGCACGATACGAGCTGGTTTTTCACCTGTGCGGAGGGCTTGCTCGATCTCGTTCTTGGTTGGTGCTGATACCTCTGATTTTTGCCCCTGTAAGCCTTTGGTAATGGTTAAGCCGTGCTTTACCTCTAAACGTTCACAAGCTGCTATTGTGTTAAATGCTGAGTGCTTCCCAAGCCATACCGAGCCATCAAGGCCAATCCTGTTTGCAACTATATGGATATGGTCTTTATCAGTATCTTTATGACGCACACAAATATATTGATGTTTGTCTATATCGATATTCATTTCTTTCAAATAGTCTTTTGCTATCTCTTGCCATTGTTCATTTGTGAGTTTCTCATTTTTTGGAAGAGATAAAAATGCATGAAATGTTGGTTTTTTTATATCAGGTCTAAAACCGCTTACAGTTTTAAACTCATCAGTAAGATCGCTAACATTATTTTTATCTGCTGACATATTGCTACAAATAAAATCATGGTCATCTTTTAATATATACTTAATCCTATTTTTAAATGATCTCCCTGTTTTAGCTACATTCCCTTTCATATATACCCCAAGTCTTTATTTATTTCTATTATCCTTCTGCCAACCTGTTTTATATTAAAGTTGAGTTTATCAACCTCATTTTTATCAAAATACTCATTACTATTTAGTTTCTTTGTTGCTTGGTTTATATTATTGGCAACTACTGAAAGCTGCATGTATGTTTTTTGATTAACTTCTGGCATTTTTCTTTTAACAACGGGTTCAGAGCTTAAAATCTCTTTTCTGATGTAATGCCCCCTCTCAAGGCCGGAGGCTTCAACTAATGATTTTAAATATTCAAACTCTGCTTTGTTTACTCTGAACTGTATTGATATGTCTCGGCGTTCGTCAGCATTTAAATTTATACGCCCTCGTTTTCTGTCTGTTGTTGGCATTTTTTATTCCTCATAATAATGTAATCATCTGTTGCTCTTATGTAGTCGTTATCATTTTCAATAATCAATGCTTCAATAAGTTCATCAGCTTTATTTTCTGTAATGTATCTATTTGCCACAAAATAGCATAACTCTCGCTCATTACTATTTATTTCACTGAAAGGTATATCTTTATCTTGTTCTATGTAATAAAAAAACCTTGCAAGTATTTCGAGCTTATATTCTATAGTCATACTATTCATTAAGTTTTCTACATTCATGTTCTATTATTCCTTTTGTATTTAATCAGTGCTTTTTTATCTATTATTTTTCTGACATCTGATATTGCTTGCTTTGCTTCGCTTGATGTGTTTGTCTTACCAATACAACTACGGATCATAAACGCACCAAGAAGAATACAAAGAAGCATCATTCCCACAGATACAAGCATCATAATATTTCACCTCCGTATTTATTGAACAAATCAGAATAAATAAAAGTAAGTGCAGCATATTGTTCATCAGTATCGTTATTACATATAAAATCATATATACTCTTGATTATTCCTTGCTCTAAAAAACAATCAGTATATACATCAAAAAGACTATCTCTATTAACATCTAACTCTGCGTTTGCTTGTATGTAAAAAAAGCATCTTTGATATAAAATATCACTTAATGCATTAATAGCTTTGTGCTCATCATGATAAATATATTTTAAATCAAAATACATCTTTAATGCTTTTTTATATTGTTCATCATTTAAAGAAAAAGCATTACTTTCTAAGAAGTAATCTTTATCTGTATATACAGCCAACCTACTTTCAAAATTTTCATGCATATTAAATACTCCTATATATTTATAATATCCAATGTAAAATTACAGGGTTTTACCGCTTCCCCTTGATAGGGGAAATAAGCGGAAGGGTAGATCTTTTTCAACCCTCCGAACGAAGTGAGAGGGGGCAATCCGAAGGATTGGGTATAATACCGGCTACGGGATTACACCTTGCCTCAGTTTCCGAAAAACAAAAAAACAAAGCTGAACTCAACCTATATTTAAATAAATAACCGATCTAAAATACTTGTCAATAGCGGCTACATAAATAAATACACTGCACGACAAATAAAATGCAAATAAAATGCAAATAAAAGATAGAGTAAATAATATATTGTCTTTCTGGTAGCTGTGCGTAATAGATAGCTTGTGCGTAAATTTGCAGCGGAGTCAAATCGTCAAGTAATATATCGCGGGGTCCCGCTGACAGCTTTTATGTCAGTGGGTACCGATATATTATTTGATGACACACGATAATAATAAACTTTAGATAGGTGATGGTTCGCACTGCGAGCCATCACCTTGGAAGACAGGACAGTTTTACATTCTTCTTCTAAATATAATATTGTCAGAAAATATAGCCTTGCCTGCAACATACCCAACAGCAAATATTAGCGGTAAGCTAATAGTAGCACCTGCCATACCTGTGGACATTCCGATTATAAATGATAGACCAAAAGCCAACAGAATGATCACTGCGGCATACCAGCCGGGAAATGTTCCATATAGCACAGACGCCTGACATCCTGTACATACCTGAACTCCTCTTTGGCTCTCTTTATGACAAAAAGGACACTGAATAATATTTTTTTCCATTCCCTATTCCTTTTTAAAAATCGCGCCTTGATAGACGATACCGCCTTTTACTTTTTCTATTTTAAAAGTCCAAGAGTCGAGATCTTTGTTTTGCGTTTTAGCGATATATATTGGCTTCTGGCTTTCATCCCAGCTTTTAACAGTAAAAACGCCATTCCTGAACTTGATGACGTCTTTCTGAATATCAAGCCTGACGCCATACTGTTGATTAGTGTAGTTGCCATAGATGCCATCATCACCGCACCCTGCTAGCAGGACGGCAAGACCTGCCACTAACATAAATTTACGCATACCCTTTCCTCACCAATGGCACAGATCTACGATTGATCTGTAAACGCCTTAGAATTCAATTATTTTTATGTCTAGTCATATCGTTTGTACCGATCGAAAAAATAGAGCGTGATAGCTACAGGCTATCGTATATTTATAATCGATCGTTTAAAACAATTAATAACGATCGATTCAACGCTTTTGATAGTCATAAACTATCAATATAAGTGCATTGATCTTTTATACCGATCTAATCATGTTAAGAATTTGGATCTTGAACGGACAACAGCGGGAAAAGTTCTATGGTGGGATATCTGGAACGAGACTTTTTTGTATTTTTAGAGATGTTTTACTTTATTAGCCTTCTTTTTATAGTTTTTTTGATCTAGCTCTGCTTTATATTTTATTAATGCCATATAAAACAAGGCACCTTTACTATAAATAAACTTAGCTTTACTGAGAGCTATATACTGCCTTGTGTTCGCCCCCGAAAATGGGACTTCACCCAAGGCTTCGCCTCCTGAAATTTTCAACTTATTTTGTTGAAAATCTATCAAGATTGGCGAAAACCAAGATGAAAAATATGACTTCACCCAAGTTGATCTGGCTTAAAGCTCTACATCGTTTCCAATGTAGGACACCCTACGACACCCCCAGATTCGTTCATGCAGATTAATGTATTGTTATCCCCTATTTATGCTTTCAACAAAGGTAGGGCTTTCTCATAGCTATTCCATATACAACTTCACTTATCTGTTTAGAACTTCGCTTCGGGTTGGTATTACGTCGCTTCCCCTTCTATACCTACAATCAACAAAACATACGGACATCTCTCATTAGCGACTCGCACTCAATTGCTCCACATATGCAGACCTGATACAAAGGTTTATAATTTGATTGCTTTTGAGGACATTAAAGATTCTGGAAATGGTATTCAAAAGACTTGTAAAAAGCTCAGATTTAGATTTGACAAATATGAAAAGATTATTTAATACTTTATTATATTTGTAATCACGTTAATCCTCTAACTGATTACAAGACTTAAAAAAGTCAGCGAAAACTTTTTTAGTCCTTAAAAAGTCAGATTTAACATCTGGCTTTTTTTGTATCTTTACTTTTTATAGATCTTATATTTTAATAGTCAATAGGAAGATAGGAAATATTTCACAAAATCATTTTGGTTAACGATAGCAGACTTAATAAAGGTCAGATATATATCTGACCTTTTGCTTAAGATATCAATATTATTCATATAAAATCTCTAAACGCTATACAATCCATTTTGATATGTTTTATTTTCACATATAACAAATCATAATGGCCTCTGTATGCATACACATTATATTTATTCTAACCTCTTCAAAATCTATGTATCTATGCTGACTTTGATCAATACTCTTCTTCGTTTTTTCAATAATATCATCGTAAACGGTTTCCATATAATATTTATCAGTAAATAGATCGAATACTTCATTAGCAGGCTTCGCAAGCACTTTCTTGGTAAAGCGAGAGTATTCTAACAATGCTGTAAGTTCTGCTGAGTTCTGACTATTACATTTATTTTCTTTTTTCATTTTTGGTTCCTTATTTAATCGTTAAGTAAATATCCCCCTACACTTTCATGTATTATTTAAAAGGGGTTGTTGTATTTTATAAATATATGTTTATATTGCTTTCACATACTACCCATATATTATTATGCAGCTGTATTACGTGATGAATAGATCAGTTGTTCAATCCATTCATCAATCTCACTTTCAACAAAGGCACTGGCTCTTATTCCAATCTTAATCGGCTTAGGGAAATCCCCCTTACTAATAAGTCTATAGATCCATGCTTTGCTAAATCCTGTTTTATTGATCACTTCCGGCATGCGAATAAGTTTTTTTGTTGTCATATATTTCTCCGTTGTTGTTTTGATGAATGTAGTATCTTCAGATCGCTTATGACGTTCAACCCTCGGAAAATCAGAATTGAACTCGAATTGAGTGTTTTTCATACAAAAACAGATGAAATGGCGGGAGAGCTGTCACTGGGCGGGGTGTAGAGCGATTTAGCAATAAGTGCTATTTATTTTCCTGTTTCAAGGTATTTTATAATTTTCATATTAATCAATTAGTTAATAAACATCAGTTTAAATTCTGACTTAATTCTTATCTGCATTAGCCAAGAAAAAGGGCTATGGCCGTTAAGACATAACCCTTCTTTCATCAGCAGTTATCCTTACCCACGCCGATTAAACGTTCCCTGTACGACATTACCGCCTTTCTCAAGGCTTACCATGTAGTCGGCATACCATTGCAGCATCTCGCGTCTGCCATCGAGATATTGCGCATGGTTGTAGGTGCCACGGATAGCATTCTTATCAACATGGGCTAGTTGGGTTTCAATCCATGCGGTGTTGTAGCCCTGTTCATGAAGAACGGTGCTCATGGTATGACGGAAGCCGTGACCCGTAACCCGTCCTGTATAGCCGATTCGCTTAAATACCTGATTGATACTGGCTTCGCTCATGGTCTTACTTGGATCATTGCGGCCCGGAAACAGCAAAGGGAATTGTCCCGTCATTGCTCTGATCTTTTCGATAATGGCTAACGCTTGGGTAGATAGCGGGATGATATGAGGACGACGCATTTTCATGCGTTCAGCAGAAATTTCCCATAGCGCTTTCTCGGAATCGATTTCCGACCATAAGGCACCACGCAATTCACCCGTTCTTAGGCCAGTAAGGATCAATAATCTTGCTGCCAACACCATCAATTCACTACCAGAGTAGCCAGCAAGGGCTTTAAAAAAGGCAGGAAGCTCTTCGGTGGTCAGGAACGGGTAATGTGTAGATTCATGCCCCTGCATGGCACTGGTGAGATCAGGAGCGGGATTATACTCGGCTCTGCCTGTCACGATGGCATAGCGAAACACTTCACCACATCGTTGGCGCACTTTCTTTGCTTTCTCTGTTGCACCTCTGGCTTCGATTTTTTTAAGCACATTAAGAAGCTCTAATGGCTTAATGTCCGCAACAGGCCGTTGACCAAGAAAAGGAAAAATATCTTTATTGAAAGCTTCGAGAATGTCAGAGGCATACCCAACTGACCATTTTTTCACTTTCATGCTGTGCCATTCGAGCGCAATTTGCTGAAAGGTGTTTTTGACCTGCGCTTCACGCTCAGCTTTATGTTCTTTCTTAAGCTCTAAAGGATCGATACCCCCAGCGATACCTTTTCGAGCTTCATCACGCTTTGCTCTGGCATCAGCCAAAGACACATCGGGATATACCCCCAGCGCCAATAACTTTTCCTTTCCATCGATACGATACTTTAAACGCCAGTAGCGTGACCCGTTAGTTTTAACCAATAAGTAGAGGCCACCACCATCAGCCATCTTGTAGGGTTTATCTTTGGGCTTGGCAGTCTCGACCTGTCTGGCATTGAGCTTCATCTGGGGGTATCTCCTTTAGACCGAACAGCGAATACCCCCATTGATACCCCCAACTCACCGTAGATTTCTGTGAACGTGAGTAGACGAGCAGAGACAACAAGGGCCGTGAAACCGCGTATTATAAGGGTTTAAAGGGTATTTGAGTAGACTTAAGGAGACGTTAAAATAGGTAGGATGGTGCCGATAATAGGAGTCGAACCTACGACCTTCGCATTACGAATGCGCTGCTCTACCAACTGAGCTATATCGGCCCTGAAAGGACATGTTCACGAACGTGAATCACGGTGGACAAGGTTAAAACTAACCGGGCGATGCGTCAATGGCCTTGTGAATCAAATGGCTACTTTTGCATCACCCGGTTTTATTTACGCACGAATGGTGTAATCACCAATGCCGATCCACTTGTAAGTGGTCAGTGCTTCCAGCCCCATTGGGCCACGCGCGTGGAGTTTTTGTGTGCTTACCGCCACTTCCGCACCCAGACCAAACTGGCCGCCGTCGGTAAAACGCGTAGAGGCGTTAACGTAAACAGCGGACGAATCCACTTCGTTAACAAAACGCTGGGCGTTGCGCATATCGCGGGTCAGGATCGCATCGGAGTGTTGTGTGCCGTGTTCACGAATATGGGCGATGGCATCGTCAAGATCGCTGACGATTTTGACGTTCAAATCTAATGACAGAAACTCATCGTCATACTCTTCGGCTTTAACAGCAACCACCTTCGCAGGGCCTGCCTGCAACTGCGCCAGTGCAGCTGCATCTGCGTGTAATGTCACGCCGCTTTCCGCCATTTGTTTGCTTAATGCGGGCAGGAAGCTATCGGCGATGTTTTTATTCACCAGCAACGTTTCAACCGTATTACATGTGCTCGGACGCTGAGTTTTCGCGTTGACGATCACTTTTAATGCTTCAGCGATCTCTACACTTTCATCAACGTAAATATGGCATACGCCTATACCACCTGTGATCACCGGGATTGTCGACTGTTCACGGCACAGTTTATGCAAACCAGCGCCACCACGCGGGATCAGCATGTCGATGTATTTATCCATACGCAGCATTTCACTGACCAGCGCACGGTCAGGATTATCAATCGCCTGCACGGCACCCGCCGGTAAGCCGCAGGATTTCAGGGCGTCCTGAATCACCGCCACCGTTGCCGCGTTAGTGCGACACGTTTCTTTGCCACCGCGCAGGATCACCGCATTACCGGTTTTCAGGCACAGCGAAGCGACATCAACCGTCACGTTCGGGCGCGCTTCATAAATCACGCCAATAACCCCCAGCGGTACGCGACGACGCTCAAGACGCAGGCCGCTGTCCAGTACGCTGCCATCGATTACCTGCCCCACCGGATCGGCGAGGTTACACACCTGGCGCACATCATCGGCAATGCCTTTCAGCCGTGCGGGCGTCAGTGCCAGACGGTCAAGCATCGCTTCGCCAAGGCCATTGGCACGCGCGTCAGCAACATCCTGGGCGTTAGCGTTGAGGATGATTTCGCTTTGTGCTTCCAGTTCATCGGCGATTTTTTCCAGCACGCGATTTTTTTCGCGGCTGGAGAGTTGCGCTAATTTATACGAGGCTTGCTTCGCGGCAATGCCCATTTGTTCCAGCATCAGCCTGCTCCTTAACGGGTAATCATGTCATCACGGTGAACGGCAACCGGGCCGTATTCATATCCCAGTATTGCATCAATTTCTTGCGAGTGGTGCCCGGCAATACGGCGTAATGCATCGCTGTTGTAACGACTGACGCCGTGGGCGATATCGCGACCTTCGAGGTTGCAAATGCGGATGACTTCACCACGCGAGAAATTGCCAGTCACGCTTTTAATGCCTTTCGGCAACAGGGAGCTGCCGCGTTCAAGAATGGCGGCAGTTGCCCCTTCATCTACCGTGATTTCACCCGCCGGCGGCGCACCGAAAATCCAGCGTTTACGGTTTTCAAGCGGAGTCGCCTGGGCATGGAACAGCGTACCGACGGAAATGCCTTCCATCACATCACCAATAACGCCCGGCTTGCTGCCCGCGGCAATAATGGTGTCGATACCCGCACGGCAAGCCACGTCAGCGGCCTGCAATTTGGTACTCATGCCGCCAGTTCCGAGGCCTGAAACGCTGTCACCGGCAATCGCGCGCAGTGCGTCATCAATGCCGTAAACATCTTTAATCAGTTCTGCCTGCGGATTGCTGCGCGGATCAGCGGTATACAAACCTTTTTGATCGGTCAGCAGCAACAGTTTATCGGCACCCGCCAGAATCGCCGCCAGCGCAGAAAGGTTATCGTTATCGCCGACCTTAATCTCTGCCGTAGCGACAGCATCGTTCTCATTGATTACCGGAACGATATTGTTATCGAGCAACGCACGCAGGGTGTCGCGGGCGTTCAGGAAGCGTTCACGGTCTTCCATATCAGCACGGGTCAGCAGCATCTGCCCGACGTGAATGCCATAAATCGAAAACAGCTGTTCCCACAGTTGAATCAGTCGACTCTGCCCTACCGCCGCCAGCAGTTGTTTCGAGGCGATAGTCGCTGGCAGTTCCGGGTACCCCAGGTGCTCACGTCCGGCGGCGATCGCGCCCGACGTCACAATAACAATCCGATGCCCGGCGGCATGTAACTGCGCGCACTGGCGAACAAGTTCAACGATATGGGCACGGTTCAGACGGCGCGATCCGCCTGTTAGCACACTGGTGCCGAGTTTTACCACCAGCGTCTGGCTGTCACTCATGATTCTCTGCCATTCAATTTTAGGAAAAATGATATCAAACGAACGTTTTAGCAGGACTGTCGTCGGTTGCCAACCATCTGCAAGCAAAGCATGGCGTTTTGTTGCGCGGGATCAGCAAGCCTAGCGGCAGTTGTTTACGCTTTTATTACAGATTTAATAAATTACCACATTTTAAGAATATTATTAATCTGTAATATATCTTTAACAATCTCAGGTTAAAAACTTTCCTGTTTTCAACGGGGCTCTCCCGCTGAATATTCGCGCGTTAATTAAAATCAGGAATGAAAATGAAAAAGAGCACTCTGGCATTAGTGGTGATGGGCATTGTGGCATCTGCATCCGTACAGGCCGCAGAAATATATAACAAAGACGGTAATAAACTGGATGTCTATGGCAAAGTTAAAGCCATGCATTATATGAGTGATAACGACAGTAAAGATGGCGACCAGAGTTATATCCGTTTTGGTTTTAAAGGCGAAACACAAATTAACGATCAACTGACTGGCTATGGCCGTTGGGAAGCGGAGTTTGCCGGAAATAAAGCGGAGAGTGATACTGCACAGCAAAAAACGCGTCTCGCTTTTGCCGGATTGAAGTATAAAGATTTGGGTTCTTTCGACTATGGCCGTAACCTGGGCGCGTTGTATGACGTGGAAGCCTGGACCGATATGTTCCCGGAATTTGGTGGCGACTCCTCGGCGCAGACCGACAACTTTATGACCAAACGCGCCAGCGGTCTGGCGACGTATCGGAACACCGACTTCTTCGGCGTTATCGATGGCCTGAACTTAACCCTGCAATATCAAGGGAAAAACGAAAACCGCGACGTTAAAAAGCAAAACGGCGATGGCTTCGGCACGTCATTGACATATGACTTTGGCGGCAGCGATTTCGCCATTAGTGGGGCCTATACCAACTCAGATCGCACCAACGAGCAGAACCTGCAAAGCCGTGGCACAGGCAAGCGTGCAGAAGCATGGGCTACAGGTCTGAAATACGATGCCAATAATATTTATCTGGCAACTTTTTATTCTGAAACACGCAAAATGACGCCAATAACTGGCGGCTTTGCCAATAAGACACAGAACTTTGAAGCGGTCGCTCAATACCAGTTTGACTTTGGTCTGCGTCCATCGCTGGGTTATGTCTTATCGAAAGGGAAAGATATTGAAGGTATCGGTGATGAAGATCTGGTCAATTATATCGATGTCGGGGCTACATATTATTTCAACAAAAATATGTCAGCGTTTGTTGATTATAAAATCAACCAACTGGATAGCGATAACAAATTGAATATTAATAATGATGATATTGTCGCGGTTGGCATGACCTATCAGTTTTAATGATTATTGCCGGATGTGATGCATCCGGCACATTTCACTCACGCCGTTAACTTCACCGGCTCGTCACGAAAATCATCCGCCGGTTCCAGCTTCAGATTCAGCGTCGTCAGCAGTTCACGCAGCTTCTCGTGAAACTCACGCAGGGTGTGCTCCAGTCGTTCAACCACTTCAGTGTCTTTTACCGGAACACTCTTCCAGTCGCCTGCTTTATCGAACAGACCAAACTGGTAACTGTAGGTAAAACGGGATTCCTGCGCTTCCAGCTCCATCCACCAGCCCCAGAATTCACGCACTTCCGGTGCCGGTTTCACGTTGACGCATACAGCCAGACAATCGAAAAAGAATCGATTATCTTCGCACTTACCTTCACGAATATACGGGCCTAGTGCGGTAAATTTTTTGATCAATCTGCTCTTCGGGTGTCCACTCGGTAACGTCATTGCTATCTCCTGTTGTGATGCAACTGTTTTACCAAATTGGCAAAATTTAGCAAATTTTTAACACAAGCGTTTTTCGATCCAGCCGGTGATTTCCTGAAGACCTTTGTCAAAATTCCGATACACCGGGTTAAATGGGATCTCTAATAATTTACCGTCAGCAGATGATGAGGTGATTAAGCGTGAGTCCTCTTCCGGGCTGAACGGATCGTTCTTCCAGTAGCCTGATAACATTGGCGTTGGGCAGCGACGTCCCAGCAATCCTTGCACTTTTAATGAATAGCGATTCAGCTCCACGCGCAACGCGTCATCGGAAGCATCATGCATCCCCAAACGACTCGCCAGAACGTCAAGATACATTTCCGGCACCTGTTGCTGGCACTTAAAATCACTCAACAGGGTATGAACTACCGGACCAAGACAGGCAACCGCTTTCAGACGCGGCGATTCAAGGTATGCCAGACGCACGGCAACGTTAGCGCCGAAACGGAAACCAAAGGCCGCGACGCGAGTGTGATCCACCCACGGTACGTTAGGCAGCGCCTTTAAGACGTGCTGATGCAACAGGCTGGAGTCCTGGGTGAGCTTCCATTTTGAAGAAAAGCCCACCGACGGCATATCAATAGTCAGCATCGCAATGCCGCGCGGCGCAAAATAACGTTCATACAGGCTGTAATAGTCCGTCTGCATCGCATCCAGACCACCACACATTAATACTGTCGGGAACGGGCCATCGCCTTTCGGCATATGCAAAAAGCCGGTGATGGGCGCACCGCCGGGTACAGTAAACTCCATCTGCCGCATCGTGCCCGGCAGACGCTGGGCGGCCTCTTCATAGGCGCGGTTTGATAAAGCCTGCGCTTGCTCGGCCAGGTCATCTCCTTTCAGATGAGGATAGGCGGCAATGTTGTACAACGTAGCCGCATGCAGCCAGTGTCGACCACTGAGTTGCGGATCTTCTTCCGCACAGGCTTTTTGTTGCCACACCATCGCCTGGGTGGCCCACTCATAAATCCAGTTGCCACCACGGTAGCCAATCACGGTATCGTATAAATCATCATCGGTACGTTCAGCATCGCTCATCACAATACGTGCCTGGACGTCGAGGATTTCACGTGGGTCAATGCCGCGCCAGATCCACATCAGACGGTTAATCATGCGATACCAGTGAGGGATGGTTTTACCATCAAGAGCCGACTGCACAGGCGGTTGTGCGCCGTGATTAAAGCGGCGGACTAGCGTCGAGGTTTCAGGATGTTTAAAGCGGGGTTTGAACAGGGTTTCGCTCAGGTTTGCCTGTGTCATGGATGCAGCCTCCAGAATACTTACTGGAAACTATTGTAACCCGCCTGAAGTTAAAAAGAACAACGCCCGGCAGTGCCAGGCGTTGAAAAGATTAGCGACCGGAGATTGGCGGGACGAATACGACGCCCATATCCCACGGCTGTTCGATCCAGGTATCTTGCGGGATATCAACAACATAGTCATCAACCAGCGGACGACCAGCCGGTTTTGCGAAGATAGTCACAAAATGTGCTTTTGGATACATTTCACGAATCGCAACCGCAGTACCACCGGTATCCACCAGGTCATCAATAACGATGAAGCCTTCGCCATCGCCTTCTGCGCGTTTTAGCACTTTAAGCTCGCGCTGGTTGTCGTGATCGTAGCTGGAAATACAAACGGTATCGACATGACGAATACCCAGTTCACGCGCCAGTAACGCACCCGGTACCAGACCGCCACGGCTTACGGCAATAATGCCTTTCCATTGTTCAGAAGGCATCAGTCGGCTTGCGAGTTTACGTGCATGGATCTGCAACATGTCCCAGGTGACGATGTATTTTTCGCTCATGTGAAGTGTCCCAGCCTGTTTATCTACGGCTTAAAAAGTGTTCGAGGGGAAAATAGGTTGCGCGAGATTATAGAGATCTGGCGCACTAAAAACCAGTATTTCACATGAGTCCGCGTCTTTTTACGCACTGCCTCTCCCTGACGCGGGATAAAGTGGTATTCTCAAACATATCTCGCAAGCCTGTCTTGTGTTGACAACATTTTCTGCTAACCCTGTGACCTGCAATACTGTTTTGCGGGTGATCGACAAGGAGACTTAACGTGTCTGAACTGTCTCAATTATCTCCACAGCCGCTGTGGGATATTTTTGCCAAAATCTGTTCTATTCCTCACCCGTCCTATCATGAAGAGCAACTCGCTGAATACATTGTTGGTTGGGCAAAAGAGAAAGGTTTCCATGTCGAACGCGATCAGGTAGGTAATATCCTGATTCGTAAACCTGCTACCGCAGGTATGGAAAATCGTAAACCGGTCGTCTTACAGGCCCACCTCGATATGGTGCCGCAGAAAAATAACGACACCGTGCATGACTTCACGAAAGATCCTATCCAGCCTTATATTGATGGCGAATGGGTTAAAGCGCGCGGCACCACGCTGGGTGCGGATAACGGCATTGGTATGGCCTCTGCACTGGCAGTTCTGGCTGACGAAAACGTGGTTCACGGCCCGCTGGAAGTGCTGCTGACCATGACCGAAGAAGCCGGTATGGACGGTGCGTTCGGCTTACAGAGCAACTGGTTGCAGGCTGATATTCTGATTAACACCGACTCCGAAGAAGAAGGTGAAATCTACATGGGTTGTGCGGGGGGTATCGACTTCACCTCCAACCTGCATTTAGATCGTGAAGCGGTTCCAGCTGGTTTTGAAACCTTCAAGTTAACCTTAAAAGGTCTGAAAGGGGGTCACTCCGGCGGGGAAATCCACGTTGGCCTGGGTAATGCCAACAAACTGCTGGTGCGCTTCCTGGCGGGTCATGCAGAAGAACTGGATCTGCGCCTTATCGATTTCAACGGCGGCACACTGCGTAACGCCATCCCGCGTGAAGCCTTTGCGACCATTGCTGTCGCAGCTGATAAAGTCGACGTCCTGAAATCTCTGGTGAATACCTATCAGGAGATCCTGAAAAACGAGCTGGCAGAGAAAGAGAAAAATCTGGCCTTGTTGCTGGACTCTGTAGCGAACGATAAAGCTGCCCTGATTGCGAAATCTCGCGATACCTTTATTCGTCTGCTGAACGCCACCCCGAACGGTGTGATCCGCAACTCAGACGTGGCAAAAGGTGTGGTCGAAACCTCCCTGAACGTCGGTGTGGTGACCATGACTGATAATAACGTAGAAATTCACTGTCTGATCCGTTCACTGATCGACAGCGGTAAAGACTACGTCGTGAGCATGCTGGATTCGCTGGGTAAACTGGCTGGCGCGAAAACCGAAGCGAAAGGCGCATATCCTGGCTGGCAGCCGGACGCTAATTCTCCGGTGATGCATCTGGTACGTGAAACCTATCAGCGTCTGTTCAACAAAACGCCGAACATCCAGATTATCCACGCGGGCCTGGAATGTGGTCTGTTCAAAAAACCGTATCCGGAAATGGACATGGTTTCTATCGGGCCAACTATCACCGGTCCACACTCTCCGGATGAGCAAGTTCACATCGAAAGCGTAGGTCATTACTGGACACTGCTGACTGAACTGCTGAAAGAAATTCCGGCGAAGTAATTATTTGATTTGCTGCCGGATGGCGTTTAATCGCCTTCCGGCAGTTTCATCCTTCATTATCCTTCGATAAAAGGCATCCCTGTAAATGTCCGTCTCGGGTTGCCACGTTCAATCTGGTGATGGAACATTCGCCGCTGCGATTTCAGCACCGCGCTATTTTCCTGTTGCTGCTGCTCCAGCTTCCAGGCAATCAGCAATCGTGCCAGCCGCTTGTTAGCATGCTGACTACGCTCTGACTGAACCTTCACGCTAATACCGGATGCCAAATGCGTGGCGCGTACCGCCGAGTCGGTTTTATTGACATGTTGACCGCCCGGCCCCGACGAACGCAACGTCTCATAACGGATTGCATCCGATTGTTCCTGCTCATCAGCGGTAAAACGCCCAATGCCCAGAAACCAGTTTTTGCGCCCATGATGAGGCCGATACGGACTCGGACAAATCCACTGAATAGTGCCACACCAGCTTTCGCTTAATGCCCATGCGTTATCGCCATCCAGAGAAATCAGCGCCGAACGCAGCGTGTCAGAGTAGCGGCCCGTTTCTGTTTCCAACACCGTTACCGCGACGTCTTGTCGGGCAGCTTCTTTAATTAGCCTGTCCAGCGCCTTTTTCACTGCGAGACAACATTCTTCCGGCCCCTGCGCTGAGGAGAGTTGTAGCAAGATCATCCTTTTTTCCCTCCACTGTTTTTGAGCGTTAGCACCGGACGCAGCCGCGCGACAGGAATAATTAAACCGGCCTGCACCAGACATTGCACCACGCTTTCAGCCGATTTATAGGCTTGTGGCGCTTCTTCAAAGATGAGTTGTTTATCGCGACAAATTACCCGACTGCCAAGTTCAGTCCGCGAGAGTTGCGTCACCGTGTATTTCGCTGCCAGACGCCCTTTACACTCGGTGCGCCCCCATTTACGCCCTGCCCCATGCGCCAGCGAGTGGAGCGTTTTTTCGTTCGCAACAGGCTGTACAATCCAGGAGTAATCACCACGTGAACCGGGAATAATCACCAGACCGTTGTCATCCGGCGTGGCACCTTTACGATGCAACCAGCCCTGTTGATCGCCGATTTGACACGCGCTAACAAAGTTATGCGCCACATCCAGAACCGGACTTCCCGTGGCCTTAACTTGTTGCATTATGCGCAAAGCGATCATCTGGCGATTAATACACGCAAACGCCAGCGCATCGTCATGTTCCGCAATATACCGTAGCGCGTCGTCACTGCCTTGAGGCAAACCATGATGCGAGAACGAGGCAATATGCCGCTGTAAAATAGACTGCCCCACCCCCCGCGAGCCGCTATGAACCAACAGTTGCAGATGTTGTGCATCCAGACCTGCCAGTGCAAACAGTTCAGCGTTGATGATTTGATCAACTTGTTGCAGTTCAGCGAAATGATTGCCGCCACCGATAGAGCCAAGCGAGCTGCGCCACGGATGCTGTGCAAATGCTGACGGCAGGTTTTCCTCCAGCCAGCTTTCTTCAGCAACGTCATCCAGATCTGATAATCGCTTTTCAAACTTATCGGCGTTGTATTTGCGAGCGAGAATATCTGTTTGCCATAGCGCCATACCGCAGCCGATATCATTGCCGACCAGTGCCGGATAAAAACGACCAACAGAGAAGAACGCTGCGCCAATCGGATAGCCGCGTCCGGGATGTAAATCTGGCATCCCCACTACGCGCTGCATGTTGGGTAAATTTGCCGTGGTGTGTAATTGTTGGATCGCTAAACTCTCGATCCACAGGTCATCAGATGCGATGGTAAATACCGCATCGGATAAGGGACGAATATAATTGCCCATATACCATTCCGTAAATAGACTCGTCATACTTCAAGTTGCATGTGTTGCGACTTGAATTATTGAGAGTAACAATTAAAAAATCAGGAAATGGCAGACGAATCCAGGGCAAGAAAAAAAGAATTAATCCTGGAAAGGTCTGCAAAGAGTCATTGATAAAGGATTTGTCATGATTTACCTCCTTGCAGTTTGTGGAATAAGAAAACGCGCACATACTAGGCTTGCGTTATTTTCATTGCAAGCTGGATTTAATGTTGCTGTTTATAACGCATATAAAAATTAATAAACCACTCTCCCCGACATTCAACGCGTTGCTGCTTAACTGTCTGAAAACCATAACGTTCAAAAAAGGGTTTTGCGGTTATGCTTGCGTCCACCGTAAGTTCGGATTCAGACTTAATCAAAGGTTTTAACAAAGCGCTGGCAACCCCACGGCGGGTGTATTCAGGGTCAACAAATAACATATCGATATAGTGTTCAACGCAGGTAATAAAGCCGACCAGTTTTGCATTAATGACTGCAACCCGCACTTGTGATTTCGCGAGTTTCTCCTTCCAGCGAGATTCGTCAATCTGCGCCCAGGCGGCAATTTGTTGTGGTGAATAATGCTGACTGGCAGTCATCGTAACCGCTCTAATGAAAATAGCGCATAGTTGCTGAAAATCGCCAGGCTGATAGTCTCTTATTTGTATGTTATTCATAATCCCAGCACCAGTTGTCTTTCCATTTGCGGGTCAAGCAACGTCACATGCAGCCCCACCAGTCGCACACCGCGCCCGCCGCGGCGTTCATCCCAGGTTTTACGCGCGGTGGCGATTAAGTCAGCTTTATTCAGCCGCGGCCAGACGTGCTCCTGAGTGGTTTGCTGAAAATCGTCGAACTTTAATTTCACCCCCTGGCGAGCAATCAGTAAATCAGGTTTCACCTTTGCCAGACGGCGTTCAAGTTCCGGATACAGCCGCTCGATAATCGCTTCACATTCAGACCAGTGGTGGATATCTTCCGCCATCGTGCGTTCCACGCCGACGGATTTTCGCAACCGTTCGCTGTTAACGTCGCGCTCGTCAATCCCCTGACTACGCTCCCACAAAATGCGGCCAAATTTGCCAAAGCGTTTAAGCAGCATCACCAGATCACACTTTTGTACATCACCGCAGGTTCGTAGCCCCATCGCTTCCAGTTTTGCCGCCGAGACTTTGCCGACGCCGGGGATTTTTGCCAGTGGTAAGGTTTGTAAAAATGCCGGAACTTCTGCCGGCGTAATCACAAACTGACCGTTGGGTTTATTCATGTCGGAGGCGATTTTGGCGAGAAACTTTACTGGTGCCACGCCCGCAGATGCCGTCAGTTGCAGCTCGTTGAAAATCGTCTGGCGGATTTCCTGGGCGATGAGGGTCGCAGAACCGTGGCAATGGACGCTATCGGTGACATCGAGATAAGCCTCATCCAGTGACAACGGTTCAATGCGCGAGGTGTAGCGCGAGAAGATTTCACGGATATGATTTGAGGCTTCTTTGTAGGCGTCAAAGCGCCCCGGAAGCAAGGTGAGATGTGGGCATAATTTGAGCGCCATCCCAGTAGGCATAGCGCTACGTACGCCAAATTTACGCGCGGGATAATTGGCGGTGCTGATCACCCCCCGACGTTCGCGGCTGCCGCCAATAGCAATAGGGATATCGCGCAGGGCGGGATTGTCGCGCATCTCCACCGCTGCGAAAAAGCAGTCCATATCCACATGAATGATTTTACGCATTACTCACCTCTCAACACTGGTAAAGTATACAGTGATTTCAGGGTTTGAGAAATGCGTAAAGATTCAGCATTTAACGCGTTCGCTGCGAAAGCACCTGCTGCTTATCCAGCTTTTGCACCAGCGGCTGCACCACTTTATCCCCATGCTGACCAAAGTATTGATACAGCGTATCGGACGCACTTTTGGTCAGCACCATAATCTCAATGCGCCGGTTGCCCGCGCTTTGCGGATTTTTGGAATCCAGCAGCATCTGGTCCGCCATTGCGCTTACCTGCATCACTTTATCTTCCGGCATTCCGGCCTCTTCCAGCACCCGACGAGCCGAAAGCGCGCGGTCACCCGAAAGGTTCCAGTTGTTGTAGATATTGTTTTTGTAAGCCATCGCATCGGTATGCCCGGTAATAATAATTTTGTTATCGAGCGAGTCGAAAACTGGCGCGAGCTCCACCAGCAGCGTTTTAAAGAACGGCATAATCTGCGCGCTGCCGCGTTCGAACATATTGCGATTCTGGTCGTCTTTAATCAGCACGCGTAATCCCTGGGGAACAATCTCCATCTCCAGATTCGCTTCCATATGCGCATCACGGGCAATGGTGGTGATACTGGTTGCCAGCTCGCCAAGCTCGGTGGCGGATTTCTTCTTCAGCAGCGCCGTTTTCTCATTCACATCACGCGCTTTTTTCTCCGTTTCTTCCGGCACCGCCACGGTGGCAGGTTTTGGCGGATGAGACGGGCTGATTTTATTTAACGGCGACAGCCCACCACCGTTAAAAATCGACTGCCCGTGCAGCGCGGCGATAATGCTTTCACGCTCGGATTTACTGACGCTGTTGACAATCCACAGGGTCATAAACAGCGCCATCATTGCCAAAGTAAAGTCGGCGAACGCCACCTTCCACGCCCCGCCATGATGCCCGGCATGATTCTTTTTGATCTGCCGCCGGACGATGGTGGTTTTTGCCCCACGCTCGCGGCGGTTGCCCGTCTTTCTCATGCTTATTCTTGCTCCAGCATCGCATTCACCCACGCGTCGAGGTTGGCGAAGGTCGGTTTGGACGCCAGATGCAGCAGCTTACGCCCGGCATCCACCGCCAGCAGCGTCGGTTTGCCGCCTGCCTGCGCCACCAGCACAGTGCGCACGCATTCCAGCAAAGAATGTTCTGCCCGCGCCTGTTGTTCCATGGCGTTGGCGAGCGGGTCCATCAGGCAGTAGCAGATAAAGACGCCTAAAAACGTCCCCACCAGCGCTGCCGCCACTTTCAGGCCGATCAGGGCAATAGAGCCGTCAATCGACTGCATGGTGATGATGATCCCCAGCACTGCTGCACAAATACCAAATCCCGGCATCGCTTCGGCGGTACGTTGCAGCGAGCGCGACGGCGTGAGCAGCGACTCTTCCGCAGTGTCCAGTTCCTGATCGAGAATGCCTTCCAGTTCATGGGCGTCGATTTTACCCATCGCCATCAGGCGAAAGTTATCGGCAATAAAGGTCACCAGCCGCTTCTGGGTTAACACCAGCGGGTATTTCTGGAAAATGGTGCTCTCTTCCGGTTGCTCAATATGTTGATCCAGCATGCGCAGACCACCGTTTTGCACCATTTCGAGCAACTCATACAGGCACATTAATAGCTGACGCTGAAACTCCGGCCCGAGCTGTTTTTTACTGATCACGCCTTTAATTTGATGGGCAATCTCTTTCAGCACATGTTTCGGGTTACCAATAATCATCGCCCCGAAACCGGCACCCAAAATAATGATCATTTCCGCCGGTTGCCAGATAGCCACTAATTGCCCGCCCGCTTCAAAATAACCGCCAAATACGCAGCCGAGCACCACCAGTAAACCTAATATTTTTTGCATGATTTCTTCACTTTAATTCGGATAGACAAAATCACGAATTTTCTGCGCGATCTGTTTATTCAGTTGACAAATTCGGGCCTCGGTTAGCCCTAATACCAGCGCAATCTCTTTGAGATTCATCTCATGCTGGTAATACATGGAGAGGATCAGTTGCTCTTTTTCGCTTAATTGTGAAAGCGCCTGTTGCAACATTTGCTGGGTGACAAACTGATCTTCCAGCTCCCTGCCAGCAAGCAGAATGCCAGGCCCTTCGCCGTTCAGCAGTTCGTCCAGGCTGGCGAGCGTTTCCGCCCCTTCCAGTTGCTGATATTCGAGATAATCTTCATGCGAGATCCCTTCCACGGCCAGTTCTGACCACTCCGGTTCGTGCCCCAGTTTTTTGCGCGTTTCGCGAATCAGATCTTTCATCTGATGATATTTCTGTCGCAGCTGGCGCGGTCGCCAGTCGAGAGCGCGCAGCTCATCCAGGATCGCGCCGCGAATACGGTGCACAGCATAGCCCGCAAAACCTTCGTCCGGCAGCCCGTAGCGGCGGATGGCATTAAGCAGCCCCATTAACGCCGTTTGTTCCATATCCTGACGATCAATAATGCAATTACACTGCGGGGCAAGTTGCCGCACCACTTTACGCACCAACGGTAAATAGGCCTGCAAGTAGTGGCTCTCCTGCTGCGGGGTTAATACCGGCGCGGCAGCAAATTCTTCTGACTCGAATACATCCTGTAGCATGTTTATATCCGCCTGGTGATTACTGGAAGACCACTTTTTTCACCAGCAAATCCTTATACGGTGCGCTCATTTTGCGACGCTGAAGATCTTTCTTTAACGCGTCAGAAATGAGTTTGCGGATGGCGGATATTTTCATGCCACGCAAATCTTCAAATTTCATTTCCGTCAGGCATTCAACCGCAATACTTTGATACAGCGGCTCCTGATGTTTTATTTTTTCCGCTTCTTTGTCACTGGCGACCACCATCACTAATTCCGCCGACAAATAATGGTCCGCGCCGTTATTGTCATGCAGCGTGACAATGGTTTCCGGCAACGTCACAAACACGCTTTTGCTCTCATCCAGGGTTTCCACCGTTTCCGTCTGCGCGGCGGCAGTCGGTTTTCCTTTTCCGGCATAATGATGCCAGACACCCCATCCAGCTCCGGCCCCCACCACCAACGCCAGAACGGCGCTGACCACGCCCGCCACCACGATTTTCTTCATATTGCCTTTACACTTTGATCAAAACGGATTCGTTCTGTTGAAATTGAGGCGCATCATCAAGCTGTAAGGCAGCACTCACCTCTTCCTGCTGATGGCCCGACTGTTGTTGTTGCTGCGACTGCCCTTCGGAGGAAACCTGTACGTTCACCTCCATAAAATTTTGCGCCGTCAGATGCTGGCGGAGATCGTCGCTAAACTGCTGTAACGCGCGGCAAACTTCACTTTGGTTCGCGCCGATGTGCACCATCAGTTTGCCGTTGTCGAGTTGTACGGCGATCTCGAGCTTGCCAAGCGACGGTGGATCGAGACGGATGGTGGAGATCTGCTGTTGTTTGTTGAGCTGAAAGTGGATCTGATCTTTCAACAGCGTCGTCAGTTTTTCGCCCAGTTCATCCATCGAAAGCGTGGCTGGTTTGGCGACAATCTCCTGATGATCGCTGACCAGCTCCGGCGTCTTAACCTGCAACACCGCACGCGCAATAACTGGTTCGCTGTCCGGCACTTTTTCCGTTTTACGCTCGACCTGCGGGCGCGCGGTCACACGGGTTAGTTCAGGTTTCGGGCGAGCTGGCTGTGTTGAGACGCGCGGCTGCGTCGGCGCAATGGCATGTAAATCTTCACTGGCGTAAGTCGCTAATCTGGCCTGCTGTTCGGGCTTCGCCTGCGGCAACTGACTGATCAGTTCCTGCAACTGCGGCGGCAACGGCGTGAGTTCCTGCTGTTGCGTCGGGCGTTGCGGCGCGTTTTGCACCACCGCTTTCGTCAATTGCTGGATAACCGGCGATGTTGCGACGTTTCGCGGCTGCGGCGTGTCCTGATGCGGCGCGGCAGGTTGCGGAAGTAACAGCGCCATTAGCGCCTGCATCGCCACCGGATCGTTCTCCTGCGGGCGCGTCGCTTGTTGCTGACTGGTTTTAGCGCTATGAACGCGCTCCGCCACCGCCGCGACCGCCATTTTCGGCAGGGTAAACGCGGGCGCGTTTTCACCGCTCACCGGCGGTAAAATATCCGCCTTCAACGAAGCGGTTTCCGCAAGCGTTCCGAGCGTGGCAAGCAATGTCGGATTCATGACTTCTCCGAAAGTAAATTAACAATTGAGTAGGCGAGCACACCTTCCTGATGCCGCTGATGCTGTTCCATACGCGCCTTCAACACTTCTGCGCGCTGCTCGCGCCGTTTAATCAGGGCATTAAACGCGCCGTACAGTCGCGCCTTCACCGCACACAACTGCGCCGCGTCGGTTTCCGCCGCCGCGTAATCGTGAAACTGGCGTATCAACTGCTGATGCAGTGCTGGAAGGCGTCGCCAGCGTTGCTTGTCGAGAGCTTCATTCATCGCCTCGACCAGTGCGAAAAGTTGCCTGCGTTGTTTTTCCATCGTCTTAACCCAGCTTGCCCGAAAGCCCTTCCCAGCCTTCGCGCAGGTTGCTTAAGATCAGCATCACTTCATCGATTTTCTCTGCCGACAGTTCGCCGCTGGCCTCATACAATCGGTAAACGCAGTGGTCATAGAGTCGCGAAAGGTTGACCACCAGCTCGCCGCCAGTTTCAAACTCCAGCGAACTGGTGAGCGCATTGAGAATGTCGATGCATTTATTGATGCTCTGGGCTTTCTTCTCGAAACGCCGCCCTTCAATATGGCTTTTGGCGCGTTCCAGTTCGTCCATCAGGCCAGAAAACAGCACCAGCACCAGTTCCAGAGGCGATGCCGCCGCAGTACGCGCCGCGAGATCGATCTCTTTATATTGCGAATAGCCGTCCTGTACTTGGTACATATTTAGGGATATTCCTTCTGAGTTACGCGAATGCCGCCATGCTGGCTTTCATGGTGTACACCTCGACCAGCGTGTTGGTGTACTCCTCGAGATAACGGTCGTAGTTGGCGTTATAGGTATCGGTAAGCTGATCGCCTTCGTCCTGAATTTTGCTCATCTGATCGTCAATGTTCTGCTGGCGCAGGGTGATGATGCCGTTGCTGGAGTCCGTGTAGGTGTTAATCAGGTCGTCCATCTGCGCCACCATGCTGTTGTCGCCAACGAAAATAGAGGTCAGACCGTCAGGATTTTTCGCCATTTCGTCGTTGAACTGGTCGGAGTCAATCTGTAAGTGGCCGTGAGAATCGAGGGTGATGCCATAGTCAACAATCGACACGCCGTTGTAGCTGGCATGGGCGATGTCATCGAGCTGGTTCGCCAGTGAACTGAGTCCGGCGTCGCCTGCAAATACCCCGGCGCTGGTACTGTCATCACCGTGGGTGGTTAGCGAATCAACCGTATCAATCAAGGTGTTATAGGCATCGACAAAGGTCTGTACTTTCTCCTGGCTGGCGCTGGAATCTTCGCTGATGTTAAAGGTAGTGAGATCGCTGTCAGAATCGCTGACTTCGGTGAAAGTCATGGTGACACCGGGGATCACATCATCAAACGTATTGCTGCTGTTGGTGATCGCCGGGCCCGTGGCGCTACCGAGATGAATAATCGCGTCCTGAGCGGAGGAAACATCCGTGGCAACGGGCGCGCTGGTGCTATCGTTGCTGGCATCATGCCCCGTTACGCTCACCGAAAACGCGCTCTGCGCCCCGGTGCTATCCGAGGTGAGCATAATCGTTGTGGTGCCGTCGGTTTTTACCAGCGCCGCCGACACGCCCGGATTATCATCGGAGTCGTTAATCGCATTCACCAGTTCACTGGCGTCGATAAAACCGTCGCCGTCACCATTCTGATCTGCCGCCGACAGATCGATATCCATGGTGCTGTCGCCCATCGTCAGTTCAAAAGTGCCGGTGGCGGAAAAGGCGTCGTCGCCCATACTGAACGTGGTTTGCTGCCCCTGTGCCAGTTGCTCAACGAAAAATGAGTAGCTTCCCGCCTGCGCCTGGGAATTGGCGGAAACGGTCGCCGAGTCATTATTGCTGGTGGCGGCAAACGTCACCGGGCCGTCGGTATCGCTGTTCAGCGCGTCAACGGCGCTCTGAAAATCGCTCAACGCTGAACTGAGCGAATCCAGGCCGCTGCTTTCAGCATCCAGCTCTGTTTGCTTCTCCTGCAAGTTTGCCGCCTGAGTGGCGACATCCGCATACGCGATTTCTTGCGCAATGGTTCTTGGGTTGATCATTGATGACTCCGGATAACGATGTCAGGTTATTGGCAAAAGGCGTGCCAATATTTTTTATGTGAATAATCAATAGATTAAAAAACAGGCGGAAATGGCGTTTCCGGTCTGGCGGAAAAAAGCCTGCCGCAGAAAGCACAACACCGCCCGCAGGCGGTGTTGTTCGTAGGCCGAATAAGGCGTTTACGCCGCATCCGGCAAGTCCGCCATTACTGCAGCAGGCTGGAAACCATGCTGGACATGCTGTTGGACTGTTTCAGCATGGTGATGCCAGTCTGCATCAGCACCTGCTGTTTGGTCATATTGGACGCTTCCGTCGCGTAGTCGGTATCCATAATGTTACCGATAGCGACTTCGGTGTTGTCCTGCATACTGGTCAGGTTGTTGGCGGTGTCGTTCAGACGGTTGATAGACGCACCCAGCTTGGACTGGATCTGCGAAACGTCATCCATCGCGGTAGAGATGCTGGTGATCATCTGGTTAGCCGAGCCAGACGCGGTCAGCTCAGTACCGCCAGAAACACCTGCAGTACCCGTGGTGTCTGCCTGATCCGCGCTAAAGGAGTTGCTGATAGCAGAAAGATCGGTCACCAGCGTGTTCAGTTGGCTGGAGATGTTCACGGTCATGGTGTCGGAAGACTCCGCGCCCACCTGGAAAGTTACCGCGCTCTGGAACAGACCGTCAGTACCGGTGTTGCTGGTACCGGAAACACCGAACAGGTTGGTGCCGCCGTAAGTGGTGTTTTGCAGCATGTCAGACATCTGCTGACCCAGTTCGTCGTATTCGTCCTGCATCGCCTGCAGATCGTCGTCGCTGTAGGTGCCGTTCGCTGCCTGAGTTGACAGGTCTTTCATACGACCCAGCACATCAGACATTTCATCGAACATACTATCGGCGGTTTGCAGCATCGCGGTTGCGTCATTGATGTTGCTCAGCGCCACGCCCATACCGCTGGACTGTGCTGTCAGACGGTTAGCAATTTGTTTGCCTGCGGCGTCATCGGCAGAAGAGTTAATCCGGTTACCTGTCGCCAGGCGTTCCATAGATGTAGACAAAGAAGAGCTGCTTTTGCTGATTGCATTAACGGCGGCCATTGAGGCGTTATTGGTGTTAATAGATAACATGATACTGCTCCTTGGGATTAATCGTTTTCGTTTCGATACCCTGTAAAAACGACACCTAAGGAGCAAACTTAAAACCGCCGTTAAAAAAATTTCACTGCGATTTATCTGATGCCACTTTTAGCTAAAAAAAGCAGAGTTTAAATTCAGATAAAAAGATTATTAGCAATATCTGCCACATGGCCAGGTATCAAAATATGTCTTTATCAAACGCTTGATATAGTTAAGATTACCATCAATTAACGCGTTTTCTTCTCAATGTACTGATGCCAAAATTTACATTGCGTTGCAAATAGTACACATTTGGCTATTGTACCAGTCCTGTCATTTCGTTACATTTCCACGCCATATAGTGATTAAGAATAATCCTATTACCATAAAATATTAGTTATCACGCAGAAAAATCATCTTCTCAGGGACGTATAAGACTGTGCTTTATGCAAAGCACTATCAGGAAACATTTATCCCTTGCTAAGGTAAACTCAACTATGAGTATTATTATCAACAACTGGCGGATGGACCCGTCGCTTAATGCCTTAATACATTGCGAAACGGGTGAAACACGTCGTCTCGGCGAATACCATTTTATTTTGCTGGAAACATTAGCAAAAAATGCCGATGTGGTTTTATCGCGATCTTATTTATGTGCCGAAGTATGGAAGAACCGCATTGTCGGCGGAAACAGCCTGCCGACGGCGATCCATGCGTTGCGCGTTGCTATCGATGATGATGGCAAACAACAGAACATTATTAAAACAATTCCGAAGAAAGGTTACTTATGCAATAAAGAGTATGTGTCTTTGCCGGACTCATCGCCTGCAAAAAAACTGATTATTACCGACCAGATACAGGAAACAGTACCAGAAGAGATATCTTCTACAACACCGCCTGTGACTGTTAGAAAAAAACATAAAGTAATAATGGGGCTAGCGTTAGCCGCGGCTGTTATATTTATTGGCTCGACCGTGGGGTATTCACACTTGAAAAGTACACCTGATGCCCCGCAACTGGTAAAAGAGTCAATTAACAGTCCAAGAATAAAAATATTTCACCTTAGTTCTGGAAAAGAAAATAATTCCGTACCGTTACTGTCACAAACCCTCGCACCAGGGAAAGACAAACTTGATAATTTATTGTCAGCGCATAATATGACAATGACAACCTATTATAAATATGTTCGTAACCGACTGGAAAGTGATATTGTTCTGCGCAACCAGTGCAATGGTAGCTGGCAATTAACTTTTAATGTGGAAGGCTGGCAGAACAGCGATATTAATAGCGCGATGTATCAGAATTTAGAGAAGTTGTTAAATACTTTGCAGAAATGCTGATGAGTGCCAATATATGCCGGATGCGACGCTAAACGCGTCTTATCCGGCTGATAATTACCCCAATAAATTCCTCACCGTCTGGCTGGAAATTCGCGCCTGACCATTCACCGCCTGCAATAAAACCTGATAGTTATGATTCGCGCTATCCAGCACGCCGCCGAGGTTTTCCGACGCCTGCACCGCGTTTTCCGTTTGCGGGAAGCGCGACATGCCGTCGATCAACTGCCGCGCCTTTTCCTGCTGTACCGCCATCTGCGCACGCTGCTGATTAATGCTTTCTAACGTCTGAGAAATTCCCGCACCGCCCTGTTGCAGGCTTTGAGCTAAACGGTCTGCCTCAGACGGCTCGGCAAAAGTTTTCAGCGGCATAAACGCCGACTTATCGCCATCGGTGCGCACGCTTAAGGTACGTTCGATATGGGGCCACTGTTTTTCGGTGGTGGAGAAGCTGATGCCATCCGCTTGCTGATGTAGCTGCACGCCCACGCGGCGCAGGGCGTTGGTCAGCCGCGTCTGATACTGCCCGGCGCTGTCATCCTCAGACAGCATCACCGCCGAAAGCTGAGTCTGCCGCCCGTCAGAGACGCTGAACATCCGCGTTCCCGGCGTGGGATTGTGTACCAGATTCGCCATATCCGGCGAGTGAAAAGTCACCCGCGCTTCACCCTGCAACACTGGCTGCAACTGGCGGTCCACCGCGCCGCCGGAAAGCGCGGTGCGTTTGTCCAACATCTGCATCAGCGCCGAACTCTGCGCCTGCCCGCCCTTACGCTGGCTATGACGATAATCAAGCAACTGCTGCTCCAGTTGCCCGAGATAGTGATCCGCCTGCTGCAACGTGGTGAGCTGGTCGTTAAGCTGCACGCTGTAACGCTGCGGGCGAGTGGTAATCAGCGGCGAGGCCGGATATTCACTCGCCGTCGCCGGGAGTTTTTGCCGCACCGCCTGAGTGGGCGCAACGGTTGACGACGATACCGCAGCGCTATGCGCGCCGCCGGTGGCGAGTGATGAAGATGTAAGTCCGACCTGCATACGGTTCCTGAAAGAGTTAGAGAACGCTGAATAAATTCAACTCACTCACTTTCGAGTAAGTCTTGAGGGTAGCTTCCATTGCCACTTCCAGTCCGGTAAAGGTGATCGACGCCGGGCCGTAATCGAGATCCTGCAATGAACCAATCAACTCATCATTAGAGGTAGAGATATCGGTCTGCGCATCGCTCAGCATCGACATGGTGTTCTGCGTCTCGCCGAGCGACGCAATCGAGGCGTTGAGATCGTCCGAGGCGGTGTCCACCACATCAACGGCGTTCTGAATATCGCTCTGCACCTGCGGATCGGCCGGGTCAACGTTGGGGGCTTGCAACTCCTGAGAGAGCGAATTGAGCGTGTTGAGCACATCTAAATTGCTACCGAAGAAATCGCTCGCCGCCACGTTGGTATCCACTTCCACGCCGTTCGAAACGGTGGTCTGGCGGTGGTCGCTGTTGCCCTGGTAGCTGTAGCTGTCGGTGACGCCATCGCCGTCATTGTCCACCGCCACAATCGGCGGCTGATCGTTGATGGTACCGCCAAATACGTAGTGCCCGTCTTCGTCCTGATAGTTCAGCGCCGCCACCATTGATTCGGTGAGCGACTCAATATCCTGGCCGAGGCTTGCGAGCGAATCGGCGGTATTGGTGCCATTCGCCGCTTCCAGCAGGTCGTCGCGCACCGCCAGCAGGCTGTTGTTGACGCCATCAAGAATCGACTCCTGCTGGCTTAAGCCCGCCGACGCGGAGTCGATATTGCTCTGATACTGTTCAATCGCCGACTGCTGGCGGTTTAACTGGGTGATTCGCGTGGCGGCGATCGGGTCATCCGACGGCTGCAAAATCTGCTTGCCGGTTGCCATCTGCTCGACAACATGCGCCAGATCGCCAGAGAGATTATTAAAACTTTGCGTCATCGAGACGTAGGTTTGTTGGGTAGTTACTCGCATTTTCGCGCTCCCGCTTAGCTGCACATTTCCAGCACCGAATCGAAAATCTCGGCCCCGGCGGAAATGACTTTCAGATTGGCTTCATAAATTTGTTGATAGGTGATCAGGTTAACCGCCTCTTCGTCCATGCTGACGCCGCTGACGCTGCTCTGCTGATTTTGCGCTGCGGAATAGACATTGGACGCGGCATCGACTTCCGTCTGGTTTTGCTGACTGTAAATGCCGATATTGCTGATGATTGACGAGCACGCCTGCCCGACCGTCACGCTGCCGAGGTTGGCTATTTCCAGCGGTTCGGTGGAGATATTGATCAGCGCCTGCAGGTTGTCGCTGTTGCCGCTTTCGTCCGGTGAACTGGAAAACGCCAGCTCATCGGCGGTGATATTCGGGTTAACGGTCAGCGGGCCATCGGCATTGCTGGCGTCATAAATAAACAGCGGCTCGCCGGGGTTACCGTTGAGATCGTAGCCCTGCGCCAGCTGGTTGTTGACCGCATCGGCGAACTGCGACGCCATGCTGTTGATGGTGTCGGTCAACGGCGTCAGCACATCGTTTTGATAATCAAACAGTGCGCCTAATGAACCGCCGGTGTCGGTGGTCATCGTCGAGGTGGTGCCAGCGAACGTCAGCGACATGGTCGGCGTACCGTCGGCGTTGGTTTCCAGCGCGATGGTCGAGCTTTGCTGCCCGCTCACCAGCGGCTGACCGTTTTGCAGGGTGACGTTGTAGTTGCCCTGGTCGTCGATATTGACCTGCACATCCATCATCCCGCTGAGTTCTTCCACCATCTGGTCGCGGGCGTCGTACAGCGCAGAGGCGTTATCACCGTTGGCTTCGGCCTGCGCGATTTGCTGGTTATAGCTGGCGATGCCGCTGGTGAGCGTATTGATTTGCGACACCATCGCTTGCTGCTGGCTGATGATTTCCGTGCTTTGCGAGTCGACGTAATCGAGCGTGTTATCAATACGCAACGACAGCGCCCCGGCTTCGCTGATCACCTGCTCGCGCAGGGCGGAATCATCGGGGCTGGTGGTCGCTTCGTTAAGGGCGGCGAAGAAGTTATCGAAGCCGCCGCTCAGGCTGCTGTTATCGTCGCTCAGTACCGCTTCCAGTTGCGTGAGATACCCCTGCTGGGTGCTGTAATAGCCGTAATCGCTGGCGGCATACCACACCTGATTCACCTGATACTGGTTGGAGACGCGGCGAATGCTGTCGACCTGTACGCCGTTACCGGCGCTGTTCGGCGAACCGCCGCTGGCACCGATGGTGCTGATCTCCGCCACCTGACGGGTGTAGCCCGTGGTCATGGCGTTGGCGGTGTTTTGCGCCGTGACGTTAAGCTCCACCTGCGCGGTTGATGCACCGCTGTAGCCGATGTTAATCATGTCCATGTTGGATCCTTACCGGTAAATCGTGCCGGTTAAAAGCGGCGTAAAGTTGGGGATTCTTAAGTTCCGTAAACCGGGTGCCGAACGCCGGATGCGGCGTGGACGCCTTATCCGGCCTACATACGGGCGACTCGTAGGCCTGATAAGACGCGACAGCGTCGCATCAGGCATCGTGCACCGAACGCCGAAGCTCATTTATGCTTCGGCGACAACTGCTTCACAATCATCGCCGCAATGCCAATCCCGTGCTGCTGCGCCAGGGTGTTACACAACTCATCGTCATAAAACCCCTGCATCATGCGCACCGAATCGCTGTTAAACGGGTTATCTTTTGAATCAAACAACTCGTTGGTTTTCCGCATCTCTTTCAGCATGTTGCGTAAAAAAATCGCCTCAAACTGTTCCGCGGCCTGTTTAATATCATTGGCCTGAACCTTCGGCCCCATTAACGCGTCGCTGCCGTCAATCCCGCCGCTGGCGTTCAATTTCATCAGATCACCTCCAGATCGGCATCCAGCGCACCCGCTTCATGCAGCGCCTGCAAAATCGACATAATGTCATCCGGCGTCGCGCCTAAACTGTTCAACGCATTGACCAGCGTTTTCAGGCTGCTCGACTCCGGCAAACTCACCACGCCAGGACGGGCATGATTCACCGCAATATTGCTCTGCGGCGTTACCACCGTGCGCCCGCCCGCAAAGGCATTCGGCTGGCTGACGTTGCTGGTTTCGTTAATCGAGACGGTCAAACTACCGTGCGATACCGCCGCCGCGTGCAGCACAACGCCATCGCCCATCACCACCGTGCCGGTGCGCGAGTTAAACACCACGCGAGCGCGGATTTTCTCCGCCTGCACCTGCACATCATCCAGTTGCGACATAAACGCCACCCGCGCGCCGGGGCTGGTGGGTGCGCGCACGGTGACGTTGGTGGAGCTCTGCGCGGTGGCAATGCCGCCAAACGAGGCGTTGATCGCCGCCGCAATGTTGTTAGCGTCTTTAAACGACGGACGTTTCAGATTAAGCGTGATGGTGTCGCCCATCTGAAAATCGCTGGGGATCTCGCGCTCCACCGTCGCGCCGTTAGGAATTAACCCGGCGGTCGGTGTATTAACCGTTACGCTCGAGCCGCTGGCCCCGGTGGCGTTCATCCCACCTACCACCACGCTTCCCTGCGCGAGGGCATACACTTCGCCATCCGCGCCGTGCAACTGGGTCAGCAGCAAGGTGCCGCCACGAATACTTTTGGCATCGCCAATCGACGAAACGGTGACATCAATGGTCTGCCCGCGCGAGTACATCGGCGGCAATGTGGCGCTCACCGCCACCGCCGCGACGTTTTTCACCTTCGGGTCGATTTTATTCGGCAACTGCACGCCAAACTGGCGCAGCATATTGGTGATGGTCTGGTTGGTGAATTTGACCTGGTTTTTATCACCGGTACCGTCGAGGCCGACCACCAGGCTGTAGCCGACCAGTTGGTTTTCACGCACGCCCTGTACGTTGACCAGTGACTCCAGCGATTGCGCCAGCACCACGCCGGGTAGCGCCAGGCTCACGGCGATCGCTGCGGCCTTTATCCAGTTTTGCATTGCACTCTCCGGCATTAAATCGGGAACAGAGGATGGTTAAACAGCCGCGTCAGCCAGCCTGCGGCGTTGGCGTCGCTTAACGCGCCGCGTCCGGCATAGGAGATACGGGCGTCGGCGATCCGCTGGGAGGAAACCGAGTTGTCGTTCTGGATGTCGTCGGCGCGCACCAGGCCGCTTAAGCGGATGTACTCATCGCCCTGGTTGAGGGTGAGCCATTTCTCGCCGCGAATTTCCAGGATGCCGTTGGGCTGCACCGCATGGACGGAAACGGTGATCTCCCCGCGCAGGCTGTTCTGCTGCTGGGAAGTGGCGCTGCCGTCAAAGTCGCGGTTGGCATCGATAGAGCCGGAAAGCTTATCTTTGGTGTGTCCAAAAATGGTCGGCGCGCCGATATCGACGGTGTTGCTTTTGCCGAAGTTGGTTTTCGCCTGTTTGCTCGACTGGGTGGATTCTTCGAGGATCACCGTCAGAATATCGCCCACGCGATAAGCCCGCCGATCGGCGGTCAGCGACCAGTTGTAGCCAGTTTCAAATACACCGCCAGCACGCCCGTCTGCCGGAGGCGGTGCTTCGGTTTTCGGTGGCGCAAAGTATGCGTCATCTTTTTTGACCAGAATGGCCTGCGATTCACACCCGCTAAGCAGGGGAAGCAGCGCCACCAGCCAGAGATAATTTTTCACGTTCTGCCTGTTTAGTGTTGCAGGCCACGGGGTGGCCGGTTGTTTGGTGGGGGCGGAGCTGTTTGTTTCCCGCCTCACCCTAACCCTCTCCCTCAAGGGAGAGGGGACTGATTTGTGCGCGTTGTTACATCGCGCACCGCTTTTCTCCCTCTCCCCAAAGGAGCCTGGGGACTGATCTGTGCGCGTTGTTACATCGTGCACCGCCTTTCTCCCTCTCCCTGTGGGAGAGGGCCGGGGTGAGGGCATCAGACCGCACGTTGCCCCCACGCCCTTACAGCGTCTGGCTGATGTACTGCAACATATCGTCCGCCGCCGACACCATTTTGGCGTTCATCTCGTACGCACGTTGCACCGTAATCATCGCCACCATTTCGTTGACGATATCTACGTTCGAGCCTTCGAGGGCATTGTCCTGCAAAGTGCCAAGCCCATCTTCGCCCGGCACACCTTCGGTCGGCTGACCGCTGGCGGCGGTTTCCAGATACAGGTTGTCACCCTCAGCGGAAAGCCCAGCCGGGTTAGCGAAGTTAACCAGCGTCAGTTGCCCTAACTCGGTCACGTCGCTGTCGCCAGGAAGAATCGCCGTCACCGTGCCGTCCTCACCAAACGCAACATTCGTCGCCCCCGCCGGAACGTCGATTTCCGGCTGCAATGGCAAGCCCTGTGAGTTGGTCAGTACGCCATCGGCGTTCACCTGCAAATTGCCGTCGCGGGTATAGGCGATATCGCCGTTGGCCTTTTGCACCTGCAAAAATCCCTGCCCCATAATGGCGACATTCATCGCGTTGTCAGTGGTTTCGACGTTGCCTTCGGTGAAGGTTTTCTGGGTGCCGACAATGCGCACGCCGCTACCGAATTGCAGCCCGGTCGGCATGATGTTGTTCTGGTCGAGCATCGCGCCCGGCGCTTCCTGGGTCTGGTAGAACAGATCCTGAAACATCACCCGGTCACGCTTGAAGCCGGTGGTGTTAACGTTGGCGATGTTGTTGGCAATCGCGCTCATTTCAGCATCCTGCGCCGAGAGGCCGGTTTTGCTGATCCATAATGCTGCGTTCATGGTGGTAAATTCCGTGTTATTTTTGGGCCGCGGTTGCCGGATGCGGCGTGAACGCCTTATCCGACCTACGATTTGAGCACAGGCTTGTAGGCCTGATAAGACGCAAAGCGTCGCATCAGGCACCGCAGCATAGCTGCCGGATGCGGCGTGAACGCCTTATCCGGCCTACGATGTGCGGTTACGAGCCGCGCAATAAGCGGTTGCCCGCGTCGCTGATATCTTCGGCGGTTTTCATCATCTTGATCTGTGCTTCGAACTGGCGGTTCATGGCGATGGACGACATCATTTCGCTTACCGCCGAGACGTTGCTGCCCTCGAGAAAACCGCCGCTGACTTTGATGTTTTCATCGCGCTGGGCCGGAACGCCGTCGGCAGTCACCAGCATCCCTTCAGCATTTTTCTCCAGGTTAGCCACCGGGATATCCACCAGCTTCAGGCGATCGATATCCATCGTCGCGGTCACATCGCCGTCATCGGGCGTCACCGACAGCGTGCCGTCGCTGCCAAACGAAGCAATGGCGTTCGGCGGCAGAATGATCGGCCCGTTATCCCCCAGCACCAGATTGCCGTCGATGGTCAGTTGCCCCTGGTCGTCCTGCTGAATGTTGCCGTTGCGGGTATAGACTTCGTTACCGTTTTTATCCTGCACCGCAATGTAACCCGCGCCCTGAATCGCCACGTCCAGCGGGCGTTCGGTTTTCTCCGCAACACCCGTGCTGTCGTTCACGCCGCTGGCCCCTTCCTGCGCCATATAGCGCGTGTCGAAGCCGCCGCCTTTCACCTTGTCGTTGGTTGCCATTGCCATATCGGCGCGAAAACCATTGGTGTTGACGTTCGCCAGGTTGTTGGCGCTAATTTGCTGCTCATACAGGGTCTGAGAAGCACCGCTCAGGGCGGTATAAATCAGGCGGTCCATTACATTGCCTGGAACAGCGCGTCATCGAGCTGCGTGCTGGTGGCGATAACTTTGGTGTTGGCCTGATAGTTACGCTGGGCGGTCATCAGGTTGACCAGTTCGCTGGTGATATCGACGTTAGAGCTTTCGAGCACGCCCGATGAGAGCGTGCCGCAAGTGCCGGAGCCAGGAACGCCAATCAGCGGGGTGCCGGATTCCCCGGTTTGTACCCACGCGGTGCCGCTTACCGCTTCAAGGCCGTTTTCATTCGGGAAAGTCGCCAGCACCACCTGCCCCTGCAACATGCGCTCGCCGTTGCTGTAGGTGGCGTAAACTTTGCCATCGTCATCAACCTGCACGCCGTTTTGCGTTGCGGAGGCGTAGCCGTTGGCGGCATTGGTGGTGACCGAGAAGTCCGAGCCGTATTGCGTACAGGTCGAGTAATCAACGGTTAAGTCGATGGGTGCGGCAGCGTCGGTTTGAAATTCAATGGTCTGCGGCGTGGTTGGAGAGGTCAGCTTCCCGGTGTTCGGGTCGAAGGTTAACGTCGTCGCCGGAACGCCGGTCTGCTGCTGACCGTCGAAGGTGTACTGCACTTCCCAAGTGTTGTCGCTGGTTTTGGTGAAGTACTGGCATACCGAATGTTCGTTGCCTAATGAGTCATACACCGTGGTGGTGTAGCTGTCGGTGTACGAGCTGCTGTTGGTGGCGTCGAACGGTACGGTTGTGCGATCGATAGCGTCGTCGCTGGCATCGAAGTTGGCGGTAAAAGTCAGGCTGCTGCTGGCCTGCGCCGGGATATTGCCGGTTTTGATCTGGATATCGGTGACCGTACCGGTTTGCAGAGTGCCAGTGTCATCGACCGGATAGCCCTGCAAATAAGCGCCCGAGGCGTTGACAATATAGCCGTTTTTGTCGGTTTCAAACGATCCGGCGCGGGTGTAGGAAATGTTGCCCGCGCTGTCGCAGGTAACAAAAAAGCCGTCGTCGTTAATCGCCAGATCCAGCGCGTTGCCGGTGGAGACCAGCGAACCGCCGCGCGAAATACTTTGCGCCGTGCCCGCCACGCTGACACCCATCGCCTGGCTTCCGGCATACATAGCTGAAAACTGGGTAGTCATCGACTTATAGCCCACCGTTCCGGCGTTGGCGATGTTGTTACTGATCCCGTCCAGCTGTTCGTTAACGGCATTCAGCCCCGTCGCGGCAATTTCATAACTCATTGTGTCTTCCTGTTAATTCAAATTTTGACAGCGTGCTCGTTGTTTTGCCGGATGCGGCGTGAACGCCTTATCCGGCCTACAAAATCAGGCCACATCACTGTCGGCATCGGGTACGCCAAACTGGCTAATCATGGTGAACGGCACTTCGCCGACGCCTGCAACGTTGAGCACCGGAGAGCTGCCGTCGAGCGGGATGCGCACATCTTCCACTTCGCCGGAGACTTCAATCGGCACCTCTTCTTCCCCGGTGTTGGTGACCACCGAGACGTCGTAATCGCCCGGCGGGATACCGTAATCCGCGGGATTCACCGAGAAATCCACCTGGCCTGGCCCGACGGACGAACTCCCTTGCGGGATCAGCGAGACGGTGTAGTCATCGCCTGCGGCATCGGTAAAGTGGAGATCGGCGGTGGTACAGGCGTCGTCCAGCGTAGCGCGACCATTAATGGTCTGGCCGCTCACCTGCAAGGCGGTGGTCTGCACCATAATGTCGTCGCCCACCAGGTTACCGAGCGCCATCACCTGAATGTTGCTCATCAGCACCGCGTTGGTGTTGGCCTGCACGCTCATCTCTTCCATCATCGCCACCTGCGCCATCGACGACAGCTGGTCGATATATTCGGTGGCGTCGGTCGGGTCGGTCGGGTCCTGGTTTTGGATCTCGGCGACAAACAGCGTCAGGAAGGTATCGACGGGCGAGCTATCGCTGCTGCTTTGCGTGTCACTGGCCGCCACATTACTGCTTTCCTGCGTGGCCGTTGGCTGCGGCGATTGCGCATTCAGCGCGAGGGTATTCATCAGGCTTCTCCCAGTTTCAGCAAACTTTGCTGCATACTTTTCACGTTGTTGAGCACATCGACGTTGGTTTCGAAATCGCGCGAGGCCGACATCATGTCCGCCATCTGCTCCACCACGTTGACGTCGGGATACCAGACGTCACCGTTGGCGTCGGCGAGCGGAGAATGCGGTTCATAGCGTTTCACCGCCCCGCCGGTTTGCAGCACGTCCTGTACCTGCACGCTGGCACTGTCAATGGCATGACGATGTGTACCCGCCAGCAGGCTGTGGTGATACACCGCGGCAAACACCGGGCTGCGCGCTTTATACGCCTGCGCCTCGCTGCTGGCGGGCGCATTGGCATTCGCCAGGTTACTGGCAACGGTATTCAGACGTAGCGTTTGCGCCGTCATCGCCGAGCCGGAAATCTGATAGATATCAGTAAATGACATGCTTATTTCCCTTCAATGGCCTCTCTGATGCCGCTGATTTGCAGATTCAGAAAGGTCAAACTGCTTTGATAATCCATACTATTTTGTGAAAACCGCGCCTGTTCGCTGTTCAGTTCCACGGTGTTGCCATCTTCCGACGGCTGCATCGGCACACGGTACTGGACATCCACCGCCGCGTTATTTGCCCGTTGCATCTCCCTGGCAAAATCAATATCTTTAGCCTTGAAATTTGGCGTATCGACATTCGCCAGATTCGCAGTCAGTAGCTCGGTCCTCTCAAGACGTAACTTCACTGCCTGCGGATGTACTCCCAATGCCTGTTGAAAACTGATCCCCATTTCCTGCGTCACTCCTGCTTCAATCCGCATACGCTAAGCAATCGCCATGCCATTTTTTAAGTCACTGATGAGAAAGGGTTTATGAGTTTTCAATTTTGCAGGCGGAAGTTTTATTTCCTTCTGGCGCTGGCCTTACCGGGCTACGCCGCCGTCCATCCCGTGCAACACAGCGCGCGGGAACAAGTCAACGCCCAGGTGCTGAATGCCGCGAGCCAAAAAATTGAATCGCTGGCGCAGCAGCGACAGTGGCATGACTATCGCTACACCTTTAAGATCTACATTCCCTCGCAGATTGCGACCGCCGCGCCCTGTACTAAAACACCCGGCGTCACGCTGACTTCGCCTGCGGAAATCGCCCTCAACCGGATGAACTTCACCGTTAGTTGCCCGCAAAGCTGGCAGATGAACGTGGCGGTGCGCCCGGATGTACTGGTGCCGGTGGTAATGACGAAGTCACTGGTTGCCCGCGATATGCCGCTCACCGCGAATGATGTGGAGCTTAAGCCCTACAACGTCAGCGCCCAGCGCCGCGATGTGTTGATGGTTCTCGATGACGCGATTGGTTTCAGCAGTAAACACGCCCTGCAACCCGGCAGGCCAATCACCAAAGAAGAACTCGTGTCTCCGGTGCTGGTCGGGCGCGATCAACCGGTGATGATTGTTTACCAGAGCGCGGGGATCACCGCCTCGATGCCCGGCGTGGCGCTGAAAAATGGCCGCAAAGGCGAGATGGTGAAAGTGCGTAACGCCAGCAGCCAGCGGGTCATCAGCGCAATGGTGGCCGAAAGCGGCGTGGTGACGACGGTAAGCGCGGAGTAATTTGCGCAGGCGATTAAAGTTTTGCCGCCTGTTAACCGCTTTACCGGAGTAACCCACCCAATTACCGAGACGAGGTTGCGATGAAAATCACCCCGACTATGCCAGGCAATCGCCCGACAGCCACGACGGCAGGCTCCAACCAGCCGCGCAAAACCACGGCGACCACCACCACGACGCTGAGCGCCGACGACATTACTCAGGCGGGATTGCAGTCCGCCCAGCAAACGCTGAACGACCAGCAAGAGAGCGATATCGACAGCGACAAAGTGGCGCAAATGCAGGCGATGCTGGCCTCCGGCAGCCTGCAAGTGGACACCGAACAGTTAGCCAGCGACATGCTGAGTTTTTTCCAGAACTAAGAGGCCGATGAAGTGAGTATCCGGTTACAACAGGTGAAGGCGTTGCTGCAGGGCATTCGTGACGACGACGCGCTGTATGATTCCCTGCGCGAACGTCTCCAGCGCCAGCGGATCTGCATGATTCGCCGCGCCAGCGAGGAGCTGCTGGCGGTAAACGATGAGATAACCCATCACTATGAGCAGTTGCATGGACATAGCCATCAGCGGCATAGCCTGCTGAAAATGCTCGGTGTTAGCGTAAATCGTGACGGTCTGGCGCAGGTTTTCACCTGGCTTCCGGCTGTTCAAAAAGCGGCTGCACAACAGTTGTGGCAACGCCTTGAGCAAAAAGCGGAACGCTGCAAAGCCTACAACGACAAAAACGGCGAGCTGTTGATTCGCCAGTGTGAATTTATTCAGTCGTTTTTAGGTAGCGAAGCAGATTTTCTCTATCAGGAATAACGCGCATACCTTCCCCATAGCGGAAATGGATTTTCCGCCTGATTGCCAATCCCTTGTTTTTGACTACAAAAAATCCCGGCACGCTTATTGCACATCCTGCACAGCATTAAAGACTGGAAGCCACCTATGAGTTTTATTGAATGTTACGAACCGGAATACGTGCGCAATTTTATGACGCAACACCCCGGTTCGCCTTTATACGTCCGCAAGGTGTGGAAAAACGAGATTCGCCTGAGCCTGATGCTGACAGAGCCAGAGAGTTGCAAAGCGGTGCTCAACGATGTCAGGGCCTTTGATTTACAGCTCACCTACCGCCCTGTGGAAGATAATTCCGCAGAGCTTTCCGCGCGCGATGCGATAGTAAACCAGGTGATTTTGAGTACCCTCACGCTCCGTGATTTAACCCCGGAGCTTTCCCTGTATGCTGTCGGGATTTTGCTCTCCCGCGCCAGCAAAATGCCGGGCAGAGACGGAGACATCCTGGCCCGTTTGACGACGCTGCCACTGGCGCTGGCCGATCATGCGAAAAAAGGTACGCTACAGGCACAGTACGCCCAGCTCCCGCCCGTGCCACAGCTGGCGCGCCAGTTGATGACGCTGCTCGGCGGTTGTGCGTTTGACTGGTCGATTTTGCCGGAAAGCCCGCGCAAAGCCTCGCTGCCGTTGCAGGTTACTTTACTGACGCTGCATGACGCCAACAGCGAAGCCCTGTTACAACAGCAGCTTCAGACGCAGTGGCAAACCACCTGGCAACAGCATTTTGCCACCGCGCCCTGGATGATGCGTAACTGGCTGATTTACCGCGTTTACCACGATGTGATTGGGCAGACTGACGGGGCGGATTATTTCCCGCTGGTGTGCGATTTTTATCTCCTCCGCACGTTAATCAGTTTATGGACGCTGGATGGTTCTCCGCTGCGGCAGGAGGATATTTTCGCCCTCTTTGCCATGTTTGAACGCTGGCGAGCCAGTGAAAATGCGCTGTTGGTTCGCCAGCAAATTCAGTCGTTATGTGCCGCCGACCCGCTGCTTTCAGCGTTTTCGCTGCTAACGTGAGTCGCTCTGCGCGCGCTTTGCCCCTCACCCTAACCCTCTCCCCAAAGGGGCGAGGGGACCGATCGAGCACGGTGTTAAAATCGGCGCTGATTTTCTCCCTCTCCCTGTGGGAGAGGGTCGGGGTGAGGGCATCAGCACGCACGTTCATCACATTCACACATTAACTCACCCAAACACCATGCCAACACCAACCATCATCAAAACACTCGCCACCCACCGCGAAAAACCGTTTGTCAGCGTCGTCACGCCAACCTGGAACCGCGGCGCATTCCTGCCGTACCTGCTCTATATGTACCGCTATCAGGATTACCCGGCAGACCGCCGCGAACTCATCATCCTCGACGATTCCCCACAAAGCCATCAACACATCATCGACCGCCTGACCAATGGCACGCCGGAAGCCTTTAACATCCGCTACATCCATCACCCGGAAAAACTGCCGCTGGGCAAAAAACGCAACATGCTCAACGAACTGGCGCGCGGCGAATACATCCTCTGCATGGATGATGACGACTACTATCCGGCAGATAAAATCTCTTACACCATCGCTATGATGCAAAAACACCGGGCGCTCATCTCCGGTTCCGACCAGATCCCCATCTGGTACAGCCATATCAACCGTATCTTTCAAAGCCGCAGCTTTGGCCCACATAATATCCTCAACGGCACCTTTTGCTATCACCGTAACTACCTGAAAAAGCACCGTTACGACGATGATTGCAATTTAGGCGAAGAGAAAAGTTTCACCGACAATTTCAGCGTTAACCCGCTGCAACTGCCCGGCGAGCGCACGATTTTGTGTATCTCGCATAGCCACAACACCTTTGATAAAGACTTTATTATCGGGGCCAGCACGCCAGTAAACACGGCGCTTACGGATATCGTCCGCGATCCGCTGCTGCGCAATGCTTATCTGAGTCTGCATAACGCCACTCATCACCAGGCGATCAACCATCAGGCGATCGATCAGATCGTTCTGCTGAATCTGGATAAACGCCCGGATCGCTTACAACAGATCCGTGAAGAACTGGCATTGCTGCATATTCCACCTGAGAAGATCACCCGCCTTGCCGCCAGTGAAGATGAAAACGGTCAACGGGGCCGCCGTCAGTCGCACTTACAGGCGCTGCGCCTGGCGCAACAGCACGGCTGGCAAAACTATCTGCTGCTGGAAGATGACGCGGTTATTCTCAAGCAGGAGAAACATATTCAGGTACTGAACACGCTGCTGGCGAGCCTGGCGAAAATTCCCTGGCAGGTGATGATCCTCGGTGGCGAAATTTCGCAGGGAACGATGCTAAAAAGTTTGCCTGGGCTGGTGCACGCGCGGGACTGCCGCAAAGTGTGCGCTTATCTGGTGAACAGCCGCTACTACCCGCAACTGGCGCAGCAGATGAGCAACGATGAGCACTCGCTGGAAGACTGCTGGCAACCGCTGCTACGCGCCGACAAATGGCTGGCCTGTTACCCGAGCCTTTGTTATCAGCGACCGGGCTTTAGCGATATCCAGAAAAAAACGACTGATAATATTGCTCGCTATTTCAATAAGTTACCCGTAGCCACCAAGCCATCCGCGTTACCCATCGCCGACACCATCGGCTTTTTTATGGAAACCTCATTCCACTACGCGCTGTACCGCCCAATCATCACCGCCCTACAGGCGCAAGGGCTGAGCTGCACGCTGGTGATCAACGACCGCGTGTTTAAACCGTTTCTGGATGAGATGCTGGAAACACTGAAAAACATCGACGATCCGCAGCTTAAAGGTATGCGTCTGTCAGAAATGCAGACACATGGTCAGCGGGTGAAATGCCTGGTCAGCCCCTACCACACGCCTGCGCTCAATGGCCTGGCGGCGGTGAACATCCGCGCTATGTACGGCTTAGCCAAAGAGACGTGGAACCACGCCGACTGGAATCGTTTTTACCAAAGCATTTTGTGTTATAGCCACTACAGTCAGCAGGCGCTTGCGCATTTCGGCAGCGCAAAAGTGGTCGGCAACCCGCGCTTCGACGCCTGGCATAACGGCACGTTCGATCGCGCGTTGCCGGAAAACATCCAATCAGATTACCGTAAACCTACGGTGCTCTATGCCCCAACGTTTGGCGCATTAAGCTCCCTGCCCCACTGGGCTGAAAAATTGGGCCGCTTGAGCGGTGATGTGAACCTGATTTGCAAACTGCACCATGGCACCTGCTCACGCCCGGAAGAAGCAGCATCGCTGGCCCTGGTGCGCAGGCATTTAAAACAGCGCACCGACTCCGCCCGCCACACGCTGGCGCTGCTGGCAAAAGCCGATTACGTGCTGACCGATAACAGCGGGTTTATTTTCGATGCTATCCACGTTGATAAGCGGGTGATCCTGCTCGACTTTCCGGGCATGAATGATTTGCTCGACGGTGAGAAAAGTTATTCCACGGCAGAGAGCGCCGACCAGCGAATCCGCGAAATATTGCCGGTTGCTCATGATGTTGCAGAACTGCGTTATTTGTTGTCAGAGGCGTTTGACTGGGGGTCGGTGCAGGCGCGGCTTACGGAGATTCGCCATCACTATTGCGATGCGTTTATGGATGGCAAGGCGGGAGAACGGGCGGCGATTGTGATTGTGGAGGCGCTGGGGTAAACCGCGCAACTGCCTGATGCGCTTCGCTTATCAGGCCTACGGATCGATCACGTCCTGTAGGCCGGATAAGGCGTTTACGCCGCATCCGGCAAGAAAATACATCTCTGTTTTAGTACTTTATAAAAGCCCTCTAATCACCTCAATAATCCCCGTCGTCGACACCGACGGCGTGCGGGGGAAATAGACCACCTCACAAATATACGCAAAGCTGTCAAACTTCCCTGCCCAGTCATCCCCCATCACTAAAATATCCGCACTGTACCCGCGCAAATACTCCGCTTTCTGCTCTAGCGATTCTTCCAGAAATACGCCATCCACGCACGCCAGCCCGGCGATGATCGCCATGCGGTCATCCTGATGGTAAACCGGTGCCCTGCCCTTTTTGGCGATGTTCAGGGCGTCGGACGATACGCCGACCAGCAGCCGCTCGCCCAATGCGCGGGCGCGTTGTAAAAGGCGCAGATGACCGACATGAAACACATCGAAGGTGCCGAAGGTGATGACCGTTTTCATGGCTACTCCGCTAATTTGTGCCGCAGCCAGCACTGCACGGCGATGTCGTCCACCGCTTTTTGCGCTTTCGCCGTGGCGCTTTCTTGTTGCTCGCGGCGTTTGTCGTCCAGCGTCAGGGCGACTACTTTCTCTTCGCACGCCGCCGCCGTGAGGTTTTTCTGCATTCGCGTGGCTTTGATATTGGCCAGCGTTTTTTCCTGCTCCTGCCAGGCGATTACCTTGCGCAGGGTGCCTTTGTAGCCGCTGACGTTTTTCAGCGATTCCACCGACACCGCCGCACCCGCAGATGTTTTCTCGACAAGGTAGCCTAACGCCTTGATATTGTTGTCATAACCCGCGCAAATCTGTTTTTGCTTTGCCAGCTCGACGGTTTTGTCTTTGACCGATTTATCCCGCAGGCGCTGCAACTGCGTCAGGGTGTCGATGATTTGTCGCATAGTTACTGTTCTGCCTTTTTGACACCAGGAAAGAGAATTTGCAGGCGGCTTTGCACCAGTTCGAGGGAGGCGGGTTCGCGCATCTCCTGGCGCAAAAATCGCTCGATGGCCGGGAACATTTTTACCGCTTTGTCGACGCTGGCGTCGGCACCTGCCACATAACCGCCGAGCGGGATCAGAGGTTTGATCTCCATATAGGCGGCATAGTTTTGCTTTAACGCGCGGGCGGATTGCTGATGTTCCAGGCTGGTGACCTGGTTCATGCAGCGGCTGATCGACTGGCCGATATCAATGGCCGGATAGTGCCCCGCTTCCGCCAGTTTGCGGGTTAATACGATATGCCCGTCCAGCACCGCGCGCGCGCAGTCGACAATCGGATCTTGCTGGTCGTCACCTTCCGCCAGCACGGTGTAGATGGCGGTCATCGATCCCGCGCTTTCGCTGTTGCCTGCGCTTTCGACCAGTTTGGGGATCATGCCGAATGCCGATGGCGGATAACCTTTGGTGGCGGGCGGTTCGCCGAGCGAGAGGGCGATTTCCCGCTGCGCCATCGCGTAGCGGGTCAGGGAATCCACCAGCAGTAAGACGTGATGCCCGCGGTCGCGAAACCAGGCGGCGATGGAGTGGCACAGTTCGGTGGCTTTCAGACGCATCAGCGGCGATTCATCGGCAGGCGCGACGACGACGATAGACTTTGCCAGCCCGTCCGCGCCCAGCGAGTGGTCGATAAACTCTTTCACTTCGCGCCCGCGTTCCCCAATCAGCCCAACCACCACGATATCGGCTTTGGTCTGGCGGGTGATCATCCCCAGCAGCACGCTTTTCCCGACGCCGCTGCCTGCCATTAGTCCGACGCGCTGGCCTTTGCCGATGGTCAGCAGGCCGTTGATCGCTTTCACGCCCACGTCCAGCGGTTCGTCTACCGAACGACGAGTTAAGGGATTAACCGAGGGCGGCAACGGCGGCAGAAGGTCGTTGCCGTTCAGGCGGCCTTTGCCATCCAGCGGTTCGCCGAGGCCATTCACCACGCGGCCTAACCAGCTTTCGCCTATCAGGATGTCGTGGGCTTTTTCTTCCGGGAAGACGCGTGCGCCTGCCATCAGGCCGACCGGCTGTTTAAACGGCATTAAATAGGTGATGTCGCGATTAAAGCCCACGGCCTGCGCGTCGATCAGCGTGTGATTGGCACTTTCGATGCGGCACAGCTGCCCGGTCATTAGCGGGCAGCCGACACTCTCCAGCAGGATGCCGTTAAGGCGCACCAGCCGCCCGGCGACGCGGGCCAGCGGGATCGACTCCAGCGAGCGCAGGGCGTTATCGAACGCAGAAAAATCACTCACCCTGCGACTCCGGCGTGAGTGTTTCTTTCAGCGCGGTCATGCATTGTTCAAGGCGATGCTCGCAGCCGATATCCAGTTCGGATTTGTCGGTGATCACCCGGCATTCGCCCGGTGGCAGATCCGGCGAAGGCGTCAGCCCCCATTCGCTGACCTTTTCCGGCACCGCGTCGCGCAGGCGGTTAAACTCTTCCGTACTCAGCATCACTTGCAGGGTTTCCGGCATCACCGGGAAGGCCGCCAGCGCCTCTTCCACCAGCGCCAGCAACTGCGTGGGTTGCAGCGCCAGTTCACAACGGATCACCTGGCGGGTGACTTTTTCCACCAGTTGCAGCAAATCTTCCCGCTGTTTACGTTCGATATGAGCGAGGAAGTCGTTCACTTTACCGGTGATGGCTTCCAGCGGCTGCGCCGCCTCAACAAACTGTTTGCGCCCTTCCTGCTGCCCGGCGAGGCTGCCTTCGGTGTAACCCTGGCGTCGCCCCTCGGCAAAACCTTGCTGATGACCTTCGCTAAAGCCCTGCTCCTGGCCTTCGGTCATTCCCTGAGCAAACCCTTTTTGCAGCCCTTCCTGAAATCCGTCCATCAACTGGCGCTGGTAATCGGCGGCGCTAATACTGGTAGTGAGCGGTTCTCCGGTCACCGCACGCTGGCGCGGCGGGAAACGGTGCAGGCGATAGCGCCCGCGCAGTGTTTCAATGGTCATGGTTACTCCGCCGTCTGTTCCGCAAAGAGCTGTAGCTGAATTTCGCCCGCCTCTTCCAGTTCACGGGCGATGCCCATGATTTCGCGGCGGATCTGTTCGATACGGCTGACCGGCACCGGCCCCAGACGCGCGGTGATGGCTTCCAGTTGCTGCGCCTGCCGTTTTGGCATTACCGCGTAAATCGAACGGCGCAGCAGGGCTTCGGTGCCTTTCAGCGCCACCGCCCAGTCTTCCATCGGCACTTCGTCAAGCAGACGTCGACGCACCTCTTCGTTCTGGCGGCTGAGGATAAAGAAGTCGTACATCTCATCCTGGAGCTGCTCCAGCACTTCTTCGTCGCGCTCGCGCATCTGGTCGAGGATCACCTGCTGGTTGCCCTGGAAGCGGTTGACGATATCCGCCGCCTGTTTAATGCCTTTCACCTTCGAGCCATGTTCCGAAAGTACCGACAGGCCACGTTCGATCAGCCTGTCCAGTTCATCCACCACGTCGCGGTTAACGTCGTTAAGTTTCGCCACCCGGTAGAGAATTTCGTTTTGCACCGATTCATTGAGATACGAGAGCACCGCCGCCGAGATTTCCGGCGTCAGAAACGCGAGGAACACCGCCTGTAATTGCAAATGCTCTTCGGAGATCAGCATCGCCAGCTGGCGTGGTTCCACCCATTGCAGGCGCGCCATCCGCGAGCGGATCTCATCGCCGTAGATGCCGTTGATCACGCTGCTGGCGATCTCGGTGCCTAGCGCTTTGTTGAGAATACCCTGCAACATGGATCGCGATGCGCCGTTGATCCCGCTCTGTTCGCGGAACTCATCAAAGAAGTTATTGATCACTTTGCGCGCCATGCTGGTTTTCACGCCGGAAAGCCGCGCCATGTTTTCGCTCAGGCGCACTACTTCTTCGCGGCTGAGTTTTTGCATCACCGTCGCCGCCGCCTCTTCGCCCAGACACAGCAGCAGGATCGCCGCCTGTTCCAGGTAGCTGTTGCTCTTATTTGTTGTCAATTCGCTCATTGCTGGTGATCCATTGTCTGAGAACTTCGGCTACGCGATCGGTGTCGCTCATGGCCAGTTTTTGCAGGAACTCGAGTTTTACTTCCAGGCCGGAACTCTGAGACGGCAGGCTGTCATCGCCGGGCAGCGACGGCAGATCGACGTTTTTGCGCTCCTCTTCCGGCATGGCAATCCACGGTTCGCTGACGGCTTCCGATTCTGGTGTGATAATCGGTGCACGTACCGCCGTCAGCCGTTTCATTACCGGGCGCACCACGAAGAACAGCAACAACAGCGCCAGCAGGCCGCAGCCAATCAGGCGCACCCAGGCCAGCACGCTGTCATCTTTCCACAGCGGAATAATTGGTTCGACCGGCACCGCCTGCGGCACAAAGTTAAGCAGTGAAAGCGTCAGGTTATCCCCACGTTGCGCGTCAATACCGGCGGCATTGTTCAGCAACGCGGTAAGCTGCGCGGTCTGCTCCGGCTTCCAGTTTTTCAGCGCCGGAGCGTTTTGATTGAGCACCACCGCCACATTGAGGCGTTTCACCGCAAAGCCGGGATGCTGAATATGCTGGACGCTACGGTCGTAAGAGTAATCGCGCTTGCTTTCGCTGTGTTTGGATAACGCTTCCGGCGAGCGATTTTCTTCCGTACCGTTAGTCATTTGATTCGCCGCAACCGGCGGACGGTTGCTGAGAGAGCCGGGCACACCCATCGCCACCTGATTGGTGTCGCTGTCCAGCACGCTCTCTTCGCGGTTTATTTTCGGCGCGTCGCCGTAGTGTTCCTGAGTTTCGTCGATGGTGCTGAGGTCGAGATCCGGCATCACGCTGACACGGTAATTCCCGCTGCCGACCAGCGAATCCAGCACGTTCGCCACGCTGGCGTGGGTTTTGTCCTGAATGTCTTTGAGGATCTGATCGCGTTTACGGGTAGCGGCAGAGACCGCCTCGCCCGCGCCGATGCCGTCGGTCAGCAGATTTCCCGCCTGATCAACCACGCTAACTTTGCTGGCGTGCAGCCCCGGAATGCTGCCGGAAACCAGATGCACAATGGCGTTCACCTGGTCCATATTCAGCTTCGCGCCGTAGTGCAGACGCACCACCACCGAGGCGCTGTTTTGCGGCTCATCGCTGACCACAAACGAGCTTTCTTCGTTGAGCGCCAGATGCACCCGCGCGCTCTCCACCGCGTCCAGCGACATAATGCTCTGCGCCAGCTCCCCTTCGAGGCTGCGTTTATAGCGCACGTTCTGCACGAACTGGCTGCTGCCAAGCACTTCGTCTTTGTCCATCAGCTCGTAGCCGCTGGGCAAAATCGCCTGCACACCTTTGGCGGCAAGGGTCATGCGCGTTTTCGACAGCGCCTCTTCCGGCACCAGTATCTGCCCGCTTTGCGGGTCAATGCGGTAGGTGAGCTTTTCGCCGTCCAGCACGGTGACAATCTGCGACACGGGCAGATTTTCCTGGCGTCCGTAGAGCGAGACGTAGCCGCGATTGCCGGTCCACAGCACGCTAACGATAATCGCCGTCGCCGCCACGGCAAGCCCCACACCCGCCATCAGCGCCCAGCGTTTGTTATCTGCGAGACGCAGTCGAAACGCCGGAAACGCCTGGGTTAACTTCTTTATTTGTGCATTCATAGGGTTAGATCGACATACTCATCAGATCGTTAAATCCGGTGGCGATTTTGTTGCGCACCTGCACCAGCGCGGAGAAAGAGAGCGACGCCTGCTGGCTGGCGATCATCGCACCTGCCAGATCATCGCTTTTGCCCATGTCGATAGCCGTTTGCTGCTGCTCCGCCACCTGCTGGAACTGGTCAACGTGACCGAGCGCGCCCTGCATAATGCGGTGAAACGAAACGTCCGGGTCGGTGGAACTGAAGGTCATGGCGGGCAGCACCGGCGCCTGGGCGTTGGCCTGCATCCGCTGCACGTCCTGCATGATCTGCGCCTGCATGGTGCTGTTGATTGTGGTAATGCTCATTTTTAACTTCCGGGTCAGGAGAAAACTTCGATACCGTGCTTGCGCATGGAGGCCAGTCGATAGCGCAGTGCGCGCGGGGTAATACCTAACAGGTCGGCGATTTTGCTGCGGTTGCCCTGATATTTACGCATCAGGTCAGCGATATATTGATACTGGGCGCTTCGTCCGTGCTGGCCTAAATCGCTGGTTTCGGCAATGTGTACGGCGGGCTGAGCAGGCCATTGCAGTTCGCTGTGGTCGGCAATGTCATTTTCCGGCAGGCCTAAGGCGTCCGGGTAAATCACGCCGTCGCGATTTAAAATCATTCCCCGCTGAATGGCGTTCTCCAGCTGGCGCACATTGCCGGGCCAGCGGTAATTCAGCAGCGCACGGCGGGTAGATTCTGAAAGGGTGATATTTTTCACCAGCACCGTGGAGTATTTTTTTATAAATGACTCTGCCAGCGGAATAATATCGTTCAGACGTTCACGCAGCGGCGGCATGGTAATAGGAATAACCGCCAGACGATAATAGAGATCTTCACGAAAACGCCCGGCGGCGACTTCCTGCTCAAGGTTTTTATTGGTGCAGGCAATCAGGCGAAAATTGAGTTTAATTTGTCGGTTGCTGCCTAATCGCTCAACCTGTTGTTCCTGCAATACGCGTAATATTTTGGCCTGTAACGCCAGCGGCATATCGCCAATTTCATCGAGTAATAAGGTGCCGTTATTCGCCAGTTCCATTTTTCCTGGCACACTGGCAATTGCGCCGGTAAATGCGCCTTTGTCGTAGCCAAATAAGGTTGCTTCCAGCATGTTTTCCGGGATCGCAGCGCAGTTCACGCCGATATAGGGCGCGTTTTCATTTTCACCAAAGGCGACTGTGTGAATATATTTCGCCACGCACTCTTTGCCCGCGCCGGTTTCGCCCTGAATGAGCACCGGCACGTTAAATGCGGCGACACGCTTTGCCAGAGTAAAAGCGTTAATGCTGGAAGCGGCAGTTGCAATAAGTTCAGACATAGGGTGAACGATATAAGTAGCGACAATAATCAGGATGTTCTGAAGCGTATCACCGGCGGGATTAACAAGTTCGAATTAAACGATAATAAAAATATTATTTGTTTATAAACAATGATTTATCCATGTAGGCCGGATAAGGCGTTTACGCCGCATCCGGCAATTGTGCACCGGTGCCTGATGCGATGCGGCGCGTCTTATCAGGCCTACGGTTCGTGCAATGTGTTATGACGATGCCTGATATCTCGCCCTTTAATAATTTAATTATTTTTTCACCCTATTAATAATTTGCCCCTTTCACGCCCCCTCTATTTAATACCTCACCTTGTGTCACTGCCGGATTTGCGTGCACAAAATCGCCCATACCATTACAGCAGAGAAAGTAAGCCATGCTGAAGTACAGTAAAACGCCAGGCATCTTTAAATTAGAAGGTAATCGGCTCGGACGCCCCTACCATCGCCTGCCGACCCTGTTTACAGGGAATTTTGACGTGATTGATTCGCATCTGGGCAGCTACTTTCTCAAAAAGCATCGCAGCAATATCACCCTAAAAAAGATTGGCTGCGAAATGGATATTATTAATAAAAACGCTGAACTGATGGTTTCCCAGGTCGGGCATCTGGCGTTTGATATTGATCGCTCTTTGCTGTTAATGCTGCTGGGCAATTTTTATGGTCTGGAGTCCTCTCTTGAAGAGGCGAAAGCGCATAACGGGCTGCCGACCAAAACCGAAACGCGGTTAAAAAACCGTCTGGCGCTGGATATCTGCACGCTGATTTTTAATCTGCAAACCTCCGGTATTGCGCTGAAATTAAAGCTGGACAGCAGCACGGTAATTACCCACTGGGCGTATCAATTAACCTTTACCCTTGCGGGCGATGAAGAGAGCTGTTTTCGTATTTTGCTCGACGACGCCCACACCGATTTTATTTTAAATCTGATCCGCCACAGCGAGCACAGTAAACCGCAGCAGGTGGCGAAATCGGTCAATAAACCGGCCCTGATTAAAGAGATCATCCGCTCCCTGCCGCTGACCCTGAACGTCAAAATCGCCGAGCTATCGATGAATGTCGCGGATCTCACGCAGATAAAAGCCGGGGACATTTTACCCATCTCGCTGGGAGAAACGTTCCCGGTGGCGATTGGGCAATCTGAATTATTTAGCGCCCTGATTGTGGAAGACAAAGACAAACTGTTTTTGTCGGAGCTGGCGGGCAAAAATGAGAATAGCCATGAGTAAGCAAGAAGATATTTTAGCCGGGGATTTTGGCCTCACCGATGAAGTTGCGCCTGTCGCAAAATCCGCCGACGCTGAAACGCTGGTCACCCGCCTGGAAGACCGTTTTTCCGACTCGATGACGCTGCTAAAACGCATTCCGGTGACCTTAACGCTGGAAGTGTCATCAGTAGAAATAATGTTAGCCGACCTCCTTAACATCGACGACGACACGGTGATTGAGCTGGATAAACTCGCCGGGGAGCCGCTGGATATCAAAGTGAACAATATCCTGCTGGGCAAAGCGGAAGTGGTGGTGGTCAACGAGAAGTACGGCCTGCGCGTGCTGGAATTTAACACCCGCGATATCAACGACCTGGCACCATGAAACGCCGCACTCAACTGACGCTGGGCCTTGGGCTGCTGGCGCTTGCGCCGGTGGCGTTGGCCCAGGGCGGCGATATTGCGCTGCTTAACGTGGTCACCCACGGCAACACTCAGGAGTACAGCGTCAAAATCCAGGTGCTGATTCTGATGACCCTCGTCGGTTTGCTGCCTACGATGGTGCTGATGATGACCTGCTTTACGCGCTTTATTATCGTGCTGTCGCTGCTGCGCCAGGCGCTAGGGCTACAACAAACGCCGCCAAACCGCATTCTGATTGGCATTGCGCTCTCCCTCACCATGCTGGTGATGCGCCCCATCTGGCTCAATATTTACGACCACGCAGTAGTGCCGTTTGAAAATGATCAGATTACCCTGACCGATGCGTTAAGCACCGCCGCGACGCCACTCAAACGCTTTATGCTGGCGCAGACTGACAAAAAAGCGATGGCGCAAATCATGACTATCGGCGGCGCGAAGGGCCATGCCGCCGACCAGGATCTCTCGATTGTGGTGCCCGCCTATGTGTTGAGCGAGCTGAAAACCGCCTTCCAGATTGGCTTTATGATTTACATCCCGTTTCTGGTTATCGACCTGATTGTCGCCAGCGTACTGATGGCGATGGGGATGATGATGCTGTCGCCGCTGATCGTTTCGCTACCCTTTAAGCTGATGCTGTTTGTGCTGATCGACGGCTGGTCGCTGACCATCGGTACACTCACCACCAGCATTCGCGGGCTGGGGCTGGGCTGATGATGCTGACCATAGACGTAGCCGCCGACATTGTCGCCAGCGGCATAAAAGTGGTGATTTTGCTGGTTTCGGTGCTGGTAGTGCCGAGCCTGCTGGTCGGCCTGCTGGTGAGCGTGTTCCAGGCGGTAACGCAGATTAACGAACAGACCCTAAGCTTTTTGCCGAGGCTGATTGTCACGCTGGTGGTGCTGGGCGTGTGCGGTAAATGGATGATTATCCAGTTGCATGATCTCTGCATTCACCTGTTTACCCAGGCCGCGTTGCTGGTTCATTGAGATGCGCACAAGCGACGTTACGCAACTGATGGATCTGGCGCTGGGGCTGTGGTTTCCCTTCGTGCGCATTATGGCGTTTCTGCGCTATGTGCCGGTGCTGGATAACAGCGCCCTGACCGTGCGCGTGCGGATTATTTTGTCGCTGGCACTGGCAATCATCATCACGCCGTTGATCCCCCATCCCATTCCCCATGATTTGCTATCGCTCAACAGTCTGATCCTGACGGTGGAGCAAATTTTATGGGGCATGTTATTCGGGCTGATGTTTCAGTTTTTGTTTCTGGCGCTACAGCTGGCCGGGCAAATTCTCTCGTTCAATATGGGGATGAGCATGGCGGTGATGAACGACCCGAGCAGTGGCGCATCGACCACCGTGCTGGCGGAGCTCATCAACGTCTACGCGATCCTGCTGTTTTTTGCCATGGACGGGCATCTGCTGCTGGTGAGTGTGCTGTATAAGGGCTTTACCTACTGGCCGATTGGCAACGCGCTGCATCCGCAAACCCTGCGCACCATCGCGCTGGCCTTTAGCTGGGTGCTGGCGTCCGCATCGCTGCTGGCGCTGCCAACCACTTTTATCATGCTGATTGTGCAGGGCTGCTTTGGCCTGCTCAACCGCATTGCGCCGCCGCTGAACCTTTTTTCACTCGGTTTTCCCATCAACATGCTGGCGGGGCTGGTCTGCTTTGCCACCCTGCTCTACAACCTGCCGGATCACTATCTGCATCTGGCGAATTTTGTGTTGCAGCAACTCGACGCGCTGAAAGGTCACTATGGCGGATAGCAGCAGCGAAGAAAAAACAGAAAAACCCTCGGCGCAAAAGCTGCGTAAAGCGCGTGAAGAGGGGCAACTGCCGCGCTCGAAGGATATGGGGCTGGCGGCGAGCCTGTTTGCGGCGTTTGTGGTGATCTCCAGCAGCTTCCCGTGGTATGCCGATTTTGTGCGCGAGAGTTTTATCAGCGTGCATCAGTACGCGCAGGAGATTAATAACCCGGAGGTGATCGGCCAGTTTCTGCGCCATCACCTGTTAATACTCGGCAAGTTTATTCTCACCTTGCTGCCGATGCCCGCCGCCGCGCTGCTCTCCTCGCTGGTGCCCGGCGGCTGGCTATTCTTACCGAAAAAAATCCTCCCGGACTGCAGCAAAATCAGTCCGTTAAAAGGCATTAGGCGGCTGTTTTCCAGTGAGCATCTGGCGGAAACGGGAAAGATGACGGTGAAGTCGGTGGTGGTGCTGGTGATGCTGTGGGTAAGCCTGCGCAATAACTTTGCCTCCTTTCTCGGCCTGCAGGCGCTACCGTTCAAACTGGCGATGAATGAGGGTTTATCGCTCTACGCCTGCGTGATGCGCAACTTTGTCATCCTGTTTATCTTCTTTGCGTTAATCGACGTGCCGCTGGCGAAAGCCCTGTTTACCAAAGGGCTGAAGATGACCAAACAGGAGCTGAAAGAAGAGTATAAAAACCAGGAAGGCAAGCCGGAAGTGAAGGCGCGCGTGCGGCGTCTGCAACGGCAGTTGGCGATGGGGCAAATTCGCAAAGTGGTGCCGAAAGCCAACGTGGTGATCACCAACCCGACCCACTACGCCGTGGCGTTGCAGTATGACTCGTCGCGCGCCGCCGCGCCGTTTGTGGTGGCAAAAGGCACCGATGAAATCGCCCTCTATATTCGCCAGGTCGCCGCTGAGAATCAGGTGGAAGTGGTCGAGTTCCCGCGACTGGCGCGCTCGGTTTACTACACCACCCAGGTGAACCAGCAAATTCCGTTTCAGCTTTACCGGGCCATCGCCCACGTTCTGACCTACGTCCTGCAAATGAAACACTGGCGCGAGGGTGCACAGCCGCGCCCGGCCCTGAACAGACATATTTCCATTCCCAAAGAGGTGCTTAAACTGGATGGCGAAAACAACTAAATCGTTCCTCGCGCTGCTGCGCGGCGGCAATCTTGGCGTGCCGCTGGTGATCCTGTGTATTCTGGCGATGGTTATTTTGCCGCTGCCGCCTGCGCTGCTGGATATTCTGTTCACCTTCAACATTGTGCTGGCGGTGATGGTGCTGCTGGTGGCGGTGTCGGCGAAACGACCGCTGGAATTCAGCCTGTTCCCGACCATTTTGCTGATCACCACCTTAATGCGCCTGACGCTCAACGTCGCCTCTACGCGCGTGGTGCTGCTGCACGGGCATCTCGGCGCGGACGCGGCGGGTAAGGTGATTGAGTCGTTTGGTCAGGTGGTGATCGGCGGCAACTTTGTTGTCGGCTTTGTGGTGTTTATCATCCTGATGATCATCAACTTTATTGTCGTCACCAAAGGGGCCGAGCGTATTTCCGAGGTTTCAGCCCGCTTTACCCTGGATGCGATGCCCGGTAAGCAGATGGCGATTGACGCCGATCTTAATGCCGGGTTGATCAATCAGGCGCAGGCACAAACCCGACGTAAAGATGTTGCCAGCGAGGCCGATTTCTACGGCGCGATGGACGGGGCATCGAAATTTGTGCGCGGGGATGCTATCGCCGGGATGATGATTCTGGCGATCAACCTGATCGGCGGCGTCTGTATCGGGATCTTCAAATACAACCTGAGCGCCGACGCCGCCTTCCAGCAGTATGTGCTGATGACCATCGGCGACGGGCTGGTGGCGCAAATCCCTTCCCTGCTACTCTCCACCGCGGCGGCGATTATCGTCACCCGCGTCAGCGACAACGGCGATATCGCCCATGACGTGCGTCACCAGTTGCTGGCAAACCCATCGGTGCTCTACACCGCTACCGGAATTATGTTCGTACTGGCGGTAGTGCCTGGAATGCCACATCTGCCGTTTTTGCTGTTCAGCGCCCTGCTTGGCTTTACCGGCTGGCGGATGAGCAAACGCCCGCAGGCGGCGGAAGCGGAAGAGAAAAGTCTCGAAACGCTGACCCGCACCATCACCGAAACCAGCGAGCAACAGGTCAGTTGGGAAACCATTCCGCTGATCGAGCCCATCAGCTTAAGCCTCGGCTACAAGCTGGTGGCGCTGGTGGACAAAGCCCAGGGCAACCCGCTCACCCAGCGTATTCGCGGCGTGCGACAGGTGATATCCGACGGCAACGGCGTGCTGCTGCCGGAGATCCGCATTCGGGAAAACTTCCGCCTTAAGCCCAGCCAGTACGCTATTTTCATCAACGGCATTAAGGCTGATGAAGCGGATATTCCGGCGGATAAACTGATGGCGCTGCCCTCCAGCGAAACCTACGGCGAGATAGACGGCGTGCTGGGGAACGACCCGGCGTACGGGATGCCGGTGACCTGGATCCAGCCTGCGCAGAAAGCGAAGGCGCTGAATATGGGGTATCAGGTGATCGACAGCGCCAGCGTGATTGCTACCCATGTAAATAAGATTGTGCGCAGCTATATTCCTGATTTATTTAACTATGACGATATTACGCAGTTGCATAACCGTTTGGCGTCGATGGCACCGCGCCTGGCGGAGGATTTAAGCGCGGTGCTCAATTACAGCCAGTTGCTGAAAGTGTACCGGGCGCTGCTGACCGAAGGCGTTTCCCTGCGCGATATCGTCACCATCGCCACCGTGCTGGTCGCCAGTAGCGCGGTGACCAAAGATCATATTCTGCTGGCAGCCGATGTGCGCCTGGCGCTGCGGCGCAGCATTACCCATCCGTTCGTTCGCAAGCAGGAGCTGACGGTGTATACCCTGAATAATGAGCTGGAAAATCTGCTGACTAACCTAGTGAATCAGGCGCAACAGGGCGGTAAAGTGATGCTCGACAGCGTGCCAGTGGACCCGAATATGCTCAACCAGTTCCAGAGTACGATGCCACAGGTGAAAGAGCAGATGAAAGCGGCGGGGAAAGACCCGGTGCTGCTGGTGCCACCGCAGCTGCGCCCTTTGCTGGCGCGTTATGCAAGGTTGTTTGCGCCGGGGCTGCATGTGCTGTCGTATAACGAAGTGCCGGATGAGCTGGAGTTGAAGATTATGGGGGCGTTGAGTTGATGGGGGATTCTTTTCCATGCTTTGCAGCACCTGACACCATTAATTGACGTCACACTGCAAAGAGACTACGATGACACCATACAATGACGTCATGGATTGATAGTATGATTAAGGTCAGCGCGCTAGGTTCTCGTCATAGAAAAACATTCGACGATGTAATGACGGAGCCGCCAAAATCTGGAATTAAATGGGATGATGTTGTTGCACTCATTAAAGCTGTGGGTGGAACAATAAAAAATAACAACGGCTCCAGACGAAAATTTCAGATTGGAACGACCAAATTCAGCACACATGAGCCACATCCAAAGAATGTGATGGATAAAGGCGCAGTAGCAGGTCTTAAGGAGTGGTTTGTTAACTGTGTAGGGGTAGATTATGAATAAAGCATCGAACATTATCACAATTAAAGGTCAACCAGCCGCAGTGACATTTGAAGCCGATATCAACGCATTTCGCGGCAAGTTCCTCAATGTAAACGGTTATTGTGACTTTGTAGCCACAAGTATTGAGGCATTATATCGTGAAGGCGAAAGCGCGCTGGATGAGTGGATGGCGGATTGTGAAGAGGACGGTATTGCCCCTTTTCGTGAAGAAGAAGAGCAAAAACGCCTGACGCTTCGTGTTCCTCATCACATTGATTCGCGGCTGACCATCGTCGCCAGACAACATTCCATTTCAAAAAACCAGCTCATTGTTGATGTCTTAGAACGTGAGTTTTCAGCCCAGATGTAAACAGGTCGGATGCCGCGTGGCATCCGACCTTTTGCCAGTTCGTCAATATTACCCATTTACAAAATCGTCTCTTCCGTCAATATCCGCCGCGCGCCTAAAAAGTGATCCTGCCAGAAAGGTTCAGCTAACCGACTTACCCGAATGGTTTCCCCGGTGCGCGGTGACTCAATAAACTGACCGTCGCCCAGATACACCCCCATATGGTCGGCAATCTCGCGGCTGTGGATATGGAAAAATAGCAAATCTCCCCGGCGCAGGTCGTTATTCGCCACAATGGTTGCCCGGCGATAGTGATACATCTCATTAGCCGTGCGTGGGAGTTTCGCCTCAAGGATCTTGTTGTAGGCATAAAAAACTAACCCGCTACAGTCGAAGCCTTGATCGGGCCGCGTACCGCCCCAGACGTAAGGCTTGCCAAGCTGTTGCTCCAGACGGTGAATCGCCACTTCGGTGATGTTATGCAGATGGTCGCTGCTTAAGAAATGGTTGTTTTCCGCCAGCGCCTGCCAGCGTCTGTCACTCGCCTTGAGCGGCGCAGGAAACCATTCTGGATGCTGTTTTATCTGTTCGCGGTTGTGCTGGCGTAGCGCCCTTCTGCTTTCGGCATTGCCTTCCACAATATAGCTGGCCTGTTTTTTCAGATGGGTTTGGTACTGTTTTAATAAACGCGCACGATTTTGCATCCGCTGGCGGGCGGCGTAGCTGAAAGTGATATGTGATGTGGTGGCGCTGGCAAATGAAGAAAACGGCAAGCAAAGCAACAGTAATCCCGACAACACAAAAGAGGGAATCGACGGCAAGGACATACTCAATAATGGCTGATCATGCATTGATGTTGCAGTGTATCCCGGCCCGTACCTGAACAAACTTAATAAACCATTATTATAAAATTAATAAATATATTTCAGTTAATTATGTAAAAACATCCGTTTATTAAATTACTCATGGATTGTCGCTGTTGCTCATTTGAGCTACAATTCAAGCTGAATAAATATACAGCACAGGAGATACCCCAATGGCTGCTAACGCATTTGTTCGCGCCCGAATCGATGAAGATCTGAAGAATCAGGCGGCGGACGTACTGGCCGGGATGGGGCTGACCATCTCTGACCTGGTTCGCATAACCCTCACAAAGGTCGCGCGTGAAAAGGCATTGCCGTTTGATTTACGCGAGCCTAATCAATTAACCATTCAATCAATCAAAAACAGCGAAGCTGGCGTTGATGTTCATAAGGCCAAAGACGCCGATGATTTATTTGATAAATTAGGAATTTAAATATGATTCAAAGGGATATTGAATACTCGGGACAATTTTCAAAGGATGTAAAAGTTGCACAAAAGCGTCATAAGGATATGAATAAATTGAAATATCTTATGACGCTTCTTATCAATAATACTTTACCGCTTCCAGCTGTTTATAAAGACCACCCGCTGCAAGGTTCATGGAAAGGTTATCGCGATGCTCATGTCGAACCGGACTGGATCCTGATTTACAAACTTACCGATAAACTTTTACGATTTGAGAGAACTGGAACTCACGCGGCGCTCTTTGGGTAAAGCACGCTGCCGATGAAATTTGTAAACCCTGCGCCGACAGGCTTGCGTAAAACTCTTTTGGTGATAATGTGAGCCTTCCAAATCCAGACTATTCCGATTTGGGATCTATTTTGCCGTCCTGGCGTGTGTAACCGTTTTATCAAGGAATAAGCAGTATGCGTAAAATCGCATTAATTCTTGCGATGTTGTTGATCCCGTGCGTTTCGTTTGCCGGTTTGCTGGGCAGCAGTAGCTCGACCACGCCAGTGAGCAAAGAGTATAAGCAGCAGTTGATGGGATCCCCTGTCTACATCCAGATCTTCAAGGAAGAACGTACGCTCGATCTCTACGTCAAAATGGGCGAGCAATATCAGCTGCTCGACAGTTATAAAATCTGTAAATATTCCGGCGGCTTAGGGCCAAAACAGCGTCAGGGCGATTTCAAAAGCCCGGAAGGGTTTTATAGCGTCCAGCGTAATCAGTTAAAACCAGACAGCCGTTACTACAAAGCGATTAATATTGGTTTCCCCAATGCCTATGACCGTGCGCATGGTTATGAAGGGAAATACCTGATGATCCACGGCGATTGTGTTTCCATCGGCTGCTACGCAATGACCAATCAGGGTATTGATGAGATCTTCCAGTTCGTTACTGGTGCGCTGGTGTTTGGTCAGCCGAGCGTGCAAGTGAGTATTTACCCGTTCCGCATGACCGACGCCAATATGAAGCGCCATAAATATTCCAACTTTAAGGACTTCTGGGAGCAACTGAAGCCGGGTTACGACTACTTTGAGCAAACCCGTAAGCCACCGACCGTTTCTGTGGTCAATGGTCGTTACGTGGTCAGCAAGCCGTTAAGCCACGAAGTTGTGCAGCCACAACTGGCATCAAACTACACGCTCCCCGAGGCAAAATAAGCGCCATTCGCCTGGCATAATCTTTTGCCAGGTTTCATTGCCCGTCAGCGGCTGTGTTGCAATCACCGTGACCACATCATTCGGTGTGGTCTGCGAGCTGAAGTCGATTTCCACATCCTGATCCAGCAGCGTTGCCACGCCAAACGGCGCGCGGCGGGTGATCCAGTGTAAATTAGTCGAGCAATACGCCATCACATAGCGCCCGTCAGAAAGCAGCATGTTGAAAACGCCCTTCTGCCGCAGTTCATCCGCCAGTGAGGCGATATATTTAAACACTGCCGCCATGTTGCCCGGTGTGCGCGGGTAACGCTGCGTTAATTTATGCAGGAGCCAGCAGAAGGCTTTTTCGCTATCGGTTTCACCGACCGGGCGGAAGTTGCCGGTTTCCAGTGATTTGTAGCCCGTCAGTTGTCCGTTATGGGCATAAGTCCAGTTACGCCCCCATAACTCGCGGGTAAATGGGTGAGTATTTTCCAGCGCCACCTCGCCCCGATTAGCCTGGCGAATATGAGCCACCACCGAACAGGATTTTATCGGGTAGTCCTGGACAAGTTTGGCGATGGGGGAATTAAAGCTGGGTTGTGGATCTTTAAATGTGCGACAGCCTTTACCTTCGTAAAAGGTAATGCCCCAGCCATCTTTATGTGGCCCGGTTCCACCACCACGCTGTACAAGTCCGGTGAAACTAAAGCAGATATCGGTAGGGACGTTGGCGCTCATCCCGAGCAATTCGCACATGGGTAACCTCCACAACAGCGGGAGCGCATGGCCCCCGGCGAAGATTGATTTAAGAATTTTCAGGTCGGATGCGGCGTAAACGAATTATTCGGCCTACGGTTCGGGTACAGATTTGTAGGCATGATAAGACGCGTCAGCATCGCATCAGGCATCAGCGCACAAGTGCCGGATGCGGCGTAAACGCCTTATCCGGCCTACGCCAGACTTACTTAACCATCTCTTTTTCAATTAACTGGATCAGGATATGGATCACTTTAATGTGAATCTCCTGAATGCGGTCGGCATAACCAAAGTGCGGTACGCGAATTTCGATATCCGCCGTGCCAGCCATTTTGCCGCCGTCTTTACCGGTCAGGGTGATCACTTTCATCCCCTTCTCACGCGCCGCTGCGATCGCTTTGATCACGTTTGCAGAGTTACCGGAGGTGGAGATCCCCAGCAGTACATCGCCTTCGCGACCTACCGCTTCAACGTAGCGGGAGAAAATATCATTGAAACCGAAATCATTACCGACGCAGGAAATATGACTAACGTCAGAAATAGCAATCGCCGGGTAGCCCGGACGGTTTTCACGGTAGCGACCGGTCAACTCTTCGGCAAAGTGCATAGCGTCGCAATGGGAACCGCCGTTGCCGCAGGAAAGCACTTTGCCACCGGCTTTAAAGCTGTCTGCTAACAGGACCGCCGCGCGCTGAATGGCGTGAATATTGGCGTCATCTTTTAAAAAGTTAGCCAGCGTTTCCGCCGCTTCGTTCAGTTCGTTACGAATAAGATCCTGGTACATGAGGATATCCTTCAGCATAAATGTAATAGACAAAATGCAGTGTACCGGATACCGCCAAAAGCGAGAAGTACGGGCAGGTGCTATGACCAGGACTTTTTGACCTGAAGTGCGGATAAAAACAGCAACAATGTGAGCTTTGTTGTAATTATATTGTAAACACATTGCTAAATGTTTTTACATCCACTACAACCATATCATCACAAGTGGTCAGACCTCCTACAAGTAAGGGGCTTTTCGTTATGATGATTTTGAGTATTCTCGCTACGGTTGTCCTGCTCGGCGCGTTGTTCTATCACCGCGTGAGCTTATTTATCAGCAGTCTGATTTTGCTCGCCTGGACAGCCGCCCTCGGCGTTGCTGGTCTGTGGTCGGCGTGGGTACTGGTGCCTCTGGCCATTATCCTCGTGCCATTTAACTTTGCGCCTATGCGTAAGTCGATGATTTCCGCGCCGGTATTTCGCGGTTTCCGTAAGGTGATGCCGCCGATGTCGCGCACTGAGAAAGAAGCGATTGATGCGGGCACCACCTGGTGGGAGGGCGACTTGTTCCAGGGCAAGCCGGACTGGAAAAAGCTGCATAACTATCCGCAGCCGCGCCTGACCGCCGAAGAGCAAGCGTTTCTCGCCGGCCCGGTAGAAGAAGCCTGCCGGATGGCGAATGATTTCCAGATTACTCATGAGCTGGCGGATCTGCCGCCGGAGTTGTGGGCGTACCTTAAAGAGCATCGCTTCTTCGCGATGATTATCAAAAAAGAGTACGGCGGACTGGAGTTCTCAGCTTATGCCCAGTCTCGCGTGCTGCAAAAACTCTCCGGCGTGAGCGGGATCCTGGCTATTACCGTCGGCGTGCCGAACTCATTAGGCCCGGGCGAGCTGCTGCAACATTACGGCACTGACGAGCAGAAAGATCACTATCTGCCGCGTCTGGCGCGTGGTCAGGAGATCCCTTGCTTTGCACTGACAAGCCCGGAAGCGGGTTCCGATGCGGGCGCGATTCCGGACACCGGGATTGTCTGCATGGGCGAATGGCAGGGCCAGCAGGTGCTGGGGATGCGTCTGACCTGGAACAAACGCTATATTACGCTGGCACCGATTGCGACTGTGCTTGGGCTGGCGTTTAAACTCTCCGACCCGGAAAAGCTGCTGGGTGGCGCAGAAGATTTAGGTATTACCTGTGCGCTGATCCCGACCACCACGCCGGGCGTGGAAATTGGTCGTCGCCACTTCCCGCTGAACGTACCGTTCCAGAACGGACCGACGCGCGGTAAAGATGTCTTCGTACCGATCGATTACATCATCGGGGGGCCGAAAATGGCCGGGCAAGGCTGGCGGATGCTGGTGGAGTGCCTCTCGGTAGGCCGCGGCATCACCCTGCCTTCCAACTCAACCGGCGGCGTGAAATCGGTAGCGCTGGCAACGGGCGCGTATGCTCACATTCGCCGTCAGTTCAAAATCTCTATCGGTAAGATGGAAGGGATTGAAGAGCCGCTGGCGCGTATTGCCGGTAATGCCTACGTGATGGATGCTGCGGCATCGCTGATTACCTACGGCATTATGCTCGGCGAAAAACCTGCCGTGCTGTCGGCTATCGTTAAGTATCACTGTACCCACCGCGGGCAGCAGTCGATTATTGATGCGATGGATATCACTGGTGGCAAAGGCATTATGCTCGGGCAAAGCAACTTCCTGGCGCGTGCTTACCAGGGCGCACCGATTGCCATCACCGTTGAAGGGGCTAACATTCTGACCCGCAGCATGATGATCTTCGGACAAGGAGCGATTCGTTGCCATCCGTACGTGCTGGAAGAGATGGAAGCGGCGAAGAACAATGACGTCAACGCGTTCGATAAACTGTTGTTCAAACATATCGGTCACGTCGGTAGCAACAAAGTTCGCAGCTTCTGGCTGGGCCTGACGCGCGGTTTAACCAGCAGCACGCCAACCGGCGATGCCACTAAACGCTACTATCAGCACCTGAACCGCCTGAGCGCCAACCTCGCCCTGCTTTCTGATGTCTCGATGGCAGTGCTGGGCGGCAGCCTGAAACGTCGCGAGCGCATCTCGGCCCGTCTGGGGGATATTTTAAGCCAGCTCTACCTCGCCTCTGCCGTGCTGAAGCGTTATGACGACGAAGGCCGTAATGAAGCCGACCTGCCGCTGGTGCACTGGGGCGTACAAGATGCGCTGTATCAGGCTGAACAGGCGATGGATGATTTACTGCAAAACTTCCCGAACCGCGTGGTTGCCGGGCTGCTGAATGTGGTGATCTTCCCGACCGGACGTCATTATCTGGCACCTTCTGACAAGCTGGATCATAAAGTGGCGAAGATTTTACAAGTGCCGAACGCCACCCGTTCCCGCATTGGTCGCGGTCAGTACCTGACGCCGAGCGAGCATAATCCGGTTGGCTTGCTGGAAGAGGCGCTGGTGGATGTGATTGCCGCCGACCCAATTCATCAGCGGATCTGTAAAGAGCTGGGTAAAAACCTGCCGTTTACCCGTCTGGATGAACTGGCGCACAACGCGCTGGCGAAGGGGCTGATTGATAAAGATGAAGCCGCTATTCTGGTGAAAGCTGAAGAAAGCCGTCTGCGCAGTATTAACGTTGATGACTTTGATCCGGAAGAGCTGGCGACGAAGCCGGTAAAGTTGCCGGAGAAAGTGCGGAAAGTTGAAGCCGCGTAAATGAATAACGGAGCCGAAAGGCTCCGTTTCTTTATCCGCTAATTATTTAAAATTAAAGCCATCCGGATGGTTTTCCAGGCTGCCGGTCAACGCCGCGAACAACACCGTTTTACCATCAATCGAAAGCGCATCGTTCACATTCAGCCAGGTGAGTTTCTCTTGCGACGTTTTCTCATCAATAGTCGAGAACAGCCCCGTCATCTGATTAGATTTCTCGGACCACATCACAGCGATACGTTGCGAGCCACAGTCATGCGGTTTGCACGCGCTCATCACCTGATACGTCTCATCTCCCAACGTTACGGTTTGTGCGGGAGTATAAGTACCGCCTTTCATCACCCAGGCAGGCAGCTTATGCCCTTGTACCATCTGATTAAATGCAGCTTTGGTGGTTTCGCCCTTTGCAAGGCTGCTAATGGTTAAATCATCCTGCGCCATTGCACTGGTGGCGATGACCAGAGCGGCGACTGTCGTTATTGCCTTAAACATCATTCCTCCCGAGCTTATCCTGCCCATGTTATTAACCTTCTAAAGCCTGGCGATAACACGATAATTTGCAAATCAGATATTTCCAATATCAGCATTTGTTATCAATTTATTCTGCGCTAAGGCAACTGCCTGATAAGGTGTTAAAGTTATAAAACCCTTCGCATAAAGGAGTTGTACACCGTGCCTGGTTTGAAGATTACGCTTTTGCAGCAACCACTGGTGTGGATGGATGGCCCTGCCAACCTGCGTCATTTTGATCGTCAACTGGAAGGTATTACCGGGCGCGATGTGATCGTTCTACCGGAGATGTTTACCAGCGGCTTTGCCATGGAAGCGGCAGCTTCGTCGCTAGCACAAGATGACGTAGTGAACTGGATGACAGCTAAGGCGCAGCAGTGCAATGCGCTGATTGCAGGCAGTGTTGCATTACAAACGGAGTCTGGTTCGGTTAACCGCTTTTTGCTGGTTGAGCCGGGCGGCACGGTACATTTTTATGATAAGCGTCATCTGTTCCGCATGGCAGATGAGCATCTACATTATAAAGCGGGCAATGCGCGAGTGATTGTGGAATGGCGCGGCTGGCGTATTTTGCCGTTGGTGTGCTACGACTTACGTTTTCCGGTGTGGTCGCGCAATCTCAACGATTATGACCTCGCCATCTACGTTGCCAACTGGCCTGCTCCGCGCTCTCTGCACTGGCAGGCATTGCTGACGGCCCGCGCGATTGAGAATCAGGCGTATGTGGCGGGATGCAATCGCGTCGGCAGCGATGGCAACGGCTGCCATTATCGCGGTGACAGCCGGGTGATTAACCCGCAGGGCGAGATTATCGCTACTGCCGACGCGCATCAGGCAACGCGCATTGATGCGGAGCTGTCGATGGTGGCATTGCGGGAATATAGAGAAAAGTTTCCGGCATGGCAGGATGCGGATGAGTTTAGGTTGCGGTGAGTGGGGGTTGTGTTTAAGGCTGGGGGAGAGTCGGGGTAAGACTACGAAAGCCCGCTCTCCGCAAGGACTGACGCCAGATAGTTTCTGTCCATAGCTGCTTTTCGCATCTTACGTCTTAACCCTGCCTTGAATACCTTATCATTCGTCA
>ERZ1027066.28-NODE-28-length-144640-cov-62.177792_pt1 | contig 144640 bp, 123 predicted proteins | sample MGYA00519282_ERZ1027066 | MGnify/ENA primary metagenome ERZ1027066 (study PRJEB26926, sample SAMN06164494) | human gut metagenome | biome: ENVO:00009003; feature: ENVO:2100002; material: ENVO:00002003 | host: Homo sapiens | place: USA | collected 2012 ... | reverse complement strand
TATAGACGGTACATTTCAAAGTGATATGAGTGGTACATTTGGTCCGCTGCTATCATTTGAAGTAAGTTTGTTAAGTTTGTAACATTAGAAATGTTAAATTTATGAGAAATTTTTCCTTTACCCTTCTGGCAGCCCTGCTGCTCCTTGCCCCAATCAGCACCACCTCCGCACGCGAGAGGCACATCCAATTTCCCGAGAAGAAAGTTCTGCGCTACCAGGGAGAGTTCAGCCTGACCGGAGGACTCACCAGCTACAGTATCAACTTCGGAGCGGACATCCTCTCCGGAATAAGGTTCAACCCGTACCTCTACGCCGGAATAGGAGTAGGCCTGGAGGCCGGAGTCGCCAACTGGACTGCTCCGATATACGTCAATGTAAGAGGCTATGCTCCCATAGCCAAAAGAGTGAACATGTTCCTGGGCACTGACATCGGAGTAAAGCACTGGATAGGCCAGTCCATCTCCCGCTTCTATGCCGGTCCCGAATTCGGATTCAACTTCGAGCTTGGCAAAAGAATGGGTATAAACATCGGCATACAATACGATATCTGGTGCATGCCGATATCGATGGATAATGCGATAGTGAACAACAGCCTCAACACATTTGGAATCGTACTGGGACTGGTATTCTGATCATCTTGAAGCACGTCATCTCAAGCGCAAACAGCAATACCTCCGGAAAGCATTGAACCCGTGAAGTTGGGACGGACTTCCGGAGGTATAATTATTTGACAAGGTCATCTCTCGTGAGCAGACAATGTTATTTTCGGGATTACATTCCAGTTTCAAGGCCGTCACACCGGACAATATCGAAAAGTTTCTGCTATAAAGCAGGGAAAAGAAAGAAGACTCACCAGCGACATTCGGAATCGTACTGGGGCTGTTGCTCCTGTATAAACTACTTAAAAGTCACCTCGACGATATAGTCCGGCACGTTGGCAGGCATGTCGGAGGGCAGGGTCACGAAGAGGCCTTCCTTGTACTGCTTGAAGCCGAGTTTCACGTCAGGCGAAGCGAAAGGAGTGACTGAGGCCACTTTGCGTCCGGCCTTGTAGGGCACGTAGATCTGTCCGTCCGAGGCGGCCTTGAAGGCGTCGGCGGGGAAGACGTGCAGCCACATCCGGTCGTCCTTATGGGTGGTCACGCCCCAGGGCTGGGGTTTCACGAGGATGCTGCGGGTGCCGTAGATGGTCTCGCCGTTGGCGGCAAGCCACTCGCCCATCGCGGCCAGACGCTCGAGAGCCGCTGCGGGGATGTTGCCGTTCGGCTGAGGTCCCACGTTGAGCAGCAGGTTGGCGTCACGTCCGGCTGTTGAGACTAAATAGCGGATAAGCTCATCCGTGCTCTTGTAGTTCTGGTCGGTCATCCGGTAGCCCCAGGAGCCGTTCATGGTCTGGCAGGTCTCCAACGGCAGGGTCGTGCTGACTCCGCCGCTATGCCAGCCGGCGGTATTCTCCCCGGGGATGTCCCGCTCGAATATCTGGATGTCCTCTCCGGGATAAGGCGTGATATGGTGGTTGTTGCCGATCAGGCAGGAGGGCTGCAGTCCATGAATCAGCGGATACAGCTCGTCATAGCGGAAGTCGTAGGGCTGCTCGCCGTCCTCGTGGTCCCAGTTGCCGTCAAACCAGATGCAGCCCACATTGCCGTAGCGGGTCAGCAGCTCTGTCAGCTGGCATTTCATGAAGTCGAAATAGGTGTCGGGGTCAGTGGCCTCGGGACGGCCCGTCTCCTGCCCGGTACGTCCGCGCGGTGCGTCATTGCGTCCCCAGTCGATAAGCGAATAATAGAAATGCAGGGCTATTCCCTGACGCTCGCACTCGTCGGCCAGTTCGGCGATGATATCGCGCTTGAACGGAGTCGCGTCCACGATGTCATAGTCAGTGCATTTGCTGTCGAACATCGAAAAGCCGTCGTGGTGCCGGGTCGTGATGCAGATGTACTTGGCTCCGGCGGCCTTGACAGCACTCACCCACTCAGCCGCATCGAAGTCCGCAGGATAGAAGCCCCCGGCCATCTTGCTGTACTCCTCTTGAGTCAGACCGTTGTAGTTCAGAGCCCACTCGCCCTGACCGTACATGGAGTAAATACCCCAGTGAATGAATATTCCGAACCGGTTCTCCCGGAACTGCTCCTGCGCCTGTACAATCTCGGGTGAAGGCTGGTAGTTCTCCTGCGCCGAGGCAGAAGAGGCTGCGGCAGCTGCCAGCAGGGACAGGACCGCAATGGACAGTAGATGCTTTTTCATTGTATTTCAGTAACTATTTCAATAAGTTCCTATTGTTTATTTCTTCCAGTACCCTCATTTGCTGGATAGCAATTTGATTAAGCCTGACCAATCTTTCAGATTGCGGAATACCATCGTTAATAAATACGGCATTTAAGTTCTCCATATTAGACAAGCATATCAGCTCATTGATGCCGGCATAATCTCTTATGTTGCCTTTCAAATCAGGATGTGCCTCTCTCCATTGCCTGGCGGTTTGCCCGAATAACGCCACATTGAGCACATCCGCCTCATTGGCATAGACGTATGATATTTGCCGTGAAGTAAGTTTGGCTGGAATGAGATTTTGTTTTATGGCATCGGTATGAATGTGATAATTGATTTTTGACAGCTCTCTTTTTGCTGTCCAGCCTAACTGTTTGTGTTTTTCTTCCTGTAATCGCTGATACTCTCTCACTAGCAATAACTGGAAACGGGGACTGATCCACATTCCGAAATGATAGGCTATGTCTTTATGTGCGTAAGTTCCTCCATATCTTCCTGCTTTTGCTACGATGCCGATTGCGTTTGTGCGTTCAATCCATGTCTTGACAGACAATACAAAATTGTTACTGCCGGCGGCATTTCTAATTGTACCGAATTCGGTATAATTAAAATCCGGATTATACAATGCTTCCCATTCGCCAATGTATTCAATTGTGCTTTTAAGGCTCATCCATCGGAATATGATATGTTCCTGCATTTGGCTGTGAGCCATATCCGTTAATGAAATATAATCCTCCTGACCCAACGGAAGGAGGCTGATTTCTGCATTGTCTATATGGAGAATCGGCTTTTTCATTGTATTTCAGTAAAATTATTGTTCATAGCCCTGGGCATGGATGCCTATCTCCGCTCCCTCGGGGGTGACGAGGACCTCTCCGACTTCGGGACGGGCGAGGTGGCCGATGATGTCCCAGTCCTGGAAGTCATGGCGGAGCGTTTCGTGGAACTCTATGGGGACAATATACAGAAGACGGTAGTCGTCCCCGCCGTTGACAGCGGCAGTGACGGGGTCGAGGTTAAGCTCCTGCGCCATCTCGAAGGTCTTCGAGGCAATGGGAATCCTGCCGATGTAAATCTTGACTCCGAGGCCCGTATCGGCGGCAATGCGCTTGGCGGCGTCACCCAGTCCACGGCTGACGAAATACCCTCCGCAGGGGACAATCCCCGCCTCGGCGAAGCGCCCCGGCACGGCGGGCTTCAGGTAGGGGCTGAGGTATTCGCCCACGATGTATTTGTACTGCGTAAGGTCCGGCTGCTTGGGCACCGTCCCGGCGGGAGTACCCTCGAATGCGGCCTTCTCCCTTTCTAAAACGTGCAGTCCCATGTAGGCCGCACCTAAGTCACCGCTGAGCACCAGAAGGTCCTTCGACTTAGCATTCTTCCGTTTCTGAGCGACTTCCTTTCCGGTGGAGCCCCAGGCCGCGATGCTCACCACCATTCCGGCCGCAGAAGGGATAAGGTCGAGACCCAGATGCCCCGCGCCGTGCTCCTTGGCGGCTGCGGAGATACCCTCCCAGAGATCCTGCACGTCCTCGACCGAGAAGCGGTTGGACAGGGCCACCGTGACATCCATTCCCACGGGTACGCTCATGCGGGCGTAGAGCTCCCCGATGACGTTCAGGGCCAGCTTGTGCCCGAGATGCCGCAGCGGATTGTACGTCAAGTCGAAATCCACCTTTTCCATGAACACCTTGTGTACCGTGCCGAAGTCCCCGTCCCCGGAGAACGCGCAGCCCCGCCCATTCACGAAGCCGCTGCCCTCGAAGAGCCGCGACATCAGGGCCTGCTTGCCGATTGATGATATTTCCGTTGCCATTTTCAAGAATTTGTCAGTCCGCTAAGTTAGCAAAAATTTGGCTGCAGGGTCCTGACCGGATCAGAAGTTAACAGCAAGACCGATACCGCCGGACTTGGAGACGAAGGACAGCTCCGGCTCAAATGCCAGGCCTTCAGGGCCTCCTGCTGCCGCAGCCTTCTTCAGCTTTACCGTACCGACCCAATATAAAGGTACGCTTGCCACTAACATTGCTCCTCCGAAAATCCATCCGGCAAACGACAGAATGGGGACATACATCTGAGGAGTCTCCGGGTCATTTTCCCAGAAAAATGAAGTGTTGATGACATCGAAAAGATAGCCTCCCAAAGCCAGACCTGCTCCGACAGAACTGACCACAATGCCGGCAGTGAAGAGTCTCTTGCCTTTAAGCCAATAGTTTTCGTAGTCGTCCAAGGACGAAAAATAGTTCAGGGCGTTGGCTTTGGTCAGCTTGATGTCGCCATCGGTGGTGTAGACGTTGCCGGCCTTGTAATACAGGGTTGCTTCTTGCGGTACATACTGGGCTGCTGCCATGAGAGATGCCGTAATCAGGACGGATAAGGCAGCAATAACTTTCTTCATATATCGACATTTTAATGTTAACACTGCAAACATAGCGAAAAAATCATCATCTTTGCGGTCCGACTTTTGCAAAAAGCAAGGATTGATTATGAGCGAGAAAGACGACATACTTAAAAACATAGGCTCCGCCGAGTACAAGCACGGCTTCGAGACCCTGGTGGAGCAGGAATTTATCCCGAAAGGACTTAACGAGGACATCATCAGGCTGATATCGGAGAAGAAGGGCGAGCCGCAGTGGCTTCTGGACTTCCGTCTGAAAGCCTACCGCAAGTGGCTGACCATGAAAATGCCGACGTGGGCACATCTGGACATCCCGGAGATAGACTTCCAGGACATCATCTATTTCGCGGCCCCCAAAAAAGCGCCTGAGAAAAAAGAGATAGACCCCGAACTTATGGCCACCTTCGACAAGCTGGGCATTCCCCTGCATGAGAGGAGCGTACTGGCCGGAACCGCCGTGGATGCCGTATTCGACTCCGTGTCGGTCAAGACCACGTTCCGCGAGTCACTGGCCGAGAAGGGCATCATCTTCTGCTCGTTCTCGGAGGCCGTACGCGACTATCCCGACTTAGTGCGCAAGTACTTAGCGTCTGTGGTGCCCATCGGGGACAACTACTACGCGGCCCTCAACTCCGCTGTCTTCTCCGACGGCTCCTTCTGCTACATCCCCAAGGGAGTACACTGCCCGATGGAGCTCTCCAGCTATTTCAGGATCAATGCCCGGGGTACGGGGCAGTTCGAGCGCACCCTCATCGTGGCCGACGAAGGCTCCTACGTGAGCTACCTCGAGGGCTGCACCGCACCCATGAGGGACGAGAATCAGCTGCACGCCGCAGTGGTGGAAATCGTCGTCCTGGACAATGCCGAGGTCAAATATTCCACCGTCCAGAACTGGTATCCCGGCGACGCGCAGGGACGGGGCGGCATCTTCAACTTCGTCACCAAGAGGGGCATCTGCAAGGGTGTGAACAGCAAACTCTTCTGGACCCAGGTCGAGACCGGCTCGGCCATCACCTGGAAATATCCCAGCACCATACTCAAAGGCGACAACTCCGTCTCCGAGTTCTACTCCGTGGCCGTCACCAACAATTACCAGCAGGCCGACACCGGCACCAAGATGATCCACATCGGCCGCAACACCCACAGCCGCATCATCAGCAAAGGTATCTCCGCAGGCCACAGCCAGAACAGCTACCGAGGCTTAGTCAAGATACTGCCCGGGGCCGAGAACGCCCGCAACTACTCCCAGTGCGACTCCCTCCTGCTCGGCGACAAATGCGGGGCCCACACCTTCCCCGTAGTGGAGAACCAGAATCCCACCGCCATAACGGAGCACGAGGCCACCACCTCCAAGATCAGCGAGGACCAGCTCTTCTACTGCCGTCAGAGAGGCATTCCCGAAGAGGGTGCAGTCGGCCTGATCATCGGCGGCTACACCAAGGAGGTCATCAACAAGCTCCCGATGGAGTTTGCGGTCGAGGCTCAGAAGCTGCTCGAGGTCTCGCTCGAGGGCAGTGTCGGGTAGGGCATCTCGTCTTCGACTCCACCACCTCATCTACCGCAACGGCACCGTTTCCCGCGGTTCCGTTTCCAGCCGCCTCGTCCCACCTTCCGAAGGTGGGCTGTTTTCCCGCATTTCTGCCTCACCTTCCGAAGGTGCGCAATCGCCTGAAGCCCTCTGTAGCGTCTGTACACGCAATTTCGCTCCCAACTCCCTCGTCCCACCTTCCGAAGGTGAGCTGTTTTCCCCCTTTCCGCCTCACCTTCAGAAGGTGCGCTCTCTAAGCGGCATTGTTGTAAACATCCTTTTTCTGCCAATTTGTCACTTAATCTATTGATTTTCAGAGATTTCGCGACAATTTGGCGGAAAAATGCGACATTCCGTCAAGCCTCCGCGTGCCAAAGCCCCCTGGTCCACAATTTGCGATATCCTCTATCGAACGCCCGAAAGGGAGGGCGGAACGGAGACCCCGGTGAGGGGCACCGGAAAGACTCCCGGAAAGGCGTTCGGAAACATTTTTAGAAACAATTTAAAATTATGGAGGATAACATTATGGTACCCAGCAGAAGAACACAGCAGAATTGGCTGCCCGCTTTTTTCAATGACTTTTTCGATGATGACTTCAGACATTTCGGAAACATGATGAGGACTTCGTCCCCTGCCATCAACGTAAAGGAGAATGACAAGGAGTACACAGTCGAGATAGCCGCTCCCGGCATGTCCAAGGACGACTTCAAGATCCGCATCAACGAAGAGAACGAACTGGTGGTCACCCTCGAGCACAAGGACGAGCACAAAGAAGAGAAGAAGGACGAAAAATACCTCAGAAGGGAATTCTCCTACTCCCACTTCGAACAGGCCCTGCTTCTCCCCGACGACATCAAGAAGGAAGAGATCAGTGCCAGCATGGAGCACGGTGTACTGAACATCACCCTGCCCAAGATGACCGAGGTCCCTGTCACACCTAAAGAAAGATTCATTGATATCAAATAGCCGACGGCCCTTCAGTCCAAGGCTGCAACAAACCCAGAAGCCGCACTTCGACCTGCATCGGAGCGCGGCTTTTTTTGTATTTTTGCGGCCCAAACAATAATGCCCATGGACTGGCTGAACTATACCCTTTTCACTTTCAACGGAGATACTCCGGTGCTGCTGATCGACCTCATCACGTCGATAGCGGGACTGACCTGCGTGTTCTTAGCAGGACGCAACAGCAAGTACAATTTCTGGGTGGGATACGTGTACTCCGCCCTGCTCTTCCTCATGTTCTGGAACAAAGCCCTGTGGGCCAATATGCTGCTGCAGCCAATATCCCTGGGCATCAACATCCTCGGGCACTACCGCTGGACCCATCCGAAGCCGGAGGAGGTAAGTGAGAAAGACGGCAGGTCCCTGAAGGTATCCATGCTGACCTGGCCGCAGAGGGCGGTGTCCGTAGCGGCAATATTCGCACTCGGCTGGCTCTGGGGCTGGCTCCTCGAGACCCTCACACACGATCCCGTGCCCTACCTGGACGCCTGCGTAACCGCCCTCATCCTCGTCGCCCAGTTCCTCTCGGCCCTCAAGAAATGGGACTGCTGGGTGGCATGGCTGGCAGTGAACATCACCCAGATCATCCTGCACATATCCGTCGGGCACGTATTCATGCCGATAGTCTGCGCCCTCTACCTGATAAACGGTGCGGCCTCCATCATCAACTGGTGGCGCCTTTACCGTGAAAAGGCATAGCAACATCCGGAAAATATTGTATTTTTGCACTCCGCACAAAACAGAAAGACTATGGCAGAAAACAAGATACTACTCGAAATCAAAGACCTGCACGCCAGTGTGGGCGACAAGGAAATACTCCGCGGCATCGACCTGACAGTCCGCGAAGGCGAGACCCACGCGATCATGGGCCCCAACGGTTCCGGCAAATCCACCCTCTCGGCAGTCCTGGCCGGCCGGGACAGTTACACCGTCACCGCCGGAGAAGTCACATTCAACGGCCGCGACATCCTGGACCTCACCCCCGAGGAGCGCTCTTTCGAAGGCCTCTTCCTGAGCTTCCAGTACCCCATCGAGATACCCGGCGTGACCAACGTCAACTTCATGCGCACCGCCGTCAACGAGCACCGCAGGCACAAGGGCCTCGAGCCCCTGAACGCCGCCGACTTCCTCAAGCTCATGCGCAGCAAGATGGAAATCGTGGAGATGAACCCCTCGTTCTCCTCCCGAGGCGTCAACGTGGGCTTCTCCGGCGGTGAGAAGAAGCGCAACGAGATCTTCCAGATGGCCATGCTCGAACCCCGTCTGGCCATCCTCGACGAGACCGACAGCGGCCTGGATGTGGATGCCCTGAGGATAGTGGCCACCGGAGTCAACAAGCTCAAGCGCCCCGACAACGCCGCGATCGTCATCACCCACTACCAGAGACTCCTGGACTACATCGTCCCGGACGTGGTGCACGTGCTCTACAAGGGCCGCATCATCAAGACCGCCGGCAAGGAACTCGCCCGGGAGATCGAGGAGAGGGGCTACGACTGGATCATCAACGGATAACGGGGAGGCAGGACAATGACAGAGAACTACATCTACGCTCCCGAGCACAATATCGAGGGAGGCTTCCGCTGCAAGGTTCCCCTTCCGGGCAGCCGCCAGGTCTTCATGATCGACGGCGGGGTCCAGGGCACGGGCCGTCCGCTGGACATCCGCTTCGAGAGAGGGAAAATATACGATGAGGCCCTCCAGGTCATCAGCATCCGCACGGAAAAGCATCCGGAGGACATCAGCACCAGCGAATCCTTCCACTTCGAGGAGGGCAGCAGCGCCCGTCTCATCCTCTGCTCCCACACATTTGCAGAGAATCCCTTCCACACTGAAGGGAATGTGGGCATCACCCTGGAGGCAGGAGCCTCGGCCGACATCGTCATCATGCAGAACGAGCACAACCGGGCCATGCACAACACCCGGTTCGACATCCACATAGGCGAGGGCGCATCCCTCAAGGCCGTCATCCTCACCCTCCACGGCGGAGTGATCGACAATGACATCACCGTCAGCCTCGACGCCCCCCACGCCTCCTGCGACATCAGCGGCCTCTACCTGGTGGACGGCACCCAGAAGGTGACCAACACTCTCAAGGTCCGGCACCGCGTCCCCGAATGCCACAGCCGGGAGCTGTTCAAGGGCATCCTCGATGACAGCGCCTCCGCATATTTCTCCGGCCTGATCCACGTCTTCCCCGACGCCCAGAAGACCGAGGCCTACCAGGAATGCCACAACCTCCTGCTCAGCCGCGATGCCCGCGCATTTGCCCAGCCCCAGCTGGAGATTTACGCCGATGACGTAAAATGCTCGCACGGAGCCACAAACGGCCGCCTCAACGAGGACGAGCTTTTCTACATGCGCTCCCGCGGCATACCCTTGAAAGAGGCCCGGGTCCTTCAGCAGCTGGCATTTGCCTACGCCGTCCTGGACAAGATCAGCTCCCCGGAGCTGAAAGAGCGGATGGCCTCCCTGACCGAGAGGAGGCTAAGAGGCGAATTCACAGACTGCAAGAGCTGCTGCCGCAACTGTTGTTAAAAACTCCGTTGATAACTTCACCCGTTCCCGCTTTGCCGCTGACGTAATTAGTCCTAACTTGCAGACCATTTTCGTTAGAAAACTAATACGTAACAGCATGGATAACAAGACTTACGACGAAGCACTGCGGGAAAGCAGAGAGTATTTCCGCGGCGATGAGCTCGCTGCCTCGGTCTGGATCAACAAGTACGCCATGAAGGACTCCTTCGGCAACCTGTACGAGACCTCACCGGACCAGATGCACTGGCGCCTGGCGAACGAGTTTGCCAGGATCGAGCAGCAGTACCCTAACCCTATGACGGCAGCAGAGATTCACGAGCTGCTCCGGGATTTCAAGTACATCATCCCTCAGGGAGGCCCGATGGCGGGCATCGGCAACAACTACCAGATAGCCTCCCTGTCCAACTGCTTCGTCATCGGCAACAAGCATGAGGCCGACTCCTACGGCGGCATCATGAAGATAGACGAGGAGCAGGTGCAGCTGATGAAGCGCCGCGGCGGAGTAGGCCACGACCTCTCCCATATCCGCCCCACCGGCAGCCCGGTGCTCAACAGCGCCCTCACCTCCACCGGCGTGGTGCCTTTCATGGAACGCTATTCCAACTCCACCCGTGAGGTGGCCCAGGACGGACGCCGCGGAGCCCTGATGCTTACCATCTCCATAAAGCATCCCGACGCAGAGAACTTCATCGACGCCAAGCTCGAGAAGGGCAAGGTGACCGGAGCCAATGTCTCCGTAAGGATCGACGACGAGTTCATGCGCTGCGCCCTGAGCGGCAAGCCGTACGTCCAGAAGTACCCCATCGACTCCGACCACCCCAAGTTCTCCAAGGAGATCGACGCCTCCGCCCTGTGGAAGAAGATCATCCACAACGCATGGCAGTCCGCCGAGCCCGGAGTCCTCTTCTGGGACACCGTCATCCGCGAGTCCATCCCCGACTGCTACGCTGACCTGGGCTACAAGACCATCAGCACCAACCCCTGCGGCGAGATTCCCCTCTGCCCGTACGATTCCTGCAGGTTGATAGCCGTAAACCTCTATTCCTACGTCAATAATCCGTTTACACCTCAGGCAGAGTTCGATTTTGACCTCTTCAAGCAGCACGTAACCAAGGCTATGAGGCTGATGGACGACCTCATCGACCTCGAGATGGAGAAGATAGAGGCCATTCTCGATAAGATCAAACAGGACCCTGAGGACGATGACGTTAAGCGCACTGAGTACGAGCTTTGGATCAAGATACGCGAGAAGTCTCTCGGAGGACGCCGTACAGGACTCGGCATCACCGGAGAGGGCGACATGCTCGCAGCCCTCGGCCTGACCTACGGCTCGGACGCCTCCATAGACTTCGCCGTGAAGGTGCAGAAGACCCTGGCCCTCGCAGCCTACGGTTCTTCCGTGACCATGGCCAAGGAGAGGGGCGCCTTCCCCATCTTCGACGCCAAGCGCGAGGAGAACAACCCGATGATCGCCCGCATCCGCAAGGAGGACGAGGAGCTCTACGACAATATGGTCCGCTACGGCCGCCGCAACATATCCATGCTCACCATTGCCCCGACCGGAACCACATCCCTGATGACCCAGACCACCTCCGGCATCGAGCCCGTCTTCCTGCCCTTCTACAAGAGACGCCGCAAGGTCAACCCCAACGACCTCAACGCCGTCATAGCCTTCAAGGACGAGAACGGAGACTGCTTCGAGGAGTACTACGTCTTCCACCACCACTTCCTCACCTGGTGCGCTGTCAACGGCTACGATGTCGAGCAGGTAAAGCAGATGAGCGAGGAGGAGATACAGGCTCTCGTCAGGAAGTCGCCCTACAACAAGGCCACTTCCAACGACATAGACTGGGTAGCTAAAGTAAAGATGCAGGGCCGCATGCAGAAATGGGTGGACCACTCCATCAGCGTGACCGTCAACCTTCCCCACGATATCAAGGAGGACATGGTCGCCGAAGTCTACCGCACCGCCTGGGAGTCCGGCTGCAAGGGCGTGACCGTCTACCGTGACGGCTCCCGCACAGGAGTGCTCGTATCGGCCAAGGACGGCGCCGGAGTCATCAAGCCCAAGAAGAGACCCAAGTCCCTCGAGGCCGACGTCATCCGCTTCAAGAACGGCAACGAGCAGTGGATTGCCTTCGTAGGCAAGCAGAACGGACAGCCCTACGAGATCTTCACTGGTATGGTGGACGACTCCCGCAACCTACCCACGGCCATCACTACCGGCCGCATCGTCAAGGAGAAATTCGAGGACGGTTCCAGCCGCTACGACTTCCACTACACCGACCGCTACGGCTATCCCGGAGTCCTCGGAGGTATATCCCACATGTTCCGCCAGGAGTTCTGGAACTACGCCAAGCTCATCTCGGGCGTCATCCGCAACGGCATGCCCATCGTGGACATCCTCAACCTCGTCAAGGGCCTCAACCTCGACGACGAGAGCATCAACACCTGGAAGAACGGCGTAGAACGCGCCCTGAAGCAGTACATCCCCGACGGCACCAAGGACGAGTCCGGTCAGAAATGCGAGAAGTGCGGCTCGACCAACCTCATCTATCAGGAGGGCTGCCTGATCTGCCAGGACTGCGGCCACGGTAAATGCGGTTGATGCCATGAATATCGTGCTCTACCCCAGGCCGAAGATCAACATCGGCCTGAGGGTCACCGCCCGCAGAAGCGACGGCTACCACGACATAGAGACACTCTTCTTCCCGGTGGACAACTGGCGGGAGGACATCCTGGAAATCATCGAGGCGGACTCCGTCTCGATGAATTATTATGGGACACCCTTCGAGCTACCGGGCGGAGACATTGAGAAAGAACTGTGTGTCAAGGCTTACCGCCTGCTGCAGCGGGAGTTCGGCCTGCCTCCGGTAGGCATCTACCTCTGCAAGAATATCCCTGTCGGCGCCGGCATGGGCGGAGGCTCCTCCGATGCGGCCTGGACCCTCAGGGGGCTCAATGAGCTCTTCCACCTCGGCCTTAGCGACGGGCGTCTCGCAGAATACGCCGCCCGCCTCGGCAGCGACTGCCCCTTCTTCATCTACAGCCGGCCCATGTACGGCAGCGGCCGCGGGGAGGTCCTCACCCCCTGCACCTCCACAGCCGTCACTCAGCTTCAGGAACAATACCGCATCAAGGTCATTGCCCCCGGCATCCACGTCTCCACCGCCGAGGCCTACGCCTCCCTCACCCCCGACCCTTCGGGCCGCGGCCTGAGCGACCTCCTGGACACCCTCCCGGTCGAAGAATGGAAGGACCGTATCCTCAACGACTTCGAAGGCCCCGTCTTCGCCAGACACCCCGCCCTCGCCCGCCTCAAGCAGTCCCTCTACGACGAAGGCGCCGTCTATGCCTCCATGAGCGGCAGCGGTTCCGCCGTCTATGGCATTTTCAAGAAATCCTGACCATGAGAATAATCCGGACAATCATTCTTCCCGCACTGACCGTTGTGGCTTTGTTGCTGAGCAGTATGCCATGCTGCGGGCAGGAGGGGAAGGGAGTGTCCGTGGATTTCAATGGCGGTCAACTGCTTACGGAAAGGGAATACAGCAGGGTCATCAAAAAGGCCGTAGACTCGCTGACTTCGGAGGGCAGGAGGCCCGTGCTCGACGGATGGGCTGATTCGGTGGAGCTGTTTCTGGACAATATGCGCATCGGCGGAACGGAGGACAGCATCGTATTCTACGTACTCAGCCATGAAACGGCTGTGGCAGGACAGGACTGGAAGAGGGCCTACAGGAGCTTGAGCCGGCTGGAGCATATCACGGACAGCATCCAGTTCGAAGAACTGCACAGGCAGGTACAGAGTATGAGCCATGCCCTGCATGAGGCTGAAACTGAAGCCGATGGGCAAGGGCAGGATTCTCTCACGGGATGTGCTCTCGCCGTAATCCTGCTTTCTGCGGTGGTGCTGGCCCTGGCCGCTGCGTGCATAACTCTTTACAGCAGACTCAGGAAGCAAAGGGCCAGGACATCCCTGCACGCCTGGATTTCAAGGGACATGGAAAAGGAATCGGTCAGGCAGAAGGATGAAATCCGGGAACTGGAAGGGGGAATGCGGAAAATGAAGGAGCGGCAGCGGCAGGAGGAAAGGGCCAGGAAGGCCCTGGCAGTGATGCTGCAGCAAAGGCAGGGCGGAAGTGAGGAACTGATCGGGTTTACCGGGGAACTGCTCAAAATCACCGGTGAGCTGGCAAACATCTACTACGAATCTTCCACGCATCCTGAGACCCTGGCTAAGAGGGTGAAGGAAACCCTCGGAAACGGGCTGAGCGGCGGAAAGGCATTTGACCGCATAGGGCTGCTGGTCGAGGCCTCCTATCCCGGCTTCATGCAGAGTCTCACCGATGAGTTCCCCTGGCTGGCCGATGATGACAAGTTCCTGATATCCCTGATGATATGCGGAATCTCCTCAAGTGCCGCCTGCGTCATTCTCAACACCGACCTCAACCGGCTCAACATCCGCAAGACGCGGCTCGCCAAGAAGATGAACACCAGGGACAGACTTTCGATATACCTGCGCGACAGACTTTACAACTGGAATCGTAAATAACTGGTTTTCCAGTATTTTACGTCCAGACAAAACTTTCACCCCACACCTCTCCACGATGCTGAGAATCTGCACCTGAAAGTTTTTACACTTTCCTAATCGCCGCATTTTCACGATATTAGTCCATATACAGCGCAACTCTTTCTTCCTTGACACCGGGTGTGCGCCCCCCTATCTTTGCGGAAACATCAAACCCGACCCGTTATGAAAAAATCCGCACTGATCCTTTCACTCCTGTTCCTGGCCGCGCTTACCGCCCAAGCTGCCGGGCCATTGTCCGTCAAAGGGCGGGTGATAGACAGACAGGGGCGGCCCGTCCCCGCCGCACTGGCCGTCCTTATTTCCCCGGAAGACAGTTCCGTGCTCAATTTTACCTACGTAGATACCTCCGGCTGCTTCGCCTTCGAAATGAGAACCAGTCCGGCAGAGCGGCTCATCGTCGAGGTGTCCTGCATGGGATATGAAAAGGTCAGACTCACCGTCACTCCCCCCAAGTCCAATCTCGTCGTGACCCTGGAGCAGTCCTCCGAGACTCTGGCGCAGGTGACCGTAACAGCCGACAGGGGCACGGTCAGCCGACGTCCCGGCAAGCTGGTCTATTCCCCGCCGGCTGAAATAGCCTCGGCCTCCGATGCATTCTCCATGCTCGGCTATGCCCCGCTCGTGACCGTAAGCCGGGAGGCGGTGACAGTCTTAGGAAACAAAAAGGCTGAAATCTGGGTAGACGGCCGCAAGCCGGTCATGAGCCAGGAGGCAGCGATGGATATCCTGCGCAACACTCCGGCAGAGAAGATTGAGAAAATCGAAGTGATAACCTCTCCGGGGGCCGCCTACAAGGCCTCGGCCTCCGGGGCGGTCATCAACGTGGTGTACAGGAAGGAACCGGGACAGGGACTGGAGGGAAGCGCCAGCCTGAGAGGCACGTACTATGCGCGGAAAGTCTCCCCGGAAGCAGCCGTGGGGCTCAGCTGGGCAGGGGATAGACTGGCAGTGTCGGGTAATCTCGGATTCATCAACAACGGCAGCCGTATCGACCAGACTGAGCATTACAGCTATTTCGACACAGACAAGGATATCGAATACCGGTCACAGAAGAAAAGTGACATGTACATGCTGCACGGCAACCTGAACCTGACATACGACATCAATCCGAAAAACACGATAGGAGCCTCCCTCGCCATGGACGGTGACTGGACTGACATCCGCGATGAGACAGTCACTGACTATCTCCGCGACGGCATTCTGACGCAGAGTTCCCTCGTTTCTTCCAGGACCGGCAACCCTGTGGTAAAGCCGGGTATAGGCGCTGAGCTGTACTACAACCTGAAAACGGACGGACGGGGCAGCAGCCTCGACATAAGCGCAAACTATTCTGCCTACTACGACAACTCCCGCATCGGCACGGACATCACCGGGGCCACCCCGCAAAGCTGGATTCAGCAGACAGTCCAGGACTTCCGGGCTGCCGAGGGCAAGGCAGTCTACCGCCATATCTTCAGCGACGGAAGTACCCTGAACAGCGGATTGGAACATACCTCGACACTGCTCGACAACGACTTTTTCAGAAGCGACAGCACGAGTTGGAACAACCGCTTCATGTACCGTGAGCATATTTCCGGTGCATACATCTCCTACGACCGACAGTGGAACGAAGTCCTGTGGAGCACGGCCGGCCTGCGCGGAGAATACACCCGCATCTCCGGCAGACAAGAGGCGACCGGAGAGGAGGTGAGCCAGAACTACTTCAATCTGTTCCCGTCCGCCTCGGTGATGCTGAATCTCGACGAGGGGAGACACAGCCTCATGCTGGACTACCGGATGAACATCGACCGGCCTTTCTACACCCACCTCAACCCGTTCAGGATATGGACCACGGAGAATACCTTCAGCACCGGTAATCCGCAGCTGAGCGCAGCACTTGCACACGAATTGATACTGAATTACACTTTCCTATACGACTACACCGTCGCCGTAATGTGGATGAATTCCGGCAATGCCATTTTCGACTACGACGAATACATCGGAAACGACGTCATGAAATCCTCCACAGGGAATTTCGGCACCCACAACATGCTGCATCTGACAGCCGATATCAACAAACGCCTGCTAAACGGCATCTGGGAGATCCGCCTGAATGCCTCCGCCGGCTACGAGACTCTTGACGCCGCTCTCGGTGAGACCGATATGTCCTACTCCACCTGGTACTGGATGGCAGACCTGCGCAACACTGTGAACCTCTCCCGGCAGCACGGCCTGCTCATGATCCTCTCCTACAGCTATAGCTCCCCCATGCGCTCCCTGACCTGGAAAGTGCCTGAGAGGCATTATCTGAATCTCTCCATCTCCAAGCAGTTCGACTTCGGAGGCACGCTGAGCCTCGAGGCCACCGACCTGCTCGGCACTTTCGGCCCGCAGCATTTCTCCACCGCGGCCTACACCTACCGCCGCGACTGGCAGACCTGGTCCGGCCTCGTAACCCTCTCCTGGCGCCAGAGCTTCGGCCGCAAATACGTCCGTCAGGCCGAGGACCGCTCCGCCGGCGGCCTTTCCCGACGAATTAAATGAGTAACTTTCAGAGACTATGGACAATGAGCTCGAAATACTGACGGCAACGGCAGGACTGCCCGTCTGCTGATGAACCAGCTGCAGATGGAAATGGGCCTGATTCCCGCAAAAATCCTGAAAGAGGATAAGGAAGAATATATAAAGGCCCTCGTAGAAACGCGGGAAAAGGAAGATCCATCGATATTCCGCCGCTGGATGACCGGTCTGATGATACGTAATCTCCGCCACGACATAGATACATATCTCCTGTCTGTCAATGATGAAAAAGGTGGGGAGAAAATCCTCGAACTGCTGTCCGGGGACGGCAGTCTGAGCGCAGCAGCCCTCACCGCCCGCATCGGCATCACCCCGAAAGCCGTGGAAAAACACCTGGCACGCCTGAAAGCCGAAGGAAGGCTCCGGCGCGTAGGACCCGACAAAGGCGGGCACTGGATGGTGAATGGTAATCGGTAAGCACTGCAGCACCCTCAAATTACAACACCTTGGTGGTAAGCATATTCCGCCAGACCACTGATCTTTGCAGGTGTTTCGAAAACGCCGAAAAGATCAGCACTCAATGGTAAGCACCTGATTATCGAGTGATTGCAAAACGCCCCCGCTACCCTGCTTACCGTTGATGAACCATAGAGCCGCACTACTTGATATATTTGTCACTATAATCACTGGGTTATATGAAAAATTTTCTTGCTTGGCAGCTGTAGTTGCCGCAGCATTTCTGGCCGCCTCCTGCAGCCCCGCGGAATGGGATATGTTCAAGACGGAAACGGGATATGCGGCTGTTGTCAAGATGGCACCGGTCATCGACCTTTACGATGAGGACATGAATCTTCTGAATTCGGTGGACATTTCCGATATCCCGGTAATAGAGCGGAAAGTCAAGGACATAGAAAAGAGCCGTGAGGCTTCGGCTCCGGGCACCCTGACCGTGTACTACCAGTTCGGCGACTCATATTACTCCGACGGAAAACTGTACATACTCTGCTTCACTGTGAACGATGATCCAGCCGACAATATGAAGAATCTATGCAATACCGTCGTCGTACTGGACGTAGACGGGGACACATGCAGATACACCGGACAATTGGTCCTCCCCGACAAATACTACTGGTGCATCTGCGTCACATCCGACGGCAGGCTCATCGCCTCCAACGCCATGCAGTCGCAGCTTGAGGTATTTGACCTCCGGTAGCGTCCATCTTACCGAAAAAAATCTTACATTTGCGCAACGTTTAAACAACCAACCGAACAACCATTATGCGCAGATTTACATTTTCTATCATCGCAACGCTGGTCCTCTCTGTCCTCGGAGTGCAGCTCCGGGCTCAGGAGGCGACGCTGGCGGACCGCATCGCTGCCCTGCCCCAGGTAAAGGACGTGCAGGAGCTGGAGAGCACTCAGTTCGCCGAGAAATATTTAGTGATATTCGAGCAGCCCATCGACCACGAGAACCCCGACATGGGCACTTTCACCCAGAGGGTCTATGTGTGCGCCGTGCATCCTGACAGCGCCACCGTAGTGGTGACCGAGGGCTATGGCGCCCAGTATGCGGCCAGTCCCCGCTACCGCGACGAGATCTCGGCCCTGTTCAACACGAACAACATCGTGGTCGAGCACCGCTACTTCCTCGAGTCCACCCCCTACCCCGGCAAGTCTCCCGAGGAGGTCAACTGGGACTACATGAACGCCCCCAATGCAGCCGCTGACCTGCACGAGGTAGTGACCGCCCTGAAGAACGTCTTCGACGGCAAGTGGATCTCCACCGGTATCAGCAAGGGAGGCCAGACCACCATGCTCTACCGCGCCTACTATCCTGAGGACGTGGACTTCTCCGTACCCTACGTAGGCCCTCTGTGCCGCGGCGCATACGACGGCCGTCATGAGCCCTTCATCGCAGAATACGTGGGCACACCCGCCGACCGCGAGGCCGTCAGGAACTTCCAGATCGAGCTGCTGCTCCGCAAGGACCGTCTGATGCCCATGTACGACTCCCTGTGCAAGGCCCGCGAGTACGAGTTCCGCGCTCCCGTGGACGAGATCTACGACTACGGCGTGCTGGAGTTCTCCTTCGCCTTCTGGCAGTGGGGCTATCCCGTGTCGGAGATACCCGGCAAGGACGCCTCCGACCGCGAAGTCTTCGATTACATGATGAAGGTCAGCTCCCCCGACTATTTCGTGAAGTGGAGCGTCACCTCGCCCTTCTTCGTACAGGCAGCCCAGGAACTGGGATACTACGGCTACGACATGAAGCCTTTCAAGAAGTACCGGAAGTATTTCAGTATCAAGAATACCGACAATTACCTTACACGGCTTATGCTGCCCCAGAACCGTGAGTTCCCCTTCAGTGACTACCTCTACAACAAGATCTCGGCATTCCTGCTCTCCACCGACGCCCGCATGCTCTTCATCTACGGCCAGTTCGATCCCTGGTCCGCAGTGATGCCCGCCGACCCCCACAAGGACAACATCAAGTTCTTCATCCAGCCCGGCGGCAGCCACCGTGCCCGCATCGCCACCTTCGACGAGGCTACCCAGAAGGAAATCAAATCCATCCTGAGCCAGTGGCTGTATGAGTAATCTACCTGAGTTCAAGGACATAGAATTAAGCGACAAGGAGTGGGCCGACCCGCTCCTTGCTGTTTCCGACTACCGGGCCACGGAGTACTGCTTCACCTCGCTGTACATCTGGGCCCGGTTCTTCGGAACCCGCATCGCCCGGTGGAAGGACTGGCTGCTCATCCGCTCCGACGGGGAGGAGGGCTGCGCCAACTACATTTTTCCCGCAGGAAGCGGAGACATAGCCGAAGTTCTGGATACAATGGAGGAGGATGCCGCCCGCATCGGGAGACGCCCTGTCCTCTGGACCGTCGCCGATGTGAAGGCCCGCCTCGAGGAAATGTTCCCCGGCCGCTATGAATTTTCCCCTGTCCGCCGCTCCTTCGACTATATCTACGATACGGAGAAGATGGTCTCCCTCGCCGGAAAGAAATACCAGCCCAAGCGCAATTTTATCTCCCGGTTCAAGGCGCAGAACCCCGGCTGGACCTACGAGAGCATCCGCCCGGACGGCGATCCGGAACTCTGCCGCCGCCAGTTGGAAGAATGCAGGGCAATGACCGATGAATGGTGCGCCCTCAACGGCTGCATCCACAACGAGTCGATGCAGATGGAGGCCTGCGCGGTGCGCAAGGCCCTGGAGGACTTCGTCCCCCTGCGGCTCAGCGGAGGAATGCTGCGCAGCGGCGGCCGCCTGGTGGCCTACACCCTCGGCGAGCGGCTCAACTCCGATACTTTCATCGTGCATGTCGAGAAGGCATTTTCCGATGTTACGGGGGCCTATCCCATGATCAACCGCACCTTCCTCGAGCACGAGGCGGCCGGCCTGCAGTACGTCAACCGGGAGGACGACGCCGGGGATGAGGGCCTGCGCAAGGCCAAACTGTCCTACCATCCGGCATATATGTTGGAAAAATATTTGGCAGTTCCGCGATAAGTGCTTTTCTTTGCAGCCTATTTTTAAAAATCGATGGGTCTATATAAACGAGAAAAATTAGAAAACGGGGCGGAGATATGCGTATGGGAGATCTCCGAGGACGAAGACGACTTGCGCCGGCTGTGCGCCCCCATTCCCAGCGATGAGCTCGAGGAGCTCGAAATCACCAAAAGCCCCGCACGGCGCAAGGAGAAACTGGCCGTAAGGGCACTTCTCAACGAGATGTTTCCCGAGAAACTCTATCTCGGACATCACGACAACGGCAAACCCTATCTTCAGAACTGTGCCGTGGAGATCAGCATCTCCCACTGTGCCCGCTTCGCAGCCGTCATCGCCCATCCCGAAGAGAGCGTGGGCATAGACATCGAGAGCCTCGGCCGCGACTTCTCGGCAGTCGAGCGCAAGGCTCTCTCCGAGGATGAGAAGGACGACCTCTCGGACCACAACACCAACCAGCAGCTGGCCATCTACTGGTGCGCCAAGGAAGCCATCTACAAGCGCATGTCCCGCAACGGTGTGGACTTCGCACGGCAGATAGAGGTGGAGCGTTTCACCCCCCGCGACGAGGGCGAGCTGGAGGCCACCTTCATCCACAAGGACGGGGAAGAGGAGACCTTCGATCTCAACTACGAGATATTCGACGGTCACGTGATGGTGTGGCTTGTCGGCTAACTTGCAGACTGAACCGTTAAATCAGTCTGCCATGTTTCATCGTCTTACAAATCTTACACTCAATATAGTCGCCACGATGGCGATGCTCTCCGGTTTCCTGCCCATGCTGTCATGGTCGCGGCTGGAAGGAGTGCCCGTACCGAACCACTTCGACATCCACGGAGTGGTGGACGGAGTCGGAGACAGGGGTATCCTGCTCACCCTCGCCCTCATCGGGCTCGGCATCTACATCATCATGATTCTGGTCCAGTGCTTCCCCAAGGTGGTGAACCTTCCCGTTCCCGCCCGGAAAGCTGAAGCCGCCAGAGCCGCCAAGACGGACCTGGCCGCACAGATGAACCTCCTGCTCTGCCTGCTTTTCTCATTCGGCGCCAACTCCACACTCTCGGTGGCCGCAGGCAAGACGCAGACGCTGAATATGTGGTTCATCTGGGGGATAGTGGCCCTGGCGCTGGTCTGCATCGGCATTGCCATTTTCCGCACTTACCGCAGATAACCTATTTTGAATAAAAATAACTACCTTTGCGCGGATATTCAAAAGCAAAGCAGTTATTTTTCATACGATGAAGAATTTTATCGAAGACCTCAAATGGAGGGGCATGATCCAGGATATCATGCCCGGAACTGAAGAACTCCTTTCAAAAGAGCAGTGCACTGCATACGTGGGCATCGACCCCACGGCTGATTCGCTGCACATCGGTCATTTAGTCAGCGTCATGATGCTCAAGCACTTCCAGGACGCCGGCCACCGTCCCATCTCCCTCATCGGCGGAGCCACCGGCATGATTGGCGACCCCTCGATGAAGTCCCAGGAGCGCAACCTTCTCGATGAGGCTACCCTGCGCCACAACCAGGAGTGCATCAAGGCCCAGCTCTCCAAGTTCATCGACTTCGAGAGCGACGCTCCCAACGCCGCCATCTTAGTCAACAACTACGACTGGATGAAGGACTGGAGATTCCTCGACTTCACCCGCGAGATAGGCAAGCTGATCACCGTCAACTACATGATGGCCAAGGACTCCGTCAAGAAGAGACTCAGCGGAGAGGGCCGCGAGGGCATGTCGTTCACCGAATTCACCTACCAGCTCCTCCAGGGCTACGACTTCACATACCTCTACGAGCACTATGGCTGCAAGCTCCAGATGGGCGGCAGCGACCAGTGGGGCAACATCACCACCGGCACAGAGCTCATCCGCCGCAAGCTCGGCGGCGAGGCCTACGGACTGACCTGGCCCCTGATGACCAAGTCCGACGGAGGCAAGTTCGGCAAGACCGAGAAGGGCAACATCTGGCTCTCCCCGGAATACACCACCCCCTACGCATTCTACCAGTTCTGGCTCAACGTCAGCGACGAGGACGCCGCCAGGTACATCAAGATATTCACCACCCTCAGCCGCGAGGAGATAGAGGCCGCAGTGGCAGAGCACGCCAAGGCTCCCCATCTGCGCGAGCTCCAGAAACTGCTCGCCCGCGAGATTACCGTCATGGTACACGGACAGGAGGAGTACGGCAAGGCCGTGGACGCTTCCCAGATACTCTTCGGAAAGTCCACCTCCGAGACCCTGCGCTCGCTCGACGAGAGGACCTTCCTCTCCGTATTCGACGGCGTACCCCAGTACAGCCTGAGCAAGGATGTCCTCCCGCAGAATGTCATCGACCTGCTGGCTGTCACCACCGACGTATTCCCCTCCAAGGGCGAATGCCGCAAGATGATCCAGGGCGGCGGCCTGTCCATCAACAAGGACCGCTGCGACTCGGCCGACCGCACTGTCAGCGCCGAGGACCTGATCGACGGCAAGTACATCCTCGCCCAGAAAGGCAAGAAGAACTACTACATCCTCAAATTTGAATAGGAGGCTGCCGCGATGGAAGGAGAAAGCACCCGCCAGCTCAAAGTGGCCAAGGAACTCCAGAGACATCTGGCCGAGATCATCCGTTCCAAGGGCATGGCCTCCTGGGACGGAGCTCTCGTGTCGGTGAGCGGAGTGAACATAAGCCCGGACCTTGCAGTGGCCAAGGTCTACGTCAGCATCTTCCCCTCGGCCAAGCAGGAGAAGGTCTTCAGGATGATCCAGGAGTCGGGCCGCTCCATGCGCGGAGAGCTGGGCCGCCAGATGGCCAAGCAGCTGCGCATCATACCCGAGCTGATCTTCTACCTGGACGACTCTCTGGACTACGTGGAGCACATCGACGAGCTGCTCGCCAAGTAGCCCATGCATCTGCCGCAGTTCATAGCCCGGCGTTACCTCTTCGCCAAGAAGTCGCACAACGTCATCAACATCATCTCGCTCATCAGCGCGATAGGCATAGCCGTGGGCTCCTGCGCCCTGATCATGGTGCTGTCGATATACAACGGATTCGAGGACGTGGTTCGCGGGATGTACGACCGGGCCATGCCCGACATAGCCGTCACCTGCGGCTCATCCAAATATTTCCGCACCGACACAGAGGCCTTCGACGCCGTCCGCTCGATGCCCTCCGTAGCCTCATTCACCGAAAGCGTCGAGGAGACCGTCTTCCTGACCTACGACCGCGAGGAGGGCACCGCCCTGCTCAAAGGCGTGGAGCAGAGCTACACCGAGAATCCCGAGATACAGTCCTGCATCATCGACGGAGAGTTCACCCTGATGCACGGAGAGGTGGCTCAGGCCGTCACCGGACGCGGACTGGCTGTGGAAATGGGCATAATGCCCCGCTTCCTCGACCCCATCACCGTCTATTTCCCCGCCCGCGACCGGGACATCTCACTGGTCAATCCGGCGGCATCCCTCAACAGCGAGCGGTTCTTCCCCATAGGCACCTTTTTCTCGGGCAATGAGGGCTACAGCAACACCCTCTTCGTCCCCATCGAGCGGGCCCGCAGGCTCATAGGACTCCAGGACAATGAGGCAGGCACCGTGGAGCTCCGGCTCGCCCCCGGCTCGGACGTCCGTCAGGCAGTGAAGGAGGTCCGCTCCGCCCTCGGCCCCGGCTTCACCGTCAAGGACAAATACATGCAGAACGAGACCGTCTACCGCATGATGCGCATCGAGAAGGTGGTCATCTTCATGATTCTGCTCTTCATCATCATCGTGGTCTCCTGCAACGTCTTCGGCTCCCTTACCATGCTCATCATCGAGAAGCGGGACGACATCGCCACCCTCCAGCACCTCGGAGCCCGTCCGGCCCTGATCCGCCGCATCTTCTTCGACGAGGGCTGGATGATCATCCTGCTCGGAGCCGTCATCGGCCTGGCCGTCGGCATCATCCTATGCCTCATCCAGCAGCACGTCGGTGTCATCCGCATGCCCGGCAGCTTCGTAGTCGAGTACTACCCCGTCGTCATCAAGCCCGGCGACATCCTCATCACCCTCGCCGGCATCGCCCTCATCGGCCTTTTCATCACCGCTCTCCCCACCCGACGCACCCTTTCGAAAATTTTTTAAAAATTTTTCACTTTCCGTGCAACAAAAACAGCGGGACCTGCATCTATGTAATAGGTTTAGGTTTTAGTACACAAGGAAGGGGTACCTATTGTAGCAGAGGGGTGCCTCTTTTTTTTATGCCCTTTTGGACAGTTATACAGACAGAAAAGGCCGGTCAGGAACGCATATCCCGACCGGCCTTTCAGTTACCTGCAACAACCAGGGCCTACTTATCGGCCGCCAGTTCTTTCAGAATCTCCTCGATGGCTGTATCGAGCTGAGGATCGCGGCCATACATGCGGTCTGTAAAGGTGTTGCGCACATAGATGTCCGGAGCCACACCGGTAGCCTCAAGGTCCTCGCCCTTGAGGGAGTAGCATCCCCATGCCGGCAGACGGCTGTAGGAACCGTCCACGAAGGATACTCCGGAGGTGAAGATAATCCAGCGGTAGGTCTCCGTACCCACGATCTTGGCGATACCAAGGGTCTTGATACCGTTGGAAGTCACCTCGGCGTCACTGAGGCTGCGCTCGTTGACGAGCACTACGATAGGCTTGTCGGCAGGGGTAACATTGGGATGGGAGTTGGGCTCGAAATCCCTGTAGCTCCAGCGGAAATGCTCCTGCTGGCGGAGGAAGTCGAGTACCTCGTGGTGCACGTTGCCGCCGTTGTTGTAACGGAGGTCCAGAATCAGGGCGTCACGGTTCACGGCATCGGTGTGCATCTGCATCAGGAACGGATAGAGCGAGCCATCTGTCATGTCCCTCAGATGGATATAGGCCACGCGGCCGTCGGTCTGCTCATCCACCATGGCGCGGCGCTGGTCCTCCCACTCGGTGTACAGCATGTTCTTCACCTCGCCGTAAGAAACGGTATGCAGCTTCACGTCGAAGTCCTTGCCTCCGCGCTCGAAGGTCATCAGCACCTCTTCCTGAGGCACTGCCGAGGCCAGGTAGCTCTCCCTGTTGGCCGAAGCGTCCACCTTCACGCCTCCGACAGCCACGAGGCGGTCGCCGGGACGGATGTCGATGTCCACGCTGTTGGCCGGAGCATCGGTTAGGATACGGTCGATAACGTAAGGATCCTCATTGCTCCAGATGATACCGGTCTCTGCGGACGTGGTGCGGATCTTGGGAGTATTCTCCTCGGCTCCGGAAGAAGTGAAGCGCAGGTGCGAGGAGTTCAGCTCGCCGAGCATATCGTTGAACAGGGTGCGCAGATGCTCTCGGCTCCTGACGTAGGGCAGCAGTGAGGCATAGTAGTCCCTCTTGGCCTTCCAGTCGGTGCCGTGGAAGTTGACATCGTAGAAGTTCTGGTCCAGCACGGCCCAACCCTCGTAGAATATCTGGCGGAACTCGTCGTCGAGGTCCTTCTCCACATCCTGCGAAATGGAGACCTTGTCGGCATTGCTGCGGTTGAGATTGATCTTATAGATGTCGCCTCCGCTGATATAGTAAGGAGCCTCGTCAGAGCAGGTAAAATATCCCCACCGGCCTGTAATGCCCTTTATCTCTGCCGGTTCAGCCTCAGGGTCGGAAATCTTCAGGGCCTTCACCGCTCCTGAGAGGGTGTACAGCAGCCATGAGTCCTCTCCGTCGCGGAAAGCATAGGGCGAATATCCGTTCTCAGGCATCTCCTCCAGGCGGCGGAACACCTCCTTGTAGTCAATGGTCATCTCCGAGGCAGTGCTGTCCCCAGCGCCCTCCTCTGCAAAAAGCTCATCATAGACATCGGAGGCAAAGGGCTCCTGGTCGTAGCGCTGAAGCGGCAGACGGTAGAGCTGGCCGCGCATGCCTCCGCGGGGGAAGGACGAGCCGTAGATATTGGCAGTAAGGTAGAGGTTCTTCCCGTCAGGGGAGAATACCGGCGCACCCTCGGAGGAAGCGGAGTTGGTAAGGTTGTGCAGGCTCTTGTCCTTGAAGGAATAGATGAAGATATCCCCCTCGAAGAGGTTCATGCCCTCGAAGGCCAGGTAGGAGTCATCGAAGGAGAAATTCATCCTGTAGCTCCGGAACGACCAGAACTGGGAGTCGGCGATCTTACGGGCCTTGTCCTTGGCCACGTCGAGCACCATCACTTCGCGGCTGCCGCTGATGAAGGCTATCTTGTCTCCTTTATGGGAACGGGTGAGGGACTGGATGTTGGCTTCGGCCCGGTAGACCTGCTTTTCGGCGGATGAGCCGTCGGCTCCGATCTTGAAGAGGTTGACATAGCCCTTGTCAGTGCGGGAGTAGTAGAGGGTCCTGTTGTCGGCCCATACTATCTCGTCCACTCGCTCGTCGGCAGGTGTGGGCAGAAGCTTGAGGTACTTGCCTTCCGCATCGGAGACGTAGAGCAGGCCGCGTACGGACATGGCCAGCTTCTTCCCGTCCGGAGAGACGGCCACGAAAGCGGGCTTCTGGTCCTTGAAGGAGCGGCGCATCTCGGTGTCGTTGTCGGCCACGGTGATCTTCGGCTCGATGACCTTGCCGGTGGCGGGGTCGAGGCAGGTAATCTTGTAGTCCAGCAGGAATACTATCCTCGAGCCGTCGTCACTGATGGAGGGATACTGCACCGACTGCCTGAACTTGGTCAGCTGCTTGGGCTCGCCTCCGGGCACGTACTTGGCTATGTTGGCCTCCTGGTTGAACTGGTCGGTCACGTAGTAGAGGTTGCCGCTGCGATCCACCATCGGCCAGGTGTCCTTGCCCTCCCAGGAGGTCAGCAGACGGTACTCCGATGTAGCAGGATTCCACGACGCGATATCTGCGTTGTGGTCGCCGACATAGCGCTTGCGGGTAGGATAGTTGACGCTCTCGCCCGACTCGTTGAAGTAGAGCTCGCCGGTCGCGGGATTCTCGACTATGTTGCTGATAGTGTTGAAATACCCCTCGAAGAGCTTCTTGGGAGTGCCGCCGTCCACACCCACGGAATAGGCGGTGCGGCCGTTGGAGCGGTTGCTCTCGAAATAGACGGTCTTCGAGTCCGCGGACCAGCCGACAGGATAGTCGTTGGCCTCGTGCCAGGTCAGGCGGGTCACCTCGCCGCCCCCTACGGGGACGATGAAGACATCATTGTTGCCGTTGATGTCGGAGGAGAAAGCGAGCAGCCTGCCGTCGGGCGAGACTACGGGGTAATTCTCATTGCCCCCGAGAGATACCAGACGCATGGCAGTGCCTCCGTCCGCACCGACCCGGAAGATGTCGCCGTCGTAGGAAAAATATATGTCCTTCCCGTCCGGAGAAAGAGAAGGATAATAAGGGAAGTGAAGGGTCTCCGCCGGGACAGGCGAGGCACTCGCCGAGATAGCAGCCAGCGGCAGGAGAGACAGTAATAGGTTGATCTTTTTCATTGGTCACAGTTCTAAAATTATGCTGAATACAAATTTAGAATTTATCTTTAACAGAGAATCTCAAAAATGGAAAAATTAAACAAACTATTTCGACACTTCTCGCCGCCTCCCCGACGAGCATACCGACGTCGCTGCACAGCACCCCGACACAGTGGTCCGGATCCAGAGCCTGCTCGAAGGCATCTGCACGAAACGCTACCGGTAGACTTTCAGAACGGACTGCACGAAACGGCTGTAGTTCATATCCGCCTCAAAATGCACCCTGGCCTGCCGCCCCAGCCGCAGACGCAGAGCCTTGTCTTCCAGAACCGATGCAAGGGCAGAGGTGAGCGCATCCACATCCCCGGGCGGAACCAGTAGGCCGTCCTTCCCTGAGACAATGTATTCTGGCTGCGCTCCGTTGTCAGTAGCTATCACGCATTTGCCGGCCTGCATGAACTCCATCGGAGAGAGCGGACAGGCTTCCCGCACAATGGATGGGGCCACACCGATATCGGCTCCGCGGATAAGCTGCCTGGCCCTGTCGGTGAACCCATAGAATGACACTCTGTCCCCTATTCCGCAGCGCACGGCCAATGCACCAAGCTCCCGGTGATAATCCGCCGGCTTGCACGTCCCTATGAACACCATGTGGAACGGCAGATACCGCAGCCGCCCCAGAGCCTCGACCAGCACGGCACAGCCTTTCGAGCGGCGCACCCTCCCGGTAAAGACCAACAGAGGCACGTCCTCCGGGATTCCGTAATGCTGCCGCAGCGGCTCGCAGTCCATACCGTCCGCCAGAGGGGGAATGCTGTTGTGCACCACCCGACAGGAAGCAGCGGCCATCCATGGATTGGCCTCCGTCCACAACCTTCGGGCAAGGTCGGATACAAAGATGATGCGGTGCAGCCGGAGGAAATACCGGCGGTTCCAGAAACTGACCCTGCTGCCTCTGGCAATATGGCGGGTAAGCACGACCCGGACTCTGCGGCCGCTCCGGCGGACAGCCTCCGATACCATCGGCACGAAACGGGTCTCGTGAATATGCACCAAATCTATCTCTTCCTCCGCCATAGCCATGGCGATCACACGTATGCTGCGTAAATCAGCCATTCCGGAGAATTTCAGGTACCGCACCTGCCTCACCCCGTCCATCCTCCGCCTGACAGCCGCACTGTCCCTGGCAAAATACACCACCCGATGCCCCGCATTCTCCAGGGCAGAACTCAAGTCCAGCACGTACTGTTCGGCACCGCCCCAGACCTTACCGGGAAAAATCTGCATGATATTCATAACGCAAAAATATGAAAAACTGCCGCATCTTTTGACTTTTGTCCCGCTCATGCGTATATTTGGCAAAAGACCCGCGAAGAACATGAGCACTCAGGACAATATACAGGCCGCAGCAGCCGGGGACCACCGGGCCTTCGCCGCCATCGTGGAGCAATACCGGCAGATGGTATGGCGCGTGGCCCTGCGGATGCTCGGCGACCCGGACGAGGCGGAGGACGCGGTGCAGGAGACATTCCTCCGGGCATGGAAGGCCCTCCCCGGCTTTGCTCCCCGCTACAGCCCCGCCACCTGGCTCGGGACTATCGCCGCCCGCCTGTGCTGCGACATCCTGCGGAAGCGCTCCGCACACAGGAAGTTCGAGGCGGATGCCGCCTGGGCCAATGCTCAGGAGCGGGCGGCGGACCCCGAGAGCGGCAGCATCGCCCGGGAACTCGAGGCCCGGCTCCTGCAGGTAACCCGGACCCTCTCCCCGATGCAGCGGACGGTCTTCGTCCTCCACGAGATAGAGCGGCTGCCCTTCGGGGAGATCCGCAGAGCCACCGGCTGGAGCGCAGTGCAGCTCAAGAGCAACCTCTACCTCGCCCGGCAGAAGGTCCGGAGGGCCCTCGAAAAGGAATTGTAAACAGGAAAAATACAGCAGTTATGGACAAATACAGACAATTCATAGAAGATGTGCGCCGCTCCCGGCCGCAGATGCCTCATCCGGATGAGGTCACCGCGCGGATAGCGGAACACACAGGAGCAATGCCGCAGGACACTCCTGCACGACCCGCCCCGCTCCGCACAGGCCGCATCCGCCTCGCTGCGGCCCTCACCGGGATTGCCGCCGCTGCCGTGCTGGTATTGTCCCTGTCGCAGGCCCTCTCTTCCGAAGGGGCTGAGGGAATGACAGACGTCAGCACCATTTCCGCCTCAATTGCTGACAAACATAGTATTGACAGATACCGCGAACTACAGGTACAGGCTCGACGCTATTCCGCAGCCAAGGCCCGCGCCCTAAAAATCTACCGCCATGAAAACATTGAAAATTAGCATTTCTCTATTCATCTCAGCACTGCTCACCACTTCCTGCGTCACCTGGTACACAGTGGCCCCGGAGATTCATCCGGACGGAAGCATGACCATGAGCATATATGCGGAAGCCGATTCCGCCTGCATAGCCGGAGACCGTTCCAGCCATCCCTACCTCTTCGCACCCGACGGGAGTTGGAGCCTCGAACCCCTGCCCGGGAACCGGACATTCCGCTTCCTCAACGACTCTATAACGCACAACTACGTTGCCCGCCGGAAATTTGCCCGTAGCGACACCGCCGCCCGCATGGTACCCGCCTCCGAGGAAGTGGCCGGACTGCCCTACCTACGCGGACACGAGAGCTGGAGCCGCCGCTGGGGACTGTTCTTCCACACCTACAGTTACTCCTGCCGATTCCCCGGTATAGCCGGACAGATGCCCGTCGCCCCGGAAGAGTACATGAGCCCCCAAACGATACGCCGTTGGTTCGGAGACCGGGACAGCCGCTACGACGGGATGAACGGAGCCGAGATCTACGACGGGATACTCAGCCCAGCCTCCGAGGAGTACTGCAACTGGTTTAATGAATGCTACTACCGGGAGTATTGCAGGGTTCTCAGTTCTGGCACCGGCAAGCGTCTGACACAGCAGGAGGAAATGGATGTGATCGAGAAATTCCGGGAATCCCTCGACTTCTTCGACGGCACCGCAACCGTCAACAGCGTCAGCGTCATCGAGGCCGCCCGCCTGATGGATACTGCGACTGGCGGCACGGCCTTCTCCGAAGCAGCCGCGGACCATGCCGACCGATGGGCTGAGACGCTCAGCGCCCGCGAGGAAGAACTGCTCGCCCCCTTCATCTACGCCCTGCGCTACACCGTCACCATGCCGGGCCGCCTGACCTCCGCCAACACGGCACTAATGGATGAAGGCATCCCTGTCTGGAAAGTAGACGGCTTCCGCCTCCTCGCCGGCGACCTGACCATCGAGGCCACCTCCAGCCGCGCCAACCCCCTCGGATTCATCCTCCTCGGCCTCATCGTTCTAGTCAGCGCAGTCGTATTCTTCCGCCTCCGCCGATAAAAAACTGCCGCAACCATCAGTCAGGATGATTGCGGCAGCCTTGTCTCAAAATATGGGAGTGCCGTCAGCTGATTACATCATGCCGCCCATTCCGGGGTTCATTGCGGGAGCTGCGGGAGCGGGTTCCGGTTTGTCAGCGATCACACACTCGGTGGTGAGGAACATGCCGGCTACTGAAGCGGCGTTCTGGAGAGCCACGCGGGTAACCTTGGTCGGGTCGATGACACCGGCTGCGAGCAGGTTCTCATAGCGGTCGGCGCGGGCATTGTAACCGAAGTCGCCCTTGCCCTCGCGGACTTTCTGTGCCACTACGCTGCCCTCGACACCTGCGTTCTCGGCGATGGTGCGCAGAGGAGCCTCGATGGCCTTGGCCACGATGTTGATACCGGTCTGCTCATCCTCGTTCTCACCCTTCAGGCCCTTCAGAGCCTCGATGGCACGGATGAAGGCGACACCGCCGCCGGGGATGATACCCTCCTCAACTGCAGCGCGGGTAGCGTTCAGAGCGTCCTCTACCCTGTCCTTCTTCTCCTTCATCTCGACCTCGGATGCAGCGCCTACATAGAGGACAGCCACACCGCCGGCCAGCTTGGCCAGTCTCTCCTGGAGTTTCTCGCGGTCGTAGTCGGAAGTGGTCTTCTCGATCTGCTTGCGGATCTGGGCTACGCGGTCAGCGATAGCGTCCTTGTCACCCTTGCCGTTGACGATAGTGGTGTTCTCCTTGTCGATGGTCACCTTGTCGGCCTTACCGAGCATGTCGGGAGTGGTGTTCTCAAGGGTGAAGCCTCTCTCCTCGGAGATTACCTGGGCACCTGTCAGTGTGGCGATATCCTGGAGCATCTCCTTGCGGCGGTCACCGAATCCGGGAGCCTTCACGGCAGCGACCTTCAACGTTCCGCGGAGTCTGTTGACTACCAGAGTAGTCAGAGCCTCGCCGTCTACGTCCTCAGCTATGATAAGGAGGGACTCGCTGTTACGTGCTATGGGCTCGAGGATGGGGAGAAGGTCCTTCATGGAAGAGATCTTCTTGTCGGTAATCAGGATCTTGGGGTTCTCGAGAACGGCCTCCATCTTGTCAGGGTTGGTCATGAAGTAGGGAGAGATGTAGCCTCTGTCGAACTGCATACCCTCAACGACCTTGACCTCGGTCTGAGTGCCCTTGGCCTCCTCAACTGTAACGACACCCTCTTTCTTCACCTTACCCATTGCCTCTGCGATGAGCTTGCCGATGAAAGCGTCGTTGTTGGCGGATGTGGTGGCAATCTGCTCTACCTTTGCCATATCCTCACCTACTTCCTGGGTCTGCTTCTTCAGGTCAGCAACGACAGCTTCAACTGCCTTGTCGATACCACGCTTCAGATCCATGGGGTTGGCGCCTGCGGTCACGTTCTTCAGACCTACGCTGATGATTTCCTGTGCGAGGACAGTAGCGGTGGTGGTACCGTCACCGGCCTGGTCGTTGGTCTTGGATGCCACTTCCCTTACCATCTGGGCACCCATGTTCTGGAAACGGTCCTCGAGCTCCACTTCCTTGGCTACGGTAACACCGTCCTTGGTAACCTGAGGAGCACCGAATTTCTTGTCGATAACCACGTTGCGTCCCTTAGGACCGAGGGTTACCTTGACTGCATTTGCAAGAGCGTCCACGCCTTCCTTCATCAGGCTGCGGGCTTCCATATTGAATTTGATTTCTTTTGCCATGATTTTTAGTTTTTAAAAGTTAAACACTACACAGAATTAAAGAACTGCCAGCACGTCCGACTGACGCATCATCAGATAGTCCTTGCCGTCAACGGTGATCTCGGTTCCGGAATACTTTCCGTAGAGAACGGTGTCACCCACTTTCAGTTCCATGGGCTCATCCTTCTTGCCGCTGCCTACAGCGATTACCTTACCCTGCTGGGGTTTCTCTTTTGCTGTCTCGGGAATATATATTCCGCTTGCTGTCTTGGTCTCAGCTTCTTTGGGCTCTACGAGCACTCTGTCTGCTAAAGGTCTAATGTTCATATCTTTTAATTTTTAGTTGTTTTCAACTTGCACAGACACATTAAACAAAATGAGTGCCACTCCACGCACTCTGCCAAATTGTCACTATGTAAGTGTTTTTACTTATTTTTACATATTATAAGTACAAATACTTATGATTTGTTATTTTAAGATTTTTCACTTATATTTGCTTACATGAACACTGACAATCACATATACGCATCTGTCTCAGCTGACATCGTCGCCTCGACCAGCCTGTCTGTCAATGAGATCATCAGGCTTAAACGCAGGATAGAAGAGCTGCTGGAATTGCTTGAAAGGGAATTTCCGGGATTCTGGGGTAGACTCGTAAAAGGGGACTATCTGGAGTGCATCCTGCCGGAGCCGAGAAAGATTTTCAGGATAGCATTAATTTTGAAAACATATATAAAAACCTTTGATGTTGCCTTGACAAAACAAAATCAGCAATTTGTGACCTTCGGTATCCGCATAGCGATAGGTATAGGCGGGATGCGGATTGTAGAAAAGGCTGAGGGCATAATGGATGGAAAAGCCATTTACCTGTCAGGCAGAGGTCTTGAAAAGGCAAGCTCCACAGCGAAAGGGACAATGGTATTCTGTGCGGACAACATGGAGGCATATCAAGCCGTAAACACGGTTATCCTGCTCACTGATGCACTTATAAATGACGCCACCAGGCGCCAGTGCAATGTTCTTTATTACAAACTGCTTGGCATGAACGAATCAGATATAGCCTCCAGGATGGGAATCCGACAGCCGGCTGTAAGCCAGCATTCCAAATCGGCAAAATGGTACTGCATCGAGGAGGCTCTACGGTATTTTGAGAACTTAAAATTTGAAGGATATGAATAGTTGGTTGTTTTTAAGTCTGTTTACCGCTCATCTCATCGGGGATTTCTACTGCCAGAATGACAAACTTTGCCGTCAGAAAGAGGCGTTTAAAATAAAAAGCCGCTTTTTGTATGCCCACTCCCTTATAATCGGCATCCTGTCATGGATAAAGGATTCGGACACAGATAGGACAGAATACGTCCTTGTAGGGACACTTCTAAGTTTTGGCATTGCCATTGCAGTCGGATTAATCATGGAAAAAGTCAAAATGCAGTGATAACGGACTTTGAGGAATATATAAGGCAGGGAGAGCCGTCGAGGGCGGAGCGGGCGCAGGCATGGCGCACGGCCATCGGACTTCAGGACGTGGACGGACTGAAGCCTTCGGCGTACCTTATTGATACCGCCCGTAGAGATATTGAGGGAGACATTACAATCGACGAGGCACAGAAGCTGATAAAAAGCTACTATCAGTCAAAGTCCATCCGTACCCCTGAGGACGACGAGGCACATGAAGCGGACACGGCATCGGCCAACATAAGGAAAATTCTAATAGAAAAGACTTTCGCCTTCACGCCTGTAGGGCTGGCATCCATCCACCGCAGAATCTTTGAAGGAATATACAAGTTCGCAGGAAAATTCAGAGACTACAACATTACTAAAAAGGAATGGGTCCTGCGCGGAGATACCGTCCTGTATGTATCAGCATCAGATGTACGCAGAGCAGTGGAATATGAACTGGAGCAGGAGAAATCTTTTGATTACTCCGGCATCAGCAAGGAAAATCTGGCAAAACATCTTGCTGACTTCACGGCAGGACTATGGCAGGTGCATCCTTTTGGAGAAGGCAACACCAGGACTACGGCAGTCTTTACCATACTGTATTTACGCTCACTCGGGTTCGATGTGGACAATAGCCTTTTTGCCGGTCACTCATGGTATTTCCGTAATGCTCTTGTCCGGGCCAACTATCAGAATATCAAGAAAGGCATCACACGCAATACGGAATTTCTGACACTGTTTTTCCGCAATCTATTGTTTAGAGAAAGCAATGAGCTCAAGAACAGGCACATGCTGGTCAATCCACCCGAGGAATTGAAATCAGACATCAACCGCAACCCTACAAGTACCCTACAAGTACCCTACAACTATAGAGCAAGTACCCTACAGGTTCTGGATACAATAGTATGTATCGGACACGACAGCCTTTCCGTAAAGGAAATCATGTCCAGGCTCGGGCTGAAAGACAGGGTCAACTTTCTAAAAAACTACCTGAACCCCTCGATTAGCGAAGGTCTGGTCAGGCAACTGCATCCTGACAGGCCGAATCATCCGAGGCAAAAATACCTGCTTACAGTAAAAGGATTGCTTGTCCTCAACAGTCCTGAAAACAAGAACGGCAATGAACACTGACCACGAAAAATACATGCGCGAGGCCCTGAAGGAGGCGCGGAGGGCCGAGGCCGAGGGGGAGATCCCCATCGGAGCGGTGGTGGTGTGCGAGGGGCGGATCATCGCCCGGGCGCACAACCAGACGGAGACCCTCCACGACCCCACGGCCCACGCCGAGATGCTGGCCATGACGGCCGCCACCGCCTACATCGGAGGCAAATACCTTCCGGAATGTACCCTCTACGTCACAGTAGAGCCCTGCCCGATGTGCGCCGCCGCGATGGCCTGGACCCAGGTCGGAGCGGTAGTCTACGGTGCACCCGACCCCAAGCGCGGCTACACCCTCTTCTCCCCTTCCCTCCTCCATCCGAGGACAAGGGTCAGCAGCGGAGTACTTTCAGAAGAGTGCAGCGCCATTATGACAGAATTTTTCAAAAAGATAAGACGCTGACCGGACAATGGACCTGGAATTTCTGCTCGACCTCGGCTACATCGGCCTGTTCATCGGCACCTTCATCGCCGCTACCGTCGTCCCGTTCTCATCGGACTTCCTCATCATCGGCATCCTCATAGCCGGAGGCGACCCGCTCATATCCTGGATCTGCGCCACCGCCGGCAACTGGCTCGGAGGCCTGACCTCCTACTGGATAGGCCGCATCGGCAAGTGGGAGTGGATAGAAAAGTGGTTTCATGTCAAGGAGGAGACCCTGCTGAAACAGAAGTCGAAAATAGACAAGTACGGCTCACTGCTGGCCTTCCTGACCTGGCTGCCCTTCGTAGGCGATGTCTTCGCCATCGGCCTGGGTTTCTACAAGCTGCACTTCGGCCGCTGCGCCCTCTTCATGCTCATCGGCAAGGGCACCCGCTTCGCTTTCTGGCTGGCTCTCTACTATCTTTTCGGTGACAGGCTGCCCATACTGGATATGTGAGCAGTAACTATGAACGCTTGAGCCAGAACTGCTCGATCAGAGCGTCCCTGTCCTCGCTGCCTTTGGTGAGCATCTCTATCTCGGTGCGGGGAACGCGGGCCATGTCGAGGAAGATCATGCCGTCCACGCAGTAGTTGAAGTCCTTGTCCACGTTGAAGGCGAGGATGCCGGCGTTGAGCTTGACGTATTTCTTGATGAGAGTGGGTATGCGGTAGCGGCCGTCGCTCAGGCGCTGGATGTACTTGTCGAAGGCGTCAATGCTTTCCATGCGGCCTGAGAGCAGCAGCTCCGGGTCAGTGCGCAGGAACTCGTACCTGAATGGCGTGCGCGGTGTCACCAGGTCCCGGACGCACCCGCTGCCGGCAGCCGTCTCCGTAAGCCCGTATACTATCAGACTGCGGTAGAACGGCGGGAGCCAGCTGGTTATGCTGGCCGGCCCGAACAGGTACTTGCAGTCGGGATATCTGAGTACGGTGTAGAACAGTCCTTTGATGAGCAGCATCAGAGGCAGTGCTTCCTTTTTATACTCGACCGAGAGGAAGGAACGTCCCAGCTCGATGCACTCCGGGAGCATGGACGTGAATCTTTCCGAATAGCGGAACAGGGTGTGAGTGTAGAACCCGCCGACCCCGTATTTGTCCAGAATGTCCTTTCCGATGCCGAGACGGTAGGCTCCTGCCAGCTGTCCGGCCTCGCAGTCCCACAGTACGAGATGTTTGTAATATACGTCGAATGAATCCGTATCGACAGCTGCACCAGTACCTTCCCCTACCTGCCGGAAGGACTCTTCCCTGCGGCGGCCTATCTCCTGCATCATGGCTGGAATCTGAGCCGCATCGGCCAGGAAACACTGGTATTTGGATGTCTGGAACAGGGGAGCAAGCGACTCCATTTCCCGCCGGAGCTCCGAAGACGGCACGGGCGGCAGCAGCGGTTCCTGGGCAGTCGCTGTCTGCTGCCGGGGCTCGTTGCGGGGAACATTGGCCTCCATGGCATATACCCTGTTGCGGAGCATGCGTCCGAGTTCCTTCGGATCCTGCCATTTGGCGATTTCCCCGGCAGGGACCGGACGTCCGATGCGCATGGTCACAGTGCCAGGGCTGCGGCGGAGCAGCTCGCGGGGCAGCCTCAGGGTGCGGAGCATCGGATGGATGCGGCCCAGAAGGTGGAACAGCTTGGAGTTGCTGCCGTCGAAGTAGACGGGCAGCACCGGCACCCTGCACGTGGTTACGAGCTTCATGACGGTGTGGGTCCATTCCTTGTCCGCCGGAAATTTATTGCCCCGGTAGTATGTGGATACCTCTCCTGCGGGGAAAATGCCGATGCAGCCGCCGCGCTCTATTGTCTCCATCGCCGCTTTCAGTCCCGGAAGGCTGCTGCGGAGCTGCTTGCGGTCGGAGAAGGGGTTGACGGCCAGGAAGCTGTCCCTGAGGTTGGGGATGAGGGAGAGGATGAAATTGGTCAGAATCCTGAAATCCGGGCGGACGGCGGCCACCGTGTTGTAGAGGACGATGCCGTCCCATCCTCCGAAGGGGTGGTTGGAGACAATGATGAAGGGCCCCTCCCTGGGGATGTATTCCACCTCCTCCGGCAGGATGTCCGTGGAGATGCGGAAGGTCTTCATGGCCTCCTTGGTGAACTCGCGTCCCTTGTATGCCCCGAACTGCGGGTAGAGGCGGTTGATGCGGTTCAGCCCCAGGAGGGACATGGCGCAGGACGCAATCAGGGAGCCCAGCGGCCCCTTGACGGGAAGTGCCCTGCGGATATCCGATTTATTGATTAACTTTGTGCCGGAGTTGAGAGTGTCCATACCATGTCAAAACATCCTGCAAATATAGGCATTATTTTGAAAATGCTGCCCCACAGCCCGGGAGTGTACCGCTTTCTGGACTCCGGGGGCACCGTCATATACGTGGGCAAGGCCAAGGACCTGAAGAACCGCGTGTCCCAGTATTTCCGCCCTAACGGCCTGAACCGCAAGACCCAGGTCATGGTCTCGAAGATAGCTGACATCCAGCACACCGTAGTCGGCTCGGAGTCTGACGCCTTCCTGCTGGAGAACAACCTCATCAAGCAGTTCCAGCCCCGTTACAACATCCTCCTGAAGGACGGCAAGACCTACCCGTGGATATGCCTGCACAACGAGCCCTTCCCCCGCGTCACGGTCACCCGCCGCTTCGTCCGGGACGGCTCCAGGTACTTCGGCCCCTACAGCTCGGCCATGCACGCCCACAACCTGCTGTCTCTCATCAACTCCCTTTACAAGCTCCGCACCTGCAGGCTCCCGCTTACGGGCGAGGGCATAGCCAAAGGCAAGTTCAAGGTCTGTCTGGACTACCATCTGGGCCGGTGTGCCGGACCGTGCGTCGGGAAGTTCTCCGAGGAGGAATACAGGGCGCAGACCGAAGCCATCATTCAGATACTCAAGGGCAATTCCTGGTCGCTGATCAAGGACTTCGAGCGGCGGATGAAGGAGTGCGCGGGGCAGCTGCGGTTCGAGGAGGCCCAGGAGTGGAAGGAGAAGATGGAACTGCTGGAGAAGCATTATGCCAAGTCGCTCATCGTCAATGCCAAGGGCATCAACGTCGATGTCTTCTACATCATCTTCGAGGGCACGGAGGCCTTCGGCAGCTTCCTGAGGGTGCACGACGGGGGTATCATCCAGTCCATGAACCTGGAGATCAGGATGCGCATCGAGGAGCAGGAGCCGGAGGTGCTCGGCTCGTTCATATCCGGAGTCTATGAGAAGCTCCGGGACTACGGGGAGGAGGCCGGGACCCGTCCGCCGGAGATAGTGGTGCCGTTCATGCCTGATATGCCTGAGGCTCTGCCGGGGATTACATTCACCGTTCCGGAGAAGGGAGACCGCCTGGCGCTGCTGGAGCTGGGCAGGAAAAATGCGGCGGCCATCAAGTTCGAGCGGCTCAAGCACGAGGAGTTCGTCAACCCCGAGGAACACTCGGCCCGTATCGTGGAGAATCTGCGCAAGGACCTGGGGATGGACGTCCCCCCGGTGCACATCGAGTGCTTCGACAACTCCAATATCCAGGGAACCAACCCAGTGGCCTCATGTGTCGTCTTCCGTGACGGGGCTCCCTCCAGGAAGGACTACCGGCACTTCAACATCAAGACCGTCGTCGGTCCGGACGACTTCGCCTCCATGAAGGAGGTGGTCAACCGCCGCTACACCCGTCTGCTGGCCGAGGGGCAGGGGCTCCCGCAGCTGATCGTCATCGACGGCGGCCGCGGGCAGGTCAATGCGGCCTACGAGGCCCTGGACGAGATAGGGCTCATCGGAAAGGTCAAGCTGATAGGGCTGGCCAAGCGGATGGAGGAGGTCATCGTGCCGGGCGACCCGTATCCCCACTTCATCGACCGCAACTCCACCTCCCTCAAGGTGCTCATGCACATCCGGGATGAGGCGCACCGCTTCGGCATCACCCATCACCGCAACCGGCGCAGCGCGTCCTCCCTGGTCTCGGAGCTGGACGGCATACCGGGAGTGGGGGCCGTCAGCCGCGAGAAGCTGGTGACCAAGTACAGGACCATTTCCAAAATCAAGAAGGCTCCTTACCGCGAGGTGGTCAATGTCATCGGACGCAGGGCCGCCGACGCCCTCTTCGAGTGGTTTGCCCTGGACAAGTCCTAGCCGGGTCAGAGCGAGATGTTGAAGAGGAGGCTGACATGGTCCTGGGTACCGTTGGCCGGGGCTGCCGTGCGGGCATAGCGTATTCCGGCGCTGAACGGGAAGCCCAAGCGTATGAAATGGAAATCGACCATCAGGTCCGCTCCGTAGGAACAGTAGCTGCCGGTGATTCCGCTGCCGGGAGCACCCTCCAGGGCATAGTCAAAGAAAGGTATCAGCTGAAGGCGCTTGAAGTAGAATACAGGTCCTATCCGGAAGTCTCCCAGGTAGATCGGGATGGCATAGTCGGCGGATACACTGAGATACGTGTCGGCGAAACTGTAGCTGTCATAGCCTCTGGGAAGCGACGCCAGGGAGGTGTAGAGCAGCTTGCCTTCCATGAACTGTTTCTGGGCTGAGAAACTGATCTTGAGACCCTGCTGTCGGGTTATTCCGGGGAAGTACACGTAGCCGTTGGCGTACGCCAGGTGGCCGAAATACATGCCTCCACCGAGGCTGGAGACACCCCTCACCGTTATTCCGAATCCCCAGCGGGGATATATCTGCGAGGTCGCCGTAGGCAGCACCTGTCCGTAGGATATACCGTACTGGAGCTGGTGTCTCATGACGGGGTTGCCCTGAACAGGCAGTGTGCTGCCCTGGCCGATGTCGTAGGTGTATGCGTAATAGATATCGTTGCTGAAATCCCACAGCACCAGGGGAGTCAGGCTCCTATACCATCCACGGCTGTTGAAATCCATCTGGTAATAGAGCATGGCGCTTGCGGAGAGCAGGGGGTCATGCAGGTTCTCCTTTACTATCTGCTTTCCCAGAGTGAAGTCGTAGAGGTACGAGCGGGTATTGCGGTCGTTGACGTCGAAACTCAGTTCCGCGGACAGGTTCCCGATGATCCTGGTGTTCAGCGATACATGGCCGGAGTGGAACCATTTGCCGGTCAGGGCGTCCCTCACATAGCCGTAACCGAGGCTGGAGACCACGTCGCCAAGGGAGTTCTGGGACAGTATCGTGGCGCCCAGGGATGCAGACATTGTGAAGTTCTCGAAGTTGAAGGAACGTATGCGGTCCACGTTGACGTATACCGGAAACCAGGAATGGATGCGGAAGGCGTGCAGGAGCTTGGAGTACCTCTTTGAAGGATATTTCCCTTCGTCCATGAAATCCGCACGGTCGAGGGTATCGGAAATCCCTCTCTCCGCGATAAGTTCCTCTGACTGGGCTGACAGCATCTCGGCTATGGGATGGCGGTAAGGTGCGTCGAAGCTGGCTGTGTCCGACCGCAGGGTGCCTGCGGCGGTGCTCACCGGCCTGTAGCCGCCCAGACTGTATTCACTGTAGTACAGTCTGTCTCCCGAGGGGGAGAAATACGGATAGTCCGCTCCGTACTCGGAATTGGTCAGGCGGAGCAGTTCCCCTGATGCCGGACGGTATGCGTAGATGTTGAGCACTCCGTCCAGGTCACTGGAAAAATAGAGGATGTCCCCATGCCGCTTCAGTCCTGAGATACTCTGCCGCTGCGGGGGTATCACTTCTTCCCATTGTCCCGAGGAGAGTCTGAACAGACCTATGCCGCCGTCAGTTATGACCGTGCTGTAGATGTCCCGGCCGTAGAAGACTGACTCTCTCATCTGCCCGTGCTCAGGAGCTTTTATCCTGGACAGCACCTGCCCGTCGTCAGCGGACAGCAGCACCAGGAAGTACGGGCCTCCCACGGGATATTCGGCCGCGGCCAGGGTATCGCCGGTAGCCGAGGGGGCGGGGTTGAAATACTTGGTCCTGCGCCCTCCCGTCACTTTTATTTTCCCGGAACGGGTGTCCAGGCTCATGATGACGGAGAAGTCCTCGAGGGACGAGGCATCGTTGGATACCGGCTCAGTCCAGTAGATACGGCTGCGGCCGTCGTAGGTAAGCCGGGAGGATGTGCTGTTGAAGAAGCTGATGAAATGCTCCCTGCCGCTGCTGTCTATGCGGATGAGTTTCCTGGCGGTCGTCATGCCCTCCTTAAGCGCGATGACGGAGCCGTTCCAGGGGGACTTCGGGTCGTCGATGTATATCGGGTCAGTTATCTCGGAGTAGAGTCTGTCCCGGCGTCTCCTGACGTCCTCGCTTTCGGTGAACGTACCCCTGGAGAGCCAGTCGGTGCGCCAGATCTCCGTGAGGATGTCCTGCGAGCGGTCCAGGTATTCTATCATGCCCGTTCCGTCCACATTGAGGTAAGGGTCGATCAGACAGGTCAGGTTGTACCACTTGTCCACGGGAGTACGGAAATACCTGCCGGCATAGTCCGCTATCCCGCTGAAATAACGGCTGGTGCCGCCGGTAAGGTATCCGAACGGGTATTCATTGGGGGTATAGTACTTGTGCGAGCCGAACAGCAGGCGGTCCCAGTTGCGGTAGTCCCCGTTGAGGTACATGGCCCTGTAGTATTTGGTGAAGTCGGCGTTGCGTCCGCGTCCCCCGCCGGTAAGCTCCGTTTCCGTTATCACGGCACCGCCCTCAAGGGCGTAGGTGCCTGCGAAGAGTCCGAGGCCCAGCCCCGTGACCTGCTCACCGAGAAGGTAGTAGAAGACATTGTAGATGCCTTTGGTAAAATGTTCCACCTGTCCCACATGGGCTGACTCATGGATGGTCAGATGCTCTATCCAGGGGTCCGGATTCGAACCGTAGGGGTCGGGGGAAGTGAAGAGATCCATGCGCTTGGGTGCCCAGGTCACCACTCCGTTGCTCTGCGTGGTGTAGGGGTGCAGGATGACCGGAATGGGGTCGGGGTCGATGTCGAGGCCCGCCATGACGCGGGGTCTGACTTTTTCCAGGGTGTATAGGTAGACTCTGGCGAGGGAATCGGTCTCTTCGGGATATATCAGCTTGTAATTTTCGGACTGAATCATCCGCCACCGTGCCCGGGTGGGGTCGTTGCCGACAGTGTAGTACTGGCCGTGCATGGCACCTGCTGACAGAAGTATCAGCAGCAGTGTGGATAAAATCGGTTTGGTCAAGTGCAACATGCCGCAAAGATAGTTATATTTGCACGAATTTGAAGTAATCCGCAGATATATGAACGTTATATTTCAGGTATTGACTCTTCTCGGAGCACTCGGACTCTTTCTCTACGGTATGACACTGATGAGCGAGGGGCTCCAGAAAGTAGCCGGCAACCGCCTCCGCTCCATTCTCTCGGCCATGACGGCCAACTCTTTCACCCGCGTACTCACCGGAACATTGATTACAGCCATCATCCAGTCTTCCAGCGCTACCACCGTGATGATAGTCAGCTTCGTCAATGCGGGTCTGCTGAGCCTGACGCAGGCCGTCGGAGTGATTATGGGAGCCAATATCGGAACGACCGTCACCTCCTGGCTCATCTCCCTGCTGGGATTTACTGCCGACATCTCGGTGCTGTCCATACCCCTCATCGGCATCGGCTTTGCCTTCATGATGTTCAAGTCGCAGAAGCGCAAGAGCATAGGAGAGATGATCATAGGTTTTGCCCTGCTCTTCCTCGGTCTTACCTACCTCAAGAACTCGGTTCCTGACCTCAGTGCCAACCCCGAAGCACTGGCATTTATCCAGAAATGGACCGACTGGGGATTTTTCTCCATCCTGATATTTGTCCTGGTCGGCACCGTCCTGACCATCATCCTACAGTCCTCCAGCGCCACCGTGGCCCTGACCCTGGTGATGGCCAGCCAGGGCTGGATACCCTTCGAGATAGCCGCCGCCATGGTGCTCGGCGAGAATATCGGAACGACCATTACCGCCAACATAGCCGCCTCCGTGGGCAATATCTCCGCCAAACGGGCCGCACTCGCGCATACGGTATTCAATGTCTTCGGTGTCATCTGGGTACTGGCCCTGTACAAGCCCTTCCTGTGGCTGGTGGCCAAGATAGTCGTGGGACTCGGCGGAGAGGACCCCTTCACCTCTTCGGCCTCACTGCTCTATGCCATCTCGACGGTGCATACCCTGTTCAACATCACCAACACCTGCATCCTGATATGGTTCACGCCTCAGATAGTCAAGCTGGTCACCTGGATCATCAAGGGACACAAGGACGAGGAAGAGGTCTTCCGTCTCCGCTACATCCAGAGCGGTATGATGAGTACCTCCGAGCTGTCCCTGGAGCAGGCCGAGCAGGAGATACTCCACTTCGCAGACATCGTCCGCAGGCAGTATGTCTATGCCCGTCAGGCCGTCAATGAAGCCGATGACGAGAACCGCTTCGACACCCTGTTCAAGAAGCTGGAGCACTACGAGCAGATATCCGACCGGATAGAATTCGAGATAGCCAAGTACCTCAACAACATAGCCGAGGGCGAGCTCAGCCAGGAGGGCAACAACAAGCTTCACGCCATGTACAAGATCATCAGCGAGATGGAGAGCATGGGCGACTCCGGCTACAACATCGGCCGCATCCTACAGCGCAAGAACCTCCACGGCCAGAAATTTGACGAACCCACCGTCAAGAAGCTCAACCACATGCTCGACCTGGTGGACAATGCCATAGCCGCCATGACCGACAACCTCAGGGAGGGCTTCAGCCGCATCATCAACATCTCCAACGCCCAGGACGCCGAGCACGACATCAACGAGTACCGCGACAACCTCAAGGAGGAGCATCTCCGCCACATCGAGTCCGAGGAGAGCGGCTACCTCCGCGGAGTCTACTACATGGACCTCGTCTCCGAGTGCGAGAGGGTCGGAGACTTCGCCATCAATGTGTCCGAGGCACTGGTGGAGGTCAACTGATAATTAGTATATTTGTACGACAAACCCTATAACCAGTCTATATGTCTGAAAACAACACCGTAAAGACGCCGTGGTACCCTTACACAGAGGGTGTGCCCGTGCATCTGGACTACTTTAAGGGCTCGATGTTCGACATGGTCGCCTCCGTCGCAGCCCGCTGGCCCAAGAACGTGGCGTTCGACTTCATGGGCAAGTCCACTACCTACGCCAGGATGATCAAGAACATAGAGCAGAGCGCCCGCGCCCTGAAGACCATCGGCATCCGCAAGGGCGACTGCGTGACCATCGCCATGCCCAACTGCCCCCAGGCGATCTACATGTTCTATGCCATCAACCTCATCGGAGGCATTGCCAGCATGGTGCATCCGCTCTCGAGCGAGAAGGAGATCGAGTTCTACCTCAACGAGTCGAACAGCATCACCGTCATCACCCTCGACCAGTTCTACGGCAAGATCGAGGCCATCCGCAAGAACACCGGCATCGTAAACGTCATCCTCGCCCGCATCAAGGACGAGCTGGCGCAGCCCCTGAAGGCCGGCTACATGATCACAGAGGGCTACAAAATCGCCAAGATTCCCGACGACGCTCCGGTCATCCGCTGGAAGGAGTTCATGAAGCTGGCCAAGTGCTGCTTCTACAACTATAAGGTCGAGCGCAGCGACGACGATCCCGCAGTCATCCTCTACTCCGGCGGCACCACCGGCACCACCAAGGGCATCATGCTCACCAACCGCAACTTCAACGCCCTCGCCGAGCAGGTCATCGCCACCAACCCGATGTTCGGTCCCGGGGACAAGATGCTGGCCGCCATGCCCGTCTTCCACGGCTTCGGTCTCGGCGTCTGCATCCACACGATGCTGGCCAAGGGCGGAAGGTGCGTTCTCGTGCCCCGCTTCACCCCCAAGAGCTACTCCAAGCTCATAACCAAGAACAAATGTAACTTTATAGCCGGCGTGCCCACCTTATACGAGGCCATGCTGCGTCTGCCCAATATGGAGAAAGCCGACTTCTCCCATCTCAAGGGCGTATTCTCCGGCGGAGACTCCCTGTCAATAGAGCTGAAGAAGAAGATGGACAAGTTCCTTGCAGACCACAAGGCCACCATCAAGGTGCGCGAGGGCTACGGCACCACCGAGTGCGTCACCGCCTGCTGCCTGACCCCGGTCAAGCTCCAGAAGGAGGGCAGTATCGGCATACCCTTCCCCGACACCTACTTCAAGATAGTCAAGCCCGATACGGAAGAGGAGCTGCCCTACGGCGAGGAGGGCGAGATCGTGCTCTCCGGCCCCACCGTCATGCTCGGCTACTACGGCAAGCCCGAGGAGACGGCCAGGACCCTGCGCAAGCACTCCGACGGCCTGACATGGCTCTACACCGGTGACCTCGGCAGCATGGACGACCAGGGCTTCGTCTACTTCCGAGGCCGTATCAAGAGGATGATCGTCACCTCCGGCTACAACGTCTACCCCGCCCAGCTTGAGAACATCCTCGATGCCCACGAGAAGGTGCAGATGAGCTGTATCATCGGTGTGCCAGACCCCTACAAGATGCAGAAGGTAAAGGCCTTCGTCATGCTCCGTCCCGGCAACGAGCCCACTCAGGAGACCAAGGACGAGCTCATGGCCTACTGCCGCAAGTACATCGCCAAGTACGCCATGCCCTACGACATCGAGTTCCGCAAGGAGCTGCCCAAGACCCTGGTCGGCAAGGTGGCCTACCGCGTACTCGAAGAGGAGGAGGCTAAGAAAAATGGATAAGAAACTAACAAAAGGCGTAGGCTTCCAGCGCGGAGTCTACGCCTTTTGCCGTACATTCATCGGCCCTTTCGTCAACATCATCCTGCATATCACCTACAAGCCGTGCAAGGTGCGCAGCCGTACCTTCCTGTGCCTGGGCAACCACACCCAGAACCTCGACCCCGCCCTTATGGTCATCGGCACCAGGAGGCACATGCGCTTCGTGGCCAATGCCTCATTGACCCGGGGCATTGCAGGATTCTTCCTCAACCCCCTCTTCGGCATTATCCCCCGGGAGAAGGGCGCCAAGGGGGACGCCGCCATCGCCCTGATAGAGGCCAATCTGAGGGCAGGTGTCTCCGTGGGAATGTTCCCCGAGGGCAACCGCAGCTGGGATGGGGAAACCGAGTATATCTCGCCCCGCACAGCCGCTCTGGTCAAGGATACGGGCGTGGCCCTGCTGACCTACCGCCTCACCGGAGGATACCTCCTGCGGCCGCGATGGGCCGACCATAAGCGGAGGGGGCCTATGCGGGGGGAATTGGTCCATGAATACACCCCGGAGGAGCTTGCCGGGATGACGGTCGAGGAGGTCTATGCCGCCATCTGCCGGGACCTGCGGGTCAATGCCTACGAGGAGCAGGCCGCTTCAGGAGCTCTCTACCGCGGGAAGGCGCTGGCAGAGGGGCTGCAGTACGCCGCCTACCTCTGTCCGCACTGCCTCCGTTTCGGCACCGTGGAGACGCGGGGCAACTGGCTCACATGCAGCTGCGGCCTGACGGCCAAATATCTGGAGACCGGGTCGTTCGAGAAGGGGATGTACATGCCTTTCGACAATTTTGCCGAGTGGAACCGCTTCCAGAAGCACTGGGTGCATGAGCACTGCGCGGAGCTACGGCAGCAGACCGCGGAGCCGATAGTCCACGACGACGGCTGTTTCAAGCTGACGTTGAAAAAGGACGGCGTTTTCACCCACTTGTCCGACAAGGCCTCTGTGGCCATGTACGGCGACCGTCTGGAACTTTCGTACGAGGGGCATCACGAGGTCTTCCGCATCGGGGATATAACCGGATACGGCACATTCCTGTCCCGCTCGATGTACTTCAACTGCGGGCCTTCGCTACGCTACCAGCTCATCGCCACCAAGCCCGTCTCAACGCTGAAATACTACGCCCTCTGGCGCGGTCTTTCCGGCCGGGAATACCTTTAGAGTCTTTCTAACTGGAGCATCAGCATGTTCGGGGAGATGTCCTTGAACAGGACTTTCTTGTCCCTGTCGAGCAGGTAGAGGGAGGGGATGGCACGGACATCGTAAACCAGCTGATCGCGGACGGTCAGGTCCTGATTGTAGCCGGTAATCCACTCTTCAGGGTAGTCGGACAGGCCCTTGAACCATTCGGCCACGTCCTCGTCGATGTAGATGCTCAGCAGGCTCATGCGGCCGTCCCGCACCATGGAGTTGATCATGGGGCTGTCTTTCAGCAGGGAGATAATCCCGCGGCAGGCCGGACAGCCGGGGTTGGAGAAGAGCAGGAGGGTGTATTCGCCCGGTGTGCCGTAGAGGCTGTGCTGATGGCCCTTGGCATCGGTAAATGTGAAGTCGGCTGCAGGGGTGCCGGGGCTGTTGTTCCGGCAGGTGGTCAGCTGCTGCTGATAGTAGGCGCTGAAGTGCTCTCCGGTGCGTCTGGTCCTTAGTATGCTCTCGATGACAGGTATGTAAAGCCCCTCGTTGCGCAGCTCCGACAGGGGATTCCACAGGGCGGATTCCATGGTGGCGGTGAACCAGTCGTAGATGTGTCCGCTGGTGTCCCGTTCCAGGGATGTCTCCGCCAGGGTCATCAGATGTGTCTGGGCTTTGAAAGCCCGGTCGTAGGGTATGGACCATAGGGTGAGAAGGTACTCGCGGACGGCTGCGGTCATGTCCCCCTGTCTTACTCCGCCGATAAGCGTGTCGGAGATGCCGGCCCATGCTGCGGTGGAGTCGAAATATCTGTTCCAGAAATGTTCCGCGGCATATTCCGCTGCGTCCTGGCCGGACAGCATGGCAGGTACGGAGACAGCGGGGAAGGGCTGAGGCCCGCGTTGCCCGGTCTCATTATGAAAATTACACCCGCTGATGAACAGGGGTGTAATTGTCAAAAAAAGTAAAGTTATGAAAAAAGATTTTGTCATTGTGCTGTTGACCTAAGAGGATTCGAACCTCTACAGACAGAACCAAAATCTGTAGTGCTACCATTACACCATAGGTCAATACCGAGTGCAAAGGTAATAATTTTTTCCAAATTACATCCTTCCTTATCTATCCCCTCACATGAACCTAATTTTGTACAACTTCCAGTTTTTCACCCATATATCCGGGTGTATGTGAGATATACAGAATCTTGATCGTTCGGCTAACACCGGTATCGTTACCGTCTACCCACAACTTAATCTTACCATCCTCAACAGATAGTGAGAACCAGTCTGTCTGATAAACATTATCCTGACGCTGAACGGGTCTTGTTGTCGGCGTACTGTCCCAAGGAAGACTGTCATATACCTCATAATATACCGCATCAATCTCATATTCAACATCAGGAACACATGGAACATATTCTACTGTCTGTTCTTCCGAAGACAGGGAATTAGGACCTTGAAACAACAGGAGATCCCATGTACGGTCCATACAGCTTGCCAGCAATATTGCAGCAGCTACCGGCAACAGGCGTAAGATAATCCTCCTATTCATATTGCATATTGCGTAATTGTTAGACATAAAGGGCCGATAGTTGACCACCAGTCCCTATAGTAGATATTAAACTCGCGTACGTATTCTGTATTATTAGCCCGCACATCAAACCTTAAAGTGCCCCCCTTAAAGACAGAACAATTGAAAACTCCGTCGTCTAAAATACCATCTTCCCTCTCGTACAGCTCGGAGCTCACCAGATTCCCCAGATGGTCATAGTAGTTTGTTATAATATACAGGAGATACAAATTCACATCACCCTCTTCCTGCGTGTATTCCAAGTGTTGGGCCTCTCCTGTTATGACCCGCGGCCCCTCCAGATACAGCGCCCGCTCTTTGGTGCACGATATCGATAAACAACCTGCTAACAATAAAATTAAGATTGTCCTGACTTTTCTCATAGCATTAATACAAACGTGAATTCGAAATAAAGTTAAATATAAGTCATTAATTATTTGGAAAATAGCGGTAAAAGTATTAAATTTAAAGTATCAAAAAAACAAACATAAAAAAAACTCTTACCGCTAGATCACTGAGGACAAAGTTATTGAAATTTTCTACATGGCCGACGAATACAGCAGGGAATTTTCAAAAATCAGGCAGAAATACTCACTCGAGGACGGACGGAATGACGGCAAACGCCGCAGGAACAAGCTCAACCGCATGAGCGATGCGGAGATAATGGTCATACTCATCCTGTTCCACACCGGGGGCTTCTGCTGCTTCAAGCTGCACCTGATCATCAATGACCGCGGAGAGATACTCAACTTCATGATTACCCCGGGCAACACCGACGACCGCGACCCGCTCAGGAACGAGCGCTACGTCCGGGATATCAAGGGCAAGCTCTGCGGAGACCGGGGATATATCGGCAAGGCTCTTTTCGAGATGCTCTTCATTAACGGAATACAGCTCGTCACATGAGTGCGCAACAACATGAGGAACATGCTCATGTGCCCGGAGGACAAGATTCTGCTGCGCAAGAGGGCTGTCATTGAGACTGTCAACGACGGGCTGAAGAACATCGCGCAGATTGAGCACTCCAGGCACCGCTCTTTCAACAACTTCATTGTCAACATTCTCTCAGCCATCGCTGCTTACTGTTTCTTCCCAAAAATGCCATCGGTGGACATCGCTTTTGTTGATGACGGACAGTTGGTCCTCTTCTAAATTATTTCGAACTCACGTTAAATTACATCCTTCCTTATCTATCCGGCAGTTCATCGAGCTCCGCAGGAAGTTGCTCCACGCGTATTTCTCCGTCAAGAGGGTGCTGCATAGAAACTAATATCCTTCTTAAATACTCTGTCTCATTTTTCTCGAAATAGACAAGGAGCGTATCACTCTCTTCACCTACCACTCTCTGCACTTTTACCCATTCTCCGGCATAGTAATCACCGTCAGGATAATACACCAGAGTATCAGACTCAATACAGCGCTCAGACGTGTCATAAATATCAGAGTTTACTCTAAAAATATTAATTTTACCACCATGCTTTTTTGTATAACTGGCGACCTGCTTTTCATAAGTTACTGCATCCGGACCTACGTAAGTAGCATTCCGCGTTATTTTTTGGCAACCGGACAACAGAATGCTGATGACAAATAGAATCAATAGCGTAATTTTTTCCATGACAAAATATTTACTATAAACTATATAAGAAAATAATCACTTGCAGCCTTATCTATCCGGCAGTTCTTCGACTCCTGCAGGAAGCTGTGTCACATGTATCCATGTGCTCAATTCATAAGGTACCATTTCAACATTTATCTCCCTCATATGCTCTGTCTCATTCTTATCTAAATAGACAAGGACCGTATCACTTTCTTCGCCTTTTACTCTCTGCACTTTTGCCCATTCTACAGCGTAGTAATCGTTGTCAGGATGATATTCCAAAACACCTGACTCAATAGTGTTCCACTCCATGTCATAGATACTATAGTCTACTTTAAGGATGTCAATTTCACTAGGATATTCTTTTGTATATCTGGCGACCTGCTTCTCACAAGTCACTTTCTTTGGTCCCAAATAGGTAACCCATCTATCTTTTATCCTGCAACCAGTCATCAAAAAAATGCTGATTATAGAAACTATTGAAATTATAAGCGTATTTCTTTTCATGGCAATAATGTTTATTACAAATTATATAAGACAACTCTGTAATTCCAAGTATAATAGGCTTTTTGCAACGATGATCCGCTGTCAAAACCCTCTTCTATTTCATATTCCTCGTTTTTATCCGTAGTATCAAATACTCCTTCATCGTAATAGCCGTCGCAGTCACCTTTCCATCCCCAGTTGATATGGAAAATATTCTTAGCATCCAATACTTGCCCGGTGGCAGGGCGCACATAATGCTTTACTATGACGCCGTCTATGACCCACGCATGACCCGAATTTACATATTTCTTGGCATTATTGTCATACGATTTTCCACTACCATCAACATAAACCGGTAATTGCTTCTCCAATTGCTCCAGCACTTTCTCTACATCCCCGCTTTCAAAACCAAAGCGTTTAGACAATCTGCTATATCCAAAATTTTCAAAAGTTCTTTTAGCCCCATCGGCATACGCACCGGATCCATCTGTATCATACGTAACATTGCAATTCTCTTTCAATCCCAAAAATTGCATAAAATCACTTGCTTGTTTTTTGGCTGCATCAGATATATCAGCATATAAATCAGAGTAATGATAGATACTCTTCAACATATCCCAGTCAAAACTACGTCCTCCAGCTGTCCCGTACTCGTTACAGGCCAAAATCTGACCTACAGCTATAGGCACACATCCAGCAGGAGCTTCATCTATATCTTTTCTGAAATCGTTAAACGGTGACCACTGAGTCCATTTTGTCTCTACTAGCGGGCCTACCTTCCATGCAGTCTCGTATGAAACCCCTCCTCCTCCGGAACCAAAAGGATCATCATCGCCATCATTCTCGTCCGAAGTGTCCTCATCATCCGTATCCGGCTCATTCCCGTTGGGACCGGAAGGGTCTCCGTTCTCAGACATCTGGTTCACAATAGATGCAGCCAGCAGCATAGAGACAAACTCAGAATCCTCTGAAGAACGGGCGGACGTAGATTCAGATGCTTCGTCCAATCTTTGAAGGGCCTGGTATAAATCCTCCGACGTTAAGGTACCTGCCTCAGTAACACAGAAGACTGGCGTAGACATAGCCCGCTGTGCAGCCAGTACGGCAAAACCTGACTCATCGGTAAAATTCACGATATATACCGATGTATCAGGCAGCGCTCCCTCCGATGATTTAGTGACAGCCCCGCCGAATACCGAAAGGCTTTCCGGATCATAGGATGGAGTACTAGATTTTGTATGCCCGTAGATGTCTACAAGAAGTGCGTCCAGACTGGCAAGCGCCTCATCAGGCGGGATAACTGCCGATGTCGAGGTCTCTGTTTCGGGAGAAATGACTGTTCGCTCATCCACACTGCATGATGTCGCTGTGAGCATCGCCACAAGGGCTGTAATGATAAATGAGAGATTGCATTTCATAATAAATTAAGTTTTATTGGTCAATAACATCCGCAAGTTACAATAATTTCTTCATTTACAAAAAAACTTTCGAAGGTTACTGGTCAAGCATGGGCAGACTGACCCTTAAAATGTCACACCGCGCCGTTCAGAAAGTCCTCCAGCGCCTTGGAATACTCCTGGGCCTTCTCGGCATCGGCGCTGTGGACTACCTCGATACCGTACTGGTAGAGCTGGAAGTTATGCTGCAGGTCGGTCTGCGAGAGTACGGAGCCGCGGTAGGGCTGAGCGAAGAACCGGATGGCCTGCATGGTCTCCTCCATGAAACGCCCGGCCATGGCCAGACCCTTCTCCTTCTCACCGCACTTGATGTACAAGTCAATGGCATAGAGCACCATCTGTTCGTTGACGTACATCACGGCCGCAGATGAGTTGAGCGGGAAGTTGCGGTCGGGATAGGTCTCCTGCATGCGGTCCAGCACCTGAATTACCCTGTCAGTCTCGCCCTTGTCATACAGGGCTATGGCCGTCTGCACGAACATGAAGCGCATGGAGGCCACTCCGTTGAACGTCGACAGGTTCTGATAGTCCACGAAGAAGTCCTTGGAGAAGCTGTCGAGGCGGTACACGTTCATTATGCGGTCGTACATTGCGTCGGTATCCACCTGCTCGACGGATGTGAGAGTAGTACGGCTCTTGATGGGCACGAACTTATAGGTGAAGCCGTCGAACTGGAGATAGTCCTCGATGCCGATATCCAGACTGCCGCCCTGTGTCATGAAGTAGACGGGACGCTCCCAGTCGTAGTTGGCCAGCATGTCGAGTATCATCAGCTCGGGCTTCTCGAGCAGGTTGTCCCTGTCGAGGGGTATCTCCAGACAGAGAGTATCGAGTATCTTGTCATAATCCTCCTCAGGTACGATACGGTTCTTGATGACGTTCTCCTTGTTGACGGGTATGAGCAGCCTGGAGGCGGGTACGTAGCTCTCCTCGCGGCCGTAGTAGTTGACCTTGACGCGGGGGTCGTTGAACAGCTGTATGGCGTCCCTGAGCAGGATGGGCCGGTTGAAGCGGTCTATCACCTGCACGTAGTCGTTGGTGCCGTAGAGATAGTTGATGCGGGGGGTGGTGAAACGTATGGGCTTGGCGTCGTACTGCTTCCACTGCATCTGGTCGATGTACCAGTCGATACCCAGCAGCGAGGTGTTCATTACCCTGGCGTCCAGACGGGTGCCCTCAACCTCCTGGATGTACCAGAGGGGGAAGGTGTCGTTGTCCCCGTGGGTGATGAGTATCGCCTGGGGGTCGGTGGACATGAAGTAGTTGTAGGCCATGTCGCGGGCGGTGTAGCGGTTGCTGCGGTCATGGTCGTCCCAGTTCTCGGCGGCCATCAGCACGGGTACTCCCAGCAGCAGTACGCTGACCACGACAGCTGTCACTTTCTCAGGTATATGCACTTTGGCGGCCGGCTTGCGCAGCCAGTCGTACACGGCCAGCACGGCCAGTCCTATCCATATAGAGAACATGTAGAATGAACCGGCGTAGGCGTAGTCACGCTCGCGGACCTGGTAAGGTGTCTGGTTGAGGTACAGGATGATGGCTATGCCGGTGAGGAAGAAGAGCAGGAAGGTGATCCACCAGTTGCGCTTGTCCTTGCCCAGCTGGTACAGCAGGCCGATGATACCCAGCAGCAGCGGCAGCATGTAGTAGTGGTTCTTGCCCTTGTTGTTCACGATGTAGTCCGGTCCATCGGACTGGTCGCCGAGCCGGGCGCGGTCGATGAATCCGATACCGCACTCCCAGTTGCCCTTCACGGGGTCTCCGGGCACCTGTCCGTGCAGGTCGTTCTGACGTCCGGCGAAGTTCCATAAGAAGTAGCGCATGTACATGTAGTTGAGCTGGTAGTCGAAGAAGAACCGCATGTTGTCTGCAAAGGTGGGCATCCTGCGGTCAGTGCCGGGGATTACCTTGCCCCTGCCCTGGGTATAACTTTCGTAGAAACGGATATGTGAGGGGTCCTTGCTGTGCATCCTGGGGAAGAACATCTTGCTCTCGGCAGGATAGCTGACCTCTGCAGGACCGGGCGCCTTGTAGTAGACGCTGTCCATCTTGGTATAGTAGTCCTTTATCTTATAGTCGTCGTAGACCGAGGCAAATGTCTGCCCGTAGACCAGGGGAGCGCTGCCGTACTGCTCGCGGCCCAGGTACTTGACGAGGGCGAAGGGGTTGTCGGGCTGTCCCTCGTTGGTGGGAGTGTTGTTCGCCGAGCGGATGACCACCATAGCGAAAGCCGAGTAGCCTATGACTATCATGGTAAAGCAGAGCGAGATGATATTCCATACGTGCGAGCCCTTGCGGTAAGTGAGATAGACTGCCAGGAAACACAGTACCAGCAGTACTATGAGGAAGAAGGCCGCACCGCTGTTGAACGGCAGATGGAATACATTGACGAAGAGCAGGTCGAATACAGCCGCAATCTTGGGCAGGTAGGGAATGATGCCCCAGAGCACTACGGCCAGGATAACAGCGGAGAGAGCCAGCACTCCGACGCAGCCCCAGGTGGTGACTTTGGAGGCTTTCTTATAGTAGTAGACAAATGCTATCGCGGGTATGACCAGCAGGTTCAGCAGATGCACTCCTATCGACAGGCCCATCAGGAAAGCAATCGCCACTATCCAGCGGTCGGCATACTCGGTATCGGCCTGTTCCTCCCATTTGAGAATCATCCAGAATACTGCGGCGGTAAACAGGGAGGACATGGCGTACACCTCTGCCTCTACGGCTGAGAACCAGAAGGTATCGGACCAGCAGTAAGCGAGGGAACCCACCACGCCGGCACCTATGAGGGAAATACCCTCTCCGACCGAGAGCGTGCCGCCGTTGCCGTTCTTCTCTATTATACGGCGTCCCAGGTGGACGATGGTCAGATAAAGGAAAAATATGGTGAATGCGGAGCAGAGGGCGCTCATCACATTGACCGCCATGGCGGCGTGCTCTGGTGAGGCGAACATGGTGAATACCCTGGCTATGAGCTGGAAGACAGGGTTGCCGGGGGCATGGCCGACCTCCAGCTTGTAGGAGGAGGCGATGAACTCGCCGCAGTCCCAGAAGCTGACTGTAGGCTCGATGGTGAGAAGATATGTAACGGCGGCGGTCAGAAGAACCATGACCGAGAAAATGCGGTTGATGAATTTAAACTTTTTCTGCTCCATTTGTTATCAAATTCGTATGTATAAGCCGCAAATATACTAAATTTGCGAAAAATTTACCCATATGCCTCTGGTTTACTCAACAAATCCCGATTTTAATCTTCCCTCCGGGGAGGAGCGGAAGGTGGAGACTCTTCCTCCCTCGAAGCAGAAACTTACTGTGTACCTGGACAGGCGCAACCGGGGCGGAAAGACCGTGACCCTCGTCAAGGGCTTCATCGGCAGTGAGGAGGACCTCGCGGAACTCGGACGCACGCTCAAGAGCCGCTGCGGCACCGGAGGCAGCGCCAAGGACGGGGAGATCCTGATCCAGGGCGACTGCAGGGACAAGGTGACAACAATCCTGACCGGTATGGGCTATGGAGCTAAGCGCGGTAACTGATCTACTCCCTGTTCAGGAGCTTCTGCACGGCTCTGTCCTCCAGCATTACGATATTCAGGCAGAGGCTCTACGCACCATCCAGGGCGCACAATATTTCGTATGGGCGGTACTCTTCCTTATATTTTTCTCCCTCATCTTCAGAGGACAGACAGGAGTCCTCATCTCCTGGGCCGTTGACTTCGTCCGCTCTCCGGCAAGACGCACCTACTTTACCATATCGGCTCCCGTGCGCTACGGGTTGCCCCTGCTGTTTCTGCTGTTCCTGCCGCTGGGGGCATACCTGGTGTACGGAGCATCTGTGATAGAGGTCTCATATAGACTTATACTGGCCGTCATTGCCGGATATTTCATAATAAAGGCCGTCGTCCTGGCCGGAATAGCCTATGTGTCGCGGGAAGGAGAGGCCATGACTGCCATGGCACGGCTCAACGCCTTGTTTTTCATTCTTCTGACCCTCTCCTGCTCGATTCTCTTCGTGATATGGATATTCCTGCCAGACGTACCTCCGGTCGTGGTCGGAACGGTAGCACAGGTGCTCTCCGCCGGTCTCATGATTTTCTATGCCGTAGAGCTGGTACGAATATTTTTTACTTTCAGAGAGCCGCTTTTACTGACTATTTTGTATCTTTGCACGCTTGAAATTTTGCCTATAGCGACAGCTGTAGTGACTGTTTTTAAATATTAATACACTGCATAAGACAATGACAATAAGCGATATTCTGGTTGCACAACCCGCTCCCGGGAACACTCAGTCTCCTTTCTCGGAGATTACCTCCAAGTTCGGTGTCCATGTGGACTATTCTCCTTTCTTTTACATAGAACCATTGACAGCCAAGGAGTTCAGAGCCCAGAAAGTGGCTATCCTCGACTATACGGCCATATTCTTCTCGGCCAAGTCCTCCATCGATGCCTTCTTCGCCGTGTGCGAGGCTATGAGGGTGACGGTACCTGAGACGATGAAGTATTTCTGTACCACCGAGAATATCGCCCTGTACCTCCAGAAGCACATAGTTTACCGCAAGCGCAAGATATTTTTCGGCAAAGGCACTGTGGACTCGGTCATCGATACCATCGGCAGCAAGCACAAGGGCGAGAATTTCCTCATCGCCTCCACCGACAGCACCAAACCTGAGGTGATAAAGGCCTTTACCAAGGCCGGTGTCAAGTTCGGCAACGCCGTGTTCAGCAAGACAGTCTACAGTGACCTGACCCAGATCGACCTGAACAAGTACCAGATGGTGGTATTTTACAGTCCTTCCGATGTCAAGTCCCTGCTGAACTCCTACCCCGAGTTCCAGCAGAACGGCCTGCTTTTCGTTACCTACGGACCCTCGACAGCCAAGGTCCTCAAGGACCACGGCTACTCCGTAGAGGTGGAAGCCCCGACTCCCGAGGCCCCATCCGTATCCAAAGCCCTGCTGCTCTATCTGGAAAATATAAAATAATGCGGCATTCCTGCCACATATCTCTGCTGCTGTCCGTGCTGGTCTGCGCATGTACCGCTGTATCGTGCAACCGGGAGAATCCTGCATACAACCGCGAGAACATCAAGGCGACCTGGCTCGTACATAGCCTCGACGGCAACATGCTCGACGAGCGCAGCCGGACCGTGATGACATTTACCTCATCCGGTACTTTAACCTGGGCCGGAATCCTTACTTTGGAGGATGCAAACTACCAATGGGGTGAGAACACCCTTTTATATGAGGTCTACTGCTGCGACCTGGACGTCCTCGGCTCTTTCAACGGCCTGTTCGGCCATCTCACACGGATAGAGACGGAACAGAATTACTCTTTCATACACACTGAGGACTCGCTGATGACCCTGGGCTTGGAAAGATGGACCCTGGGCGGAGAGGAGACGGTACCTGAATTCTCACAAATGACCATGCGCAAACTGCCCTCTACCTACGCCTCGACTGACACCATCGCCGGAGTATGGCAGTTTCTCACCAGAGGAGGGGAAGATTTCTCCTCATACAGGATGCAGTTCGCCGCTGACGGTTCACTTACGATGTCATCCCGCTCCGGAGAAAACAGCTGGACTCCCATGGGCACAGGGGAAGACTACTACCGCCTCTACGATAATTTCCTGGCCCTGACCATCTACGACAATCCCGTATTCGGCACACCATCCAAATGGGATGTAAAGTGCTTCGAAATCGAAAGTATCTCCGACTCAACCGCCACGATGTCCATGCACTCCTCCGGAGAGTCGTTCACCCTGTCGTACATATCCACCAACTGAGATGAAGCTGGCAGAAAAGATTCATTCCGAGGGACAAAAATTCTACAGCCGGCCCTACCGTGTCTATTATCTGGACATATCGGAGGGTGAGACTCAGTCTGTCATCATATCCGTCCCCAAGAAACTCTTCAAACGGGCCGTCAGGCGCAATCTCATACGCCGGCGCACCCGTGAGGCCCTGCGCCTGATGAGAGGAGAGTTTCCGGCCCTGGAAGGACGTCATCTCATGCTGGTGTATACCGCAACTGAAATTCTGGATTATGCAGCCATCTACGAAGGACTCGGCGCAGCGCTGGGCAAGCTTCCGCCGCTTTCTTAAGAAGGCGCTGATCTTTCCCTTCGTACTCCTGATACGCTTCTATCAGGTGTGCATCTCGCCGTACACTCCCGCGGCCTGCCGCTTCACTCCCACCTGCTCCGCATACGCCCTGGAGGCATTCCGCAAGCACGGCCCGATAAAGGGCCTCTACCTGTCTGTACGCCGCATCCTCAGGTGCCACCCGTGGGGAGGCAGCGGCTATGATCCGGTACCTTAAGGGAAAATTCTACTCGATGAGCATATTGCAGCCGCGGCGCTCAGAGCCCTGAAGACGGCCTTCGATGGTAAATGAACCGTCAGGGTATGCGCGGCCCGTATCCTCCGTCTCGATGAACGAGCATGAGTTGCGGTTGGCCAGGTCAATGATGTGGATGATGCCCCGTTCGCCGGGATCTGACTCTCTGAAAGGGTTGTTGATATCGCGGATAATTACCCTCATCCACGCAGGTGCGCGGAAGACACCGTCTCCGGCAGAATAGGCCTGGGAGAGCAGCTCGCACATCCCGTACTCGGAGTGAACGGCCCTGAGGCTGAAGCCCGTGCCCAGACGGCGGTGCAGTTCCTCCCGGGTGAGCTCCTCGCGGCGTCCCTTCATCCCTCCGGTCTCCATGACTGTGAGCCAGGAGTCATTCGGACCTTCCAATCTATATTTTTCCGTAAAATCCAGGAGGGCGAAAGCCACTCCCAGCAGAAGGGTCTTCTGTCCCCTACCCCGCAGCTCCGCGAGGGTACTGTAGAGGCGGTCGTGGTCGTAGAGATAATAACCGCTCTCCGGGCGGCCGCTCTCCCGTATCAGACGGTCCGCCATATATACCAGGGAAGAGCCCTCACGTTCCAGATAAGCGGGCAGCAGGGCCAGGATGACATAATCCTCCGGCGCCCCGTAAAAATGCCGGAAACCGGCTAAAAAGCTCCTTTCGTACAGGCTCACATCCGTCACGCAATGGCGCGAGGGTGTCTGGCCCGTCGTGGAGCTGCTGAAAAAAATCTTCTGCGGCGCCACGGGCTGCGGCTCCGCAGAAGATATGATGTCGTACTGCTTGAAGAAACGGATGGGCAGGAAGGGTATTCCGGCTATGTCCCCTACAGTTTCGGGAGTGGCTTCCAGCAGGTCGGCGTACTTCCTGTACTGCGGGCAGAGGTCATACTGACGGCGGAAGGTCTCCAGGGCACAGGCCGTGAAAGCCTCCGGAGTGTCAATCCCGAAAATACGCTCTTCCGTATCTCCCATTTCCTCTCACGTTTCAGGATTATCTGTCGGCCCTTTCGAGCTCGATGGTGAAGTGCCTCATGATGGGCAGCTCCTTGACGATCCTGTAACCGCGGGTGATGGACTCGCGGCGGTCGTAGACGTTCTTGGCTGCGGCTGCGATGTAGTCCATGTGGTTGTTGGTGTACACCCTGCGGGGGATAGCCAGACGGAGCAGCTCGAGGGCAGGATAACGGTTCTCGCGGGTGACGGGGTCGCGGTCAGCAAGCAGCGATCCGATCTCCACGCCGCGGATACCGGCCTCGAGGTAAAGCTCGATACCGAGGGTCTGGGCGATGAACTCCTCCTTGGGAAGGTGAGTCAGGATCTTCTTGGCATCGAGGAAGATGGCGTGTCCGCCGGCAGGTCTCTGGTAGGGCACTCCGTACTCGTCCAGTTTCTTGCCGAGGTAGGCCACCTGGTTGATGCGGGTCTCCAGATACTCGAACTCGGTACCCTCGAGCAGACCCTGAGCCAGTGCGTTCATGTCGCGGCCGGCCATACCGCCGTAGGTCAGGAAGCCCTCGTTCATGATAGTGAACATCTGGGCCTTGCGCATATCCGCCTCGTCGCGGAAAGCCACGAAACCTCCGATATTGACGATGGCGTCCTTCTTGGCCGACATGGTCATATAGTCTGCACCCTCGTACATCTCATGCACGATCTCGCGGATGGACTTGTTCTCATAACCCTTCTCGCGGGTCTTGATGAAGTAGGCGTTCTCTGCGAAACGTGCGGAGTCCATGAGCAGCTTGACGCCGTATTTCTTACACAGAGCGGATACGCCCTTGATGTTCTCCATGGATACGGGCTGTCCGCCGGCGGTGTTGTTGGTAACGGTCAGCACTACGCAAGGTATCTTCTCACGGGGAGTGGTCTTCAGTACTTCCTCGAGTCTTTCCAGGTCCATGTTGCCCTTGAAGGGAATCTCCAGCTCAGTGTTGGAGGCCTCCTTGATGGTGCAGTCCAGCGCTATGGCCTTGCGGTACTCGATGTGCCCTTTGGTGGTGTCGAAGTGGGAGTTGCCGGGAAGGATGTCACCCTCCTTCACAATGCTCGAGAACAGCACGTTCTCAGCTGCACGACCCTGGTGCGAAGGGAGTATGTAGGGAAGTCCGGTCAGCATCTCTATAGTGTCTTTCAGTCTGTAGAACGAGCGGGCTCCGGCATAGCTCTCGTCGCCCTCCATGATGGCGGCCCACTGCTTGTCGCTCATGGCTCCGGTACCGGAGTCGGTCAGCAGGTCGATGAACACATAGTCGCTCTTCAGGAGGAAAAGGTTGTACTTGGCCTCTTTAATCCATTTCTCGCGCTCCTCGCGGGTACTTTTACGGATGGTCTCCACCATCTTGATTCTGTAAGATTCTGCAAAAGGAAGTTCCATGATGATATCAGATTTTAAAAATTGTCCCCAAATTTAAGCATAATTGTAATAGAACCTCTCAAATTTCTGCAAAAAATAAAACCGGGGCGGTCACACGCGGACCGTCCCGGTTTGTTATGCACACTGCCGGAGCTGTTATTTGCCGGCAGCTTTCAGCTTCTTGGCCTCCTTGCGGGCCTTGCGCAGGGAGAGGTCGTACATGATAGGAGTACCTACGAATACGGACGAGTATGTACCTACGAAGATACCTACGAGCAGAGCCACTGCGAAGCCCCTGATCACCTCACCTCCGAAGATAGCGATGGCGAGCATCACGATGAAGGTGGTACCGGATGTATTGACGGTACGGGCCAGGGTGCTGTTGATGGCGTCGTTGATATTCTGATAGAGCTCACGCTTGGGATACAGGCGGCGGTACTCACGGATCCTGTCGAAGATGATCACGCTGTCGTTGATGGAGTAACCGATGATGGTCAGCACGGCGGCGATGAAGGTCTGGTCCACGTCCAGGGTAAACGGCAGGATGCCGGAGAACAGGGAGAAGAAGCCGACTGTCACGATGGCGTCATGGGCTGTTGAGACAACTCCTCCGAGACCCCATGTCCAGCCCTTGAAGCGGACGGCGATGTAGGCGAAGATCGCGAACAGGGCGATGGCTACGGCTATCAGGGAGTCGCGCTTCATGTCGTTTGCGATGGTAGGACCTACCTTGTCGGACTGGATGATACCGTTAGGATTCTCGAGGGTGGAGATGAACTCATCGTAGGTGATGGGGTTGGCGAAGAAGCCCTTCAGAGCCTCATACAGCTTGGTGTCCACGATCTTGTCGGTCTCTGTGCTCTGGTCCTCGATCATGTAGGTGGTGGTGATCTTCATCTGGCTGGCACCTCCGAACTGCTTTACCTCGACACCTTCCTCGAACTCATCCAGAACGGCCTCCCTGATCTCCTCAGCGGTCACATCCTGGTCGAAGCGGACTACGTAGGTACGGCCACCGGTGAAGTCCACACCATAGGAGAAGCCCTTGAAGATGATGGAGGCGAAGCAGATTACCATGAGAACTGTAGAGAAGATGTAGGCGTACTTACGTATCTTGACGAAGTCGATATGGGTGTTCTGCAGGAAGTTCTTGGTGAAGTGGGTGTAGAACGCGATGTTCTTGCCGCGTGCCAGACGGGCCTCGAAGATCAGTCTGGAGATGAAGATCGAGGTCAGCATAGAGGTAATCAGACCGATAACCAGTGTGGTGGCGAAGCCCTGTACAGGACCGGAACCGAAGAAGAAGAGTACCAGACCGGTGATGATGGTGGTGAGGTTACCGTCGATGATGGCGGAGTAGGCGTGCTTGTAACCGTCGGAGATAGCCAGACGGAGGGCCTTGCCCGCACGGATCTCCTCCTTCACGCGCTCGTAGATAATCACATTGGCGTCCACGGCCATACCGAGAGTCAGCACCAGACCGGCGATACCGGGGAGGGTGAGGACGGCTCCGAAGGATGCGAGGGCTCCGAAGAGGAAGAGCACGTTGCAGAGCAGGGCGGCATCGGCTGCGACACCGGCACCCTTATAGAAGAAGAGCATGTAGAGCAGCACCAGGACGAAGGCGATCACGAAGGAAATCATACCTGCCTGGATGGAAGCGCTACCGAGGGAAGGACCTACCACCTGCTCCTGAACGATGGTGGCGGGAGCGGGGAGCTTACCGGAGTTGAGCACGTTGGCAAGGTCGGTGGCCTCCTCGATGGTGAAGTTGCCCTCGATGACCGAGCGGCCGCCGGTAATCTCGGCATTGACGCGGGGGAAGGAATATACCATGCCGTCGAGCACGATGGCGATGCACTTGCCTATGTTGTCAGCGGTCAGACGGGCCCATGTCTGGGCGCCCTCAGCGTTCATGGCCATGTCTACCTGAGGCTGTCCGCCCATGTTGCTGTAGGATACACGGGCATCGGAAACCACACCTCCGTCCAGAGGAGCCTTGCCGTCACGGGTGTTGACCTTGATGGCGATCAGCTCGTAATAGTTGCCTCCGGCATACTGGGAAGAGGCCTTCACTGTCCACATCGGCACGAGGTCGGCGGGAAGGGCTGCCTTTACCTGGGGCAGACGGAGCCAGGAGTTGATCTTGGCTGTATCCCTGTAGTGAGCGACGCCGATTACGGGACCGGGCATCAGCTGACCGTTGTACATCGAGGGGTTGAGGGCGTAGAAGAAAGGATTGTTCCTGGCGTAGTTGAGCTCGTCAGCGGAGAGAGAATCCTCCTGCTGTGCCAGCTCGGCCACGAGGTCGTCGGAAGCGCTGCCTGCGGCTGCGGGAGCTGCCTTGGCTGCGGTCTCAGCGGGCTGTGCCTCTACTGTCAGACCCTCTTCCTGAGCCACATAGTCCTTTACGATAGTATTGACCTCCTGGAGATAACGGAATACCTCGGGATTCTCGTAGGTAGTCCAGAACTCGAGGGAAGCGGTTCCCTGAAGGAGGTTGCGCACACGCTCGGGCTCCTTGACACCGGGAAGCTCGACGAGGATACGGCTGGAGTTGCCGAGTCTCTGGATATTGGGAGAAGTCACACCGAAGCGGTCGATACGGTTGCGCAGCACGTTGAAGGAGTTGGCTACGGCACTCTCGGCCTGCTCGCGGATCACGGCGATCACCTCGTCATTGGTGCTCTGGGCATTGATCCTGTCCCTGAGGTCGATAGTTCCGAATATCTGAGCCAGTCTCTGCTCGGGTGCCACCTCGTTCCAGGCCTCGTAGAAGAGGGTGATGAAGTCGGTGTTGCCGCCCAGGGCTGTCTCTCTCTCCTTGGCGATGGCCAGGGCCTGGTTGAACTGGGGCGACTCATTGTAATTGGACAATGCCCTCACCAGGTCGCTCAGCTGCACCTCCAGCATGACGTTCATACCGCCCTTGAGGTCCAGACCGAGGTTGATCTCCTTCTCCTGCACTTCCTTGAAAGTGTAGCCCAGGTAGACCTTCTCGGCGCTCACCGAGTCGAGATAGAAACTGTTTCTCTCTTTTCTGATAGAATCCAGATAATAAGCCTTATCCAGATCAGACACCTCCGCGAAGGAGGGTTTCTGCTGCTCTGCTGCCACAGCCGCCTCCGCATACTTGTCCGCCTTGTTCTTGATAATGGAGGACACGCCTGTGAAGGAAAGCTGGTAAATGCAGGCCAGAGCGATCAAAACCGCCAAAAAAGTAATGGCTCCTTTACTTTGCATATCAAATTCCTTTTTAAAATTTGCGTAAAAATTGAGGGTACAAAAGTACTATTTTTTTCTTATTTGTAAAGTATTTAGTAATTTTGTTGATTATATTATTTGAATATGACTGCCTTGAACAGATATTTTACGGCCCTCGCCGCCCTTTTTCTCATCAGTTTCCCGGTACTGGGACAGCAGGCGGACCTGAGGAAAGCCGAAGTGCTCCACAAGGCCTATGAGTTCGCCAAGGCCGGGGAATACTACAACAAAGCCCTGAAACTCACCACCGACTCCCTTGAGCAGATATACATCATGGACCGGATTCTCCAGTGCCGGAACGGAGAGAGTCTGCTGCAGTATATAGTCCGCCCCACGGCGACAGCGTCCCAGGCCTTCCGCACCGAGGACTTCTACCTCTATCTGAAGGATTTTGACAACCGCTCCTGGATACCCGTACCCAACCCCTTCGTAAAGCCCTCCGAGAGCGGGAAGAACCCCTATTATACCGCCATGTACCTGCCGGCAGGACAGGACAGAGTCATCTACTCCGCTCCCGACGAGTACGGAGCCTGGAACCTCTACACCTCCACCCGCAAGGACAGCGTCACCTGGAGTATCCCGGAGCTGTTGAGTGAGAATATACTGTCCGGCCACAACGAGATATTCCCCGTCCTGAGCCGCGACGGCCGCACCCTCTATTTTGCCTCCGACGGACTGCCCGGAATGGGTGGATACGACCTCTTCTACAGCCGCTGGGACGATGAGACCGGAGACTGGAGCATACCGGAGAACATGGGATTCCCCTACTCTTCCACCGGGGATGACCTGCTGTACGTGGAGAGCCGTGACGGACGTTACTCGATTATTGTCTCCAACAGGGAGACAGAAGGCAGCGACTCGGTGAAGATATACGTTACAGAATACATCCCCACTCCTGTAAAGACACCTCTCGGAGAGGACGAGTCGCCCATCGCCATTGCCTCCTTCATAAAGGATTTTCCTCAGCCTGAAGCCGTAGCGGAGACCGCTGAGGGGGAAGAGGCCGATACTGCCGGAGATGCCCGGATGGCGGATTATTCGAAACTGATGCACAGGCTCCGCAGGCTGCAGGAGGAGCATCAGGAGAAACTGGACAAGATAGAAGAAAGCCGCAGAATATACGGGACTGCCTCCGAGGGTGACCGGGAATTCCTGGCGGGAATCATCCGGGATGTGGAGAACGAGGCCCTTCAGATCCGCCGGCAGATGGACGCTCTGTCGGAGCAGATACGGCAGATAGAGCAGAAGTTCCTGGCAGAGGGCATCATACCCGTAGTACAGGAGGAGACGGCGCAGGAGGAACCCGCGGCACAGGAGGCTGCCGGAGAAGAGGCCCCGGAGTACATATTCAGCCGCCATGCCATGGGCAGGATACCATATATTATAGTGGAGCAGCCTGAACCGGAGTTCGACTATACTTTCAAAATCCTGGGACGCAACGAGGGACAGTTCGTCGAGGACAATACCCTGCCGGAGGGCGTGGTCTACCAGATACAGTTCATGGTGCTGTCCAACCACGCTTCGGTACGGGACATCCGCGGCATGAGCCCTGTCTTCGTCAGCAAAATGAAATCGGGCAAATACCTGCATACGGTAGGTCTCTTCTCTACCTATCAGGAGGCATCGTCCAATCTCGGACGGGTACGCCGCAACGGCTTCCCCGACGCCATCATCATCGCCTACAACAACGGCAGGAGCATCCCCGTGAAGACTGCCAGGACAATGGAGAATGAGCGGGTACTCTCAATGCCTGCCTCCGGCGGCTCCAGGAGCGGCTCTGCCTCCCGTCAGACATCCTCTGCCGCATCCGGTGAGATGTCCTACCAGGTGGTGCTCAAGGGCTACGGCCCGGCACTGCCCTCCAGCGTGCTGTCCGCAATAAGGGGCGCGACCACCAAGGACCTGACCAAGTCCGGCTCCGACGATGCTACGGTCTTCGCAGTGGGTCCTTTCTCGGAGCGCAAGGACGCCGAGTTCCTGCTAAAGATACTCGAGGACCTGGACATCAAGAACGTAAGTATAGAAAGCATTAAATTATAATTTCAGATGGCACTTATCATCTCCCTGTCCATACTGGGACTCCTGCTCATTATCGCTGAAATCATACTCATTCCCGGTATCTTCGTCGCCGGCACCCTCGGACTGGTGTCGATAGGCGCGGCGTGCTGGCTGGCATTCGACGGCATAGGACCGGAGGCCGGTTACATAACGATAGCGGCAAATGCCGTGCTGGCCGTGGTCTGCGCCGTGCTCTCGCTCCGCTCCAAGACCTGGAAGAAGCTCTCGCTGCATACAGAGATCGACAGCCGCACGGACTCCCGCCCCGAGGACAAGGGCATAGCCGTCGGTTCGCAGGGCGTCACGATTACCCGCCTGGCTCCCATGGGCAAGGTCCTGTTCGGTGAGACTACGGTGGAATGTTCGGCCCGCAACGGCATCATCGACCCAGGGCAGCAGGTTGAGGTAATCCTTATCGATGACAATAAAATATTTGTAAAACCCTTATAACAGTTTTTTCTTTATGATTTCTTCAGTAGGACTCGTTATTATCTGGATAGCAGTGGCCATCGTGGCCCTGATTATCCTGCTCTGGTTCTTCCCGGTGACCCTGTGGTTCCAGGCTCTGATCTCGGGAGTGCGCATCTCGCTCATCCAGTTGGTGCTGATGAGGTGGAGAAAGGTTCCGCCGAGCACCATCGTCATGGCTATGGTCACTGGTACCAAGGCCGGCCTGAAACTGGATGCCAACGCGCTTGAGGCTCACTACCTGGCGAAGGGCAATGTGCCCAATGTGGTCAATGCCCTGATCTCCGCGGACAAGGCCAATATCAACCTGGACTTCAAGATGGCGGCTGCCATCGACCTCGCCGGCCGCGATGTGTTCGAGGCCGTGCAGATGTCTGTAAATCCTAAGGTAATCAATACTCCGCCCGTGACGGCTGTGGCCAAGGACGGTATCCAGATGATAGCCAAGGCCAGGGTTACTGTCCGGGCCAATATCAAGCAGCTCGTCGGCGGTGCCGGTGAGGAGACCGTTCTCGCCCGCGTAGGTGAGGGTATCGTATCCAGTATCGGTGCGTCGGAGTCGCACAAGGATGTGCTGGAGCACCCCGACTCGATCTCCAAGGTAGTGCTGGCCAAGGGGCTCGATGCGGGTACGGCTTTCGAGATTCTTTCGATTGATATCGCTGATATCGACATAGGCAAGAATATCGGTGCGGTGCTGCAGATCGACCAGGCCAATGCAGATAAGAATATTGCTCAGGCCCGCGCTGAGGAGCGCCGCGCCATGGCCGTAGCCCTCGAGCAGGAGATGAAGGCCAAAGCCCAGGAGGCCAGGGCCCAGGTTATCGAGGCCGAGAGGGAGATTCCTCTGGCTATGGCTGATGCCTTCCGTTCCGGCAATCTCGGCATCATGGACTACTACCGGATAAAGAATATCCAGGCTGATACTGACATGCGCGAGAATATCGCCAAGGAAAGCGTATAAATTACGTACGCAGGAGATACCACGCAAAATAAAAGTACTACCCCTCTGAGGTCCTTCCCACTTCGTGGGCCCCTTCCCTACTCGGGAGCCGACGCCTCAGAGGGGTAGTACTTTATATGAGGTTTGATTAGAGAATCGTTCCGTCGGAGGTGATGCGTACGTTCTTTTCGAGGTCGCCGCGGCCTTCCAGCTCGATGAGGTAGTACTCGCTTTCGGGGGTCTGGATGTACTCGGCGTCATCGATACGGTAATCCGGATATTCCTTCGAAAGGGTGTCTGTCACTTCTTTTGGCAGCTCGCTGATGCGGACATCCCACTGTGAGCGGACCCATTCGCCGGCTCCATTGAAGTAGATGTTCTTTTCCTTGTTGTCGTGCCAGATCTCCACTTCCAGGTAGCCGTCGTCCCAGTCCTGCTCGAGAATGCGGGCTCCGGGGTATTTGTCTGCGATGTACTCCTCGATGCTGCCGCCTACCATGCCGCCGCTGTTGTCCCCGCCTCCGGGATTGTCTCCGTTACCGGTGACTGGGGTGACGGTACCGTCTGCGTAGACATCTACCTCGATGTCGTCATCCCTGTATTCCAGTTCGAAGCGGTAGAACTCGCCTTCTGGTGTCTGGTAGAAGTCCACGTCGTCCATCCGGTAGCTGCCGTACTCGGAACTTCTGAGGTAGCCCAGAATATCCTCGGGCACCTGGCTGTGGCGCAGTTCGGTACGGGTCAGCATCCAGTTCTGGGAGGAGTCGAAGAAGAGCTCGCGGCACACGCGGCCGTCGATGATCTCCACCTCTGTCATGCCGTGCTCTATGTCTATCTCGACTATCCTGGCATCTGGATAATGGGTTGCGATGTACTCCTTAATGCTGCCTGAGGGGGTATCGGGAATAAAATCGTTGTAGTCGTAGTCCTCCTCCGCGTCGATGACGGTCTTGACCAGCACTCCGTCCTCGGAGAAGTAGAGGTCGACTTCCTGATATACTCCGTCTTTGGTACCCTCAACTTCGATGATGTAGATGGTCTCGACCCCGTCCCTGCGCAGCATATCGATGTCGTCAATACGCCAGTCAGCGTACTCTGTGGCGTCAAAGGCGGCCCAGACAGCATCGGGCACCATGCCCTGAGGCAGGTCGGTCTCCGTCATCTGCCACTGATACTGAGAGTCGAACCATGCGGAATAATTGACCAGCTGGCCGTTATCTGAGCGGACCGCCGGAGTCTCGCCGGCGGGAGCCTTGAAGTCTGCTACATAGTAACTGTTTTTCATCGACCACTTTACATCCTGCGCCCCGGGATAAAGGTCGAACAGTGCAGCCTGAAGCTCCGGTGTAGCTTCAATGTTCTGGAGGTTCTCCGGCCTCTGCTTATTGCAGGAGGCTGCCAGAAGCATAAGGGACAAAATGCACCCTGATACAATAAGTTTTAAATTCGTCTTCATAAAAGTGATTGTTTAAAAAGTTAGAAAATTTCTGGGCTTAATGACATGCCGGGGACTCTGTGACAACCTTTAGGAAAACGGGCCCCGTGTGCATCCGCGCCGGGACCCGTCTTCGAGTTATTCAATATGGTATGTCACATGCGGTTAGTCATCCATGTCGATGAGGTTGTAGTAGAGGTCGAAGGTCAGCTCCAGACCATTTGTGAGCTCGACCTCGATGTCCCGGCGGTCACGGTCGATGGAATGTACCTGCACTCCGGGGAAGTTGCTGTTGACGTACGTCATGATCTGCTCGGGAACTATGCCTGCGGGAAGTACGGAATACTTGCAGTTTACCTCCTTCCACTGGCCGTCCTTGTAGAACTCGATCTTGATGGAATTGGTGAACATCACCTCGTAGCGCACCTCCATGAAATCGCGCTCCTCCTTGGCGAAGGACACCTTCTGGTCCGCAAAATAGGTATTGATGAACTCCTGTGCAGGGGCAGGAAGCTGGTTGAACTGGATCGGACGGTCGTGGTCCGCGCGGGCCGATACCGCAGAAAAGAGCAGCAATGCAGCTGCGACGATAAGAATCTTTTTCATATTTTCTCCTTTTTTAAACATTGTTTCATCTTTACGGCGCAAATGTCAGGAGAGATTTTAAAAAGAAGTTGAAATCATTTCCATTTTACCGAAAAAATGTGCATCCCGCCCTCGAACCTGTAGCCGACATCCAGACTGTAGTACCTCTGGACAGCTCCTACAAGTGCCAGTCCGAGCCCCAGGGCCCCTTCCCGTCCACCGCTCTTGTAGAAGCGGTCGAAGATGTGGTCCGCATCGAGAGCCTGGTCTCCCGTATTTGCAATCTCCATGGTGCGCCCGCTCACAGAGATGCGGATCATGCCTCCCGTACGCGTATATATATAGGCGTTCTTGAGCAGATTGCCGGTCAGGGTCCGGGCCAGGGATTCATTCATCCTCACCACCAGGCTGTCGGGACGGGGGAAGTCGACCTCTATCCCCTTGTCCTCGTAGATTTCTGAGAAAACCTCCACGCTCTCCTGCACGAGGGCAGGGATGAAGACATCCGTGCTTTCGGGGAACTGGCCGTTGTCTATCTTAGTCAGCAGGAGAAGGGTCTTGTTGAGACGGACCACCCCTCCCAGAGTACGCTGGATACCCAACAGCTCGCCTATCTGCCTCTCGTCCAGCTCCGTGTTGTCCAGCAGCCACTCGATGCGGTTGCCCATGACCGCCAGAGGGGTCTGGAGCTCGTGCGAGGCGTTGCCTATGAACTCCTTCTGCGCCTCGAAGGCCTCCTCATAGCGGTTGAGGGCCTTTTCAGCGGCCACATTGAGCTTCTGGAACTCAGTGATGTCGGTCGGGTTGTCCAGCGGAGGGTTCTTGGCTCCTATCCTGAAGCGGTCCAGCCAGCCCAGGAGACGGTAGAGAGGCCGCATGTTGCGGTAGAAGACCAGAATAGTCACCAGTATGACTGTCAGCAGCAGGGAAAAATACAGAATCACTATCCAGACCAGGGTGGACTGCATGAGCTCCTGCTTGTCTATAGTCGGGGTATAGGCCTTGAGGAGGTAATAGTTGTCGCTGTCCGTACGGAATACCGTGGTAAGCACCCTGGCGGGCTCGCGGCCTATGGAAGGGAACAGCTCGTCGTTGAAATAATAACGTATGGAGGGATGGTCATGGGCGAACTGCTCCCCGATCGGGATGATGTCGTAGATGATGTTGGCTCCTACGTTGGAGGGTAGTTCCTGACCGGAGAGCATGCGGGCAATGACCTTGTCAGTGAACTCATCCAGAGCGTCATCGGTCTCGTCATTGACCTCGTTCAGGGTCCGGAAATAGAAAAAGCCGGCCCAGATAGCCATCAAGGGCAGGAGCACCAGCGCCAGACGCATGGCTATGCGGTACATCAGTTTCATATCACTTGACCAGCTTATAACCGAAACCGTACACGGCCTTGATCTCGATGTCGGCTCCTGCCGCCTGGAGCTTGCGGCGCAGGTTCTTCATCTGCGCATAGACGAAGTGGTAGTCGTCGGCCTGGTCGGCGTGGTCACCCCACACGGCCTCGGCAAGGACGGACTTATCCACCAGATGGTTGGGCCGCTGCATGAAATACAGCAGTATATCGAACTCCTTTTTAAGCAGTTCCATCTGTTTACCGGCCACCTCCACATAACCATTCTCGGGCTGGATGGTGACATTGCCGTATTCGATGGTGAGATTGCCGCCGGTCCGTCCCCTGCGGAGCACGCTGCGGATGCGGGCCTTGAGCTCGGCCATGTGGAAGGGCTTGGGCAGGTAATCGTCTGCCCCGTGCTCCAGACCGTAGACCTTGTCGTCCAGGGAGTCCTTGGCCGAGATGATGATGACGTTCTCCCGTTTCTGCATGTGCTTGATGTGATCCAGCAACTGGAGGCCGCTGCCGCCCGGAAGCATGATATCCAGCAGGATACAGTCATAACTGTAGCCGGAGACCTTGGCGTCCGCCTCATCGAAGGTTGAAGCCGTCTCGACCACATAGCCCTCCTCCGTCAGGGCCCGCTGCATCAGTTCCCTCAGGGAGGAGTCATCCTCAACAATAAGCAGTTTCATACGTATGTCTTTTCAGAGTGAGATACAAAATTAGAAATCAATTCTGAAAAGAAACTGAAATTATCCGGAAAATAAGCCTATATTTGCACCTCACAATCAATCGGGGTGTGGCGCAGTTGGCTAGCGCACCTGCTTTGGGAGCAGGGGGTCGAAGGTTCGAGTCCTTTTACCCCGACTACAGGGCCAGAGAGCCGAAGGTCTTCATGAACTGAACCCTTTCGTACATGGCGGGGTCAGGGATGGATGAGTAACTCAGGCGGCCGCGGATCTGGGAGAGGCTTTCCACATTGTTCTTTTCGAGGAAAGCAGCTATTTTCCCGTTGAATTCCTTTATGACGGCGGGTCCATGCTTGTAAATCACAGAACATACCTGAACGGCATCGGCGCCGGCAAGAATCATCTTTAGGGCACTTTCAGCACTGTGCACGCCTGTGGTGGTGGCGATGTCTATCTTTACGGCTGAGGCAAGAATGGCGGTCCAGCGCAGGATCTCGGCATACTCACCTTCATGTGAGAGGGGAGCGGCCGGCACCAGGCAGAACTTCTCCAGGTCGATGTCAGGGGTGAAGAAACGGTTGAATATCACCACTCCCTTGGCTCCGGCAGAGGCTATGCGGTCTACGAAATTGACTATGCTGGAGAAGTGGGGACCTATCTTTACGGCTACGGGAATCTTAAGCTCCGAAACTATCGAGCGGACTACGCTGACATAGCCGTCCTCGATGGCAGCAGGCGAGGTTCTGGGGTCCATGGCCATATCGTAAAGATTAATTTCCAGAGCATCGGCTCCGGCAGCCTCTATCTGACGGGCATATTCCACCCACTCTCCGGGACTGTAGCAGTTGATGCTGGCGATGACGGGTATCGATACGGCCTGCTTGATATTCCGCACTTTCTCCGTGTACTGCGCGATGGAGTTGGAACGGATGTAAGCATGCAGATAGTCGTCCATCTCCGGGTAGGAATGACCGGCAGAGGCCATGAACTCCACCTCACCGCGGATCTGCTCCTCGAAGAGGGACTTCATGACCACGGCTCCGGCACCGCAGCTTTCCATTTCCTTAACTTTGTCGACATCGGCTGTCAGCGAGCAGCTGCTCACCACTATCGGACTCTTGAGATCCAGGCCGAGATACTTCACATCTGTTGTTGCCATAGCTGTAGTTGTTTGTTATCCTATTTTGTTCAATTTCTTTAAAACTGTGCTGAAATCAGTCCGCTCGCGGATGATGCCGCCGACCTCAGCTATAGGGATGCGCTCCTGGGACATGGTATCGCGGTCGCGGATGGTCACGCAGTTGTCCTCCTTGGTCTGATGGTCCACGGTGATGCAGAAGGGAGTGCCGATGGCATCCTGACGGCGGTAGCGCTTGCCGATGCTGTCCTTCTCGTCATACTGGCAGTTGAAGTCAAACTTCAGGTCGTCGATGATATCGCGGGCAATTTCAGGCAGCCCGTCCTTCTTGACCAGAGGCAGTACTGCAAGTTTCACGGGAGCCAGCACGGGAGGAATGCGGAGGACTACCCTCTCCTCTCCGTTTTCCAGCTTCTCCTCGCAGTAAGCAGCGGAAAGCACGGCAAGGAACATCCTGTCCAGTCCTATGGATGTCTCCACAACGTACGGAGTGTAGCTCTCGCCTGTCTCGGGGTCGAAGTACTGTATCTTGCGGCCGGAGAACTTCTGATGGTTGCCCAGGTCGAAGTCCGTGCGGGAATGAATGCCCTCGAGTTCCTTGAAGCCGAAGGGGAATTCAAATTCAATGTCAGTGGCGGCGTTGGCGTAGTGGGCCAGCTTCTCGTGGTCGTGGAAGCGGTACTTCTCATCGCCCAGGCCGAGGGCCTTGTGCCACTGCAGGCGGGCTTCCTTCCATTTGGCGAACCACTCGAGCTCAGAGCCGGGACGCACGAAGAACTGCATCTCCATCTGCTCGAACTCCCTCATGCGGAAGATGAACTGACGGGCCACTATCTCGTTGCGGAAGGCCTTGCCTATCTGGGCGATGCCGAAAGGAATCTTCATACGGCCGGTCTTCTGGACATTCAGGAAATTGACAAATATGCCCTGGGCGGTCTCGGGACGGAGGTAGATGATGCCGTCCTCTCCGGAGATGTTGCCGAGCTGGGTGGAGAACATCAGGTTGAACTGACGCACCTCAGTCCAGTTCTTGGTACCTGAGATGGGGCAGACGATGCCGCAGTCGATGATGATGTCGCGCAGCCCCTGAAGGTCGTTGGCATTGAGGGCGGCCGTCATGCGCTCACGAACCTCGTCCATCTTCTGCTGATTGCGCAGCACGTTGGGATTGGTGGCGCGGAACTGAGCCTCGTCAAAGCTCTCGCCGAACTTGCGCCGGCCTTTCTCGACATCCTTGTTTATCTTCTCCTCGAGTTTTGCGATGTAGTCCTCTATGAGCACGTCGGCACGGTAGCGCTTCTTGGAGTCCTTGTTGTCGATCAGAGGGTCGTTGAAAGCTCCCACATGACCGGACGCCTGCCAGATCTTAGGGTGCATGAAGATAGCGGAGTCGATACCGACTATATTCTCGTTGAGGCGCACCATAGCGTCCCACCAGTATTTCTTGATATTGTTCTTGAGCTCCACGCCCATCTGTCCGTAGTCATAGACGGCGCTGAGTCCGTCGTAAATCTCACTTGAGGGAAAAACAAAGCCATACTCCTTGGCATGGGCGGTAAGTTGCTTGAATACTTCTTCCTGTGTCATGTGTTTTTGGAATTAATCATGCAAAAATAAGAATTATTCCGTACTTTTGCCCGAAGAAAATCTAAATAACACAAATATGAGACTCAAAAGAACTGTCATGGCCGTCTTAGCCGGCCTTATAGCCCTGTGCTCCAGCGCCCAGGGAGTAATCTCAGTAGACTCGAAAGCCTCCGTCCTGCCCGACGGTAACGTCGAGCTGCTGCTGACCGTCAGCCTCGAGCCGGGCTGGTACATGTACAGCACCGTGCCGGTGAGCGGCGGCCCGATGGCCACCTCATTCACCGCCGACGAAAGCTCCGCCTTCACCCTCTCCGGAGGGCTGCAGGACGTTGAGGAGGCCCACGTCAAATTCGACGAGGGCTTCGGCATCGACGTCAAGTACTTCGAGGGCACTGCGCAATTCCGCCAGGTCATCGTCCCCGCCACGCAGGAGACCTTCACCGTGACCGGATACCTCGAGTACCAGACCTGCAACGGGGCCGAGTGCACCCTCAACGAGAGCGAGGTGTCCATAAAGGTGGACCCCTCCGCGGCTCCCTCTGCTGACTCCGCCAAGGGCAGCAAGGCCGGCGGCCAGGGCTTCTGGAGCTTCCTGCTCATAGCCTTCCTCGCCGGACTCGCCGGGGTCATCACCCCCTGCGTCTTCCCCATGATACCCATGACCGTGGGCTTCCTCATCGGAGGTGGCAGCACCAAGCGTGCGGGCATCATGAAGGGAGTCATCTTCGGCCTCTCGATCATAGTCATCTACACCCTCCTGGGACTCATCGTGGCCCTCTTCCAGAGCACTGCCGCCACTGACGCCATAGGCACCCACTGGATTCCCAACCTGATATTCGCCCTCCTCTTCCTGATCTTCGCCGTCTCCTTCCTCGGAGCCTTCGAGATCACCCTCCCCTCCGGACTGGCCAACAAGGCCGACCGCGAGGCCGACAAGGGCGGATACATCGCGGCCTTCTTCGTGGCACTCGCGATGACCATCGTCTCATTCTCCTGCACAGGCCCCTTCGTGGGCTCCATCCTTGCGGCAGCGGTCCTCGACGGCGTGGCCCTCAGGCCCATCGTCGGCATGGCCGTGTTCGGACTGGGATTCTCCCTGCCCTTCGTGGTGCTCTCCTTCTTCCCCGGAGTCATGAAGAAACTGCCCAAGTCAGGCGGCTGGCTCAACATGGTCAAGGTCGTCTTCGCCTACATCATGCTGGCCTTCGCCATGAAGTTCCTCTACAACATCGACGCCTACTTCGGATGGGGCATCATAACCCGTCTGGGCTTCATCGCCGTATGGGTAGTCCTCGCCCTGCTGCTCGGCCTCTACTTCCTCGGAGTGTTCCGCACCAGCCACGACTCGCCCTCTGAGGGCATCGGCTGGGGCAGGCACATCGCCGCGATAGTCTGCATCACGTTCGCATTCTATCTTATCCCCGGTCTCTTCGGCGCACCGCTGCAGAGCATCTCCGGTCTGATTCCGCCGATGGACGGATCCACGCTGACACTCTCACAGGGCAGCCCGCAGGCTTCCTCCGGTGACAATGCGGCCGCGGCCACTGGCTATTCGACCCTGGGTTACCACACCGACCTGGACGAGGCCCTGGCGGAGAGCAGGGCCACCGGCAAGCCCGTCTTCGTGGTGTTCAAGTCGCACACCTGCAGCGTGTGCAAGCAGATGGAGGCCACCGTCCTCTCGTCGGCGGCCGTCATGGACAGGCTGTCGGATGACTTCGTCATCGCCCACCTCTACGTGGACGACAAGACGGAGGACGCGGAGTTCCGCACCCTGGGCCGCCGCTACCGCGACCTGGAGATGAGGCAGTTCGCCTCGGCATCGCAGCCGCTCTACGCGGTGGTGGACGCTGAGGGCAGCACCCTCTCCGGCCCCGTCGGAAGCTGCTCAGAGGAGGAATTCCTGGAGTTCCTGAATTTCTAAAAAGGAATCAGTATAGAATCTGCTTCAGCAGACGCTTGGCATAATCCCTCTCCTCGATCTGAGGATGAGGGATTTTTAATGTCGGGGTATCTATATGACGGTCCCCGTACAGGACGATATCGATGTCGATAGTCCTGGAATGATAGATACGGCGGCCCTCCGCATCATACTCCGGCTCACGGGCTATACGGCCCAGCTTCTGTTCCACCCATTTGCAGACCTCCAGCAGAGGTTCGGGCGGGACGGTGGTCTCGAAGGATATGGCCTGGTTGAGAAATGGCTCGGAACCCGGCGCCATGCCCCAGGGCTCGGTCTCGAGCACCTCAGATTCACGGATATCGGAAAAGAGCCAGGGAGCCAGCTGAGTGACCAGAAGCGATACGGCGGTGCTGAGGTTGCGCCGCCTGTTCCCCATATTGCTGCCTAGGATGAGATATACCCTTACGGGCTGAGATTCCGGTGTCATAGCAGTCCCAGTTCAAGTAAAGCCTCGTCGCTCATCCGGGACTTGTCCCAGGGCGGGTCGAATGTTATCTCTATAGCCACGTCCGTAACTCCCGGCGTATCGGCCACAGCCGTGTGCACGTCCTCTACCAGAGTGTCGGACATGGGGCAGTTGGGAGCCGTCAGAGTCATCTTGATGTGAACCTTGTGGTCGTCATCTATGGTCATGTCGTAGATGAGGCCCAGGTCGTAGATATTGACCGGTATCTCGGGGTCGTAGACCTGCTTGAGGGCCCGCACTACATCGCGGGTGAGAGTCGTTTTGTCCATAACTTACTGTCCTTTGTACTTGAGGGCGTCCTCGCGTATCTGCTCCATCATCGACACCAGTCCGTTGGCCCGGGTCGGCGACAGATTCTCACGGAGTCCTATCTCCTCGATAAATGAATTGTCGGCGGAGAGTATCTCGTCCGGGGTCCTGCCGTTGTAGACCCGGATGAGGAGGGAGATGATACCCTTGGTGATGATGGCGTCGCTGTCCGCCGTAAACCACAGCCGGCCGTCACGGAACTCGCTGTCAAGCCACACCCGGGACTGGCAGCCCTTGATGAGGCGGTCCTCCTGCTTTTTCTGCTCGTCGATGACGGGCAGGGAATGGCCCAGCTCGATGAGATACTCGTACTTGTCCATCCAGTCCCCGAAGGCGGCGAACTCGTCCACTATCTCCTGCTGAACCTGCTTGATAGATGATGTATTGTCTGTCATTGTCCTGTATCTTTTATTGAAATGAATTCTGTTTATCTCAACATTGCCAGCACCCTGCGCATAGCGCCCATGAACGCCTCGCACTCCTGCATCGTATTGTAGGCCGCCAGGGAGACCCGCACCGCTCCCGTCAGCCCGAACTTGGCCAGCAGCGGCTCCGAGCACATCTGTCCGGAGCGCACGGCCACTCCCATCTTGTCCAGAAGGGTGGCAATGTCACTGTGATGCGCCCCTTCGACGGTAAATGATATCAGCGGGGCCTTCTTTCCGCCGCTTCCGATAATCCTCAGACCGTCCACAGCGTTCAACTCACGCATGAGATAATCGGTCATCCGCTTTTCATTTTCCCTTACTTGCGGTACATCTACTGAAGTGACAAAATCGATAGCGGGCTTTAAAGTCGCAGCAGCTATGAAATTAGGTGTTCCGGCCTCGAATCTCAGCGGAACCGGAGCGTATGTGGTCCTCTCATACGTCACCGTGTCCACCATCTCCCCGCCTCCCATCCAAGGCGGCAGGGTCTCCAGCAGACTGCGGCGGCCGTAGAGCACTCCTGTACCGGTCAGCGCATAGAGCTTATGCCCGGAGAAAGAATAGAAGTCGCAGGATGTCTCCTGCACGTCAATGCCCTCATGGACTATCCCCTGCGCCCCGTCCAGATGTATCACGGCGCCGTACCGGTGTGCCAGCACGGTAAGCTCCCCCACAGGATTGACGATTCCCAGCACATTGGAGATATGGGCGGCAGAGACTATTTTCACCTTGCACTCAGCCAGGATCCGCTCCGCTGCACCGAGGTCCCACTGTCCGTCCTCCCCTACGGGAAAATATCTCAGGCGTGCCCCCGTCCGGGCGCAAAGCATCTGCCAGGGGACAATGTTGGAATGATGCTCTCCCTCCGAAAGGAGGATCTCATCCCCTGGACGGATGTACTTCTGTCCGTAGATATTGGCCAGCAGGTTGATGGAGGCGGTGGTACCGGAGGTAAGGACTATCTCGTCCTTCGAGGCGGCGTTGATGAGTCCGCGGACGGCCTCCCTCCCGGCCTCGTAGTGTTCGGTGGCGGAGGCGGCAAGACCGTAGATGGCGCGGTGGACATTGGCATTGGCCTCCTGCAGCCAGCGGGAAGTGGCGTCAATGACGGCCCGGGGCTTCTGCGTGGTGGCGGCATTGTCGAAATATATCAGCTGCCTGTCCCCTCCCCGCGCACACTGGAGATAGGGGAAATGGCTCCTTATCTGGTCTATGTCCTGTATCATGGTTTTTATTTTTCAAATATCTTACAAAAGTAACTAAATTTGCAGAAATTTATCAGAAAAAAACGTCATGTACGACTATATCAAAGGAACGCTCGAGGAACTCTCGCCCGCGGAGGCAGTGGTAGAGTGCCACGGCATAGGCTTCAAGCTCCAGATATCCCTCAACACCTACGACCGCCTGCAGGGGCAGAAGGAGGTCAGGCTGTACGTCCACCACCACCTGCGCGAAGACGAGGAGACTCTCTACGGCTTCTGTGACAAGGAAGAGCGGCGTATCTTCGCGCTCCTCATCGGAGTCTCCGGCATAGGTCCCAACACCGCCCGGATGATGCTCTCGTCCCTCACGGCCGACGAGGTTTCCACGGCCATCGTCTCCGGCGACGTGAACCGCATCAAGGGAGTGAAGGGCATCGGGCTGAAGACAGCCCAGAAGGTCATCATCGAGCTTAAGGACAAGATTTCCAAGGGAGGAGCGGAACTCGACCTGTCGGGAGGCTCCGCAGCCGCCAATTCCTCGGAGGCCTGCTCGGCCCTGATCATGCTCGGGTTTACGAAAAATGCTGTGGAAAAGACTGTTGCGTCCATCGTAAAGAAGGAACCCGGACTCTCCCTGGAGGACATCATCAAAAAAGCCTTAAAAATGTTGTAGACTCAGTTACTTTTTATACATTTGCATCAGTTTAACTATTAAATATAACCGGTTATGAACATACCTAGCAATTTGAAGTACACCAAGGATCACGAGTGGGTAAAGGTTGACGGCGATGTAGCTACCGTCGGCATCACCGATTACGCTCAGGATCAGCTCGGAGACATCGTCTTCGTAGACATTCAGACACAGGGCGAGACCCTTGACAAGGAAGAGGTTTTCGGAGCCATCGAGGCTGTTAAGACAGTTGCCGATGCCTTCATGCCTGTATCCGGCGAGATCATCGAGGTCAACGCTGCTCTCGAGGGAGCTCCCCAGACCGTCAACACCGATCCTTACGGAGAGGGCTGGATGATCAAGATCAAGCTCACCAACCCCGCTGAGCTCGATGAGCTGATGGACGCCGACGCATACACAGCGATCCTCTAGTCTGAAAAGTGTACACATAACAGCACAGGCCGGGCAGGAATGTCCGGCCTTTTTCGTATCTTTGTCAGAAACACTAAATTCTTATGCCTATGTTACAAGAAGTCGCCCACATCTACGACCTCCTGACCAAGCTCGAAGAGAGGTTTCCGGACAAACAGGATATGCTCTGCCGCCGCAGCGGTAAGGAATGGATCCGATTCAGTGTCAAGGACTACGTACGCTATTCACATCTCATTGCCTACGCCCTCTCATCCATGGGATACGGCAAGGGCGACAAGGTCGTGACCATCTGCAACAACCGGCCCGAATGGAACTTCACCGACATGGGCCTGAGCATGGCCGGCCTCATACACGTACCCGTCTACCCCACCCTAAGTGCCGACGAATACCTCTATATATTCAACCACAGCGATGCCAGGATCATCATCATCGGGACCATGAGCCAGTACCGCAAAATAGAGCCGATAGTACGGAAGATGGAGCATCCGGCACGGATAATACTCATGGATGACTCGGACAACATCCAGTGTTTCAGGGATTTATATCAGACAGGAGAACGTGTGGAACTTGTCCAGAAGCCTGTGATAGAGAAGATTAAGGCAGAAACCGGTACTGACGAGCCCGTCTCCATCATCTATACCTCAGGCACCACCGGCACCCCCAAAGGCGTAGTCCTCTCCCACCACAACCTGATGTTCAACGCCTACGGCCATGCCGTCAAGCAGACCGTCCGCTCTGACCAGAAGATGCTCAGTTTCCTCCCTCTGTGCCACGTCTACGAGAGAAGCATGAACTACGAATACCAGTATATCGGCATAAGTATCTATTATGCAGAGAGTTTAGGTACTTTGGCCAGAGATTTGGCCGACTGTCACGCCGACGGATTCTGTGCTGTGCCGCGTGTTTTAGAAATGATGTACTCGAAGCTGGAGGCGGCCGGCAAGCATCTGAAAGGCTTCAAAAAGACTGTCTATAGACTCGCCTGGAACTTTGCCAACAACTACGACAACTACAATAATAGTCTGATATACAGAGCAAAACGCAACCTATACGACCGTCTCGTCTACAGCAAGTGGAGAGACAATCTCGGCGGTCACGAGATGCTCATAGTATCCGGCGGCTCTTCTATACAGGCCAAGATCATCCGGCTCTTCAATGCCGCACGCCTCCACATCTACGAAGGCTACGGTATGACCGAGGCCTCCCCCGTCATCGCAGTGAACAATCCGGTGGAGGGCATCAACATCATCGGCACCGTCGGCAAGCCGATGGAACGCACAGAACTGAAGTTTGCCGAGGACGGCGAGATTCTCACCAAAGGGCCCCACGTCATGCTCGGTTACTACAAGAATCCTGAGGCCACCAGCGAAGTAATCGATTCAGACGGATTCCTCCACACCGGAGATATCGGCCGCCTGGTAGACGGCAAGTACCTTCAGATAACTGACCGCAAGAAGGAAATCTTCAAACTCTCTCTCGGCAAATACGTAGCCCCGCAGGTCATCGAGAACCTTCTCAAGGAGTCACCGTACATCCAGAACTGTTTTGTCTTCGGTGAAAATCAGAAGTTTGCCTCTGCCGTCATCATCCCCGATTTCGACCATCTGCGCCACTGGGCCCAGGAGAATGGACTAGGAGAACTGGACGACAAACAGCTGGCAGCTGACCCCAAGGCAGTCGCGTTTCTCCACAGCATCGTAGATCAGACCAACTCCAAACTGGCTCCTCACGAACAGATAAAGCGCGAGCGTATCGTATGCGATGAATGGACTCCCGCCAACGGCCTTTTGTCCCAGACTCTGAAACTGAAGCGGGCAAAACTTACATCCAGATACAGCGGCATCATAAGTGAGATCTACCGATAACATATCTGTCCTCCGCCGCCTTTGGAAGCAGTGTTTCGAAGCAGACTCCTCATTTCTGGATCTGTTCTTCGGACAAGGATTCCGACTTTGCAGGACATACACTCTGGAGAGGGAGGGGAAGACAGTCTCCGCCCTCTCTGTTTTTCCTATCTCATACAAAGGACACACGGGAGGCTACGTCTACGGAGTATGCACCGATCCGGCTCAGCGCGGGCACGGCTACGCAATCAAATTGCTGCAGGAAGTCGAGCGGCACTGCATGGAGAATGAGGGCATGGAATTCTTCCTGCTGAGGCCTGCAGACCCGACACTGTTCGGATATTATCAAAAGCAAGGTTACTCCTATAATATATACAGGCATCGGGAGACACTTCCACTGCCCATGATACCGGCAGAAATAGAGACAAGCCCACTGTCCGCTGTGCGCTACCATTCCCTCCGTCGTAGATTCTACTGCGGGACAGGACTGGTAGAGTGGCCGGAAGAGACCTGTGGATACATTTTGTCCTATATCGGTTACTGCCGGGGACATGCCGTAGAGATCAACGGCGGTGAGTCATACCTCCTATCCTACCCCTCCCCCGAAAACAACGGCGTCATAATATGCGAAGAGGCCGGCCTCGACATCGAGATGACATCCTTACCGGTCATTCTATCGGCCCTCCGCATTCTGTATCCGGATTCTGCAAGCGTCCTTCTATCCACTCCAGCACAAGACTGCGGAGAAAAGTACTTACTTTGCAAACCATTCTCGCTCCTACCCGACAGTTCCGCAGTCTTCAGTTTTGCGATGGAGTAATACGTTCCACGTGGAACAACTACCTGCCAAAATACACAAGAAGTACTGAGATGTCAGAAGGAGATACTCCGGGAATACGCGAAGCCTCAGCAATCGTTCTTGGCCGGTGCCTTGTAAGCTTCATCCTTGACTCAATCGAGAGAGACTCGATGCGCGAATAATCAAAATCATCAGGAATCTTCAGACCCTCCAACTTCTTCAACTTCTTTGCAAGTTCAGCCTCACGCTCTATATAGCCTGAGTACTTAATGGCAATCTCTGTTGAAGAAACTACATTAGAAAAAATAGACGGACTCTCCGGACAAATACTCTTAAATGTTTCTGGGAGTGAAGACGAAGGTAAAAAGTCTGAAATAGATAGCGGGAGCTGCGTAGCATGGATAGTCTCATCTATTGTTCCACGTGGAACAAATTGTAGGACATCTGATAAAGAAATCTGAGGTCTAGTAACAAGAGATGCAATAGACTTTGGGGCCGTTAGTAGCGATGTTTTATGAGCATCCAAAACAGGATTAACATCTGCGACTGAAGGACGGGCATGGGAACAAGCTCTAACTAGAACGGTGACTGAAGTCCGCTTAATTTCCAAAAGGTGCATTCTGTAATCCGAGGCCAAACCTATTCTATGAGACAGAGGAGTAAGACGCTCGTCCGCATTGTCCTGGCGAAGGAGTATGCGGTACTCAGCTCTGGATGTAAACATCCTATAGGGTTCGTCTACTCCCTTTGTTACGAGGTCATCTATGAGGACACCGATATACGATGAATCGCGGGAGAGGATAAATTCATCCTTTTCTCTACTGCGAAGGACTGCGTTGATTCCTGCAACTATTCCTTGCGCTGCAGCCTCCTCATATCCTGTAGTTCCGTTAACCTGGCCGGCAAGATAGAGATTAGGAATGACCTTCGATCGCAGGGTATGGTCGAGTTGTATAGGATCAAAATAATCATATTCGATGGCATAGGCTGGACGCAAAAGATGGACGTCCTCGAAACCCTCGACATGAGATAAAGCCTCAAGCTGTATCTCGAAAGGAAGAGAAGATGAAAAACCCTGAAGATAATACTCAGTAGAATTCCTTCCTTCGGGCTCCAGGAATATCTGATGAGAGTCCTTGTCTGAAAATGTTCGGAGCTTATCTTCAATACTTGGACAATATCGGGGTCCTATTCCGGTTATCTTACCCGAGAAAAGCGGGGACCTGTCAAAACCTGAGCGCAGGATTTCATGAACCTTCGGACTGGTGTGCGCGATATAGCAGTTCATTTGCCGAATATCATGACGCTGTGCTGAAGAAAGATACGGCAGGTATGAAAACTTTTCCGGCGACTCGTCACCAGATTGGAGAATAAGACGCGAAAGATTCACGGAACGTACATCAACACGGGGCGGCGTACCGGTCTTCATTCTGGACGTCTGTATCCCCTGGTCACGTAGCTGGGATGAAATCAGATGGGATGATGGCTCGGCCACTCTCCCACCCTCGGCTGTACGGTCTCCGACGAAAATACGTCCGTTTAGAAATGTACCGGCAGTCAGAATGTAATGGCCAGCAGTGAACCTACCGCCCAGGGATGTTTCAAGGGAAATTATTTCCCCGCGTTCAGAGAAAGTGAAATTACTGACAGTATCCTGCCAAAGATACAAACCTGGAGTATTCTCGAGAATCCATCTCCAGTTCTGTGAATACGAGTTCCTGTCGCACTGAGCGCGGGGACTCCACATTGCCGGACCTTTTGAACGGTTGAGCATACGGAACTGGAGCGTACTTGCATCCGTAACTATTGCTGACATACCGCCCAGTGCATCTATCTCTCTGATTATCTGTCCTTTAGCAATTCCACCAACAGAAGGATTACAGGACATCTGGGCTATCTTATTGAGATCCATGGTAATGAGCAGAGTGGACGCCCCCATGACAGCAGAGGCATAGGCGGCCTCACATCCAGCATGTCCGGCCCCTATGACAATAATATCGTAATGACCTTGCATCTTACTTAGTTGAATGATAAACCTGGTCCTCGCCCAAACCGAATTGGGGAAGCAACTTCAAAGCCTGTTCCTCAGCATCCCGCATCAGAGCTCTCTCCTGCTCAGTATGATCATCGAAATCGAGAAGATGGAGGATACCGTGTGCCATAACTCTGTAAAGTTCAGTAGAAAATGTCGAGCCGTACGTCGAACTGTTGGCAAGGACCGTATCGAGACTGATTACTATGTCTGCAGAAAGGATGCCTTCCGACAGCTTGACTGTTGTCGGGAATCCGTAGTCGGATGTATCGAAAGTGATAATATCAGTAAAGTAATCGTGACCCAAGTACTGCCGGTTTACGTTTAGTACATACTCGTCGGACGCAAATAGATAATTTACTGAGCCTGTTTTGCGATTTTTACTCAGAATGATTTCATTAATCCAATTTTTAATTGCATTTTTGCGTCGCAAATTGAAGGTTGCATCTATGACTTCAAATCTTATCATGCGGTCTGATTTTTGCTTAAAAATTTTTGTAAAATTAATAAAATTACAACTATGTCAAAAGTTAGTGTTATCGGAGTTGGCAATGTAGGTGCAACCTGCGCCAACGTACTCGCAAGCTGGAACATCTGCAAAGAAGTCGTACTTCTCGACGTTAGAGAGGGTTTCGCAGAGGGCAAGGCCATCGACATCCAGCAGTCTGCCAAAATAATGGGTATCAACACCAAGATCACAGGAGTGACCAACAACTACGAGGCCACAGCAGGCTCCGACGTAGTAGTCATCACTTCCGGTATGCCCCGTAAGCCGGGGATGTCCAGGGAAGACCTCATCGGCACCAACGCAAAAATCGTCAGCGAAGTTGTTGCCAACGTGGTAAAGAACTCCCCCGAGGCATTCATCGTTATGGTCTCCAACCCCATGGACACCATGACCTACCTTACATACAAGACCAGCGGCGTAAAGAAGAACCACCTCATCGGCATGGGCGGCGCACTGGACAGCAGCCGTTTTACATACTACCTGAGTCAGGCTCTCAACGTGCCTATGTGCGAGATTGACGGCATGGTTATCGGCGCACACGGCGACGCAACAATGGTTCCCCTGATGAGCAGCGTGCTCTACAAGGGCGGCAAGATCGAGAAGCTCCTCACAGCAGAGCAGCGCGAGAAAGTGATAGCAGACACCATGGTAGGCGGTGCAACCATCACCAAACTGATGGGTACCTCAGCATACTACGCACCCGGCGCCTGCGCAGCAAGCATCGTCCGCGCTATCCTGCACGACGAGAAGAGAATCATCCCCTGCAGCGTGCCCCAGAACGGTGAGTACGGCGAAGACGACATCTGCCTCGGTGTTCCCGTAGTTATCGGTAAGGACGGCGTTGAAGGCATTGTAAAAGTAGAACTTACAGCCGACGAGGAGAAGAGATTCCACGAGGGTGCCGAGAAGCAGAGAAACACCAATAAGATTCTCCACGAACTCGGACTTATCTAAAGTTTTTAACAGTTTTTTCAACAATTTTTGTGTTAATTCAGAAATTATTCCTACTTTTACACTCGGAAAATTAGAAAAAACACAAATAAGATGGAAGTTAAAAAATCTCCTAAAGCGAACCTCGAGAACAAAAAGATGTTCTACAGAGAGTTAGGACTTATCCTTGCTCTTGGAGTCATACTTTGCGCTTTCGAGTGGAGCACCAGTGAAAAGACAGAGTCCGTCATCCAGCAGGAGGAAGCGGCACCAGTTGAAGTAGAGCAGATACCCGTAACTACAGAGGCCCCTCCCCCGCCGCCTGAGGCTCCCAAGGTTCCCGTACTGTCGGATATGATTGAGGTCGTTGATGACGACATCGTTGTCGATACTGACTTGTTCATCAGCCTTGAGGACGAAGCGGACATGGGAGTAGAGATTATGGACTATGTAGCTGAAGTAGCTGAAGAGACTATTGAGGAAGCACCCATTCCATATACCCTCGTAGAGGAGAAACCTTCATTCATGGGTGGTGACGCCAATGAATTCACAAGATGGGTGTTCTCGAACATGGTTTACCCAGAAGTTGCCCGTGAGAACGGTATTTCAGGACGTGTAACTCTCCAGTTCACCATCGAGACAGACGGCTCTCTCACAAACATCAAGGTGCTCAGAGGTGTAGACCCTTCCCTGGACCAGGAAGCTATCAGGGTTGTTTCGATGTCCCCGAAATGGACACCTGGAAAACAAAGGGATAAAGCTGTACGTGTAACGTATAACTTCCCTATCTATTTCCAGCTCAGAAACTAAAACGGTCAACTGCTAACTTAGATGAGGCTGTCCCTGAAAAGAGTCAGCCTCATTTTTTTGAAAATATGAAAAAGGAAACAGAAGAATTTGAAAGAATAGTTACAGTCTCGGTCATACCGCAAGGAACCGATGAGAGGAGGATAAAAGAGAATCTGGATGAACTTGAATTCCTAGCACTTACAGCAGGAGCTAGAAGCGAGAAAAGATTCACGCAAAAAATGGAGAGGGCTAATTCCCGGACCTACGTCGGTTCAGGCAAACTGGAAGAGATAAAGGCCTACATCGAAGAGCACGAAATCAAACTAGTTATCTTTGACGATGAGCTTAGTCCTTCACAGCTCAGAAACCTCGAAAAGGAACTGGGATGCAGAATACTTGACAGAACAAACCTGATACTGGACATATTTGCCCAGCGGGCAAAGACCGCATACGCAAAGACTCAGGTAGAACTTGCGCAGTATCAATACCTTTTGCCTCGACTTACCAGAATGTGGACACACCTGGAAAGACAGCGGGGAGGTATAGGTATGAGAGGTCCGGGAGAAAGCCAGATAGAGACTGATAGAAGAATCATTCTGAATAAAATAAGTCTCCTGAAAGAACAGCTTAAGAAGATAGACCGCCAGATGGCCTCACAGAGAGGAAACCGCGGCTCTCTGGTAAGGGTATCGCTTGTAGGCTACACTAACGCAGGAAAAAGCACCCTGATGAATCTACTTTCAAAGAGCGATGTATTCGCTGAGAACAAGTTGTTTGCGACACTGGATACGACCGTGAGGAAGGTAGTGATAGAGAATGTGCCCTTCCTCCTGTCCGACACGGTAGGATTCATCAGAAAGCTGCCAACAGAACTGATTGAGTCATTCAAAAGCACCCTGGACGAAGTAAGGGAGGCTGACATACTTCTCCATGTAGTGGACATATCCCACCCGGACTTTGAGGAACAGATCAGGGCCGTGAACTCGACATTGATGGACATAGGCGCGAAAGATAAGCCGATATTTATGGTATTCAACAAGATAGACGCTTACAACTACAAAGAGAAATCAGAGTACGACTTTGAGGAGGAAATGCCTGAGAATTTTCCGCTTGAAAGACTGGAGAAAATGTGGGTCGCAAAAGAGAATTCTGCCTGCATTTTTATCTCCGCCAAAGAGAGAATAAACATAGAAAAACTCAGGAAAGACCTATACAGCATGGTGAAATCCATACATGAGGGCAGATACCCGTTCAACAACCTGCTGTACGAAACCTACAGCAGCGAAGAGACCAAGTCGTAGACTGCCTTGGGATTCTCTACGTGGGTATTATGTCCTGTACCGGGTACGATTTCATGACGGCAACCGGGTAAATCATGCATGATCTGCTGAATCCGGGATAAGGGCGCATATACGTCCGAATCACCGTATATGAACATCACAGGTACTTTAGCGGACGAGAGAAGAGCTACATTGTCATCACGTGTCATTAATCCCCTGACGACTGCAGCAACCCCTTCCGGGTCATGTGTTTCGCAGATTTCGACTGTTTCCGCAACCTTATCATCGCAATTCCTTAGATTTGCCTTGGAATACATGTTCGGAATGGCTATCTGCGCCAACTGAACCAGTTTTCCATTAAGTATGAAGGATATTTCCTTCTCCCTGTCCTTTACCTTAAGGGGATCGTCGGCATAGGGATTGGAATTGACATTGACCAAGGCAGATATACGGTCAGGATAATCTCTTAGAAAGCGCTGCCCGACGTATCCACCCATGGAATGCCCTATTATCAGTGCTCGGGAAACAGACAATTTGTCGAGAAGGGACGCGAGAACCATGGCGTCATATTGCATGGAATTGACCTCAGGTGCCGAACCGGAGAGTCCGAGCCCTGGAAGATCGATAGAAATAATATGGGAAGACTCAGGAAAAAGAGCCCTGAAGTCTTCCCATATATACAATGTTTCGAGATAACCGTGGAGCAAAACTACTGCTTTGTCACCTGATCCTGTCTCAGAGACATGTACCGGAATCCCGCTACAGGTGACAAAGTACTCCATGAGGTTAGTCTTTTAACTTTGCGCAGAGGAACTCGCGGTTGAGGCGGGCAATGTGGCTTACTGTGATGCCCTTAGGACACTCACTCTGGCATGCCTGTGTGTTGGTGCAGGCACCGAATCCGAGTTCATCCATCTTGGCTACCATAGCCTTGGCCCTGCGTGCTGCCTCAGGACGTCCCTGAGGAAGGAGCGCGAGCGAACTTACACGTGCTGCTACGAAGAGCATTGCAGAGCCGTTCTTACAGGTAGCTACACATGCTCCGCAACCAACACAGGCAGCTGCGTCCATACTCTCGTCAGCCTTCTGCTTGGGAATAGGAATAGCATTCGCATCCTGAGCAGAACCGGCGTTGATGGAGATGAAACCACCGGCCTGAAGTATCTTATCAAAGGCACCGCGGTTAACCACAAGGTCCTTGATGATGGGGAAGCCGGCGCTTCTCCAGGGCTCGATAGTGATGGTATCGCCGTCCTTGAACTTACGCATGTGCAGCTGGCAGGTAGTAATCTCGCTGTCAGGTCCGTGGGGATGACCGTTGATATAGAGCGAGCACATACCGCAGATACCCTCGCGGCAGTCGTGGTCGAATGCGATAGGACCGGAATTCTTGCAACCCTTGTTTACTGCAACAGGGTCATTGCCCTCACGTATCAGCTGATCGTTGAGGATATCGAGCATCTCGAGGAACGAAGTGTCGGGTGATATATTGGACACTTTGTATGTTTCAAAATGTCCTTTTGTCTTGGCGTTAGGCTGACGCCATACTTTCAAAGTAAAATTCATAATAATATCCCTCCTTAGTCTTTATAGTTACGTGTTGAAGGCTTAACAAATTCAAATACAAGGTCTTCCTTGTGGAAAATAGGCTCCTTGTCCTCTCCGGCATACTCCCATGCGCTGACATACTGGTAGTTCTTGTCATCACGGAGGGTCTCACCGTCGGCTGTCTGCATCTCTACCCTGAAGTGACCTCCGCAGGACTCGTTGCGGTTGAGAGCGTCACGGGCCATCAGCTCGCCGATTTCGAAGAAGTCGTCTACACGGAGTGCTTTCTCAAGCTCCTGGTTGAACTCATCATTGGAACCGGGTACATACACATCCTTCACATACTCAGCGTGGAGGTCGTGAATCTCCTTGATAGCCTCCTCGAGACCCTTCTTGTCACGGGCCATACCTACTTTCTCCCACATGATGTGTCCAAGTTTCTTGTGGTAGTAGTCAACAGGCTGTGTACCCTTGTTGTTGATGAAGTAGTTGATGCGCTCCTTGACGGCTTTCTCAGCCTCGTCGAACTCAGGAGTATTGGTATTGACCTTGGGCTCCTGGATCTTATGCGACAGATAGTCTCCGATAGTGTAAGGGAGGATGAAATATCCGTCAGCCAGACCCTGCATAAGGGCTGAGGCACCGAGACGGTTACCGCCGTGGTCTGAGAAGTTGGCCTCACCGATGGCATAGAGTCCGGGGATAGTGGTCTGGAGGTTGTAATCTACCCAGATACCGCCCATGGTATAGTGAATGGCGGGATATATCATCATAGGCTCCTCGTAAGGGTTAACGCCTGTAATCTTCTCATACATCTGGAAGAGGTTGCCGTAACGGGCTGTAATGACATCCTTTCCGAGTCTCTGGATAGCAGAGGAGAAATCGAGGAACACTGCGAGTCCTGTCTCGTTCACACCATATCCGGCATCACACCTTTCCTTAGCGGCGCGGGATGCCACGTCACGGGGAACGAGGTTACCGAATGCGGGATATCTGCGCTCGAGATAGTAGTCACGGTCCTCCTCAGGAATCTGAGAACCCTTGATCTGCTTTGCACGGAGCTTCTTGACATCCTCCATCTTCTTGGGAACCCAGATACGCCCGTCATTACGGAGGGACTCACTCATCAGGGTCAGCTTGGACTGCTGGTCACCGTGCACGGGAATACATGTGGGGTGAATCTGGGCGAAGCAGGGGTTTGCGAAGTAAGCGCCCTTCTTGTAGCAGTGCCATGCGGCTGAACCATTGGAGTTCATGGCATTGGTTGAGAGGAAATAAGTATTTCCGTATCCTCCGGAAGCCAGCACTACTGCATGGGCTCCGAAACGCTCGATCTCGCCGGTTACGAGGTTGCGGGTGATGATACCGCGGGCCTCGCCGTTGATGACCACGAGCTCTAGCATCTCATGACGGGGATAGGATTTGACAGTACCCTTTGCGATCTGACGGTTCAGGGAAGCGTAGGCACCGAGGAGGAGCTGCTGTCCGGTTTGACCGCGGGCATAGAATGTACGGCTTACCTGAGCGCCTCCGAAGGAGCGGTTGTCGAGCAGTCCGCCGTAATCACGTGCGAAAGGAACGCCCTGTGCCACGCACTGGTCAATAATCAGATTGCTGACCTCTGCAAGCCTGTAGACATTGGCCTCACGGCTGCGGTAGTCGCCTCCCTTGATGGTGTCGTAGAAGAGACGGTACACTGAGTCATTGTCATTCTGATAGTTCTTGGCGGCGTTGATACCTCCCTGGGCTGCGATAGAGTGGGCGCGGCGGGGAGAGTCGCTGATGCAGAAAATCTTGACATTATAACCGAGTTCACCGAGAGTGGCGGCTGCGGATGCACCGCCGAGGCCTGTGCCGATAACGATAATGTCGAGCTTTCTCTTATTGGCAGGGCTGACTACACGGATTGCGGCTTTATGCTTTGTCCATTTTTCAGCCAAAGGACCTTCGGGTACTTTGGAAATTAACTTATCCTCCATAATGTATCAATAGAATTAAAATTTGGTGCAATTTTACTCACTTTTTAGAACTTATGCAAAAAATCTTAGGACATCCCGGTAAATATCAAGCATTGTGCTTACATTGTCATTCCAATCATACATAGACTTAACTCTGACACGTCCTGAAGTACCCATAATAGTTCTTAAAGAAGGATTATCTATGAAACGCTGAATTGCTGCAGCCGCAGCTTGCGGATCATCACGTCGGACCACGAAACCTGTTACTCCGTCCTGAACAACCTCCTTGAAACCGTCAGCATCCGAAACTACCACGGGACACCCGCATGACATTGACTCAACAGCTACGACCCCAAAACTCTCCTGACGTGACAGTGACACAGCTACGGAAAAGGAATTATAAAACCGGGGCAGAATGCTGTTGTCAATACGTCCGGCAAAACTTACACTGTCTCCTATTTCAAGACTCACGGCAAGTTGTTCATATTCCTCTCGACATGGCCCGTCACCTACTATCACAAGCCTGGTGCTGATTCCAGGATTACTGTCATGAACTATTTTAAATGCCCTGATAAGGACATCTATGCCATATTTTGGAGACAGAGTCTTTACATTTCCTACCACGAAACCTCTGTCACAGTCTGTTGAAGAAAGTTGCCTGAACAGCTCAGTATCCACACCGAAAGGCGTTATAAGAACTTTTTTTGATGTAAAACGGGACACTTGCCTCGACATTACATTACTGGTTGACAGTATTCTGTCTGCTTTTCTGAAAATATACTTTAACGAAAATCTGTTCACTAACGACTGAAATGGAAACTCATAGACATCACTGCCCCACACGGATATCAGAAAAGGATGAAAACAGCTTAAAGCTGCTACAAGACCTATACTTGTGGCATAATGAGCGTGAACTATATCCGGATGCTCGTCTGTAATTATTTTCCTAAGTCTGCGTACAGCATCACAATGCATTCCTATGAGTCCGTTCAAACGCCTGATTCCGTTTATCTTTTTATACCTGAAAAGATCATACTCATAATAGGGTATTATGTGATTTTCGAAAAAACAATCCGTAGTTGGATAAAGTGAAAAAAGCACTACATCCACTCCACGCTGTGAAAGCGAAACAGCCCATCGACGGGTGTGAATGCTCCTGGCATCAGCCACCATCAAAACTTTCATAACGTCTGAAACAAAGTATCCGGTGCATACTTATCCACACCTAGATGATCATAAGCCAGTTCAGTGGCCTCTCTTCCTCTAGGTGTCCTGTGGATGAATCCTTCCTTAATCAGATAAGGCTCATAAACCTCCTCGACAGTACCTGGATCCTCACCGATGGCTGTAGCTATGGTACCAAGTCCTACAGGTCCTCCCTTGAACTTATAGATAATAGTGTTAAGAATCTTATTATCTATTGAATCCAATCCCCTCTTGTCAATATTAAGAGCATCAAGTGCATAAGAAGCTATATCCAAGTCAATAAATCCAGACCCCTTTACCTGAGCAAAATCCCTTACCCTTCTGAGAAGAGAGTTGGCAATACGTGGTGTTCCGCGGCTTCTCATGGCTATCTCCATAGCAGCCTTCTCCTCAATGTCTATATTCAGTATGGAGGCACTGCGCTTGATTATATTGCGAAGAACAGGAGCATCATAGTATTCCAGATGAGCAGTAATACCGAACCTGGCTCTGAGAGGTGAAGTTATAAGTCCGCTGCGGGTAGTAGCCCCTATCAGAGTAAAATGGTTGAGACCTATCTGCACAGATCTAGCCCCTGGACCTTTATCTATCATGATATCTATCGTGAAATCCTCCATTGCGGAATACAGATATTCCTCAACTACATGCGACAGACGGTGTATCTCATCTATGAAAAGAACATCACCCTCTTCCAGTCCGGTCAACAGCCCTGCAAGATCCCCTGGTTTGTCAAGAATAGGACCGGAAGTTATTTTCATATTGACCCCCAGTTCATTGGCCACAATATGAGCCAATGTAGTCTTACCTAATCCCGGAGGACCGTGAAGCAGTATATGGTCCAGAGCCTCTCCACGGAGCAGAGCGGCTTTGACGAAAATCTTCAGATTCTCTATTATTTTATCCTGCCCTGAAAATTCTCCAAAATCCTGAGGTCTTATTTTTCCCTCAAAATCGCTATCTTTGGCGGAACTTTGAGCTCTAGCATCGAAATCTTCGTTCTTCATACCGTTTGCAAACATGAGTACAAATATAATAAATAGTCTTTTAAAAATTTGATTATTGTTATATATGTCTGTCGATATGTTGAAAAACATTGTTAAGTGCTTGAATTTAATAAAATTACAGATATCTTGAAAAGATGATAAAATGTTGAAAACTTTAGGATAAGTTTTTTAAAAATTTAAAAGTGATATTTTTGAAATATGAATAATCTGTTCTGTATACAGATTTTTTAAATAAAGAAAAAAAGTTATCATAAAATATAAACAGGGTTATTAAAAGGATATGAACCGAAAAATAGAAGGATTGTTGAAAACAGAGAGCATGACAATGCTTCATAAAGCAGTGCGTAGCTCAGGTGTCGGAAAAGTGGAGGTAAGTGGTCTGTACTCCTCGGCAAAGGCTTTTGCTATAGCTGACAGTATAGAGAAAGGCGTACATCTGGTGATACTTGCGGGTAAGGATGATGCAGCTGGATGTGTCAATGATCTTTATAATATAAAAGGTGATGACAATGTGTATTTCTTTCCTACTTCTGATGTGAGGACAGTAAAGGGAACAACGAAGGATATGTCTGCCAAGGTACAGAGGACTGCGGCTATCAGTGCCTTGGAGGAATACCATGAAGGGAGATACAGCGGTGATTACCTAATCATCGTAGGATACAAGGAATCGGTAGAGGAAAATATACCTGATAGAAATCAGATAGAAGGTATTGTTCTGCGAGTGTTGAAAGGGAGTTCATTACCTTTCGATAAGTTTCAGGATGATCTGTACGGAATGGGTTTTACAAGAGTGGATTTTGTTTCCAGACCAGGAGAATATGCCGTGAGAGGAGGTATCATAGATGTGTTTTCTTACAGTAACGACAGACCATATCGTCTTGATTTCTTCGGAGATGAAATAGAGACTATCCGTATGTTTGATGTCAATACACAGCATACGACGGGCGATGAGCTGGATGTGCTTAATATTTATCCAAGTATGACCGGAGAATCAGATGACGGTAATAAGACCTGTTGCGAAGGTCATCCGATATATGCATCTTTGCCGTCTGATTCAGTAATCTGGATTTCCGGACTGGAGGATTTTAGAGAAGATGGAGTCACCGCTTCCGAACATAAGCATATCTATCTTTCACCTCTTCATAGTAGGACGGATATAGAGCAGAAGATAGAATTCAATACTTCTCCACAGCCTGCATTCAACAAGAATTTCGAACTGTTGGCATCCGATATAAAGTCCCGCCGTAATAATGGATATACCGTATATATTATGAGCGAGAACCGTAGTCAGATAGAAAGGTTGCGCAATATTTTCTCATCCTATGATCTGTCTCTTAATTATATTGAATATACTATCCAGGAGGGGTTCATAGACCATGACGGGAAGATATGTCTTTACACCGACCATCAGATATTCGACAGGTACCGCCGTATTCGTCTCAAAAGGACGGTTGAAAGAAGTGAGAGGCTGACAATGAACGATATCAATTCATTTAAGGAAGGTGATTACATCGTTCATATTGATCATGGAATCGGAAGGTTCGGGGGATTGGTGAAGAACCGTATAAACGGTAAGGTGCAGGAGGCTATAAAACTTATATACAGGGACAACGATGTTCTCTTCGTTTCAGTTCACGGCCTGCACCGTATATCCAAGTACCGTTCCGGGGACTCGACCAAACCACCAAAGATAAATAAGCTGGGTACAGGTAACTGGGAAAAACTCAAGAACAATGCAAAATCAAAGGTAAAGGATATAGCCGAGGACCTTATCAGGCTTTATTCCCAGCGTAGGGTAGCGAAGGGATTTGCATTCAGTCCTGATTCTTTCCTGCAACAGGAGTTCGAGTCCTCATTCCAGTACGAGGAGACTCCGGATCAGATTAAGGCCGTGGAGGCAGTTAAGAAAGATATGGAAAGCGGCTGGCCGATGGACAGGCTGGTCTGTGGAGACGTCGGTTTCGGAAAGACAGAAGTAGCTATGCGTGCTGCTTTCAAGGCTGTGGCGGACAGCAAGCAGGTGGCTGTGCTGGTGCCTACTACTATTCTGGCTCTTCAACATTACAATACGTTTAAGGACCGTCTCCATAACTTTCCTTGTAACATAGATTATTTAAGTCGTCTGAGAACTGCTAAAGAGGTGGCGGATATAATTGAAAGGCTGAAGAACGGAAAGATAGATATTATAATAGGTACTCACCGTCTTTTAGGAAAGAATATCGTCTTCAAGGACCTGGGACTGCTGATTGTCGATGAGGAGCAGAAATTCGGAGTAGCTGCCAAGGAAACATTGAGACATCTGAAACTATCGGTAGATACACTTACGCTTACAGCGACTCCCATCCCCAGGACTCTGCAGTTTTCCCTTCTGGGAGCCAGGGATCTGTCCATTATCAATACTCCTCCGCCGAACAGGCTGCCTATCCAGACCGAAATTATAGATTTTAACGAAGATACCATCCGGGAAATCATAAATGAGGAGATAGGACGCGGAGGACAGGTATTTTTCGTTCACAACCGTGTTCAGGACATATATGAGGTGGAAGATATCATCCGCAGGATAGTGCCGGGGGTAAAGACCTGTGTGGCTCATGGACAAATGGAACCGAAGGTGCTTGAAAACAAGATTATCGAATATATGTCAGGGGACTATGATGTACTCATAGCCACTACTATAATCGAGAACGGCATAGATATTCCTAATACTAACACGATTATCATTAACCAGGCCCAGAATTACGGACTCAGTGACCTCCATCAGTTACGCGGCAGGGTAGGCCGTTCCAGCAGAAAAGCTTACTGCTATCTTATAGTGCCTCCGATGACGTCCCTGTCAGATGACGCGAAACGCAGACTGGATGCCATCGAGGCTTTCTCGGATCTGGGCAGCGGTTTCAATATAGCTATGCGTGACCTGGATATCCGCGGTATGGGCAATATGCTCGGAGCGGAACAAAGCGGATATATCGCGGAAATGGGCTTCGAGACATACCAGCGTATCCTAGCCGAGGCATTTGAGGAGATAAAGGGTACTGTATCGGACCTGCCCGGACACAAGGAGGAAGAAGAAGTATATGTAACAGATTGCGTCGTTGATACTGATCTGGAGATACTGATTCCGGATTCCTACATCAATATTACCGCGGAAAAAATCCGTCTGTACAAAGAGCTGGACTCCATATCCGACGAAAACTCGTTGCAGAGATTTATCGCAGACATAGAAGACCGTTTCGGTCCTATCCCTGAAGAGTTCAAGCAGCTTATATTCGTGGTACGCCTCAGGATGGCAGCCAGCGAGAGAGGCTTCGAGAAGATAGTGCTGAAGAACAACACTCTGGTTATGTATTTTATTTCCAATTCCATGTCTCCATTCTACCGCAGCAGCCGTTTTTCCGATATTATCAAGACTATCCAGCATAAGGACGCGGGACGGTACATGCTCAAGGAAAACAATGACAAGCTCTACATTACGGTCAAAAATGTAAAAACAATCGAGGGTGCGTATAACTTGATACAGAAATTGTAATTATATTTGCCGCCCTTTCCTTAGGAAATGAAGAATATACTGGTAGACATAGGAAACTCCTCTCATTGCAAAACCGCTGTCTCGGACGGAAGCAGGCTTCTGACAGTGCGGCGTATGCCCCGTCATGAGCTCCGCAGTGCGCTTGATGAGGAAGTCGTGACGGGCGGCAGGGCGGATGTAATCTGTGTTTCTTCCGTATCAGGAGAAGAAAAGGAAGCCATGCAGTGGATGGAGGCCGGATGCCGTAAACTCATTGTACTGGATGCATCTACTCCCATGCCTCTTCGTCTGGACTACAGTACTCCTATGACTCTCGGTCCGGACCGTATTGCGGCTGCGGTGGGAGCGATCTCTGTTTTTCCTGGGGAGGATTGCCTCATATTTGACTTCGGTACAGCCATTACGGTGGATTTCGTATCTGCTGACGGAGTCTTTAGCGGAGGAAATATTTCCCCTGGGCTCAGCATGAGACTGCGCTCCCTCCATCAGTTTACGGACCGTCTGCCTCTTGTAAAGGCAGGAGTACCTGAGAGACAAGCCGGCAGGAGTACTAGTGAGGCAATTAGTAACGGAGTGGTTTTAGGCATAATCTTTGAAGTTGAGAGGTACATTAACCACAATCCGGGAAGCAGGGTCATTTTTACAGGCGGGGATGCACTTTTTTTTGCAAAGATGTTAAAAACCCCGATATTTGTAGCTTGCAACCTTGTTTTGACCGGGTTGTCCAAAATAGCACAAGTGAATGTATAAAGGGAAAGAGATCCTAATAAGAGTGATGTCTGCGGCTTTGATCCTGTTCTGTCCGCTCTGCTGGCTTCATGGACAGACGATTGATGCCCTTGGTTCATATTCACCTTATTCGATGTTCGGAGTAGGCAGAATAGCAGCAGAAGGTACGGCATACAACCACTCAATGGGAGGCATAGGAGTCGGCATGAGGGACAACAGGGTAATCAACCTTCTCAATCCGGCGGCCATTACGGCCAGGGACACTCTGGCATTCATGTTTGACTTCGGTGTCAATGAGAAGAACTCATACTTCAACGATGCTTCGACCAAGTCCGCATATAACGTGTTCAATATGCAGAACGTGGCATTTACATTTCCTATCTACAAGACTTCTGCTTTCATGGTCGGAATCGCTCCGTTCAGCGATATCGGCTATAAGTTCCTGTCTACCGAGACCTCTACCGATGTAGAGGCCGATATGGGGGACGTGAAGTACCAGCAGTACGGTACAGGCAGTATCTATCAGTTGTTCCTGGGGGCTTCGGTTATGTTTTTCGACCGTATTTCCATAGGCGCTCAGGGTATTTATTATTTCGGGTATATGAACAAGCATAACGACGTGCTGTTCAACTCTTCTGCTGCTTATAATACCATATATACCGGATGGGATTACAAAATCCATGCGTTCAGTGGTAAATTCGGACTGCAGTATATTCAGCCATTTAAAAAGAATAATTCCCAGCTGGTCATAGGTGGTACGTACCGTCTCGGCACATCAATGAGCGGAGACATCACACGCTATGCCTATTCTAGTGTGGATACGGTATTCAATATAAACACTCCCTCATCCAGTCTTCGCATAGCAGACGAGTTCGCTGTCGGAATGTCGTACAGAATCAACAATAAATGGGCATTGGGAGTCGATTATATTCAGCAGAACTGGAGAGGAGACATGTTTCCGGACGCAGCTACATGGAGCAATTTTGAGGCAGTGCCTTCCAGGCAGTATAGGGCCGGATTCGAGATTGTGCCCAATATGTATGACATACGTTATTACATGAAAAGGGTGACATATAGGGCCGGGGCCTATTATGAACAGTCATACGTCAAGGTCAACGGCCATCAGGTCAACGCTTTCGGTATTACATTCGGAGCTTCTTTTCCCATATTCAGATGGTATAATGCTGTAAGCGTGGCGGTCGACATAGGACAGAGAGGCTCGCTCAAGTACAATCAGGTGAGGGAGCGGTATGTTAATTTTATCGTCAATATTAATCTTCATGACATCTGGTTTGTCAAATACAGATATGACTAACATTATTAATTCTAAACATATGAAACGTATTCTATTTGCAACAGTCGCATTATTTGTGTCCGTCCTCGCCTTCGGACAGGGAAGATATGGAGCGGACAGCGCGGAATGTATTAAGTATCTTTCGTTTTACCAGCAGTATGTGAAGCAGGGCAATCTTGATGATGCTGCTCCCAACTGGCGCAAGGCCATAAAGTACTGCCCTCCTACTGCCAGTCAGAACATGCTTCTTGACGGTATGAAGATTATGAGGAAGGAGATCAACCAGTTCCGAAACAACCCTATCCGTAAGAAAGAACTGGTAGATACTCTGATGATGCTCCATCAGATGAGAATAGATACTTATCCCAAATATGCAGTTACAGCTACCAATAATAAAGCTGTGGATATGATGAACTATGCCGAGACAGGCAGCGAGCAGCAGGTATACGAGGCTCTCGGTGAGGCTTTGGACGTAGCCAAGGACAAAGCTTCCACCACAGTTGCTGTAAGGTATCTGGACTATGCTATTCAGCTCTATAAGTCCGGCAGACTTATGGATTCTGACGTATTCGCTGCTTTTGAGAAGAGTATTGCTACTCTCGAGATGGTAAAGGCTGCCAAGCCTTCCAAGATGGTAGACAATGCAATCGCTGACGTAGAGAGCCTTTTCGCAGGCAGCGGTGTGGCCAGCTGTGAGAATCTTGTGGCAGTGTTCCAGCCCCGTTATGATGCCACTCCCGAGGATGAGGCCATGCTCTCCAATATCGTAACATTGTTTTCATCTACAGGTTGTACCGACCAGGACCTCTTCCTGAAGGCAGTCGAAGGTCTATACAAAGTAGATCCTTCTGCCAACTCAGCCCATCTGCTCTTCCAGCTCTACTCTTCTATGCCTGATGGTGCCGACCAGGCCATCAAGTATATGAACGAGGCTATCGCATTCGAGGATTCAGATGCTGAGAAGGATGCTGAGTACTATTTTGAGCTTGCCACCTACCTCTTCTCCAAGCTGGACCGCAAGGCTGAGGCTGTTGCAGCCGCCAAGAAAGCCGCTGAGTCAGATACATGGGAGGCCAGGGCATACTATCTGATTGGAACCATATGGAGCGTGACCAAATGCCAGGGCAACCCCATTGAGACCCGTGCTCCTTTCTGGGCCGCTACCGACTACATGCTCAAGGCCAAGAATGCAGATCCCAGCATGGCCGAGGATGTCGACAAGCAGATCGCTACATACCGTCAGTACTATCCTCTGCAGTCCGATGCATTCATGTATGACATCGTGGACGGCGACCGTTTCCAGATTAACTGCAACGGTATGACTGAATCCACAACTGTAAGGACCCAGAAATAGTAATGAGTCTTAAAATACCGCGTTATACGGCTATCAGAATGGTAGCGGCCCTTTGGACCGCTACCATTGCTGTATCATGCGGTCATAAACTCAGAAATATAGATTCGGACCGGATATCCGAAGCCCCGACTCAAGTGGTCATGAACATGGATGCCTCGCAGACTGAAAACGGGGTTATGCAGATGAGGCTGGTGGCGGACAGGATGGAAAGGTACGAAAATGGTGACGATGACTCCAGGGAGCTGTTTCCTGACGGGTTCAATGTCTTGGCATATAATGAGGAAGGCCTCCTGGAGACGCAGATAGTGTCGGATAAGGCCGAGCATACCGTAAGCGGTGAGACCGAAAAATGGTCAGCTTACGGCAATGTAGTGATAACCAATTATCTGGAAGGTCAAAAAATAATGACAGACACACTATACTGGGACCGTGAGAAGAAAATCATATTCACGGACTGTCACGTGCGTCTGTATTCTCCTCAGGGTTTTATGCAGGGCTACGGCCTGGAATCTGACGAGAGGGCCAGGAATGCCCACCTTCTCAGGGTTTTCGACAGCTACGGCATAGTGTCTGAGGACACGACCGGAACCGGCTACGTGGACACAGTTAATTTTATTGGTCCCAGATACCGGAGATAAAAATAAAATTACTATCTTCGCACCCTATTTTCAGAACGTTGTAAATTGAAATAAAATGGCAGTTTTAGAGAAAATTCGAGTTAAGCTCGGTATTCTTATCACAGTGCTCATCGCGGTGGCGCTGTTATCTTTTATCATTGATCCCACTACTCTGGAGACCACACTCAGTTATTTCTCCTCCAAGTACGACGTGGGCAAGATAGACGGCAAGAAAGTCCGTTACAATGAGTTCCAGCAGCAGGTGGACTATTATACCAACATCTACACCCTCACTTCCGGAAGCCAGTCTGTGTCCGAGGAGGCAATGCAGACCATCAACGAGACTGCATGGCAGAACCTCATCTCACAGTGGTATATTATTCCCGAGATGCAGAAAGCCGGCATTATGGTAGGAGAGGACGAGCTGGTGGATCTCAGCCAGGGCAAGGAGATATCCCCCATACTGGCCAATGATCCGGTTTTCCTCGATGCCTCCGGCAATTTCAGCAGGGAGAAACTCCTGGAATTCATCCACTCGATTCCCAGTGACGCTTCCGGCAACCTGGCCCAGTACTGGAGTTTCCTCCAGCAGAACATGACATCGCAGCAGTATTTCATCAAATATACTTCCCTCCTGACCGGCAGCGACGTCCTCACCCCTGTAGAGCTCCGCAGGCAGATCGAGGAGAACAACACCTCCTCTAATGTCGAGTTCGTACTGGTTCCCTTCGGTTTCGAGGTGGATTCCACCATCCAGGTAAGCAACAAGGAAGTTCAGGACTACTACAACGCCCATAAGGAGAATTACCGTCAGAGAGCCTCCCGCGACATCGAGTTCGTGGCATACGAGGTGGTGCCCTCCGAGGCCGATATCCAGGCTGCCAAGGATGAGATCGACGGTCTGTTCGAGGAGTTCTCCACGACAGATAACCTGAAGAGCTTCCTCTCCCTCAACTCCGATACCCCTCTGCAGGACTACTACTTCAAGGAGGGCGAGCTTTCGGCCCAGTTCCCCGAGGTAGATGAGTTTGCATTCAGCCGCAGGCCCGGTGTGATGCCTGTCTTCCAGAAAGACAATACTTTCTACGCAGTCCGCGTCAACGACGTGAAGAACATGTCCGACTCTGCGTATGTACGTCATATCCTTCTGTCCTTCGATGCCGGTGAGCTGGCTGACAGCCTCATCAACGTGCTCAACCACGGCGGAGACTTCTCTGCCCTGGCCGCACAGTACTCCCTGGACCAGAATCCCAACGTGGCCAACCCCGGCGATATCGGCTGGATGACCCAGATATCCATGATTCCCGGTATGCAGGGTGTCCTGAGCATGAGACCCGGTGCTATTGCCAAGATGGAAACCGACTACGGTCTGCATATCGTCAGCGTGACCGAGCGTACGGCTCCGATGAAGAAAGTACAGCTCGCCATTCTCTCCAAGGAGGCTCTGGCAAGCAAGGAGACCTTCCAGGACTACTATGCACAGGCCAACGACCTGGCTTCCCGCTGCGAGGGCAAGATAGAGAACTTCGATAAGATAACCCTCGAGGAGGAACTTCCCGTAGTTCCCGCCAACAACGTACTCGAGAGCGCCCGTCAGCTCTCCCGTTTTGAGGACGTCAGGGAAGTGGTGCGCTGGATCTACGATGACAAGACCAAGGTGGGCGATGTATCCCCGATCATCACCGTCAACAACGATATCTTCTTCGTAGTGGCCCTCAAGGCTGTCCGTGAGGACGGATATGCCCCTGTAAACAATGTGGCCGCCTCCATACGCTACATCCTGACCAACGAAAAGAGGGCTGAGAAGGTAAAAGGTGAGGTAGCCGCCAAGATTCAGGGTCTGACAGACATGAACTCCATCGCCGAGGCTCTCGGACAGACGGTCAGCACCCGTGACGGCATCACTTTCGGCAGCATGACCTCTACATCCACCGAGCCCGCCTTCATCGGCGCTGTGGCAGGTGCCGAGCCCGGAGTCATCAGCGGTCCCGTAGCAGGCAATATCGGAGTATATGTCTTCAACGTGCTTGACCGCGAGACCGGAGCCTTCTATACCGAGGACGACGCCAAGATCCGCGCCGCCCAGATAGAGGCCTACCAGGTCAACAACCTCCCCGCCATCTTCAACGAGAGGGGTGAGATAGTGGACAACCGCGCCCGCTTCTTCTAAACCGAAAGCAATACGTTTCACATACACAGCCGGTCTCTTTCCTAAGGGGGCCGGCTGTTTTTTTTCGATTGGCCCGGTTTCCGGTGGAAATTTTGCTAACTTAGCGGAAAATCCGAGGAGACATGATGAGCGTGAGATGTAAAGTATCGGTGCCGGTCCTGCTGTTGAGCCTGATGTGTTCCGGCTGGACTGCGGGCGGGCAGGAGAATGGCAGCCGCCAATACGTGGTATTCTGGAATCTGGAGAATTATTTCGACCCTTTCGACGATTCGCTGACTCTCGACGATGAGTTCACTCCGGCGGGAGAGAAGCACTGGACCTGGAAGAAGTTTCTGGTGAAGCGCAATCTTATCGCCAAGGTCCTTCTGTCAATGCGGGACCGGTACGGGGACTGGCCGCTGGCCGTGGGCTTTGCGGAGGTGGAGAACCGGATGGTGCTGCGGCAGCTGACGGAGCGGACGCCGCTGGCAAAGCTCGGCTATGAGGTGGTGCACCGCGACTCGCCGGACAGCCGGGGGATAGACGTGGGATTCATTTACCGGGAGGAATATATGACCGTCCTGGAGGTGGAGGCCCGGGCAGTGCTGACAGGGAGAGAGCGGCCTACACGGGATATCCTCCATGTGGCGGCCGGGCTTCATCTGCCTGGCGGGCAGCCTGATACCATGCATTGTTTCATCAATCACTGGCCTTCGAAGTTCGGCGGAGAGGAGTACTCCCGCCCTTTCCGTCAGGCCGCCTCCGATACTCTCCGGAGGGTGGTGGGGGCTCTCAGGGACTCCGCCTCAGGAGAGCTGCCGCCGGTGATTGTCATGGGGGATTTCAACGATACTCCGGACTCTCCTCCGGTGGTGTCGCTGCAACGGGGGACGGGCCTGTTCAATCCGGGATCGTCCCTGCATGAGAGAGGGGAGGGGACACTCAAGTACAACGGCCGGTGGGAGTTGATAGACCTCTTCCTCATCAGCCCCTCCCTGGAGAATGCCCGGATGGAGATATATTCTCACCCTTTGCTGCTTGAGGATGATGAGAAGTTCTTGGGACAGAAGCCGTTCAGGACCTACTACGGGCCGAGATGGAACGGAGGGGCGAGCGACCACCTGCCTATTGTCCTGTTGCTTCCGTCAGACTTTTAAGCATCCTATCGGGACTACCAGAATCCCGTCTTTCGGACGTTTGTATGCGTATTGCCCCGTACCCGTGAGGACCATTGAGAATGAGGGAGCAGGCATCCGGGATGTGTCTATTTTATCAGCCAGGCTTTTAAGAGTGGCTGCTCCTTCTTCTATAAGGCTGTTGCCTCCGAGCTTGATCTCTACGAGTCCGTATCTGCCGTTTTTGAGGTGGATGACAGCATCGCACTCCAGATTGCTCTTATCGCGGTAGTGGTAGACTTTTCCGCCGATGGCTTCTGCGTAGACTCTTAGGTCTCTTACGCACAGTGTCTCGAACAGCAGTCCGAAAGTCTTCAGGTCATTGAGAAGATCTTCCGGGCCGAGGCCGAGTGCGGCTGTGGCAATTGACGGGTCGGTAAAGTAACGGGTATCCGATGTCCTTACAGCTGTTCTGCTGCGGAGGTTTGGATTCCATGCCAGGGAGTCTTCTATGACGAAGATTTTCTTCAGTGCCTTGATGTATGAATAGACGGTATTCTCGTTTATGGTGTCCCCTTCGTTGGCTTTCATATCGGCCAATATGGTGCCGGCACTGGCCTGACTGCCCTGATTGCGTGCGTAGGAGCGCATAAGACGCCGCGCAATCTCAGGGTCGCGTTCCACATCGTCTACCCTGGATATGTCGTACCGTGTTACAGCCTCAAAGTATTCCTCAGCCTGGATAAGGGCGGCTTTGCGGCTTTTTTTCAGTACAGCTCTGGGCCAGCCGCCGCGGCATGTGATGTATGCCAGCTGGTCTATATCCAGACTACTGGCTCCGTCTATGCGGTCAGTAGACTTGAACAGGGAGCCGAGGCTTATGTCGCCGCTGGATTCCATGGATTCCCACAGGGTCATTGTCCTGAGTCTCAGCCATGCCATTCTACCTGTACCGGTATGGAAGATATCATCGGTCCTGGGCGGTACTGCTGAGCCGGTAAGGATGAACTGTCCGTCCTCATTCCTCTTGTCCACTTCATTTCTTACAGCGTCCCACAGCTGCGGAGCTATCTGCCACTCATCGATGAGCCGTGGCGTCTGCCCTTGAAGCAGCCGGCTGATGTTGGTCTGGGCCATTGACAGATTTTGCTCTTTTGTATCCGGATCTGCCATGTATAGAATGCTGTCTGCGTGCTGTTTGGCTAAGGTGGTTTTGCCGCAGTATTTAGGGCCCTCTATCAGGACTGCGCCCATGGCTTCAAGAAGGTCTGCTAAGTGACTTTCAGCAACTCTATGTTTATAGTCATTCATATTTATGATATTTTTTGAGACAAAAATAAAGATAGTAAATTAAAAATCAAAATATTATCGATATATGATATGGCGTTTGGCGGATTTTTGATATGGCATTTGGCGGATTTTTGATATGGCACTTGGCGTAAAAAAGACGTTCTTTAAGGAAATTCATTACCTTTGGCGGACGTAAAATTTAAGCAGCCATGAAGCAGTATCTGGATCTTTTGCAGCATATCCTGGACCACGGGACGATCAAGTCGGACCGGACGGGGACGGGGACCAAGTCGGTGTTCGGTTATCAGATGAGATTCGACCTCTCGGAGGGATTTCCCCTGCTGACGACCAAGAAGCTGCATCTGCGCTCGATCATTTACGAGCTGCTGTGGTTCATCAAGGGCGATACCAACATCAAGTATCTGCACGACCACAAGGTCTCGATATGGGACGAATGGGCCGATGAGAACGGGGACCTCGGGCCGGTCTACGGGCATCAGTGGCGGTCCTGGCCCGCTCCCGACGGACGGACCATCGACCAGCTCTCCCAGGTGCTGGACTCGCTCAAGCGCAGCCCCGACTCGCGGCGGCACATAGTCTCGGCCTGGAATCCCGCCGAGGTGGACCGGATGGCCCTGCCTCCCTGCCACACCCTCTTCCAGTTCTATGTGGCCGACGGGCGGCTCTCCTGCCAGCTATACCAGCGCAGTGCGGACGTCTTTCTCGGAGTGCCGTTCAATATCGCCTCGTATGCCCTGCTTACCATGATGGTGGCCCAGGAGTGCGGCTATGTCCCCGGGGACTTCGTGCACACCTTCGGGGACGTCCACATCTACCTCAACCATTTCGACCAGGTACACGAACAGCTCTCCAGGACTCCCAGAGAGCTGCCGCGTATGGTGCTCAATCCCGAGGTTCACTCGGTCTTCGATTTCGATTATGATGACTTCAGACTGGAGGGTTACGACCCCTGGCCTGCCATCAAAGCCCCGGTATCGGTTTAATTAAAACGGTAGGCGGCCTTGCGCATATCGTCCGGAGTCTTGAAAGGCTTGTTGGGCTTCAGGTACTTCTCCAGGAACTTGTAGACGGTGAAGCGGATGTCGGTGGCCTCCTTGGTGTCGATACGGTCGAAGGAGTGTCCTCCGGCAGCGGCCTCATAGATCTTGTACTCGAACTTCTTGCCGTCGGCCTTCAGGCTCTTGATGAGGTGCTCTACCTCGAGTACGTCCACGTCATCGTCTATCGTGTTGGAGTAGACGAGCAGGGGAGCCTTGAGCTTGTGGGTGTTCCATACAGGTGAGCGGCGCTTGTACTCCTGTACGTTCTGCGATACAGTGGCTCCGATGTGATAGGAGGCCGAGAAAAGGTCGCGGTAACTGTCGGTGGCTATGCCCATCCTGGCGATGAGGTCGGATACGGGAACGCCTGCGTAACCCACCTTGTAGGCGTCGGGGTACTCGAAGAGGTTCATCAGCGTGATCATGCCGCCGTGGCTCCAGCCGATGATACCCACGCGGTTTGCGTCCACGATATCGTAGTTCTCCACCATGTAGTCGCGCCCGGCCTTGACATCGGAGTTCTCGCGTCCGCCGTAGTCGATAGCCTTGTACATGGCCTCACCGTAACCCGTACTTCCACGGTACTCAGTGGCAATGACGATGTACTCCTGCGCCATCAGCTCGCGGATGATGTGTGCGTAGTAGGTGGACATGTCGGCGTGAACTCCGCTGTGAGGAAATACGATAAGAGGATATTTCTTATTCGGGTCCACTGTCTTGGGGATGAAGACATAGTTCCAGAACTTGAATGGATTGTTGTATCCCCTCGAGGTGGGGCTGCCCTGTTTGGCCTTGGGTTCCCCGGTGAGGTAGACCTTGTCGATATAGGCCACATCCCCGACTTTCTCGTACCAGAGAACATCATCAATATTCTTGATGACCTCGTCAAACTTGTGTTGTAGACTTTCGTTATAGGCCTTCAGGTCCTGAATTTCCTCCATCAGCTCCTCATTGGTCTGAGCGGAGGCGACGGCGCATGCTCCCATCAGCAGAGCAGCAGCAGCCACGATGAATTTTGATCGTTTCATAGGGTAAATGGAATTAATGAATTATTGAATGGTTTTGAAAAACATTTCGAAACGTGTGACGCCGTCCTCCCCGGTGCCCAGGCTGAAACGGATGCCGGAGCGGGTGAGGATCTCGTGGATGACTATCAGGCCTATGCCCTTGCCGTCCGGCTTGGTGGAGAAGAAGGGGGTAAAGAGGTGGCGGGCGGTCTCCTCGGGGATGGGGGCTCCGTTGTCGGCCACGCACCAGTAGCCGTGGCGGGCGGTGACGGTGATGCGGGCATCGGGCGAACCGTCCGGGAAGGCCTCCACCGCGTTCTTTACGATGTTGGTCAGCACCTGCTCCATCAGCACCTGGTCTATCGGCACTTCTCCGGCCTTCTCATCTATCTCGGTTACGAACGCTATCTGTTTCTGGCCCCTGAGGCTCTCGAGGAAGGGCAGCACGCGGCGCAGGAAGGCGCAGGCGTCCACCGGCCTGCATACCGGGTCGGGAATCCGGGCCATTGAGGCGTAGTCGGTGATGAAGCGGCTCATCCGGTCTATCCGCGACAGCAGTATCGACAGCATCGCGGCGGTGTCCCCGTCCCCGGAGTCCGTGGAGGTCTGCTGTATGGCGTAGAGGGCCGAGGTGATGCCGGCCATGGTGTTGTTGACCTCGTGGGAGATGACGCGGATGACCTTCTTGTAACCCCTTTTCTCAGCCTCGTACAGCTCTTCGGTCAGGGGCTCGACCATGTAGAAGGGGTGGGGGAAGCCCCGGTCCATGAAGGACGAGAGGGTACAGCGGTAGATGTGCAGGGGGTCGGTCTGGAGGATGCGGCCCTCGTCCGGCTGCAGTCCGGCGAGCAGTCTGAGCAGGGGCAGGGGGCTGTCCTGCAGGAGCTGTCCGCGGTAAGGCTCAATGCTTTGGATTCCGAGCATCCGGTCCAGTGCCGGGTTGGACGAGTCGATGCGGTGGCCGATGTCCATGATCAGCACCCCGGCCGGGGAGGCGGCGATGAGCTGATCCAGGAAGTGGTTCTGCTCCTGAATCCGCAGCTCCTCGTTGTGCAGGCGGTCGCTCATGCGGTTGAACAGCTCTATGATGCGGTCGGCGTCCTTCTGTCCCACGGGTCTCAGGCGGGTGGAGAAGTCCTGCTCCTTGATCAGGTCGATACCTCCGGAGAGGGTGTTCAGCGGCTTTATGGTCTTTTGGTACAATATCACCAGGAGGACAACGGCAGCTATCAGCAGCACCTGCGCCGCGACGTATATCCAGCTGCCCGTCCCCTCGTCCGCCATCTTGAGGGCAAATCCTATGGAGGCCGCCACCACCATGATGAGCAGTACCGCTATGAGCCGGAAGTATCCTCTTGATCCCATGGTCCTAAAGGTTGATTTTGAATTTTTCGATGCGCCGGTAGAGAGATGCCCGGGTTAGGCCCAGGGCTGCGGCGGCGCGGGAGACATTGCCGCTGCAGTCGCTCAGGGTGCGGAGGATGCGGTCCCTCTCCATCTCCTCGAGGGTCTGGGCCGGGGCTCCGGAGTCCGTGGAGGCGGTTCCGGAGGCAGCGCCGTGTTCATCGGGGGCGCCGGTGCAGCGGACCACGTCGTCGCGGGAGATGGTCCCGCTGCCGCCGAGGATGAGGGCACGCTCGACGATGTTCTTAAGCTCGCGGATATTGCCCGGATAGGGGAGGCGGCTGAGGTATTCCATCGCCTCCTGGGAGAATACGGCGCGGCTGCCGGCATTGCGGGTAAAATACTGCACCAGCAGGGGGATGTCCTCCTTCCTTTCCCTCAGCGGCGGCAGGTGTATGGGGATGAGGTTGAGCCTGTAGAACAGGTCCTCGCGGAAGAGGCCCTGGCGGACCATCTCCTGCAGGTCGCGGTTGGTGGCCGAGATCACCCGGACGTCGGTGCGGCGGGGGATGCTCTCGCCCAGCGGCTCGTAGGTGCGGTCCTGGAGCACGCGCAGGAGCTTGACCTGGCAGACGGGCTCCAGCTCGCCTATCTCGTCGAGGAAGATGGTGCCCTTGTCGGCCAGTTCGAACCGGCCCTTGCGGTCGGTCCAGGCGTCGGTGAAGGCGCCCTTCTTGTGCCCGAACATCTCGCTGTCGAAGAGGCTGGAGCTCAGGCCGCCGAGATTGACCTTGACGAAGGGACCGCTGCTGCGGGGGGAGTTGAGGTGAATGGCCTCCGCGATAAGCTCCTTGCCCGTGCCGCTCTCCCCGGTGATGAGCACCGAGGCGCCGGTGGGTGCCACGCGGGTCACTGCGTCCAGCACCTCCTTGATCTGGGGGCTGTTGCCTATGATCTTGTCGAAGCCCTTGCCGGTAGTGCCCGCCTCCTCCTGCCGTTCTGAGTTCAGATGCAGGGCGGTGCGGATACGGTCCATAAGGGCCATATTGTCCCAGGGCTTGGTGATGAAGTCGAAGGCCCCGAGGCGCATGCCCTCCATCGCGAGGCTGATGCTGCCCCAGGCCGTCATGAGGATGACGGGAGCCGCCGGGGCGAATATCTTGATCTTGCGCAGCAGTTCCAGCCCCTCCTCCCCGGTAGTGGACAGGGAGTAGTTCATGTCCATGAGGATCAGCTCAGGCTCCTGCAGCCGCACCTCGTCCAGAGCCTCTTTCGGACCCGGAACGGCCTTGGCGGTCAGGCCCGAGCGCTTCAGGAGGAAGGTCAGGGATGCTCTTATGGCGTCGTCGTCGTCGATTATCAGTATCATAACCTTACAAAAGTAGCACAATTTCCCGAAAATTTTCCTTAATTTTGAACTTCATTTCAACTTATCAGAATCGAGCCTATGATATCGCTTATCGTCGCCAAAGCCGCCAACGGCGCCATCGGAAAGGGCAACCGGATGCCCTGGCACATCTCCGGCGACCTGAAGTATTTCAAACGGGTGACCACCGGCCATCCCGTCATCATGGGCTACAATACCTGGCTCTCGCTCGGAGAGCGTCCCCTTCCCGGACGGCGCAACATCGTGGTAAGCCGCTCGCACAGCGCGGCCCCTGACTGCGGGGCGGAGTTCCAGCCCTCGCTGGAGGCCGCTGTCGCTGCTGCCGGTGCGGATGCTGCGGGCACTTCGGAGGAAGTGTTCGTCATAGGAGGCGGGCAGCTCTACCGTGCCGCCATGCCCATTGCCGGCCGCCTGTATATCACTGAGGTGGAGACGGTCATCGGGGATGCGGAGGTATTTTTCCCGGAAGTGGACCCTGAGCTGTGGAAGGTGGAGAGCCGTTCCGAGCGTTATTTTGATGAAAAGACCGGACTTTATTATTCATTCCTAATACTTACCAAAAAATGAGAGACAACTTCAAATCCTCCTTCGGCGTGCTCGTAGCCATGGCCGGCTCGGCTATCGGACTGGGCAACCTCTGGCGCTTCCCCTATCTGATGGGTACCAACGGCGGCGCGGCATTCATCATCATCTACCTCGTGCTGGTATTCCTGCTGTGCCTGCCCATCATGATGTCGGAGTTCGTGGTCGGACGCCGCAGTCAAGTCAATGCTGTGAAGGCCTTCAAGGTGCTGTCACCCAAGGGACACTGGGGACTGGTCGGTGTGCTCGGCGTGCTTGCCTCGGTGGCTCTGATATCCTTCTACTGCGTGGTGGGAGGCTGGACGATAGACTACCTCGTGCATGCCGTGTCGTTCACCCTGCCCGAACAGGGCTCGTCGGAGGGCTTCTTCGCCGCGGCCGTATCCACTCCCTGGAGGACGATACTCTACACCTATATTTTCTTAGCTCTGACATCCCTGGTGCTGCTGGCCGGCATCAAGGACGGCATCGAGCGCTATACCAAAGTCATGATGCCGCTGCTCTTCCTGACCATCATCATCATAGCCATCCGCTCGGTGACCCTGCCCGGGGCCGGTGCCGGTCTGGAGTTCCTCTTCAAGCCCGATTTCTCCAAGGTTACCGGAAACACTTTCCTCAACGCCCTCGGCCAGGCCTTCTTCTCCCTGAGTATCGGCTGTGCGACGATTCTGACCTACGGCTCGTATGTCAAGAAACAGGAGAAGATCGTCAAGCTCTCCTCGCTGACCGCCATCTCCGACACCTTCTTCGCCATTCTGGCCGGACTGGCCATCATGCCCGCTGTCTTCGCCTTCGGCATCTCCCCGAGCGAGGGCCCCGGCCTGCTCTTCGTGGTGCTGCCCGACATTTTCGACCAGATAGCTGCCGGCGGAGTCATCGCGATACTCTTCTTCTTCGTGCTCTTCATCGCGGCCATCACCTCCTCCATCTCCCTGCTGGAGGTGTCCGTGACCTATCTGATAGAGGCCTGCAGGATGAAGCGCCGCATGGCCGTGCTGCTCTCCAGCGCCGTCTGCCTGGTGCTCTGCACCCTGTGCGCCCTCTCCGGCGGTGTGCTCTCCGACGTGCACATCCTCGGCAAGACCTTCTTCGACTTCTTCGACATGATATCGGCCAACCTGCTGATGCCCCTCTGCGGACTCTTCATTGTGATATTCGTCGGCTGGAAACTCGGCCGGAAGGAGTTTGTGGACGAGCTCTCCAACGGAGGCACCCTGCCCAACAAGCGGCTGTACAACGCCATCTTCTATCTGGTGCGCTACGTGGCCCCGCTGGTGATAGCCGTCATCATGATTTTCGGCTGGCTGTAGAAAAATAATTTTGTAAATAGAAAAATTACCGTATCTTTGCGGCACTTTTTCATAATAGTGGAGGGGCATTAGCTCATTTGGCTAGAGCGCGACACTGGCAGTGTCGAGGTAACCGGTTCGACTCCGGTATGCTCCACTCGGGACACAACTCCTTGCGGGGTTGTGTTTTTTTTATATGTCCCAGGCCCAAAGACCCATCATATCAGAAGATGTATTTCAATAGTTTGTCCTCATGTATTTCCGGATTCACAGCATATATTGCTCTATTTTGCTCATCCACTGCGAAATATGCTATGGGGGTATCCAAGTTCAGCAGTTGTACGGGCTCGCCGGTCCAGGTGTAGACCTCTATGGATGAGGAGTGGTTGGCTTCCGTATCATCAAGCCGCTTGCCTGAATAGAGGGCATAGATATAATCCTTTCCCGCATAAACATTCTCGTATGTCACTATATTCCGGTCTATACTGAATTCTGTAGAGGTATCATCTCCGTATAGATGGAACTTTGGCGGCTGTTTTGCCCCAGTGAATTCCGTCAGGTGTATTTTTCCATCTATGACCTCTCCCATCTCAAGTCGGTCAATGAAATTGTAACTTATAACAAAACGATTGTCCGAAGCGGATATAAGATAGTCATCGAATATTGAGTAATAATTCTTTCCCATCTTGTGCGGCAACTTCGGGAAGGAGTTGCCTATGCTGTCCATCATCTTACCGTTGTACAGATTCCACAGTTCACGCGCTCCCGTATTGTAACCTTGATGCTTTACAAGTAGTAATGAATCCTCGATAACATTTATTTCCCAGAAGAAACGGTTTATGTCCGGAGTCTTGAATGTCTTGCTGAACTTCAGATGCGCAGCTGTATCCGAAAGTTCATAAAAGGCAATGACGTCGGTGGCGTGGTCCCTGAGTCCGATTACGTTTCCATGCGTATTCTTAATGACAGAGGGCATCAGGTACTCCTCCGGTCCCCGTCCGTTATGGGCGAAAGAATATAGAAACCGGATATCAGGATATGAGTATACAAAGTAGAAATAGTCTCCGCCCTCACCGGTGTTCTGCAGGACTATATAATTTTCAAGTTTTATGATATTGTTGATATTCAATATTTCAGATATTGGAATTTGCTCTGCCTTTAAATTCTTAACAACATCAAATGTCTTGACAGCTTTGCTTTTATCTGCGCATGAGAATATTGCTGCCATAGCAAAAGATAGCAGCAACAAGTTAAACCATTTCATACCTACTTGTTTAATTGATTGCATTACACCATTCATAGTGCAATTATAATGATAAAAAACGACTTAGACAAGTTTTACGCTGTTTGTTCTATGCACCTGTCCTGTATGCCGGCAGGTCTCCCCTTTTTTCGATTATCGGCTCTGCCTCCTTATATGCTGCCATAACTTTGATTACAGCACCGGCGTCATGTACACCGGCAGATACAGCAGCCCGCTCTCACCTTCCTGTTTCCTGTTTCCATAGAAGCAGCCTGTCGTATATTTTCCTTTTAAATATCCTATTTTTCATAAATACAGATGTCTGCCTATGCAAAAATAGACAAATTCTCTATTTCCCCGAAATCTTGGCGGGTCAGCGGGTGACGGTGCGGATTTTTTACTCTGCCGGCGCGGGTGAAATCGGATTTATACTTAAATTTGCAGAAAAAGGAGGAAGATATGGTTTATTATGGAGATGAAGTAATCCGCTTTGACTGGGCCATGAAGCGGCTGCTGCGGCAGAAGGCCAATTTCGCTGTCTTGGAGAGTTTTCTGAGCGAGCTGCTCGGAGAGAAGGTCGTAATCAAGCGCATGCTCGAAAGCGAGGGCAACAAGGAGACCCCCGACGACAAGTTCAACCGGGTGGACGTGCTCGCCGAGAATTCCAAAGGTGAGCTGATCATTATCGAGATACAGAACAACGCCGAGATTTACTATTTCCAGAGGATGCTCTACGGGACGTCTAAGGCCATCACTGAGTACATCTACGAGGGCGATGAGTATTCCCAGGTGCGAAAGGTGTACTCCATCAGCATCGTCTACTTCGACATCGGTCAGGGCAGCGACTACATCTATCACGGAAAGTCGGTATTCAAGGGGGTGCACACGGGAGACACCCTGCGGCTCTCCGTAAAGCAGCAGGAGAAGTTCACGAAGCATGATGCGGGAGATCTTTTCCCGGAGTACTACATACTTAGGGTAAACGAGTTCAACCAGCACGCAGTGACTCCTTTAGATGAGTGGATCAGGTTCCTCAAGTCTGGAAAGATCGACGAGAATACCCAGGTGGAGGGTCTCCGTCTTGCCCGCAGGCAGCTTCAGATATCGTGCCTTTCGAAGGAGGAGCGCAGGGCCTACGAGCGTCACATCGAGAACCGCCGCATTCAGTGGGACGTGCTCAACACTGCCCGCGAAGAGGGACTGGACGAGGGTGTGGCTCAAGGCCGGGCTCAAGGCCGGGCGGAAGGCAGAGCTGAAGGTCTGGCAGAAGGCAGGACTGAGGCCATTTACGACATCGCAAGGAATATGAAAGCGCAGGGCCTCCCCTTGGAACTGATTGCACGGACTACCGGTCTATCTCCGGAAGAGATTGACAAGTTTTGACTACAGCACCGGCGTCATGTACACCGGCAGATACAGCAGCCCGCTCTCACCTTTCTGCAGGTCCTTGGTATAGAGTACATAACTGTTCTGTATCCGGGTCTGGTATTTCTTCCTGAAGGCGTCGAGGGAGGCGTGGGTCATGTAACTTGAGGACTTTACTTCGACGGGGCATATCTTGCTGCCTCTCGTCAGCATGAAATCTATTTCATAGAAGTGCTTGTCGTCTTTTTCGAAAGTATAGTAGAACAGCTGATTGCCTGCCGCGGCAAGCATCTGCGCCACAAGATTCTCGTAAAGATACCCGAGATTGGCCTCCAGCTTGTCGGACAGCAACTTCTGGTAGATGATGTTCTCCGCAAAGCCTTTGTCCCAAAAAGCCATCGTGACGAACAGGCCGGTGTCCGCGGCGAACAGTTTATATCTGGAGGTGTCTTTTGTCAGCGACAGGCCCACGTCAGGGTCATCGGAATGATATGATACCAGGACGGCCTTGCTGTCTTCGAGACTGACGAGCATTTCCTCTTCTTTGTCGTTGTCCACACTGCCTACGACTGCACTCATGTAGTACCGGGAGGTTTTTCTGCTCAGTTGTGCGGGAATGGACATAAACAGTCTGCTCAGTTTGCCGGTAGCGTCTATTTTGAGGAAGTCCTCGGAATATAGCTGGATTATGCGTCTCTTTACGGCGTCCACCTTGGCGAGATTGTTTGTCTCCAGATATTCATTGACGGCCTGCGGCATACCTCCCACCAGCATGTACAGCCGCAGGTCTCTCTGCTTTGACCTGTGTGCCGCGCCCAACGGCATCCGCTTCTCAAAGAAGGTTCTGATAAGAGGGACGGACACTGTATCGCCCATGGCCCACCTGAATTCCTCGAAGTCCATAGGGTACATGTCCATGCGCTCCTCCTCGCTCGGGATGGTGATGTTTTTTGTATTTTTCCTGATACTGATGAGGGAGCCGGTCTCGATGTAGTCATATCTTCCGTCCTTAACGAGGTATTTGATCGCCTCGCGGGCCTTGGGACATTTCTGCACCTCATCGAAGATGATGACAGACCTGCGTCTTTCCAGGACGACACGGTATATGGTCTGCAGCTGGAGGAAAATGAAATCCAGGTCCATAAGGTCCTCAAACAGAGCCTTGACAGTCACGGAGGCCCTGTTGAAGTCAATCAGCAGGAATGAGGAGTATTCATTTTTCGCGAATTCCTCTACGATTGTCGACTTGCCGATACGTCTGGCTCCTTGTATCAGAGCGGCGCTTGTTCCGCCTGACTCCTGTTTCCACTGAAGCAGCCTGTCGTAGATTTTCCTTTTAAAAACCCTATTTGCCATCATTACAGATATCTGTCCATGCAAAAGTAGAGAAATTCTCCATTTCCCCAAAATCTTTTTAGGCAAAATCCCTATTTTCCCCGAAATTTAAAAATGGCAAAATATGCATTTCCCCAAAATTCTGCCGAGGGTCATCTGATAGCGGTGCGGTACCACTCGGGTACGCCGAGGATGTCTTGGACTATGACACGGGTGCCGGGGCGGACGATGAATTCGGCGGGGCCTGTCTCGGAGCCGGTTTCCGCGTTCCAGTCGTAGGTGTAGCCGAGGCGGGTCCAGGGGTAGGGGGTATCGGAGAAGTAGGCGGTCTGACGGTAGTCCTCGAACCATGCCCGGTATTGCGGGTCTACATCGTTCCGGAAGTCCAGGAGAACCTCGCGGTCGTATATCTCCGGGTCGGGCGCAGGGCGGAAGAGGCTGTCCTTCTCGGCCCAGAAGAACACTATGCGGTCGTATCCGCAGTCGGGCGGAAGGCCCAGCATCTGGATGACGCGCATCTCTATTCCGGCATCCTCGGTCTGGATTTCAGCGGATTGCAGCCGGGCTGTCAGGTCGTAGGGCAGGGTGACCCACGGCAGGCGGTCGTCCAGGATGAATCCGCTGTCCGTCCCGCTTCCATTTTCCCAATACCGGCAGTCTTCTTCGCTCATGACTGAGCCGACCAGCACGAAGGTCCGCCCGTCCCGCTCCAGCCATTCCGCTAAGGGACTTTCCTCCGGGGAGATGATGGCGGCCAGGTCCGGGTCCATCTCCTCGACCGTGGCCTCTTTGGCGTCCTCCACTGCGGCCATGTAGTCCTTCCAGAGCCGGTCGGTATCCTCGTACCAGGGCAGGTCCTGGGCAGACTGGCAGGCACAGCAGCTGAGTATCATGCCCAATGCTGCTGCAGGAATCATATGGATGGCGGGAAATCGTTTCATTGCTGTAAGTCAAAATTCCCGATGCGCAGGGCTGTGTTGCGCCTCAGGTGCTCTTGATACAGAGTCAGTTCCTGCAGGTGGTAGTTGCCGAGGGGAAACATCGGGGACAATGAGGGCAGGAAATAGGCTTCGGGATCGAGGCCGTCCACTATCAGCAGGTGGTTCAGGGTGTCGACGGTGACGGTCACCGAGTCGTTGAGGGCAGCCGAGACGGCATCGGTAGTCCAGTTGACCGGGTTGATGCAGAAGTCGGAGGGGGAGAGGACCGCACAGGCCGCTTCGGGGGAGGCTACGGAGTTGTAGCTGATGATGGTGCCGGTGCCGGTCGAATCGGTGGCGGGGTGCAGTTGCGGGTACTGTTCCACTTCCTCGTCAGAGATGCGGTAGCCTATTGCGTATGCGGCTACCATCCGTTCGAGAACTTCTGCCGGAGCGTGCTTTACGAGTTCGACCACAGCTTTTCCTCCCTGACTGAAACCGGCGAGGACGAAGGGCCGTCCTTCATTGTAATTGTCCAGATAATAGTCGAATGCCGCACTGACATCCTCCATCGACAGGGGGAAGAGCTCCTCTACCGCTGCCTCTCCGTCCATCCATACGTTGAGGGAGATCTGCCGGTAGTAGGGGCAGTAGAACCCGTATTGCCCCTGAGCGAAAATGTCTTCGGCGAGCTCCACCGAGGGGAGGAATGCCTCGATATGGTCCGTGCGGGTGTAGTCGGAGTAGCGGCAGGACTGTCCGTCCTCAGTGGTCCAGTCCCATACACAGGTGGGGAGGATGTAGAAAATGTCCGCTGCGGGGGAAGCGGTATTTCCGGTATTTTCCCCGGAGGGAGTGGAAATGTACCACGCCGCAGCGTCGGACCAGTCGGGAGGTGCGGGTATGAAAGTATCTGTCCCGCCGCTGTGGTTGCGGCAGGACGATACTGCGAGTGCTGCGGAGAGGACTGCCGGGACGTAGAGTGCCGTCAGCAGCCGTGCCGCGGATTTACTTTGTACTGAAGAGAACATCGGGACCCTGGATGAAGAAAATGTCCTTGGGAATACCGGCTGCGTTGATGCGGTCGAGGTCGGCCTGGAGGGCGGGGGTGATGCCGCCGTTCTTCTCGCGGAACTCGGTGGCGAACTTGACGTCACCGTTGCCCTGGGTGGTCAGGATAAGGTCGGCCCATGCGTTGATGGCGCTCTTGGCCTTGGCGTAGTCGATGACATAGAGGCCGTCGGCGTTGCGGGTAAATGCGCCCTGCTGCTCCATGAAGTTGAAACACATCATGTTGGCCTTGCCGTGGGAGGATGCGGCTCCGAAGCGTACCGAGCGGAGGATGCCGGCGATGTAGGTGGTGATGGCGTCCTCTACGGAGATATTGGTGATCTCGCCTTTCTCTATCAGGCGGCATACCATGAAGAGTCCGAGGATGTCGGCCTTGGCCTCTTCCCAGGAGGTCTTCTCAGTACCCATTGCTGCGTCCACGCTGCCCTTGCCGTTGATGGTCTCCTTGATGCCGAGGCCGTGGGCCACCTCGTGGAAGGTCACGTTCCAGAAGAAGGCGTCGAATTTCAGGTGCTCGTGCTCCTCGGGAGCGAGGATAAGCTCTCCGATCGGGAGGAGAATCTTGTCGAACTTGGCCTGCATCGAGTTGCGCAGCTGGAGACGGCGGGTGCCTTTCATGGCGTGTACGCGCTCGTCGTTGGGCAGGTTGATGGCGATGGTCTTGCTGCCGGCGTTGCAGTCTCCGGCGTAATAGACTACGTCATAGACGTTGAGGTCGGAGGATGTACCGGGCACGAAGGTCTTGTACTCGGGCTTGCAGGGCAGCTCTTTCTGCAGGGCAGGGAGCATGGCCACGAACTTGGCCAGGTCCTTGCTGCGCTCGGTGTCCTTCAGCAGGATGAATGCCTCGTAGGATGTCTTGGTCTCCTGGAACTTGTCGTCGTAGCTCTCGATGGGGCCGACTACGAAGTCTATCCGGCTGTCCTTCATGTCCATCCAGGCCAGATCGCTGGCGAGGTAGTCATCGGTTCTGAAGGCCTTGATGCGCTCCAACAGGTATTTCTTCAGACCGGGGTCCTCGGCCAGGTCGGCGGCCTGCTGCATCAGCTCGCACATCTTGTTTACCTCTTCGGCGTACTCCTCGTGATACCATACGGTCTTCAGCTTTCCGTTCTCATCGCGGCGCAGGACTGTGTACCAGGACGACTTGTTGGGGTCGTCGAAGGCGTTGAACTCCTCGAGGGTGATGTCGGCAGGATAATAGGTGCATACGTCGGGCTTGGCACCGTAGCCGTCGATGAAAGGCTTGTTGTCATCGAGACGGTCCCAGGGGCCGTAGTTGATGTAGGCGAACTGCTTCGCATAGGGATCGGCAATCTGATCCATGAGGCTCTTGTCCCCGAATGTCTGCTGCCAGAACAGCCCGTCGGCTATCTGTCCTATCTGGAAGAACAGCTCGACGATCTGTCTCTCATTGTCGCTCAGCTGGGCTGCCAAGGGAGAGGACAGCTCGAATGGCGCATATTCCTCAACTTTCTGTTTCATGGGTGATTCTGTCTGATTCTGATTGCCGCAGGAAGATGTTCCCGCTACTGCCGCCGCCCCTATCAGGGCCGCGCAGATGGATTTGGCTGTGGTGTTTACTTTCATTTACAGTAGTATTTATTCATTTTTGCAAATATATGGATTTCGAAGCAAATGAAAAATTTTTGAGATTCTTTCCATTATTTTACAAATTGGAAAGAATCTGCTCAAAGGAATCGCTTTTGATATATGCCCTTTTTACCTTGTTCACGGCAATTTCTTTCAATAATCCGAGCCGTACAAGCTTGATGATGTCAGATTTTGCAGTTGTGGGAGTTATTCTGAACTTGACCTGGACATGTTTTACAGTCATAACCTCATTCGGATTGTCATCAAACATCTTTATGATTTCAGCTTGTCTTTCGTTGATGCCTGACTTCCCCAGATATTGATGAGCGGCTTCCCGCTCTTTGGTCTTTCTTTTTATGTATTCCTGCATATCCCTGAATGCCAACTCGAGAACTCTCATATGGTATGTTATGAAATAGCCCAGATCATTGTTCTCGATTTCCGCGTACAGAAAGGATTTTTCGTAAGAGGGTTTGGAGCGGTAAATGATGCGGGATATTGACAGATATTCCATCAGCCAATAACCCTGACGCAGCATATACCAGTAAAAGATTGCCCGTGCAGTCCGTCCGTTCCCGTCAACGAACGGATGCATGTATGCAATCATGTAATGGATGATAATTCCTTTTATGATAGGGTGGATATATGGTCTGGATTCATGGTTGTTGAAAAAAACACACAATGTTTCCAGGAAATAAGGCAGTTCTGTATATGTCGGAGGTGTGTGTACAATCTCATGGGTAATGGCATTCTCCACGACGACCTGGTCATTTTGACGGAACCGGCCGGAATCTTCAGGATTGTCCAGCGTGCTGTCAGTCATCAGCCGGTGAACCTGAAGCAGCAGTTCTGTTGTAAGCGGCTCCGACTTATGCGTGACGATAAACTGAATTGTCTCATAGTTGTTGAAAATCATCTGCTGGGACTTATCAGCGGGGGACATTTTCTTGCGCAGCATTTCCTTGGCTATCCTGCGTGTTGTAGAAGCTCCTTCCATCATACTTGAAGATATGGCCTCTTCCATAAGGGAACTTATAAGATACCGTTCCTTTGTTTTTTCAGGTATAGTGGTTTCATACTCCCATCTTCCCCCGAAGTTCATATCAAAAGAATGACATTGCCGCTGCATTCTGTCGGTCAATGCGAAGTGGATATTGTATTTTCCCCAATTTTTGACAGATACGTTGGAAATGAATCTCTGGGCTTTTATCAGGGCCCATAACTCATTCGGAGACTTGTGGAAAGAATTTCTGATATACTTTATTCTATCCCAATATCCGTATTCATCATTCAAGTCTTCTATAAAAGAACGCAGCTCGTGATCTTGCTGTAGTTCCACAATGGCTTGAAGAAGGCTGTGCTGAGGTATGTCAGGGGCTTTTTCCATACTTTTAAGATTTTTACAAAAATAGAAAATTCTTTCCAATCTGTAAAACAATGGAAAGAATTTATAAGCAATTGCCATGATTTTGTGTACATTTGCCGCCGTTATGAATAATAATGCAGAGCACATCACCGGCAATCTGGAGTGGGACGGTCTGTCCCGCCCGAAGATTTACTATGCGGTGGCCTCGCTGTGGTGCGGGATTTTTCTCTCGGTGATGGACGGCAATATCTGCAATGTGGCCCTGCCTACCATCTCGCAGGAGCTGGGGGTGTCGTCTGCGGATTCCATCTGGGTGGTCAACTCGTTCCAGCTGGTGATTATGATGACCCTGCTGTCGTTTTCCTCCATCGGAGAGCTGCTGAACTACAAGCGGGTGTATGTCTCGGGGACGGTGCTGTTCACCGTCGGATCGCTGTTCTGCGCCCTGTCGCATACGCTGCCGCTTCTGGTCGCCTCAAGGGCGTTTCAGGGGCTGGGTGCGGCGATGATGATGAGTGTCAATACCACTCTTGTGAAAATCACCTATCCCAAAAAGTACCTGGGCAGGGGAGTGGGGCTTAACGCCACGGTGGTGGCCCTTGCCTCAGTGGCCGGTCCTACGGTTGCGGCAGGTATTCTTTCGTTCGCCTCCTGGCCCTGGCTCTTCGCAATCAACATTCCGGTGGGAATAGTGACGTTCTGCATGGCATTCAAGCATCTGCCGGACAATCCTACCCACATCGAGGGACGGCATTTCAATATCCGGGACGGCCTGCTCAATGCCGCCGTATTCGGCCTGCTGATAGGCTGCATCGAGATGTATTCGCACGGTGCGAAGTCCGTTACGGTGCTTGTCGGGGTCGCCCTGCTGGTTGTCCTGGGCAGCATCTACGTGCGGACCCAGCTCCATCGCCGCTGGCCCATGCTGCCGTTCGACCTGCTCCGTATCCCCGTATTCTCGATGTCGGTGCTCACCAGTATCATCTCTTTCACGGCCCAGATGACGGCAATGGTGGCCATACCGTTCATGCTCCTGCATACTTTCGGGATGAATGCCGTGGAGACCGGACTGCTGATGACTTCCTGGCCGCTGGTCATCGTGTTCGTGGCCCCGCTGGCCGGCTCGCTCATAGGCAGGGTGCATCCCGGAGTGCTGGGATGTTTCGGCCTGCTGCTGATGAGTGCCGGCTGTTTCCTGCTTGCATTTATTCCTGAGAACGCCTCGCATCTGGACATTGCATGGCGGCTGATGATGTGCGGGGCCGGATTCGGTTTCTTCCAGTCGCCCAACAACCACATGCTTCTGAGTTCCGCGCCCAACCACCGTGCCGGCAGTGCGGGAGGCATGCTTGCAACGGCCCGCCTCGTAGGCCAGTCCACCGGTGCGGCCCTCGTCGCCCTCTTCTTCCATCTTTTCGGAGACGGTGCTCCCCACGACGCCATGCTCCTGGCCGGCATTCTCACCATCTGCGGCGCCCTCTCCTCCGTCATCCGTCTCGGCCTCCGTCCACCGGTGAATGAACGGTAGGTACAGCAGCGCCACGAAAATGTAATCACTCGCTGATCAGTGTGTTGCCGGACAGAGGTGTGCTTCCGGAGCAGTCCGAACATCCCCAAAAGAACACACCGTGTCGCTAAGTCATTGATTACTGAGTGATTGTAAAAAGACTCTGCTCTCCTGCTTACCGTTTCCCCATTTTTCCGTACATTTGTTCAGTCAAGCAGTCAAATGGAAGGGGAACGCATCACCGGCAACACGCAGTGGGACGGTCTGGGCCGCCCGGCGATATTCTACGCCATGATCTCGATCTGGTGCGGTATCTTCCTGTCGGTGGTGGACGGCAATATCTGCAATGTGGCCCTGCCGGTGATAGCGCAGGAGCTCGGCGTCCCGTCCGCGGATTCTATCTGGGTGATCAATGCGTTTCAGCTCGTGGTCATGATGGCGCTGCTGCCGTTCTCGACGCTCGGGGAGCTGTACAGCTACAAGAAGGTCTATCTTTCGGGAGTGGCGGTGTTCACGGCGGCATCGGCTCTCTGCACCTTCTCCCACAGTCTGCTGATGCTCACCGTCTCCAGGGCCGTGCAGGGTCTCGGTGCGGCCATGATCATGAGTGTCAATACCTCCATTGCCAAGCTCGTCTTTCCCCGCCGGCATCTCGGCAAGGGAGTCGGGATCAATGCGACGGTGGTGGCCCTCTCTGCTGTCTCCGGTCCTTCGATAGCGGCGGCCGTCCTGTCGCTGGCCGACTGGCCCTGGCTTTTCGCCATCAATATCCCGGTCGGCATCCTCACCTTCCTCATGGGCTGGCGCTTCCTGCCGGACAATCCCACCCATATCGAGGGCCGCCGCTTCAACATCGGCGACGCCCTGCTCAACGCCGCCGTCTTCGGTCTCCTCATCGGCTGCATCGAGATGTACTCCCACGATGTCCGCCTGTCAGTGGTCATCGGTGCCGTCGTCCTGCTGGGAGTCCTCGGTACAGTCTATGTCCGCACCCAGCTCCACCGCCGCTACCCGATGCTGCCCTTCGACCTGCTGCGCCGTCCCATGTTCTCCATGTCGGTGATTACCAGCATCGTCTCCTACACCGCCCAGATGATGGTCCTGGTCGGCATGCCCTTCATGCTGCTGCATAACTTCGGGATGGACCCTGTACGTACCGGAGCGGTGATGACATCCTGGCCCTTCGTAGTGATGTTCATTGCCCCTCTGTCCGGCTCGCTCACCGGCCGTATCCACCCCGGCATCCTCGGCGGCCTCGGTCTGCTGATGATGAGCGCCGGCTGCTTCCTCCTCTCGCACATCCCCGCGGATGCCGCCCCCATAGATCTCGGCTGGCGGCTGGCCCTCTGCGGCGCCGGCTTCGGCTTCTTCCAGTCGCCCAACAACCACATGCTCCTGACCTCCGCCCCAAACCACCGCGCCGGCAGCGCCAGCGGCATGCTCTCCACCGCCCGCCTCACCGGCCAGGCCACCGGAGCCGCCCTCATTGCCCTCCTCTTCCATCTCTGCGGCGACCGCGCCCCCCACGACGCCATGCTCATCGCCGGTGCCCTCACCGTCTGCTCCGCCTTCTTCTCCTTCCTCCGCCTCCGTGCGAAAACTTCCTGAATATGCCGGTTTGCATAGGAAAAAGAGTATCTTTGCAGGTTGAGTACAAGTCAAATCAGCATTGAAAAATATGAATGTCAAGGAAATACTGAAGAAGGCCCTGCCGTATGTGATTATCGTGGCGGGGTTTGTGGTGATTGCCTATGCGTATGCGCCGCAGGTGCTGCAGGGCAAGGTGGTCAATCAGTCGGATATATCCTCCTGGAAGGGGATGTCGCACGAGATTGTGGAGTGGAATGAGGGGCATCCGGACGATCCGGCGCTTTGGACGGGGTCGATGTTCGGCGGCATGCCGGCTACTCAGATATCTGTGCCGTACAAGGGTGACGCGACGACTCCGCTCTACGACCTGTTGTTCTGGGGCGAGCGTCCGCCCAGCTATCTGATCATCTCGCTGCTCGGAGGTTTCCTGCTGTTCCTGGCCTTCGGGGTCAATCCCTGGCTTTCGGCGATAGGGGCCATTGCGGTGACTTTCTGCTCCTACAACATGCAGATTATCCAGGTCGGGCACAATACCAAGATGGTGGCTATCGCATTCATGCCCTGGGTGCTGGCGGCTCTGGTCTATGCCTACCGGCGCAAGGCCCTCCTCGGTGCGGTATTCTTCGCCCTCGCCCTGAGCTTTCAGATAAAGGCCAATCATCCTCAGATTACATACTATCTGGCGTTCATCGTCTTCGGTTATGCCATCGCCGAGCTGAGCGGGGCGGTTGTGGCCCAGAGGAAAATGAAGGCCGCGACGCCTCCTTTCCGCGAGACACCGCTGGGCCGCTGGCTCATGGCCTCCGTCCTCGTACTGGTTGGCGGTCTGCTCGGCATCGCCACCAACGCCAATAAGCTGCTGCCTACCTACGAATACGCGGAGTACACCATGCGCGGGGGCTCGGAACTGACCCACGACGAGCACAACCAGACCGGTGACGGCCTCAAGCTGGATTATGCGACGGCCTGGTCATACGGCATCAATGAGGTGCCCAATCTGCTTATCCCCAACTTCAACGGCGGTGCATCCTCCGGTGAGCTTTCCCGCGGGTCGGCTACCTACAAGGCCCTGCAGTCAATGGGCGCATCCAATATCGAGTCCCTTCGCAAGGGCATGCCCCTTTACTGGGGACCGCAGCCTTTTACCGCCGGCCCGATGTATCTCGGTGCCGTGTCTCTTTTCCTCTTCGTATTCGGCCTCTGCGTGATACGGGGCCGCTACAAATGGTGGATAGCCGGAGTCTCGGTCCTCGCCCTGCTCCTGGCCTGGGGCTCGCATTTCATGTGGTTCTCCGAGCTGTTCTTCAAGTATGCTCCTCTGTACAATAAGTTCCGCACCGTCTCCATGATTCTGGTCATCCTCCAGGTGACCGTCCCGCTGATGGGCATTCTCGGTCTCAATGCCGCCCTTTTCGGCAAGGAACCCCTGCCGGAGAAGAAGATAAAGAACGGCCTGCTGACCGCCCTCGGGGTTACCGGCGGCATATCCCTGCTCTTCGCCCTCTTCCCGGGTCTGGCCGGTGACTTCTCCTCGGCGAGCGATGCAGCCGTATTCGGGGCCAATGACCTGCTCATCAGTGCTCTCCAGGACGACCGCCGCAGTCTTCTGCGGGCTGATGCCTTCCGCTCTCTGATATTCATTGTCCTTGCGGCAGGTGTGTTCTTCGCCGCATGGAAGAGGAAGCTGAAGGCTCTGCCGGCCGTGGCAGTTATAGGAGTCCTGCTTCTCGCGGACCTGTGGGGAGTGGACAAGCGGTATCTGAACAAGGAGCATTTTGTCACCGTGCGCAATTTCGACGCCCAGTTCAATCCCCGTCCGGTGGACAACGCCATACATCAGGACAGCGACATCTCGTACCGTGTCCTGGACTTGAGTGTCAATACCTTCAACGACGCTATCGTCAGCTACCACCACAAGACTGTAGGCGGATACAGTCCTGCCAAGCTCCAGCGGTATCAGGATCTGATAGATTTCCATATCGCTCCGGAGATGAGCCGCCTGGCTTCGGATATCAATGCCGTCATCCCCACGGCCTCCACAATCGCCGATCTGGAGGAAGGCCTGCAATACTATCCTGTCCTGGCCATGCTCAACACCAAGTATATCGTCATAGACGGCAACAGCTATCCCCTGACCTACGGACAGCGCCTCGGCAATGCCTGGTTCGTGGAGCGCTCCCGTACCGCACCGACCGCTGATGCGGAGATGGCCGCACTCGGGCAGATTGACCCCGGAAAGGAGGCCGTCATCTTCGACGCGCAGGCCGCTGAGGGTACTGCCGCCGAATATCCCGGTGCCGCGGAGGGAAGCATTGTACTGAAGGAATACAGTCCCAACCGTCTGAGCTACGAAGTCTCCGCCGCTGCCCGCGGACTGGCGGTCTTCAGCGAGATATACTACCCTGCCGGATGGAGGGCATTCATAGACGGAGAGGAGGTTCCCATCCTCCGTGCCGACTACACCCTCCGAGCCCTGCTGATAGACGAGGGGAGCCACGAGGTGGAATTTGTCTACGACCCCGGCTCTTTCACCATAGGCAGGAACATTTCCCTTGCATCCTCGCTGGTCATTATCCTGGCTCTGGCCGGATGCATACTTTATTCATTTTTCTACGGACATAAGAAAAGACAACCCCGATGACCCCGCATAAAGACAGGCTGGTCTCTCCCGGCTACTGCTTCATCCTCGCAGCGAACTTCCTGCTGTATTTCGGCTTCTATCTGCTGATGCCTGTTTTTCCGTTTTATCTGGTTGAGGAGTTCGGAGTCTCCGAGGGGGCTGTGGGAGCGATTCTCGCCTGCTACACGATAGCCGCTCTGGCCGTCCGTCCGTTCTCGGGCTACCTGCTGGACAGTTTTGCCCGCAAGCCGCTGTACCTGATAGCATTCCTGGTCTTTACCCTGATATTCGGAGGCTATATCGTCACCGGGACTGTGCTGATGTTCATCGTCCTGAGGATAGTGCACGGTTTCTCGTTCGGGACAGTCACCGTGGCGGGCAACACCATCGTCATAGACATCACGCCCTCGTCGCGCAGGGGGGAGGCCGTGGGCTATTACGGACTGGCCAACAACATCGCCATGTCCCTCGGCCCGATGACCGGCCTGTTCATGCACGACCACGTGTCATTCGATACGATTTTCACCACCGCCCTATGCTGCTGTATGGCCGGACTGATATGTGCCTGCTGCATCAGGACACCCAAGAAACAGCCGGTGCCGCGCACAGCCATTTCCCTCGACCGTTTCGTGCTGCTCAAGGGCATACCCCTCGGCCTGGACCTGCTGCTGCTCTCGATTCCATACGGCATGACCACCACCTACGTGGCGATGTACGCCAGGAATATGGGCATCACCGGCGGTACGGGTCTGTTCTTCACCTGCATGGCCGTCGGTCTGGCCGTCTCCCGTCTGTTCTCGGGCAAGCAGGTGGACCGCGGACATATCACGGAGGTGATACATATCGCTTTCTATCCGGTGATACTGTGTTTCCTGAGCCTCTTCCTGTGCGAGAGGGTGGCACCCCATTCGATAAGGGCGGCTGAGATCATGCTGTACACTACGGCCCTGGTGCTCGGAGCCGGCTTCGGGACGATGTTCCCGGCCTTCAACACCATGTTCGTCAACCTCGGCCGGCACGACCAGCGCGGCACGGCCACTTCGACCTACCTCACCTCTTGGGACATAGGCATCGGAATCGGACTTGTACTGGGCGGAGTTATAGGGGAGCGTCTGTCTTTCTCCTACGCCTACCTGATAGGAGCCGTCCTAAGCCTCGTTTCCCTTCTCGGCTTCGTTTTCTACGCGGCTCCCCATTTCCACCGGAACCGGGTGGAGTAGGCATGATCATCGGCAGGAAGATAATCAGCGCGACGTAGGAGAAGAGCATGCCTCCCATGGTGCCTATCGCGAAGGCGAACCAGAAGACTTCCTCCTTACCGTCGAGCAGGAAGGGCACGAGTCCGAGGACTGTCGAGAGTATCGTCAGGGATATCGGGATGATCTTGTGGTTGTATGCCCGTATGAAGCTGCGTCTGTGAGCGGGCATGCGGTTGTACTCGTTCACGATGTAGATGCCGGCGTTGACCACGATGCCGGCGAGCATGATCATCGACGCGAAGCCTCCCTGGTCAAAGGTGGTCTCCGTGAGCCTGAACGCCAGGAATATGCCGATGAACGAGACGGGTATCAGCGATATTATGGCCAGCGGCTGGAGGAGCGATTCGAAGAGTACGGCGCATATCATGTAGATGATCACCACTATCAGCACGAGCAGTATCCACTGGTTCTTGGCTTTCTGCATCCAGTCGTACTGAGGGGAGGAGGCCTTGAATCCTATCGGCAGGACTGAGGTGTTGAGCCGTTCGATTTCGGATTCCATGAGCCGCTCCTCGAGCTTGTAGGAGCCGATGAAGTTGTAGCGGACGCAGAGGATGTACTCCTGATCCTGACGGAAGATATTGTTGCCGGAGTTACGGCTGTCTATCGAGCCTATCTCGTCGAAGCGGATGTCGGTGCTGTCTATGCGGATGTACTCGTTGGCCAGGTGCCATACGTCGAAGCTCTCTGCATCGTCCGATATCAGACGGACGTCCATCCTTTCCCCGTTATCGCTCATCGTGGTGCCTACAAATTGAGAGAAGAGTCTCTCGCTCAGGGCGCTGAATGCGGACACGGGGTTGATGCCGTAGAGGGCCAGGTTGTCGTAATCGTAGGTTATCAGGTACTCGCGGCTGCCCTCGGAGGAGGAATAGTAGTAGTTCTCCGGACCTTCGATGCTCAGGTCCGAGACTCTCGGGTTGGCGGAAAGCCGCTCCACGAGGTCCTCGCAGAAGCCGTAGAGGATATCGTAGTTGTATCCCGACAGGATGATGTTGCCGTTGCGGTAGGTGCTGCCGCCTATGTAGTTGGAGAAGTTCTGGTCGTTGATGCCGTAGACGCTCCAGTTGGCTCCGCCGTAGTCTATTGCCTTTCGGATGACCTGCTGCTTGAGTATGGCCGGGAATGAGGTGCGGTTGACGTCCTCGTGGAACTCTACGGAGATGCTGCCCCTGTCGTAGGAGGTGATGGAGGTACGGAAGAGCTTGATCTCGTCGAATCCGGCCAGGAAGTTTTCCATGTAGACCATGATCTCATTGAGCTGCTGTACCGAACATCCCTCGGGCATACCGGCGCTGATGTAGAGCACCGGCCGCTCGGGCTGGCGGAACATCGACGCGAAGCCGTCCAGGCTCTTGCGGAAGAGGAGGAAGGAGCCTCCGAAGGCCAGGAGGAAGAAGAGGATAACGGCCCAATTGAATTTTTTCACGTAGAATATGAACCGTCCGTAGCCCTGGGAGAAGCGCACGATCTTCCTCCGCCGCCTGATGGAGAATGCGATGCTCTCTGATTTCACCGGCAGGTAGTCCAGAAGGGCCGGTACGAAGAACAGGGCGGTGATCATCGATACGGTCAGGTTGATGATAATCACGGTGGAAAAATCGGCCAGTATGCGTTTCTGCTCCTCCGGCAGGAAGAATATCACGGTCAGCGAGCCTATGGTGGTCAGCAGGGCGGCGAGTATCGCCAGGAACACCTTCCGGTCCCGGTAGTAGGAGTAGTGCGAGACCATGATGATCGAGTTGTCGATGATGATGCTCAGCGATATCGATATGCCGGCCAGGGAGTAGATGTGTATGTCGATGTCCAGCAGGACGTAGAAGATGCAGGCGACAATGAGGTTGACCAGCAGGGTCAGGCCTATGAGAAAAGTGTATCTGGGGCTGAATGTGGTGACGAAGATGAAGGCCAGGAGGATGACCACGCAGAGCAGGGTCCTGCGTACCAGCTTGCCCACCTCCTTGCTGATCTCGGTGGAGACATCGTAGGCCTTCAGGGCAGAGAAGGATTCCGGGAAGCCGGTTTCGAGCCGTGTCATGGTCTCCTCCACTGTGCGGCAGACCTGGACGGTGTTGATGGATTCCTCCGGGTATACAGTGATGTTGATAGTGTTGAGGCCGTTGATGCGGTAGTATGAACTTGGCACTTTCTCCTTGAGGGTGATGTTTGCCACATCGCTCAGCCTGATGATGCGGCCCTCCTTGTTGGCTACGGGTACGCTGCTGAGCTCGACCGGGGCGTTGCGCAGGATGATGTCCGGTTCCTCGTCGGGGTTGTACGCAGGGGCACTTCCGACTACGCTGGTGCCCTCCAGGTAGGTTGAAACGGCATTGTAGAGTTCGTAGGAACTGACTCCTGCGGCTTTCATCTTCTCCGGATTGAAAGCTATCTCCATGTAGTTCGGCGTAGCTCCCGACAGCACTACGGAGCTCACTCCTTCGATGATGGACAGGTCCTTGAGGATGTGGTCGTTGATGTACTGCTCTATCTGGTTGGTGGGCAGGTCCGCATTGACGGTGTAGGTGAGTATGGGGTCAACATTGGCTCCGCCGGTGGAGACTGAGAGCTCCGGATAGGATACTCCGTCCGGCAGTTGGTCGTAGAGGGAGCGGAGGGCCGAGGATATTTCGAACCGGACGGCGTCCACATCCTCTTTTTTCTTGAGAGTGATGTCTATGGATCCCTCTTCCTTGCGGCTCATCGAGGATACGCGGCTGATACCCTTGATCGAGGATATATAGCCTTCAATCTTGGAGGTCACCTCGCTCTCTATGACCCTTGCCGATGCATCCTGCCAGTAGAATGAAATCGACATGGTCTGCTGCTTGTCTCTCGGCAGGTACTGCAGGTTGAGGGACGGCAGCATGGCCGCACCGATGACCGTGAGCACCGCGAAGATCAGCAGCACTGAGAATGACGGTATCCTTAGACCTCCTTTCATCTGCTCTTCTTCCTATAGATCCGGTAGTATATCAGAGGTATGCCGAAGATGCTGACTATCAGTCCGACTATCATGCCGCCGATCATCACTATCGACATCGGGTACTGCAGGTCGGAGCCCATGTCCCCGCGGGTGAGGAAGGGCACCATGGCCAGTACTGTGGTCAGGGTCGTCATCAGGATTGGGTTGAGCCTCCGCGAGCCGCCAGTCATGATGGCCCTGAGCAGGCCGTAGCCGTTCTCCTTGCGGAGACGGTTGATAGTGTCGACTTTGAGTATGGAGTCGTTGATTACGATACCGCTCATCACGACTATTCCTATCATGGACATGGCGTTGATGCCTCCCCCGCATATCCACAGCAGCAGGAGGGCTCCGAAGATATCCACCACTATCTCCGACAGGATGATAAGCGGCTGGATGATGGACTCGAACTGTGCCGCGAGTATCAGGTACAGCAGCAGTATGGCCACCACCGCTATCATCATCAGCTCCCGTATGGTTTCGCGACTGGAGAAATATGAGCCGCTGAAAGCCACGTCCCACGTGCCGTCCTCAATGGAAATATCCCGCGCTGCGGCCATGACCTCCGGCACCTGAGAGTCGGGAATATCCAGTTCGAGGGGGTAGAAATTGCCGGACATCCCGGAGACAATGGTCTTCAGGTCCCTGCTGCGGCCTTCAGTAATGAAAGCGTTCAGGGGAATGTCGGCCCCGTCCTGGTTGCGGATGCTGCCGCTGAGCAGGTCAGCGGAGCGGTTCTCATCTCCGACCACCACGGGAATGGAGTAGTCGCCGGTGGTAATCGAGAAGATATTGTCTTCCCTGGTGCGTTTGCGGAGGGTGCTGAGGACTTCTGAGTAGGAGATGTTGTACAGGGACATTTTCTCGATATCCAGTACGAGCATTATCTGTTCCTGCCAGCTTACAGGAGAGATGTACACATCCGGTGCGGCCTCGCTTATCTCCGAGAGAATGGTATTGAGACGGTCCGGCTCCGGGGTGCGTCCGTCGCGGCCGCTGATCTGTACAGTCAGTTTCGAGCCGTCGCTGGAGAACATGAGGGTGAAGAGGTTGCCGGCGTCCGTGAAGTTGAACGAGGCGTCCGGATAGTGCTCCCTGAGGAAGGCAGCGGCCTCATTCATCAGACTGTCAAGACCTTCTGCGGTATGGGCCCTGAAGTATATCTGTGCCTCGCTCTGACTCATGTCCCTGGTGTGGGGCATGAGGAACTGCTGGGTGCCGCACATCTGTGTCACCTGGGCTGTATGGGGCTTTACGGCCTCTACAAGGGTGGTGCTGCGGCGGTCGTTCTCAGTGATGGTCACGGGGCTGTTCCAGTCTACGTTGAGGACGATGTCGCTCTTGGTTACCGGAGGGAAGGTGCTCTTGTCCAGTTCCATGAACAGCAGTACGGAAAGAGGTATGGACACTGCCATCAGAGTCAGGACAATACCCTGGTGGCGGAATGTCCATTTCAGGGCTTTCTCGTAGGAGGGGCCCAATTCCAGAAAACGGTCTATGCGGGCAAGGTACTTGTTGTCCATTTTGCGTCCGCGGCGGCGGTACATCGCGTAGTAGTAGACGGGAACCACCAGGACGGCGAAGAGCAGTGAGGAGAACAGACCTACGGTGATGGCCACGGCCTGGTCGAAGAATATCTCTCCGGCAATTCCGCTGAGGAAGACGAGAGGTACGAAGACGGCGCAGTTGGTCAGGATGGAGCTGAGCATCGGGGCAAATACCTCTCCCGAGCCTATGGCCACGGCATCCTCCAGAGTGTCGCCCCTCTCCCACCGCTGGGTGATGTTGTCTATGACGATAATCGAGTTGTCCACCATCATTCCGACACTGAGTATGAGGCCGGCCAGGGAGATGATGTTGATGCTTATGCCCATGAGGAAGAGGGCGAGCATCGAGGTCAGCAGGGAGACTACGATAGTGGGGATGATGAGCAGAGAGAAGCGGAAGTTGCGCATGAAGAGCAGAATCACGATGCTGGCGAGGATGATGCCGGCGTAGAGGTTCTGCTCGAGGTTCTCTATGGTGTAGCGCAGCAGCTCGGTCTGGTCGCGGGTGACGGTGAACTCCACTCCCGGATAATCATCGCGGAACTCCTCGATGCGGTCGTTCAGCTCGTCCTGGAGGGTGTTCATCCTCGCGTCGCTCTGCTTGATGATGGCCATGCTGACCGCCCGGCTGCCGTCGGAGCGGATGAGGCAGTCCTCCGAGGCAGGCTGTTCTATGACTTCGGCCAGCTCGCTGAAACGGTAGACGCGGCCGCCGATATTGAGACGGATATTCTCTATGTCGTCCTTGGAATTGATTTCGGAGTTGAAGCGGATATTCCAGTGGTACTGGCCGTCGCGTATCGACAGGTTGCCAAGGCGTATGTTGTTGGCCTCGATGGCTTCGGAGAGCCGCTCTGGAGTGACGCCTATGGCGGTGAGCCTGTCAATGTCCGGGATGATGAGTATCTCCGGGAAGACCAGTCCGCTGAGGTCCACCATCGCCACTTCCGGTATCTGCTCTATCCGCTTGGAGATGACGCTGGAGGCCAGACGGCTCAGCTCCATGGTGCGGGAGGTGTCCCGGACTGTCATGTTGACGAAGAAGGCGGGGATGTCGGTCGCGCTGGACTTGAGGGCCTTGGGTCTCTCAGCCCCTTCCGGAAGGGAGGACATGGCCCGGTCTATCCGCTCGTTGACTTCCACGAAGATGAAGTCGATGTCGGCACCGTAGTCGAAGCTCAGGCGGATGATGCCCACTCCGCTCTCGGACTGGGAGCGGATGTCGGTCAGCGAGGGTATCTGCATGAGCTGGCGGCGCAGGGGCTGGAGGTATTCGTCCATCTCACGGGCGGAGCTGCCGTCGACCTTGACCTGTACTGTAATCTGCGGGATGTCCACGTCCGGCATAAGGGAGACCGGTATCAGCTTGATGGACACCGCTCCGAGGACCGCCACGGCGAAGAGCACCATGGAGACCGCTACAGGCCGTTTGATGAGCTTGCGGATCATTGTCTTACGATGACTTTAGATTCGTGTGCGAGGTTGAGGTTGCCGGATATGATGACGGCGTCACCCAGTTCCAGCTGGGCGTTGCGTTCCTGATTTACCTGTACCACATGGCTCCCGCTGTTGGACATCAGGATATCCACGTAGACCCAGCGTGCCGAGCTGTCGGCAGCCTGATAGACGAAGAGTACGTCCTCGTTGTCGCGCATGACCACCGCGCTTTTGGGCACTACCTGCTGTGCGGGGATAATCTCTTCAACGGTCACGCGGACGTTCATGCCGTCCATCATGTTGCCGTCTGAGTTGCTCACTGAGGCGGTTATCTGGATCTGCCCTTTCTCGTCCACCATGGGATTGATGGCGGTTATGCGGCCGGTATAGGTCTTCCCGGGATTGTTGAAGGGGGATATTTTTACAGGCATACCCGTTCTGACAGAGGGGATTTCCGACTCGAGGAGAGGAAAAGTGACCTCGAAACTGCTGTCGTCAATCAGGGTGCAGAACTCCTCCGAAGGAGCATTCTCATAGACTCTGGCCTTGATGCCGGCCACCTTGCCGCTGAACGGTGCCGTTATCTTCGTGCCGCGAAGGTCGCTCAGGGCCTTGCGGTAAGTCTGCTCCGCGTCGTCGTAGCCGGAGCGGGTGCGGGCGATGGCTATAGTGGCGGGAGGTACATTGGAAGTGTCTGCGTCCCCGTATCCGAAGCCTATCAGTACGTCGTTCATGTCTATGCGGGCCTTGCTCAGGGCATTCTCAGCCTGTGCCAAGGCTATGGAGGCATTCTCCTGGTCGAGGGAGGCTATCAGCTCTCCCTCACGGACCTTCTGGCCGTTGATGAAATTGACCTGCTCGATGGTGCCAGTGGTGCCGAAGCGCAGGGTGCTCTTGCGGACGGCCGCCAGCTTTCCGTTGCTTATGGTCTGGCGGGTGAAGTTCTGGAGGCGGAGGGTCATGGTGTCCACGTAGTTGCCCTCCACTGCCTGGGACAGGCGGGTGAGGGTGTCGTCTTCCATCTCATTCTTGTTCCGGCCGCAGGCGGCTGCGAGCAGAAGCAGCGGCAGTATCATCAGTTTCTTCATATTTCCACAGGTTTGCTAGTCTTCAATGAGTTTGTCAAATTCGGCGTCGAGGTCCTTGCCGTAGATATAGTCGTAGAGGGTGTCCTTGCGCAGGCTGTAGTAGTAGTTCCAGTAGTTGGCCAGCTCCTCGATGTACTGGGCGGAGGCCTCGTCCCTCTCGTTCTGGGCCGTGTTGATGTCGAGGATGCTGATGCTGCCGTTGCGGAAGCGCTGGAGGGCCAGCTCGAAACGCTCGGCGGCTATCCCGTCGGCCTTCTGCGATACGTCGCACTGCTTGGACTGGGCGTTGAACTGCACCACGCGGATGTAGATGTCCTGCCGGCGGTCCATGATCTCCTGCTCGACCTGGGTCAGGATGATTTCCTGCTGGGTCTTGGCCATCTGTACCTTGCCCTTTCCGAGACCCCAGTCCACGATAGGGACGCTGAGGCTCAGGCCTACTATCTCCTGGTCGATGGGGTTGCGGTAGGAGGAGACGAAGTCGTTGCCGGTCTGGGTGAGTCCGAACTGGGCTGTGAGCGTGGCGCTGAATCCGCGCTCGGCCTTGGCCTGGGCTATGGCGGCCTCGGCCTCGATGAGGTTGATCTCGTTGTTGAGGCTGAAGGAGGTGTTCTGCAGGCTGCGGGTGACGGCGTCCTCCTCGTCTATGGTGATGTCGGAGTGGTGGGTCGGGGTGATGAGGGAAAATTCCGTATCGTCGGTCAGTCCGAGGTAGGACCGGAGGCTGAGCATGGCCTGGCGCAGCTCCACCTCGGCGCTGGCCACGGCGATGTCGGCGTTGAGCAGCTGAAGCTCCATCTGCAGGAGCTCATCCTTCGTGTAGGTGCCGATGCCGAATCTCTCCTGGGCTATGGCGTAGAGCTGCTGTGTGCTCTCGTAGCGGCTGCGGGCCATCTCGAGGCTCTTCTGGGAGCGGAGTACGTTGAAGAAATAGGTCGTGGCCGTGACGGCGATGCTCTCCATGTCCTCGAGGTACACGCGCTTGGACATCTCGTAGCGCTTGGGCTCGGTCTTCTTCTCCCATTTGAGGCGGTTGTACTGGAAGATGGGCTGGTAGTAGGCGATGTTGACAGGGTTGGAGTTGTAGGTCATGTCCCCGAAGGGGGAGAACTGGTCGAATCGGTTGAGGTAGGTGTTCAGGGATACGGTACCTCCGGTGAACGGGATGTTCTGGTCGATGGACAGCTGCAGGGAGTTGTTCATGTTGTCGTTCTGGACGTAGTGGGTCTCGCCGGTCTCGGCGTCCTGCAGGGCCACGATGGAGCGGTTGTACTGCCCGATGTCGGCCCCTAGGTTCAGCGAGGGCAGGAACTGCGCCCTGTACGACCGGAACTGCCAGTAACTGCTGATGAACGAGTACCTGGCCACCAGCGCCGGCAGCGACTTGCTCTGGGCCATCACGATTACGTCCTCGAGGGTGAAGTCCCAGTGGCGCGGAGTTGCCTGTGCAGAATCGGTATAGTGGGATACTGCATTCTGTGCGCTGAGATAACCTGTAACGGAACAGGACAAAAGTACTGCAGCAGCGCAGAGTGCACGTAGATATTTCATAAGGTCAGTTGTTAAATGTTGCTATGCAAATATAACGAACATTTTTATAATCCCCAAAGTTTATAAATCAAAGCTGAACTTTTTTATGCAGAATGCATCCGTTTTGTTATCGAGATTGGAAACGTATATGCTTCCCGGGGTATTGCCTAAGCTGATTGTAGAACGGGTACTTGTGATACCGTTAAGTACGAAGCTCTTTATTACGTTTCCATCCCAGTCAAAGACGAAAAGGTAATGATTTGATTCAGCACCTGATTTACGTGCGTCCCGTACACTGCCATGGTACAGAGCGTAGATGTACTGATCATCAGATGCAGCGGACCTGTATGAAGTACAGATGTTGCCGTAGAATACCAGTTCATACGAATCCTTAGGCTGAATGTATGAGACTTCGTAATCAACTGGCCCCTTTACTTCAACGACCGGGTTGAGTTCTGAATTGAAAATAGTTATCAGAGGGTCCGAGCCGTTTAGAAATGCGATTCTGTCACGATTCTTGTTGTAAAGCAGTGTCCCTTGTACGACGTTGATTGCAAGCAGCTTGTCATCATGGAACTCACGTTCGGCTCCATCACTTACAAGCAACATATTTTCTTTGGTATCTATTCCCATTTTCTCGTTCTTGAAGAAGTAGGGATTAAGTGCCAGATATTTTCCTTTGTATGGAATATATTCGGCTGAGAAAATATTTGCCTGCTGTTCAATAATCTCTATGTCAGGTAATTTTGCCAATGGTATCAAATACATTTTGCCTCTGTTCATGTCTCTGACAGTGAGAGTGTCTCCCACCATCCTGTATAATGCCAAAAGAATTTCCTGAGGGCCGTTCCCGTAATGCAGGAATTTTTTCAGGATTTCCCCTGTCTGCATGTCATATAGAGCGGTAGAAAAATCACGTGTTTTCAGTGCCAGGACAGCATACCTGTCGTTATAGACCCAGGCCATTTTAGCAAATATCAAGTCAGGAAGCGTAAGCGTGGTTTCCGGCTCAAGCCTTTCAGCCTTAGTTTTTATCTCCTGACCGAGGGTGACTACCTTAAGTGTATCATTTCTATTACAACCGGCCAGGACTACCGCAATCAGACAGATTGCTGTGATTTTTATTAGGTTCACTAGTTTAGGATTCATGATTTTTGTTTTAATGGTTTATAGTCCAATAATAAAATATTAACCAGTTTTAACCAAAAATCAAGACCTTACATTTTCATTGTAAGATATTGATAATGAGAGTACAGAATAAAAATTATCCTTACATGGTAAAAATTGCGCTAGAACAGCTTCCTGCGTATCCTGGAAAGTTTCGTGTAAGATAAAAGATGCTCGTTCAAGTACTCTGAAAGCGGCTTGTCCGCCCCCAGTTTTTTAGAGATTCTTGTTTTAGCGGTATAGATTGCATTCTCGTTATGACCATAAAAAACAGTCATGCTTTTTGTCGAGAAGTTGCAAACCAACATGGATATGATAAAAAGATCGTTGTCTGTAAGAGACGGAAACTGTTTTCTCAAATATGTAACATACCCCGGGTATAGAACCTCAATTATCTCTGAAGTCAACTGCTTGGGATTTTTCTTTTTGAAAAAATTATCTATCAGGGAACTGAATTTCAAATGAAAGTTTTCAGGGTTCCGTACATTCACGTAGGCATCAAAAACTGTGTCAGCAGTCTCTGACAGCTCCCTCATCATATAGTCGATGACTTTGTTCTGCTTTTTGAGTTTTCGCATAAACACTACGACAACCAGCGCGAATACTGATACCAGACAAAGTGTCGAGGCCAGCAGCATTATGACCATTGTCCGTTTCTGATTCTTGTATTCAGTCTCGGCAAGCATGGCCGAGTAGCTTTGTTCAGCTTCAGCTATATCGACCTGTTCTCCCTTTTTCTTTATGTTGTTTTTCAGAATGTTGTATGTGTCATGGGATTCTACTGCATCCCTCCAATTTCCGCTTTTCCTTGCCAGTATTTCCCGGGTACGGAAATATATTATGGAATCATTAGTGCTGTTCAGAGTCATTTCCTGCAGCATCAGTTCCGCAGAATCCGGATAATTCATTTCCGTATAACCGGTGGCTGCCGTCCCTAAAAATTGATTCCTGAAGTTGTATCTGACGTATGGAGAATCCAGTGATTTGTCATTTAATGCATCTGTCGATACCTGAACCGCTTTTTCATATTCTCCCTTATCCTGCCAGTACTTTGCGGTAAGGAACATCCCTTCAGCCAGAGACGCCGTGTCGTTGTATTTTGTGGCAGACATGATTCCTGCATTGATGTATTTCAAGGCTGCATCAGTTGAGTCGGGGAGAAGTACTCTTGCCAGGGACAGATATGGACGGGTGGATTTTGGAGAAGGAGCATCGATGTTGAAATACATTATTGCCTTCCGGTATTTTTTCGCTGCCTGAATTTTGTCGACTACGATGAGCTCGTACAAAGTGCCGATCTGATAATACAGAGAGCCCAGTTGTTCTGTATTTTCAGTATGCTGGAGAGCTTGTATCGCATCTTTATAGGACTCCAGGGCTCTTATGGGCTCGTCTCTTTCAAAATATACCGCGCCCTGCATTTCCAGTGCCCTGGCCAGCAGGCTGTCCGGCCCCCATTTACGATAATAGTCCACGACCTCAAAAATAACCGTATCTTTCACTATCGGCAACTTCCCCTCATATTTCGTCTCTATGGCCGATAGATTGTAAAGCATTCTGGTCCGGGCATTCATTGATTCCTGGTCCTGCGTTTTCAGATTACAGGCTGCAGTTCCGGATAAAAGTACGAGGACTGCTGCTGTGAGGATATTTTTAAGGAGGGACATTCGTTTTTATTTCAGAGTCAGTTTGTAAAGGGTGGTGGAACCGTCGCCGGAGAAACGGGACCAGTAGAGGACGTTGTCCTTGACGTACTGGGGGTAGACGCGCATGGTCTCTCCGTCGTGGCGGAAGAGGAAGCCCTCGTCCTCCCCGTTCTCCATGTTCTGTTCGGTGTATATGTCGTGGACGGCGTGTTCGCCCGTGCGCGTGTTGACGGCTTCGTAGAAGACGCACATCCCCTTTTCGTAGTAGAATTCTGCGAGGTACCAGTCTCCACAGATGTCCTCGAGGCCCTGGATAAGGTAATTTGATTCATCTACGCCGACGACTGTGGCCTCATCCTCAGGCTGCGCGTACCGGCCCAGCTCGACGTGCAGGTAGGGTGCACCGTCCAAAGTGTAGTAGGTGAATCCGCCAATGGGCTTGAACATTGGAGTGGAGTTGTAGAGCAGGACGGGCTCCATGGCGATGAGGCCTTTGGTCGAGAGCTGGCCCTTATTGTATATGGGCAGGGCTTTGCCTGTGATGTTCAGGTCCCGGTCCAGGTATATGATGCTGCTGTCCCGCTCCGTGTTTGACATCTTTGTGGCTGCGTAGCGGTCTTTGGACACGGCGATGATGTCACCCAGCACGCCGGTGAGGCTGTTGCGCACCTCGTCTATGAACCGGCCGTCGCTGTCCATACGTATGACCTTGTTCTGTCCGTCATAGACCAGTATCTCATGATTGTAAGGGTCGTAGGAGAATACCGGCCAGACGTACTCGCCAGGTCCCCGTCCGACCTTGTTGTAGGCGTGCAGCAGGGTCCCGTCCTCGGAGAAGATCACCAGCTTGTTGTCAGCGGTACTGCCGAACAGCCGTCCGTCATAGTCTGCAAAGATTCTGATGTCGTAGAGGCTGTCGCACTTGAGCTCCACTGTCTCTATTTTCTGCACGATGCTCTCAAGGCCGGCAGTATAGGGTTCCGTAGTGGGAATGTTTTCGAGGTTTACTGTCCTTACGGCATTTCTGTCACAGGAAGCGGCAAGCATTGCTGCCGCCAGCAGAATCAGGTGCAGATGTTTTTTCATTGGTTTACTGATTTTATCCATTATGTTCACTATACTATACAAAAATAGGGAATTTTATCCAGTATAATGACAGAAATGGATAAAATGTCATGCGCGTTTACAACAGGATTTCAGCGTAGCGGCCGGCGAGGGAGCGGCGGGTGTAGGCGGAGATGGCTCCGGGGTCGGGATCAAATGCGAGGGTGCGGGTGTACAGGGCTGTAAGGAACTCCTTCAGCGGACCCTCCTCCTCCCAGTCGAATATCCGTCCGGTGCGGGTGGCGGCGAGGGAATGCTCGAGGACGCTGCCGTGGGGGCCGAATGCGGCTATGGGGCGGCCGGCGGCGAGGTACTCGAAGTATTTCCCGGTGAGAATACCGGTGGCCTCGGGCTCCTCGCGCAGGGGCAGCAGGAGCAGGTCGGCGGCCTTCTGCAGGCGGTTGGCCTCGTGGTGGGGGATGTAGCCCCGGTCGGTCAGGCAGCCGCCCAGACCGGCCTCACGCACTGCGGCGAGGATCTCCGGGTCGGTCTTTCCGGCAAATGTCAGATGTAGGTCGCGGCCGAAGCCCGGGAGGTCGCGGCCGAGCTCCGCGAGGACCTTCCAGAGCCGGCGGGGGTTGCCCTCCGTGGAGAAGAGGCCGGTGTGCACGAGGTTGAATCCTGCCGGGAGCTCCGCGGCCGTGATGTCGGTGAAGTCCGCCTCGTCGTAGCCGTTTTCGATGACGTGGAATTTGTTTTTCTGCTCAGTCACAGAGCTGTCACCGGCAGTCTGCCGTCCTGAGGTGCCGCGCTTTTTATCTGCATCCAGTTCCTCCAGGAAATCCCGTACCATATTGTCCGTGACGGCCACCACATGGTCCGCCTCGCGCAGCACCGAGAGTTCCATGGCGGCGTACCTCTTCCGGCTGCGGCGGGTCAGCGGAAGGTGCTTGAAGTAGAATATCCGGGTCCACGGGTCGCGGAAATCGGCTGTCCAGGGGATGCCGGTCGAGCGGTGCAGTGCCCTTGCAATCAGGTGCATGGAGTGAGGAGGACCGGTGCTGACGATGGCGTCGACGGGGTGCTCGCGGAGGTATTGTTTCAGAAACCTGACAGAGGGGCGGATCCACAGGCAGCGGGGGTCGGGGACGAAGACATTGGCCCTGAGCCAGAGGGAGAGGCGCATCAGGGGGGACTTGTGACCGACGGCGTTGATGGGGTTGACGGCACCCGAGCCGGTCGAAGCCTTCCCGGAATTTTTCCCCTTATTGCCTGTCAGAGCATTGAATACAGCATACGGTTCGAGGATTGGCCGCTTGATGACCTCCACCTCCGGAGCGATGTCCCTCAGCAGGGATTCGTCCGTCATTCCGGCCTCCGGATTCTCAGGAGTGTAGATGACCGGCTGCCACCCGTACTGCGGCAGATATTTCGACATCTTCAGCCACCGCTGCACGCCCGAGCCGGCTGTCGGCGGCCAGTAGTAGGTTATGATCAGTACCCGTTTGCTCATTTTATATTTTCCGAAAAATTTAAAATCTTCAAAAGTAGTGATTATATCTTAATTTTTCCTGGGAGCGTCCGGTATTTTCATACCTTTGGTGCAAATCGGAGTTACTATGGAACTGGAAACTATCAGGAGTATGATTTATGAAGTGCGCGGAGTGCGTGTCATGCTGGATTTCGACCTGGCAAGGCTTTATCAAGTGGAGAACAGGACTTTGAAACAGGCGGTGCGCAGGAATATGGACAGATTTCCGGATGATTTTATGCTGAAATTAACTAAAGAGGAGGCTAATAGGCTGATGCTCATAGGGATATCACAAAATGTGATATCCCCTGGCTATAATCCTGGGCCAGGGCAGGTTTTTGCTTTTACAGAAGAGGGGGTAGCCATGCTGTCAGCCGTACTGAGAAGTCCTGTGGCGGTGAATGTCAGCATAGAGATTATGCGTGTTTTTGTCGAGATAAGGAATCATCTTGCTGCGACAGGCCGGCTGTCGGTTGAGCTTGCGGAGTTGCGTGCCAGGATGGATCTGTTGCCAGAGGATCAGCCTGTGCAGCGGCGGAGAATCGGATACGTGAAGGATTAGTGCAGCCACTCGGAGAGGTCGTAGAGGCTGACGGTCTCCTCGTTGTAGGAGATGGTGGCGAGGATGCCGGTGGCGGGGTCGATGGCGGAATAGTTGGCCGGGGCGATGCTGTAGGATGCTTCGGGCTTCAGGTCCAGGTCGAATATGACGATACGCGAGGGGACGGGGCTGTATCCGCCTTTGTCGTTGAGCATGCCTACGATATGGTGGCCCAGATATTCGGCAGGGTTGTAGGACAGGTCGGCTGAATAGTTGCTGGAATGGATGTCGTCGGGGCCGTAGTCTACGTACACTTCAGCCAGACGCTCTCCGGTGTCGAGGGAGTGCAGGTAGAGGACCGGCCATGTGAGGCTGTAGACCAGCAGGCGGGAGCGGTCGGGGGAGACAGTCTCGCTTGTGAGCTGCGGAGGCTGGTAGGTGATTTCGGCTTCGAGGGCTTCGTTGACGCCTTCGCCCCAGCCTTCAAGGTAGGTCTTGACGGTCCCTTGGGAGTCGGTCGTGTAGTATCGGTTGTTGTCCGCATTGCAGAGCCAGCGTCCCTGGCCGAGCGGATGGATGGCCCTCATGCTCTTGTGGAAGTCCTGGATGAGCTCTGTGCGGTAGCCTCCGTCCCCGGTGTGGGCCGTCAGCCGTATCAGCCTGCCCATAGTCCAGTCCCTCACCGTGATGACTATAGAGTCGCCCTTCATGCCTTCATATCCGTGGTACGATGGGCCGATGAACTCCTGTGGTCCGCGTCCCCACGTGCCGAACTGCACTACAGTCCGGAAGTCCCCGTCCAGCAGCGAGAAACATTTGCCCGACTCCCCGCTGTAGTTCTGTATGTTCTGCGATATCCACCAGTCCCCGGCCCTGAACAGCGCGAGGATATTGCTCTCGACCGGGTCGTAGTGGATGACTCTGACCGGCTCAAGGGTCTCTTCCACAGGGAATTCCTTCACCACTGTGTATCCCTTTCCGTTCTGATTCTGTCCGCAGCCGATGACTGCGATAATGGCTGATGCGAGCAAAAGAAGTCTTTTCATCATATTCGTATTTTTGTTCGTAAAAATAATAAAAGTTTTCCGTCCCGTTTCCACAACGGCAGCAAATTCCGCGATTCGGTGCCGTTGCGGCATGGCTTTCTTCGCCGCGTCCTTTCTGCAGGCCTTCTGTGCGGCCTTGTCCTTCCGTCCCGTTCCCACAACGGCAGCAAATTCCGCGATTCGGTGCCGTTGCGGCATGGCTTTCTTCGC